>Ga0265294_10000105_pt1 | contig 93287 bp, 108 predicted proteins | sample MunlanPumphouse3_FD_192504 | JGI IMG/M metagenome (GOLD analysis project Ga0265294, IMG submission 192504) | Groundwater microbial communities from a municipal landfill in Southern Ontario, Canada - Pumphouse #3 | ecosystem: Environmental > Aquatic > Deep subsurface > Groundwater | place...
TTATCTGATGTCAAATAAATAAAAATCCTTCAAAGGTATAATCATACGTGGTATAATTATAGAGTAGAAAGAGAATGTGTTATATGGATTTATCAAAATTAAATGACAAACAAAGAGAAGCTGTCGAGTATGTCAACGGCCCTTTACTTATTTTAGCCGGTGCAGGAAGTGGTAAGACTAGTGTTCTTACTAATCGTGTGGCTTATTTAATCAATGAAGTGGGTATTGCCCCACAAAATATTTTAGCTATTACGTTCACCAATAAAGCTGCAAAGGAAATGAAAGAACGTATTTTTTCGCTTATAGGTGATATAGCAGCTAAAGTACAAATATCAACTTTTCATTCTTTTGGATATCGTATTGTTAGAGAAAACTACCAATTTTTAGGCTTAGAAAAAAACTTTACTATATTGGATGAAAGCGATGCTATTACTATTATAAAGAGGATTTTAAAAGATATAAATCTTGATCCCAAACATTATCCTCCTAGAAGTATAAAGAATTCAATAAGTGGAGCTAAAAATGCACTTATGAATGCTGAAGCTTATAGTAAGTTTGTAAATACTCCATGGGATGAAATTGTTATCAAAATTTATCGTCTGTATGAGGAAAAATTAAAAAAGAGCAACGCTGTTGACTTTGATGATTTGCTCATGATGCCTATTACCCTTTTTAAAAATCATCCAGATGTATTGAGTATATATCAGGAAAAGTTTAAATATATATTAATTGATGAGTATCAAGATACTAATGAAGCTCAATACAAATTATCAAAAATGATTAGTGCTAAATATAAAAATATTTGTGTTGTAGGTGATAATGATCAATCTATTTATTCTTTTAGAGGAGCTAATTATAATAATATCTTGAATTTTGAGAAGGATTATGCAAATACTAAGGTAATTTTATTAGAGGAGAATTATCGTTCAACTAAAACGATTCTAAATGCCGCTAATGATGTCATAAAAAATAATAAATTACGTAAAGATAAGAATTTATGGACATCTAATGATACAGGAAATAAAATTAAATATTATCGTGCATATGATGAAAAAGATGAAGTGGCATACGTTGTAATGAATGTTAAAAGAGCACACGAAGAGGGCGTTCCTTATGAAAATATGGCCGTTTTATATCGTACTAATGCACAGTCACGTGTAATGGAAGAATTTTTTATGATGGAAAGCATTCCTTATAAAGTGGTAGGAGCTTTTGCCTTCTATAATCGTAGAGAAATAAGAGATTTAGTAGCCTACTTAAAACTTATTTACAATGAAAAAGATAATGTTAATCTTTTAAGATGCATTAATTCACCAAAAAGAGGTATTGGAGCCAAAACTATTGAAAACTTACAAACTAAGGCCGAATGCGAAGATAAAAGTATTTATGAGGTTATTGATAGTGGTAAGGAATTAGCATTTAAAAAGATAATCGAAGATTTAAAGGAAAAAGCAGCTGAAAGCAGCTTAACTGAATTAGTTGATTATGTTATCAATCATAGTGGTATGAGACAAGATTTAGTTAACGAGAAGAGCATTGAGGCTGATATAAGACTTGAAAACTTGGAGGAATTTAAATCAATTACAAAGGGATTTGAGGAACGAAGTGGTTTAGTATCCCTTGAGGAATTTTTAATGCAAGTTAGTTTAGTAAGTAATAGCGAAGATGTAAAAGATGAATTTGAAAAAGTCTCGTTGATGACTATGCATGCTGCTAAAGGTCTTGAATTTGATATTGTTTTTGCGGTAGGTATTGAAGAAGGAATTATGCCTCATAATGGATTTGATACAACTGAATCAGATATTGAAGAAGAAAGACGCTTGTTTTATGTTGCTATTACTAGGGCAAAAAAGCAGTTATTTATACTTAATGCTAGAATGAGAATGCTTTTTGGAGATCGTCAAGTAAGAGCTGAAAGTAGTTTTATTAAAGAAATTAATGAAGATTATATTGATGCAGGTAACGTAACCAAAGCAGTTACACCAACTATCATCAATAAGGCAGATAAGTTTTATGCAGAGGGCGATGTTGATTACAAAGCTGGGGATTATGTATATCATAATGATTTTGGCGAAGGAATAGTTGTAAGTGTTGATAAAAGTATTATGTCTGTTTCTTTTGCTTATCCTCATCAAGTGAAAAAATTATTAAAAAATCATAAAAGTATTAAAAAAATATAGGGGTGATATTTTATGGATTTTACTATCCTTGTTAATAAGAAAAAAGGATTGGTCGAGGGATTTGCTCCCCCAGCTTTAGTAGATGTAAAGAGTAAATATAAAAATGGTATTCAACTTAATAAGACTGCTTATGAGCAATGGTTAAAATTAAAAGAAGCGGTCTTATTAAAGAACTATGAGATAGATATTGAGAGTGGTTATCGATCTTCAGAATATCAAGCATCAATTTTAAAGGAATTAATCGCTGAAAAGGGTGAAGAATATGCCTCTAAAGCAATAGCTCTCCCTAATCACTCAGAGCATCAAACTGGTTTAGCGGTAGATTATTGTGTTGTAAGATCTGGGGGGTTTATAATAGAAGCCGAAATGGACAAATGTGAAGAATGTTGTTATACTAATAATATAGCCCATAAATATGGGTTTATTGTTAGATATCCTAAAAATTGTGTTGATATAACGGGATATCAGTATGAACCGTGGCATTTAAGATATGTTGGGTCTGAATTAGCTAACTATCTTTTTGTAAATAAAATAACTCTTGATGAGTTTTATAAGGAGAATGAAAATGAAGAAAATTAGGAAAGCTGTTATACCTGTTGCTGGTATGGGAACAAGATTTTTACCTGTAACCAAATCTGTTCCAAAGGAAATGTTACCAATAGTTGATATTCCAACTATTGATTATATTGTAGATGAAGCAGTAGCATCAGGTATTGAAGAGATATTGTTTATTACGAGCCCATATAAGAAGGCTTTAGAGGATCATTTTGATATTTCTTTTGAACTTGAAAGCAGACTTGAACAAAGTAATAAAATTAAAGAATTAGAAATGGTTAAGGCAATTCCCGAAAAATGTAAATTCTTTTATATTAGACAAGGTGAACCGTTAGGAAGTGGACATGCTATAAATTTAGCAAGAAGTTTCGTTGGTGATGAGCCATTTGTAGTTATGTATGGCGATGATGTAATGTATTACAAAGATAAAGAACCTGTTTTAAAGCAACTTATCGATGTATATGAAAAGTATGACGCAAATGTTATTGGTGTTCAAGAAGTTAATCGGGATTTAGTCCATAAATATGGCATTATAAAATACAGTGATGAAGAAACGTTTAAAATTGATACCATTATCGAAAAGCCTAAATTAGAAGAAGCACCTTCAAATAGTGCTGGATTAGGTAGATATATTGTTAAGCCTACTATCTTTGACATTTTAACTGATTTGAAAGCGGGTGCAGGCAATGAAATCCAATTCACAGATGCAATGAAGGAACTTATGACAAAGGAAGATTTTTATGCATGTAAATTCGATGGTGAGTATTTTGATGTTGGTAGTAAGATTGGCTATCTGAAAGCTAATATTAATTATGCACTAGATAGAGAAGATCTAAGAAAAGAGATGCTTGCGTATATGAAAGAAAGAATAAAATAATATTAAAACTATACTTTGATAGGTATAGTTTTTTTGATATAATAATAGTATAGATAGTTGCAAGGAGAAGTGATTACTTTGGATATAAAGAACCGCATAAATGAATTGGTTAAAATGCTAAATAAATGGAATTATGAATATCAAGTTTTAGATAATCCTACGGTATCGGATCAAGAATATGATGACAGAAGAAGGGAATTAGAAAAACTTGAGAAAAAACATCCTGAATATATTAGAGAAGACTCACCCACCCAACGGGTAGGTGGTGGTGTTTTAGAAGAATTTAAAAAAGTAACTCATAAAATACCGCTCCTTAGTTTAAGCAATGTCTTTAATGAGGATGAAATAAGGAACTTTGATGAACGCATAAGAAAAGAAGGGATAAATCCTCATTATGTATGTGAATTAAAGATAGATGGATTGGCTGTCTCACTCAGCTATGAAAAGGGAGTTCTTGTACAAGGTGCTACACGTGGTGATGGTATTGTTGGTGAGGATATAACCAGTAATGTTAAAACGATAAAGAGTATTCCTTTAAGATTAAATGAAAAGATAGATATAGAAGTTCGCGGCGAAATTTTTATGAGTAAAAAATCATTTGAAGAGACTAATGACAATAGAAAACAAGCTGGTTTAGAATTATTGAAAAATCCTCGTAATGCAGCTGCTGGAAGCATAAGAAATCTCGATTCAAAAATCACTGCTTCTCGTAAGCTTGATGCCTTCTTATATCATCTACCAAATCCAATTGATTATAATATTAAGACCCATTATGAAGTTTTAGAGTATATGAAAAAATTAAAATTTAAAGTAAATCCTAATATAAGATATGTTGACGATGTGGAAGGGGTATTGGCCTATATAGAAGAATGGACTTCTAAAAGAACTCAGTTACCATACGAGATAGACGGTATTGTTGTTAAGTTAGATAGTATATCTGATCAACAAAAACTGGGTTTTACTGCTAAATATCCAAAGTGGGCGACCGCTTATAAATTTCCTGCAACTGAGGTTATAACAAAACTAAAAGATATTATTTTTACCGTTGGTAGAACAGGCCAAATTACTCCTAATGCTGTTTTAGAACCAGTTATGGTACAAGGATCAATGATAAGCAGAGCAACCCTCCATAATGAGAAAAATGTTATTGACAAAGATATAAAAAAGGGTGATATGGTTATCATAAGAAAAGCAGGAGATGTTATTCCTGAAGTTGTAGCTGTAAAAAAAGACCGCAGAAATGGAACAGAAGAAGATTTTGTTATGATTGATAAGTGCCCAATTTGTAAAAGCACATTAATTAAAAATGAAGCTGAGGCGGATTATTTTTGCGTAAATAAATTATGTGATGCGAGAAAAATAGAAGGGCTTATTCACTTTGTTAGTCGTGACGCGATGAACATAGAAGGCTTAGGCGAAAGAATTATAGAAGATTTTTATAATCTTGGCTTCATTAAAAAAATACCGGATATTTACTATTTAGATAAATATAAAGAGGAATTAAAGGAATTAGAGGGCTTTGGAGATAAAAGTATAAATAAGTTATTAGACTCGATTGAAGTTAGTAAAAACAATTCATTAGAGAAGCTGTTATTTGGTTTAGGCATTAGACAGGTTGGTAATAAGATGGCTAAAACTTTATCTAAAAAGTATTTAACTTTAAAAAGTTTGATGCTTGCGTCAGAAGAAGACTTAACTAAGATAAATGATGTTGGACCAGTTATTGCTCGTAATCTTGTTAATTATTTTAATAATATTGAAAATATTGAAATGATAAAAGAATTAATATCTATAAAGTTAAATACGTCTTATCTTGGTGAAGTAGATATTATGAAGGAAAATCCTTTTATAACTAATAAGACATTTGTTATAACGGGTTCTTTAAGTAGACCTCGTAATGAGATTAGAGAACAATTAGAGTCTTTTGGTGCTAAAGTAACTGAAAGTGTTACTAATAAAACAGATGTAGTAATTGTAGGGGAAGAACCGGGAAGTAAATATGATAAGGCTCTTAAATTAAATATAGAGATATGGGATGAGAAAAAATTAAGTGAAATGACAAAATAAAACTGCTTATTAAAGCAGTTTTATGCATTTTTTCTAGTTCGTAATACTGATTCTAGTCTTGTTGCTCTAAGTACTTGATTATCTAAAGATCCGTAAGATATATCTAATTCTAACGAAAAGCCACTATTGAAGTGAATTAAAGAATTTTTTTCATTCTTTTTGTATTGAAGAATATTCTTTAATGAAATCCAACAACATTCATATAAACGTGGTGAACTTGTAGGGAAGAAAATTATTTCTTTACTTTCTTCAACAATAATCGGGGCTTTATGTGATACGCCAATCAATTGTTTAGTTCCTTTTATTCTTCCAAGATATGAACTACCAAAAAAAGAACAACTATTTTCAATGATTTGCATTGGTGTTTTATTAACTAAATAAGTATTGTCTTTTTCAATTATTTTCGAACAAAAATTATCAGTTGGAATAATGGCCAGCGTTTCACAGGTTATTTCGTAAGTTGACAATATTATCACCTCCTAACTATTATATTTCTATTGTTTTTTCTTCCAAAGAAAAAACAATTCCTCTATTATAATTAGAAAAGGCTCGAATTTTGTCGAAGGATGTCGGTTAATTTTATTTTTTTAATATTAATAAATTTAAGCAATTGGGCTTGATAAAATAAACAAATGCAACCATTTATGCTATAATATTATCATTATAAAAGAAATGAGGGATAATATGGAATCTTTATCTAAAGGAAAAGTTTTGCATGTAGCTGATTTAGGTAAAATAGCTGTTAGTGATGAAGAAGTGGAAAAATTCGGTTACGGTTTGAAACAGATATTAGATGAGATAGATAAGATTAATGAACTTGATATCAAAACAGAGGAAATCCTGATATCACCAACTAACAATGTTAATGTTTATAGAGATGATAAGATATTAGATATGCTTCCAATAAATGATGTTATAAAAAATGCTCCTAAAAATTTAGGAAATTATATAGAGGTTGTGAGGGTTGTAAATGACTAAGTATCTAGATTTATCCCTTAATGAGATTAATAAATTATTAAAAGAAAAAGAAATTAAGCCACTTGATTTGGTTAATGAAGCATATGAACGTTTAGAAAATAATAAATATTTAAATTGTTTAATTACACTTAATAAAGATGAAGCAGTAGCTCGAGCTGTTGAATTAGAACATATGGATGTTGATAACATTCTTTTTGGTATTCCAATCGTTTTAAAAGATAATATTGTAACTAATAATTTGAGAACAACGTGCGCTTCAAAGATGTTGGATAACTTTATTCCAATATATAATGCAACTGTTGTTGATAAGCTTAATGAGAAAAAAATGATTATTATTGGGAAGTCTAATATGGATGAGTTCGCAATGGGCTCTTCAAATCAAACAAGTTATTATGGTCCTGTTCTAAACCCTTGGAATAAAGCAAAAGTTCCGGGTGGTTCAAGTGGAGGTTCAGCAAGTGCTGTATCATCTCGTATTGTGCCTTTTGCGTTAGGTTCCGATACTGGTGGTTCAATTAGACAACCTTCAGCTTTTACAGGAATTGTAGGTCTTAAACCAACCTATGGTCGTGTCTCAAGATATGGACTAATAGCATTTGCATCTAGTCTTGATCAAATTGGTCCAATGTCACGTAATGTTTATGAGAATGCGACGCTTTTAAATGCTTTAGTAGGATATGACGAGAAAGATATGACTAGTGCTGATCTTAAACCAGAAGATTTCACACGTTATATTGGTGAAGATGTAAAAGGGATGAAGATAGCTATTCCAAATTTTTATATGAATGATGCTGTTGATAAAGAGATAAGAGAACAAGTTTTAGTTGTTATTGATATGTTAAAGAGCAAAGGTATAAGTTTTGATTATGTTGATATTGATTATATAGAATATTCAATACCACTTTATCAAGTTATTGCCCTAGCTGAAGCATCATCTAATTTAGCTCGTTTTGATGGTGTTAGATATGGTTATCGTACTAGTGGTTTTAAAGATTTAGATGAGATGTATAAGAAAACTCGTGCTGAAGGTTTTGGTGATGAAGTAAAAAGGCGTATTATGATAGGGTCATACGTATTAAGTGGTGATAATGTTAAAACGTATTATGATAAAGCTTTAAAAATAAGAAGAGCTATTCATGATAGCTTTGCAGATGTATTATCAAAATACGATTTAATTATTGGTCCAACAACAACAACTTTTGCTTATAATATTGGTGAGGGCCAGGATGATGCAGTCAAGAGTTTCTTTGATGATTTACTTACCATTCCTGTTAATATGGCCGGATTACCTGGTATGAGTTTACCAATTGGCTTTGGTAAGAATGGTATGCCTATAGGTATGCAAATTATTGGATCTAAGTTTGATGAGGCTGTAATGTATAAATTAGCAGCATTTATCGAAAAAGAATTGAATCTAGATTTAGATACAAAGGAGGAGACAAGATGAGTAAGTTGGTTCCGACGATAGGTATTGAAGTTCATGCAGAGCTTAAAACAAAGTCAAAAGTGTTTTCTCCTTCTTTAAATGCGTATGGAGAAATTGCTAATAGTAAAACGAATGTTATTGATTTAGGTTATCCAGGAACTTTACCTAATTTAAATAGAGAAGTTATTGATTTAGCTATAAAAGCATGTATTGTAACTCATTGTGATATAGCACCAGTTATGTATTTTGATCGTAAAAACTATTTCTATCCAGATTTATCAAAGGGATATCAAATAACCCAACAAACAACACCGATTGGTTTTAATGGCTATATTGAAATTGTAGTAAATGGTTTAAAAAAGAAAATAGGAATTGAACGTCTTCATATTGAAGAGGACACGAGTAAAAGTATTCACGAAGGGGAATCAACTTTATTAGATTTCAATAGGGCTGGTATTCCTCTTATCGAAATAGTTACTAAACCTGTTATTGAAAGTGGTGAAGAGGCTGTTTTATACTTGGAGAAATTACGTGAATTACTATTATATGCTGAAGTAAGTGATGTTAAGATTGAAGAAGGTAGCATGAGATGTGATGCTAATGTTTCATTGAAAGAAATAGACAGCGATGTTTTAGGTGTTAAAAATGAAGTTAAGAATATAGGGTCAATATCAAGTGTGAAAAGTGCTATAAATTATGAAATTGAACGTCAAAAGAACCTATTAGAAGATGGTGAACAAATAAAAGAACAAACAAGGCGCTATGATGAAAAGAAGAGTGCTACTGTTCTTATGAGAATGAAAGAATCAAACAATGATTATCGATATTTTCCAGAACCTGATATTCCTTATGTTCATATTGATGAAGAATGGGTTGAAGGTATTAAAGATAATATGCCAATGTTACCAGATGAATTAAGAGAAAAATATCAAGCTCTTGGTATAAATGATATAGCTGTTAAAGCTTTAATAGCACGTAAAGATGTTGTCTCTTTCCTAAAGAATGTAATAAAATTAGAAGGTAATCCTATAATTAGTGCTAATCTTCTAACAGGTGATGTACTCTCTTATTTAAATAAGCATAATCTTACTATAGATAAAACTAAACTTGATGAACAGAATTTCAATGATCTCGTAAATTTACTAGATAGAGGGGAAATCTCATCAAAAATAGGTAAAGGGCTATTAAATGAATTAATTGTCTATGGTGGTACTGTATCTGAAATAATTGATAAGAAAGGCCTTAAGCAAATAAGTGATATTGATTCAATTAGAAAATTAGTTCGCCAAGTTATTAATGACAATATGAATGTTGTAGAGGATTACAAAGACGGAAATGAACGTTCTATAAAGTACTTAATTGGTCAAGTTATGAAAGAGAGTAAAGGTCAAGCAAATCCTAAAATGTTAAATGAAATTTTAACAGAAGAACTTTCAAAAGATAGTTAATTATAAAAATGTTCAATTGTGTAAAATATAAATCTATAGTATAATATTGGAGGAGCGTGGCATAAATGAAGTTGATAAAAAAATTCAAATGGATTATTCTTGGCTTTTTTATTCTTTTTATAATTTTAACTGTCTATATTGGTAAGGAAGTATTCTTATCTCAAGATGGTGTACTATATGGTAATAGGCTAGAAGGTATAAAAGAAGTACCTATTGGCGAAGATGTAAAAAAGAATATCTCAGATTTATTTTTAGCTACTGAAGGTGTGAAAAAGGTTAGCACAAATGTTCAAGGAAGAATATTGTATATTGTAATCCGTGTTGACGAAACTATAACTACTGATAAAATAAAGGAAGTATCTAATCAAGCTTTAACAAAATGCAGTGCAGAACTACTAAAATTTTATGATTTATCCTTTCTTGTTGATTATGAAGCAAAGTCTGAAAAGACCGATTTTCCAATTATAGGATCTAAAAATAAAAACAGTGATAGTATTATATGGTAGTAGGTGATTGAATGAAAGGTAAAAAAAGAAGTAAGTTATTTCTAATTCCAATAGTTGTATTAATAGCTATAATTAGTCTTACTTTATATGCGCTTTTTAATACTAATGGTTCAAATAGTGAAGTAAAACTTGATCTTTTTGAGCAACGTTGGATGGAAAACAATAAAAATAACGTTATAGATGTTTTAATACCTAATGGTGTTCCTTTATACACTAATGAGGGTAAAGGGATTATTTTCTCCTTTTTAGAGTATTTTGAGACTCAAACAGGATTAGAATTAAATAGAATAGCTTACACTCTAGGAGAAAATAATGAATCAGACGAAAATCGTTTTCGTATTTTAGATAGTAAAGAAAAACCTGGTGAGAATGATTTATTGTTCTACAGCGATAATTATGTTGTCGTAAGTAGAAAAAATCAAAAGAAAGTGCCTCTCGATAAATTAGAAGCTAATATTGGGGTTCTTGATGCTGACTTTAATGCTGTCTCTTCTTATCTAGAAGGGGATAAATTGACACTAACTAAGGTTTTAGATATTGATAGTTTACTTACAATATTCAACAATGATGAAGTTGCATATATAATCGTTCCTAAAACTATTTATTTAGATATGATAATTGAATCAAACTACTATATTGTTAATAATTTAAATGATTTATCCTTAAATTATGTCCTTACCTTAGCGGAGGATAATGATCGTTTAAATGGAATTATAAAAAAACACTATGATGTTTGGACTGAGGATCATTTAGCAACTAATTATAATAGTGAATTATTTAATTTATATACAAGTATTAAAAGCATTGATGATAAAAGTAAAACTGATTTTAAGAGTAAAAGGTATGTTTATGGATATATAGATAATTTACCTTATGAAGTTAACTTGAATAGTGATCTAGGAGGCTTAAGCAACGAATTTATTAACTCGTTTACTTCTTTTTCAGGCGTTGAATTTAATTTTAAAAGCTATAAGAATGTTGCTGATTTAAGTAAGGCCTTGGAAGAAGGTAAAGTTGATTTAGCATTAAATTATTATGCTTTAAATACTGCTAATACTTTTGAAACATTGGACTTGTTATATAGTGAATATATAATTTTAGCTAAAGAGAAGGGTCTTGTAATTGATACAATAAAATCATTACCTGAGGAAAGTTTATATACTTTAGAGGGAACTAAATTAGCTAACTATGTTGAAAAGAATGGTCGCTTTAATGTTAAGACTGTAGATAAAATATCGTCACTAGAAGGAAAACAACTTGTGTTGATTGATTATAATACTTATAAATATTATCATGATAATTATTTTGAAGATTATACTATAGCTTACAGGAATTTAACTGATAATAATTATGGTTATGTTGTTAATAAATCTACATCAAATGAATTGTTTTATGATATATTTAATTACTATTTATCGACATTAAACCATGAACAATATAAAAGTAATGGTATGAATAAAATTTTAACTAAAACAATTAATTTTGATTTATCATTATTATGGCTTTATGTTATTTTAATACCAATATTTATTGGCATTCTAATTTTGGCTTTTGGTAAACGTAAGAGAATAATAAAGTTAAGAAATGATGTAAAATTAAAATACATTGATCCATTAACATCGTTAAAGAATAGATATTATTTAAATAATAATATTGCTAAGTGGGAAGAAAATAATATTTATCCTCAAGCTATATTAGTTATTAATATTAATAATTTAAAAGATGTAAATGATGCTTATGGATATGAGGGTGGAGATCAACTTATTAAAACCGCCGCAAATATTCTTATTAATAATCAGCTGGAAAAAACTGATATTATTAGAACCGATGGTAATGAGTTTATCATTTATATGGTTGGTTATGAGGAAAGCGCTGTTATTGCTTATGTTCGTAAATTATTCCGATTATTGAAAGAATTACCTTATGAATATGGCGCATCATTAGGATATAGTATGATTGAAGATGATATAAAAACAATTGAGGATGCAATTAATGAAGCAATATTAGAAATGGTAACCAGTAGAGAATCAAAGAAAAACAATGAGATTTAAGAGGTCATTATGTTGAAAAAGTTAAAGATGTTGATTATTGAAATTAAGAAGATAATAAGTGAACCAATTATGAACATATTGCCAGGACAACTGGCTTTCTTCTTTCTGTTATCGTTGCCGCCTCTTATATCTTTAGTAGGTATAATAGGTAGCTCTTTTGCTATTCCAACAGAAGATTTCATATCTTTTATTACTGATTCTTTTCCAGCTGCAACAAGTAGTTTAATTATTCCTTTTGTAGGTGGTAGAGGATTAGATTTAGGTTCATTATTATTTATTATTGGTGCATGTTTTATGGTATCTAAGGGAACCAATGCTATAATCGTTACCTCTAATGCTCTTTATAAAGTAGAAGAAGGCAATGAAATAAAAAGACAAATAAAATCACTCTTCTTAGTTTTTATGTTACTTATACTTTTTGCTTTTATCCTTATTGTTCCTGCCTTTGGTGATTTAATAATGGGTGCATTAGAAAACATTAAATATATAAATGATATATTTGATGAATTATTGTTTGTTTATAATATTATTAAACTACCTATATCATTTATCTTTATATATTTTATAATTAAAATTATTTATACAATTGCGCCAGATAAAGAAATAAAAAGTAGAGATGTGACTTTTGGTGCTGTTTTTACAACAATACTTTGGATAGTTGCAACAAAGATATTTTCATATTATGTAATAAATTTTTCAACTTATGATGTATTTTATGGAAGCATAGCAAACTTTATTATTTTACTATTATGGATGTATTTATTATCTTACATTTTTGTTTTAGGAATGGCTCTGAATGCTGGTAATCGTTCTTTGGAATTGAATAGTAAAAAAGGGATATAATATTAATGGATGTGATTAGCATCCGTTATCGATAGACTACATATATGTAAACAATGGTCTATTATTTAGATAAAGTGGTTGTGCAAACCACTTTTTATTTTGAAAAAATGTAATTTGGTGGTATAATTATGAGGAATATTTATGGAGGAATAATATGAAGAAGTTTAAGTCTTATATTAAATTGACAATTAATAAATTTTCTAAATATAATTATAAACAATACGCTAAAACAAACATATTGTTCTTCACAACGGCAATATCTTTGCTTATTAACTCAATTTTGTTGAGAGTTATGACGGTTGGTAATTTTTTAGAAATCAAACCAATCTTAGCTGATTTAGCGGTCATCTTATTGTTATTATCCCCAGCATACTTATTTAAACCGAAAAATCAATCAATTTATTTAACGATAATGTCTATTATTATGACCTCTATTTGTATAATTAATAGTATTTATTTTACTTATTATTCATCATTTGCGTCTGTTTCTTTACTTAGCACTTCGTTGCAAGTGATTAATGTAGCTGATGCTGTAACAGAAAGCGTAATGCAACTTAGAGATTTCATATATTTATGGCAACCATTACTAGTTATATTTGTTCATCTTAATTTAAGTAAAAAAAATTATTATTATATAGTTGCAAAGGTTGAAAAGGGTAAAAAGAGGCTTGTGGGAACAATTACTGCATCATTTATCATTTTTGTAATATTTTGTTTAACATTATCTTCTCTTGAAATTGGTAGACTTGTAAAGCAATGGAACAGAGAATTTTTGGTAATGAAATTTGGTATATATACTTATCAAATAAATGACATTGTAAGAAGTCTCGAACCGAAAATAAGTGCTGTCTTTGGATATGATGAGGCTGCTCGTGAAGTTAGAACTTATTATGAAGAAAATCCAGTAACACCTGCATCAAACAAATATACTAATATATTTAAAGATAAGAGCATCATTATAATACATGCAGAGAGTGTTCAACAATTTGTTATTGGTTTAGAATTTAATGGTGAACCAGTAACACCTAATTTGAACAAACTTTCGAAAGAGGGATTATCTTTCTCTAATTTCTATAGCCAAGTTGGTGTAGGAACTAGTAGTGATACTGAATTTACTTTAAATACTTCACTTATGCCTTCTACTAGTGGAACTGTTTTTGTTAGCTATTGGGATCGTGAGTATTTATCTATGCCTAAATTACTAAAAGAAAAAGACTATTATACTTTTAGTATGCATGGTAATAAAGGTGATATGTGGAATCGTCTTGTAATGCATAAAGAATTAGGTTATGATAGATTTTATAATAAAGTAGATTATGATATTGATGAAACGATTGGCTTAGGTTTATCAGATAAATCATTTTTTAGACAATCAGTTCAGAAGATAAAAAAGATATCGGAAGAACATGATAAATATTGTGGTACCTTAATAATGCTTAGTAACCATACACCGTTTAACGAAACGGAAAAATATGGGGATTTTCCAGTTGATGTAACCATCAACATACCTAATGACTTAGGTGTTATAGAACCAGTCACTATGCCTTATATGGAGGGTACTGATTTAGGTGATTATCTTAAGTCGGTTCATTATGCAGACGCTGCCTTAGGGGAATTGATAACAGGCCTTGAAATGGAAGGTTTATTAGATGATACAGTTGTTGTAATATATGGTGATCATGATGCTAGACTTCCATCTAAAGATTATGATAGATTATATAATTATGATCCTTATACTGATACCGTAAAGGATGAATCTGATCCAACCTATATAAAAACAGATTACTATGCTTATGAACTTAATCGTAAGATTCCATTGATTATATGGAATAATGACAAAAAGCCTTCGAAAGAGGTTTCAAAAGTGATGGGGATGTATGATGTTCTACCTACTTTAGGAAATATGTTAGGTTTTTACAGTCCGTATCAATTAGGTAATGATATATTTAGTGTTGATGACAATGTCGTAATATTTCCAAATGGAAATTGGTTAACGCAAGATGTTTATTACAACAATCAAAAGCAGGAATTTAAATTACTTAATGAAGCTGCTATTATTTCCCAGGAGTATATAGATAACTATACAAATATGGCTGAAGAAAAAATAAATGTATCTAACAAAATTATTTTATATGACTATATTAGAAAAACAAAAGAAACACAAGAATTGTTAGAAAACTATAAGAATTGATGAGGATTATATGAGAATGAAGAATAAAAAGGTAATAATTGCTATAATTATAATAGTTTGTGTAATGGTAACAGCTACATTTATAAAATTGTGGTTTACTTCTAAGTCTGATGATGAAGTGCAAATAATTAACGAAATAAAAGAGTATGGATATATACTTGAAGATAATGAAACAGATCTTCATAAAGAATATTTCGAAGAACTTGTCACCGTTTTAGGTGAGAAAGATGTAGATGAAGAGGCTTATGCAGAATTGGTTACTAAGTTATTTATAAGTGATTTTTATAATTTAGATAATAAAGTGACTAAGAACAATGTAGGTGGTATTCAATATACTTATTCTAAAGCTCAAGAAAATATGGTGTTAAAGGCAAAAGACACTATATATAAATATATAGAAAATAATATAGATAATGGAAGAACTCAAAAACTACCAATTGTTAGTAATGTTGAAGTAAAAAATATTGAACAACTTGAATTTGAATATGAAGCTGAGGTAGATGACGAAGCATTTGAGATAGAATTGAACTGGACATATAAAGAAGATTTAGGATATCAAAGTGAAGCCGTAATGATTCTTATTCATGAAGATAATAAGCTTGCTATCGCAGAAATAAGATTATTGGAAGAATAATGTAAGGAAAGATACAAAACATTTTGTATCTTTTTTATGTTTTATTTACAAAAATCTACATATCATTACATTTTTTTTCCCGGGCTATCTTTATTTTTGATACCCTTTTTGATATACTTAAGATGAATCATAATGGTAGTATCATGTATTGATTAAGGAAGGGTGATGAGTTAATGAAAAAAATAAAAGTAATAACAAGTAAGTTTATTTGTGTCTTTGTTTCAATGTTATCATTAACGTTGCCTTTTTTCGATATATTAAAAGTATATGCTACTACTTCTATAAATCTAATAATAACTGCTGATGGTGTTCGTGTAAGAAGTGTTCCAAGTGCTGTTAGTAGTACAACTATATTGGGGAGACTTGATACAGGAGACGTTATCACAGTTTTAGATACAGAATCTACAGTAGGGAAAACAACTAATTGTTCATCTGATTCTTGGCACAAAATTGAGTACAATAGTGGTATCGGTTATGTTTGTTCAACGTATACTGCAGAGTCTTACACTGATCCATATCAAAGACCGTGGACTACACCAAAAAAATCAGTAGTTGGTGGAGCTAAGTATATAGCAAGAAACTACGTTGCTCAGGGACAATTTACATCTTATTTAAAAAAGTTTAATGTAAATCCAGATTCTGCATATGCTCTTTATCGTCACCAATACATGACGAATATTAGAGCGGTTTATAATGAAGCATATTTAAGTTATCGCGCATATAATGATAACGGATTATTAGAACAACCCCTAGTGTTTAATATACCTATTTTTAATAATATGCCAGAATATACTACTTTGCCTAATGGTGAACCAGATACAAGTGGTCAAACAGAGGTAACGGATCCAACATTTGAAGCTGCATTAGATGCTCAGGGCTTCCCAGAACCATATAAGAAAAAACTTAGATTACTGCATGCGTCTTATAATAATTGGACTTTTGAGGCACTAAAGACTGGCCTTGATTGGAATGAATCTGTCGCTGCTGAACAACCTGTAAGTTATATTGATGATAGTAATGGAGCCTATAGAGCGGTTAATTCAATTGGTAATTATATCTTAAAAGAGGGAAACAATTGGTATTTAGCTAATAGCCAAACAACGGCATATTTCTTAGATCCAAGGAATTTCTTAAATATTCAAAGAATCCTAATGTTTGAAAAATTATCTTATTCAGCTCAGCATACTGCACCTATAATTCAAACATTATTAAATTCAACCTTTATGGAGGGGTTATCTGTTCCTGATAATCAAACATACGCTAGTATTTTTGTTGAAGCTGGACAAGAGGCTAATGTTAGTTCAATTTATTTAGCTAGTTTAGCTATCCAAGAATCTGGGGTAAGTGGATCACTAGCGACATCAGGGAACGAATTCACTTACAAAAATGTCACTTATAAAGGATTATATAATATCTTTAACATTGGTGCCTCAAGTAGTGAATTAAGTCCTGTTAGGGCTGGAATGGTATGGGCAAATGGAGGATCTACTGCTACTGTTATAGGGAATGTTGTTCCAATTGAAAAACCATCCTATGAAAATAATTATTTAAATAGATTAGGTCTTACAAAAACATCTACGTTTATTACGGGATTAAATATTGAAAGCACTGTAGCGTCAGTTAAAAACAAATTAACAGATTTGACGGTAACTGTTAGTAATTCAAGTGGTAATGTTTTATCAAATGATGATAGAGTAGGCACAGGTAATAAAATAGTCATATCTGATGGTACTAATTCTTATACAAATACTGTAGTTATCTATGGGGATCTAAATGGTGATGGTGCAATTAACGCAAGCGATTTACTTTATATGAGAAAATATTTGTTAAAAACTATTGATTTATCTGGCCCGAACTTTGAAGCTGCAAAAATAGCTAAAGGAACCGATATTGGAGCTGCTGATTTGTTATATTTAAGAAAGTATTTGCTAGATAGCAACACATATAAAATAACACAATAAAATTAGTTAAATTTTAAGAGGAGGATACAAATGAAAAGAACATTAAAAAGTATTTTAACTACTATTATTCTAGTATTTACTGTATTTTCTTACAATATAAAAGATGTGGATGCAGCAACTGGATATTTGTCCATTAGTTCTTCATCTTCCGTTACGGTTGGGAGCACAATTTCAGTAACAGTAAAAGCAACAGGCTCAAAGTTATTCTATTGGCAATTATATGTATCTTATGACAGTTCAAGATTAAAATTAATTAGTGGTAATACGACAATTCAAGGTGAAGCTGATGATGCTACGTATGGAACGAGTAGTGTTTCTAGAACTTTTAAATTCCAAGCACTAAAGACTGGAAATGCATATGTATCTGTTTCTAGAGGTGAGGCAGATATGAATATTGATACTAATTTTAATACTATATCGTATGCAACAAGTAAAAAAACAATAACAATAAATCCTGTTATACCAAAGTCGACAACAAATAGTTTGTCAACTTTAACAATTGACACAGCTAATTTAACTCCTGAATTTAATCCAGATGTGGTAAATTATACAGTTGAGTTAGAACCAAATACAACAGAGATAAATGTTGGAGCAACCGCAACCGATTCCAAAGCTAGTGTTTCCGGAATAGGCAAGGTTGCAGTAGTTGAAGGGGCAAATAATTTAAATGTAGTTGTAACGGCTGAAAATGGCGCTACAAAAACGTATACAATTGTTGCAACAGTTAAAGAACTGACACCTGTTGAGGTTAAAATAGGCGATAAAGCTTATACCGTTATTAGAAAGAAGGACATGTATGAACCACCAAAGAACTTTGTAGAAGCAACAGTTAAAATTGGTGAGGAAGATGTTTTAGCTTATACTAACGAGGCAATGTTGTGTACCGTTGTAGGATTAAAGGACACTGAAGGAGCAATTGCTAAATATGTGTATAATGAAAAAGACAAAACTTATACCCCTTATAATGATATAATAATAGGTGACTTCAATTTATATTTAAAAGACCTTGATAGCAAAGTTGCTATACCATCTGGTTATGTAAGAGCATCTTTAACAGTAGATGATACCGTTTTAAATGCTTGGAATTATAAAGGTAATAAGAAATTTTATTTAATATATGGCGTGAATACAATAAATGGAGAAGAGAGTTTTTATCAATATGATAAAGAGAGAAATACTATCCAACGTTTCTATAATGATCAAGTTGTAGATATGGAAGATCAACTTGCTGTGAAAGATAAAATTATCATTATAGTTTCCGCTACCACGGCTTTGTTTGCATTGACTTCATTGGTTTTATTAATTAAAATTATTAGAAAAAAGAAACCAGAGGTGACTACACGTCCGTTGGATGATTTTTTAAAGAATGAAAGCGAACCTAAAAAAGACAAACGAAAAAAATGACAAATAATTATAGTCAAAAAACCAAACTTATTGTTTGGTTTTTTATATGTTATTCAGTACTATCCTTATCTTCTTTTTCTTCATCTTCCTTTATCTCAGGATCTAAAGAAGCTTCAGGTTCGCCTTTAGTAGGCTCTACATAGATGTCATATTCAATTGAAATAGTTCGATTTGATAAATTGTATATATTTTTTCCGATAGAGCTTTCAGTTTGAAATGTTACTTTGTTTGCGTCATCTTCGATGTCAGTTTCAGTACCTTTTTTATTAATTGTAATAGAATCGGTTGTTATTTTCTTTTGCCATGCTGTAACATCGTTTATTGTTTTGCCTCTAAAATCCGGTATAATACATAATTTATCATCTTTGTTATCTTCTTTTGTACAATCAATTCGATCAGTTGTTATATTATTTGATGTCTTTTTAATAATCGTTAAGGTAATACCTTTTGATCTACTTACTAAAGAAACAAGTGATTTAGCATGAACACTTTGATTTGTTATTTGCCCAGCACTATATTGTAAATTGTTTGATTCGACAGTATTGAAGTTAATTGGTATGTTGTTTTTTAATCCCCAATTAACTGCATATTGTTGAGAATTTTTAGTAAAGTCAGGAACTAACGGAATTGCAGCTTCATTATACTTTCCTTTACCAATTACTTGTTCCTCGTAAGGTTCGTTAATAGAAAAAGTAAAATCTTTTATAATGACTGGATCTTTAATACCTAAATTAATATTCATTGCATTTACTATGTCATTCAAACTGCCTTTGTAGTATATTTGATTAGATAGTGGTCTTTTCATTCCTTCATCATATATCATCGCACCATACGTAGATAAATATAACTTTTGGAAATTTAAAATGTCACCATCAGTTTTAGAATTTTCCAACATCTTTTTACCAATATCATAGAAAGATAAAATTTGATTAGTAGTAAGGTTAGTATCCATATTTTTCTCTACTAAATTTAAAACTTCATAGACTTTATTCACATCACGTATTTCCTTAAATTTGTTTGCTAAAGACTTTATAACTAATTGTTGATTTTGTCCGCGGATAAGATCGCTACTGTAGTAGCTGCTCCATTCTTTGCCACAAACTTTATTGTTGTCGCGATTACGTGATAACGCTAAAGCTTGCTCACCATTGATTGTTTGAAGTCCTTTTTTAACATATATAGTATTCTTTCCCCATTCGCGATTACTGTTTTGTTCACAGAAACTGTATGGTACATCTATCTCAATACCGCCAACAGTATCAACTAGGTTAACAACGCCCTTAAAATTAATTTTTACATAATAATCGATATTAATACCAGTAAAGTTTTCGATGGTGTCAATCATACAAGATTCTCCATACCATGCAGCGTGGGTAATTTTATTTTGAATTTGGTTTTTAAAACACATGATAGGAACGAAGGTATCTCTAGGAATGCTCATCATTGTTGCGTTTAAAGTTTTAGGATTAAATGTAATAAGGATAAGTGTGTCCCCATTAAATGATGTAGCATTTTTTATATTTTCACCAGTTGAATCAATGCCCATAACTAACATCGTAAAAGGTTTTGTAATTTTCACTCCCGAATTAATGTTTCTGTCATCTTGCTTTGCCATCGTCTTTTCTTTTGAAAGGATAATTTTAGTTTCGCTTTTTATGTTTGAAAACCCATCAATCGAATTAAACATCGATGCATAACTACTTGAGATGAAAAGAGCGTCGATGTCTTTTTCATATAAATCATTTAACATAGAAAGAAAATCATCATATTCCTCTAAGCTATCTTTATTTATTTTGTTTTCAGTTATAATTTCTTGACTAATAATGTATCCTTCAATACTACTAGTATCATTTATGATTCCGATTTTTTTATTCTTTAAGTCTGAGACATCGTTAATGTCTGAATCAACCAATGTAATAAGACTAGAACTATATGTAACTTCTGTTTTGTTCATTTTACTTATTGAGGTATAAGCTTTATTTATATATACAGCACCAAGAAATTCGAGAGATCCAATTAATAGGGCAACCGTAATAAATATTATAATTTCCTTTGGTTTTTTATGTTTAATTGCTTTTATTGCGCCAATCAAAAAGAAAAGGATAATTAAGCCAAGAAAAATAATTATACCTGTCCTTATGAAATTTTCTATTCCACTTAATAGGTATATATTATATATAAGATAAAGAGAACTAATGCTAAATAGCCCAAGAACTACTAGGATTATGTTTCTTATATTTTTACTTTTACTCTTATTTTTTCTGCTCATTTTAGGCCTCCATACTTTATAATTATAAACTAAAAAAAAAGTTATGACAATAAATTTCAGTACAATATTATTATTTACGAAAATTATGTAAAAATATAAGTATTAATGCTGGTTATTATTTTGACATATATAAGGAAAGAATTTATTATAGTGTAGGTCTTTTTTAAAATATTTGGTTTTATATTAATAAATATTTAGAAATATCATTTTTTCTATTGCATTTCATATAATAATTTTGGTATAATGTAATACGTGTGACTGCTTAGATGTGCAAGGTTGCTGATACACCAGGTTAAGTTGTTCAATTAAACAACGGTGTTCAGGTAATTTGGACGGAGCAAGTCTATACTAGATATAGGCGAAGGGAGGATATTATGGCAAATAAAGTTCGTATTAAGCTAAAAGCTTATGATCATAGAATCTTAGACCAAGCAGCAATAAAAATCGTAGAATCAGTTAAAAGAACTGGTGGAGCTGTTAGTGGACCAATTCCACTACCAACCGAAATTCAAAAATATACGATTCTAAGAGCTGTTCATAAATACAAAGATTCACGTGAACAATTCGAAAGAAGAACACACAAGAGACTTATTGACATCAATAATCCAAGTAAGGAAACGATTGAGGCACTAACTCATATTGATTTACCTAGTGGTGTTGAAATTGAAATTAAATTATAAATAAAAAAGTAGGAGGAAAACATATGAAAGGAATCTTAGGCCGCAAAATAGGAATGACACAAGTATTTACTGAAGAAGGTAATTTAATTCCTGTCACGGTTATCGAAATAGAACCTAATGTTGTAACACAAATAAAAACTAAACAAACAGATGGATACGAAGCAATTCAATTAGGTTTTGATACGAAAAGAGAAAAACTAAGTAACAAACCAGAAATGGGTCATGTTGCTAAAGCAAGTACTACGCCTAAGCGCTTCTTAAGAGAGTTCAGAAATGTTGATATAAATAATTATACATTAGGACAAGAACTTAAGGCTGATACATTTGAACCAGGCGAAATAGTTGATGTTACAGGCATCAGTAAAGGAAAAGGTTTCCAAGGTGTTATCAAACGCTTTAATCAAAGTAGAGGACCTATGGGACATGGTTCACAATATCATCGTGGTGTAGGTTCGATGGGTACAATGAGACCGATGAGAGTTATGAAAGGTAAACGTTTACCAGGTCATATGGGCCATGAAACTGTTACAATTCAAAATCTTGAGGTTGTATCAGTAGATGTTGAAAATAACATTATATTAATTAAGGGAAATGTTCCAGGAGCTAAAAAGTCATTAGTAATAATTAAGACTTCAATTAAAATGCCAACTACTAAAAAGGAAGCATCATTACTTAAGTCTTATAAAAATACTGAAGAAGTAAACGAAGACATCGTAGCTCAAGTAAATGAAAAAACATCACAAGAAAGTGAACAACAATAATCACTGTAAGTGGTTAGATTGTGATGAAAGGAGGAGACAAGATGTTAAAAATCGCTCTTTTAAATATAAAAGGTGAAAAAGTAAAAGATATACAATTGAATGACAGCATTTTTGGTATTGAACCAAATGAAACTGTTGTTTATAATGCTATTGTTTTAGCTCAAGCATCACTAAGACAAGGAACTCACAAAGTTAAAACTCGTAGTGAGGTTCGTGGTGGTGGTCGTAAACCATGGCGTCAAAAGAAAACAGGTAACGCAAGACAAGGTTCTATCCGTTCTCCACAATGGAGAGGTGGCGGTATTGTCTTTGGACCAGTACCTCGCAGCCATGACAAGAAAATGAATAAAAAGGAACGTAGATTAGCTCTTAAATCAGCTTTATCATACAAAGTTACTGGAAAAGAATTAATTGCAATTGATGAATTTAATATTGATTCAATTAAAACTAAAGATATGATTGATATTATGAACAATCTTAAAGTTGATAAATCAGCATTAATCGTTGTAAGTGAATTAAGTGATAACTTAGTTTTAGCATCACGTAACTTATCTGATGTAAAAGTTATAAAAGCTAATGAAGTAAATACATTTGATGTAGTTACTTATGATTATTTAATAATAACAGAAGATGCTATCAAAGGATTAGAGGAGGTGCTTGTATAGTATGGAAAATCAATTAGATATTATCAAAGCGCCAATCATTACTGAGAAGAGTGCTAATATCACATCTAACGATCGCAAATATGTATTTAAAGTAGATGTGAGGGCAAATAAAACACAAATCAAACAAGCAATCGAAAGTATTTTTAAAGTAAAAGTAGACAGTGTTCATACGATCAATGTTAAACCTAAGAAAAAAAGAGTTGGTCGTTATGCTGGAATGACAAGCAAATATAAAAAAGCCATCGTTACTTTAGCTCTAAATAATAAGATTGATCTATAAGGAGGATGTAAGAATGCCAATTAAGAATTATAAACCAACAACGCCTGCTAGAAGAGGCATGAGTACACTAGTTAATAGCGAGATTACAAAGAGTACTCCTGAAAAGAGTTTGGTGGTAAAGTTAAATAAGAAGAGTGGTCGTAACAATCAAGGAAAAATTACTGTTAGACATCGTGGTGGCGGCGTAAAACGTAAATACCGTATTATTGATTTCAAACGTAATAAATTTGATATTCCTGGTACTGTTACTGCTATCGAATATGATCCAAATAGAACTGCAAATATTGCATTGATAACATATCAAGATGGTGAAAAGAAATATATTATCGCACCATTAAATATAAAAGTAGGGGATAAAATAATCAGTGGCGATAACGTTGATATTAAAATAGGCAACTCATTACCATTAATGAATATCCCAGTTGGTAGTGTTGTTCATAACATCGAATTACGTCCAGGTAAGGGCGGAGAAATAGCTAGATCAGCTGGTGGAAGCGCTCAAATATTAGGACGTGAAGGAAAGTATGTATTATTAAGATTAAGAAGTGGTGAAATGCGTAATGTTTTAGGAACATGTCGCGCAACGATCGGTGAAGTAGGTAATACAGATTACGAATTAGTAAATATTGGAAAAGCAGGACGTAAACGTCACATGGGTTTCAAACCTACAGTTCGTGGTTCTGCAATGAATCCTAATGATCACCCTCATGGTGGTGGTGAAGGTAAAGCTCCAGTTGGACGCAAACAACCGATGACACCTTGGGGAAAACCAGCTCTAGGATTAAAAACACGTAAAAACAAAAAAACTTCAAATAAGTTTATTGTTAAACGTCGTACGAAATAAGGAAAGGGTGAAATAATGGCAAGAAGTTTAAAAAAAGGACCTTATGTCTTTGATAGACTATTAAAAAAGGTTGAAAATTTAAATGCAGCAAACAAAAAAGAAGTCATTAAGACTTGGTCACGTCGTTCAACTATCTATCCTGATTTTGTTGGGCATACATTTGCAGTTCATAATGGTAAAGAATTTATTCCTGTTTATGTTACAGAAGATATGGTTGGACATAAATTAGGTGAATTTTCATCAACAAGAAAATTTACTGGTCACAGTGGAACAAAAAAATAGTAAGTATTACTTGGAAGGAGGACTACTATGGAAGTACGTGCAGTAGCTAAAGGTATTAGAATATCAGCTGACAAGGCTAGACTTACTATGAATCTTATTTGTGGTAAGGATATAATAGAAGCTAGAAATATATTAGTTAATCTACATAATAAAGCTTCTAGAATTATCATTAAAGTATTAGATTCTGCTGTTGCTAATGCTGAAAATAATAATGGATTAAAGAAAGAAAATTTATATGTTTTAAAATGTCATGTTGACGAGGGCTCAGTTATTAAAAGAGTGATTATTGATTCAAGAAGTCATACTGGTCGTAATGATCATCAAACGAGTCATATAACAGTTATCGTGGCTGAAAAGCAAGCATAAGGAGGTGTAACTGATGGGTCAAAAAGTTAGTCCAATTGGACTTAGAATCGGGATAAATAAAGATTGGCAAGCAAAATGGTATGCGCCTAAGAATGAAGTTGGTACTTTATTAAATAAAGATATCAAAATACGTAAATTTTTAAGCAGACGTTTAAAAGATGCTGCTGTATCTGATGTTATTATCGAAAGAAGAAAAAACAATACAGAAATTTCTCTTCATACAGCTAAGCCTGGTATTGTTATCGGTCGTGGTGGAGAAGAAATAGAAAAATTAAAGAAAGAACTTTCTAAATTAGTTGATGAAAATGTTAAAATTTCAATTATTGAAATTAAAAAACCTGATATGGTCGCTCAATTAGTAGCTGACAATATCGCTCGTCAAATTGAAGGTAGAGTATCTTTCCGTGTCGCTCAAAAACGTGCCATTAGAAACACAATGAAAGCTGGAGCAAAGGGTATTAAAACTCTTGTATCTGGTCGTCTTGGTGGAGCAGAAATGGCTCGTAGTGAAGGTTATACAGAAGGGATGATTCCTCTTCATACATTAAGATCAAATATTGATTACGCATTAAGTGAAGCACATACAACTTTTGGTCTTATTGGCGTGAAAGTCTGGATTTATAAAGGTGAAATTCTTCCTAATAAACAAAAAAAGGGAGGTAATAACAATGTTGATGCCAAAAAGAACGAAATATAGAAGACCACATCGTATAAGATATGATGGTAAGGCTAGAGGTAATACAGAATTACATTTTGGCGATTATGGTTTAATGGCTAAGGAAGGTGCTTGGATTACTTCAAATCAAATCGAAGCAGCTCGTGTGGCAATGAACCGTTATATGAACCGTGGTGGTAAAGTATGGGTTAATATATTTCCACATTTATCATTAACAAAAAAACCACTTGAAACTCGTATGGGAAAAGGTAAGGGTATTCCTGAATCTTGGGTTGCTGTAGTAAAAGAAGGAAAAATTATGTTTGAAATAGCAGGTGTTTCTGAAGAAGTTGCAAGAGAAGCTTTAAGATTAGCAATGCATAAATTACCAATCAAGTGTAAATTTATACAAAAAGAAATTGGTGGTGAAAGCAATGAAGGTTAATGAAATTAGAGACTTAACCACTGAAGATATCATCAAGAGAATCAAAGATTCAAAAGAAGAATTATTTAATTTGCGCTTTAAACAAGCAAATGGAAGTTTAGAAAAACCTCATCGCATAAATGAACTTAGAAAAGACATTGCGAGAGCTAAAACAATCATTCGTGAACGCGAATTAAAGGAAGATCGAGGTGTTAAGTCCTGATGAAAAAAAGTAATCAAATTATAGGTAAAGTTATTAGTGATAAGAACGACAAAACAATTACTGTTCAAGTTCAAACTTATCGCAAAGATAGTTTATATGGTAAACGTGTAAAATACACGAAGAAATATACAGCCCATGACGAAGCAAATATTGCAAAAATTGGTGATAAAGTTTTAATTGAGGCAACAAGACCTCTATCAAAAACAAAACGTTATCGTTTAATTGAAGTAATAGAACAAGCTGTGATTTTATAATCTTATAAACTCTAAGGAGGAGGTATTTAATATGGTTCAGCAAGAAAGTCGTTTAAAAGTAGCTGACAATTCAGGAGCTCGTGAACTTTTAGTTATCAGAGTTCTTGGTGGAAGTAAAGTTAGAACGGCCAATATCGGCGATGTCGTTGTCGGTACAGTTAAAAAAGCAACACCTAATGGAACTATAAAAGAAGGTAAAGTTGTTAAAGCTGTCATCGTAAGAACTAAATTCGGTGTCAGAAGAAATGATGGATCTTATATCAAATTTGATGATAATGCTTGCGTTATTTTAAAAGAAGGTAAAACCCCAGTAGGAACACGTGTTTTTGGTCCTATAGCTCGTGAATTACGTGATAAGGATTATATGAAAATTGTATCTCTAGCGACTGAAGTGTTATAAGGAGGAAGTTTTTATGAAATTTAAAACAGGAGACAAAGTAGTAGCTATTGCTGGTAAAGACAAGGGTAATACTGGTCGTATTAGCAAAGTACTAAAGAAAAGTAACAAGGTTATAGTAGAAGGTCTTAATTTAGTAAAAAAGCATATTAAACCTAATGCTAATAATCAAACAGGTGGGATTGTTTCAATTGAAGCTCCAATTCATGCTTCAAACGTTATGTTTATTGATGAAAAGACTAACAAGAGAAGTCGTAAAAGAGTTGTAGCAGATACTAAAGAAACAAAGAAAACAGTTAAAAAAGAAGTAAAGAAAGAAAAAGAAGCAAAAGAAGTAAAAAAAGAAAAAGAAGTTAAGAAAGCTGCCCCTAAAAAGGCTAAAGCTAAAGAAGACTAGAGAAGGAGGGTATTTATGAACCGCCTAAAGGAAAAGTATTTAAAAGAAATAGTTCCTAATTTAATGAAGGAATATAAATATACAACAGTAATGGAAGTCCCTAAAATTGATAAAATTGTTATTAATATGGGTGTAGGTGAAGCTACAACAAATAGTAAGTTATTAGAGGCTGCTGTTCGTGATTTAGAACTAATTGCAGGTGCTAAACCGGTTATAACAAAAGCAAAGAAATCAATAGCTGGCTTTAAATTGAGAGAAGGATCTCCAATTGGTTGTAAGGTCACTTTAAGAGGCGAAGCTATGTATACATTCTTAGAAAAATTAATAAGAGTTGTATTACCACGTGTTCGTGACTTTAGAGGTGTTTCACCTAAATCATTTGATGGTAGAGGAAACTATACCTTAGGTCTAACTGAACAATTAATTTTCCCGGAAATTGTATTTGATGAGGTTGTTAGGACTCGCGGTATGGATATTGTTATTGTAACAACGGCCAAGAATAATGAAGAAGCACTACACCTCTTAACGGGTATGGGTATTCCTTTTAGAAAGTAATAAGGAGGATATAATGGCAAAGAAAAGCATGACTATAAAAACTAATAGACCTAAAAAGTTCAAAGTCCAAGAATATACTAGATGTGAGCGTTGTGGTAGACCACATGCTGTCATGAGTGATTTTAAATTGTGTCGTATATGTTTTAGAGAACTTGCGTACAAAGGACAAATTCCAGGAATTAAAAAGTCTAGTTGGTAGAAAAATGGAAGGAGGATATATATGGTAGTAACCGATCCAATTGCAGATATGCTAACGAGAATTCGTAATGCAAATCAAATGCGTTATAAAGAAGTGGCTATGCCTAGTTCAAAATTAAAATATGAAGTTGCTAAAATCTTAAAAAGTGAAGGATTTATTCAAAGCTATAAAGTAGAAAAAGGCGATGTTCAAGATAATTTAATTTTAACTTTAAAATATGGCCCTAAAAAGGAAAGGGTAATTTCGGGTTTAAAAAGAATTTCTAAACCAGGATTACGTGTTTATGCTAAGGCAAATGACATTCCTACTGTTTTAAATGGTTTAGGAATAGCTGTTGTCTCAACTTCTAAAGGTCTTATGACTAATAAAGAAGCTCATAAAGAACATTTAGGTGGAGAAATTTTAGCATTTATTTGGTAACAATTACATAAGGAGGAGTTTAATATGAGTCGTATTGGAAATAGAATATTAACAATACCAGAAAATGTAACGGTTGAATTAAACAACCATACTCTTACTGTTAAAGGCCCGAAGGGTGAATTAACTCTTAACATTCCAAGCAATGTAATTGTTAAGATTAAAGATAAAGAAATAACAGTTGAAAGAGAAAATGAACAAATTAAATCAAAATCCCTTCATGGTACTGTTAATGCTCTAATAGCAAATATGCTTGAAGGAGTTAGCGACGGATATCAAAAAGGTCTTGAAATAGTTGGTGTTGGATATCGTTTTAATGTTCAAGGAACAAAACTTGTCATTAGTGCTGGTTACTCACATCCTGTTTCATTGGATGTTCCTTCTAATTTAACAATTGAAGGTATTAATAATACTGAAATTGTAATTAAAGGCATCGATAAACAAGCTGTAGGTGAATTTGCAGCAAATATCCGTAAAGTAAGAAAACCAGAACCATATAAAGGTAAGGGTATTCGTTACAAGGGTGAACATATTCGCCGCAAAGAAGGCAAAAAGGCCTCTAAATAATAAGAAAGGAAGTCTATTATGATAAAAAAAGAACCAAGAAATGAAGCTAGAATCTATAGACATGAACGTATTAGAGAAAACTTAAGTGGTACTGCTTTAGTTCCAAGATTAAATGTTTTTAGATCAAACAAAAATATATCCGCACAAATCATTGATGATGAAGCTGGTGTTACTTTGGTTAGTGCTTCATCATTAGATAAAGACTTAAAAATAGAAAACGGTGGCAATATAGAAGCTGCTAAGTTAGTTGGGGCCTCTATTGCAAAAAAAGCTAAACAAGCTAAGATTAATAAAATCGTATTTGATAGAGGTGGATACCAATATCATGGACGTGTTCAAGCTTTAGCTGAAGCTGCACGTGAAAATGGATTAGAATTCTAAAAGGAGGGAAACGATGGAAAATAGAATGAGACAACCTCAAGAAAAAGAAAATGAAGAATTAGTAATTGACATCAAACGCGTTACGAAAGTAACTAAAGGCGGTCGTCAATTCCGTTTTGCTGCTACTGTCGTTGTCGGCAACCGAAAAGGTCAAGTTGGACTTGGTACAGGTAAAGCAAACGAAGTTCCTGATGCTATTAAAAAAGCAATAGCTAAAGCTAATAAAAATTTAATTCAAGTACCTATTATCGAAGGAAGAACCATACCACATGAAGCTTATGGTGTAAGTGGTGCAGCTAGAGTTTTAGTTAAACCTGCTAAAGCTGGTAACGGTATTATCGCTGGTGGACCTGTAAGAGCTGTATTAGAACTAGCTGGTATTAGTGATGTTATTTCTAAGTCACTTGGATCTAATACTAAAATTAATGTGGCTAGAGCTACAATTAATGCTTTAACAGCTCAAAAGACTATCGAAAAAGTTGCTGAATTAAGAGGCAAGTCAGTAGAGGAGATTTTAGGTTAATGAAATTACATGAATTAAGATACGGTGAAGGTGCTGTAAAAGAAAGAAAAAGACTAGGTCGTGGATCTAGCAGTGGTACAGGTAAAACTAGTGGTAAAGGTGAAAAAGGTCAAAACGCAAGAAGTGGTGGTGGCGTAAGATCAGGCTTCGAAGGTGGGCAAACTCCATTATTTAGACGTCTTCCTAAAAGAGGATTTAGCAATGCTAGATTTAAAATTAGATATGCGACTATTAATGTTAGTGATTTGAATCTTTTTGAAGACGGTACAGTCGTATCACCTGAATTATTAAAAGAAATAGGTATGGTAAAAAATCAATTGAGTGGTATAAAGGTTTTAGGAAATGGAACAGTTTCAAAGAAATTAACTGTTAGAGCAAATAAATTTTCTGAAACAGCAAAAAAAGCAATAGAAGCAGCTGGTGGAAAAGCCGAGGTGATTTAATATGTTGGCATTATTAAAGCAACTATTTACGCCTAAAAATAAAGATATTTTAAAACGAGTATTATTTACATTATTGGTTTTAACGATTTTTAAATTAGGAACCATGATACAAGTTCCAGGAACTGAGTCAATTACTAAAGATTTAGGTTTCCTAGAATTAATGGATGCAATGGGTGGTGGAGCCTTTGAAAGATTCTCAATCTTTGCATTAGGTGTTATGCCTTACATCTCAGCATCTATTATCACACAATTATTACAAATGGATATTGTTCCTTATTTCTCAGAACTAGCTAAACAAGGACAATCTGGAAGAATGAAAATTAATAAAATAAACCGTTATTTAGGGATTGCAATTGCATTCCTTCAAGGTTATGTTTTCTCATTTGCGTTCATACCAGAAGGGGCAACTGCATTAGAGTATATGAGAGTATCAATTATACTTACAGCGGGTACTGCTTTCGTTCTATGGTTAGGTGATCAAATAACCCAAAAGGGTATTGGAAATGGAATATCGCTTATAATTATGGCAGGTATTATCATGACTACACCAACTATGTTTGTTGATGCTTTTACTGAAATGGTTAAAACAACAAGTACTCAAGCAACTATTATGGGAATATTATCATTTGCATTATTTGTATTAATTTATTTTGCAATTGTTGTTGGTATAATATTTATTCAACGAGCAGAAAGGCGCATTCCTATACAATATTCAAATAAAACATCAAGTGCATATGCATCTAAGCAAAATTATATGCCTATAAAGGTAAATTCAGCTGGTGTTATGCCTGTTATATTTGCGTCAATGGTAGTAGCTATTCCGCCTACCATAGCACAGTTTTTAAAGAATGATGAATTTCTACTTTTTGTTGAAAAATATTTAAATTATGATACTACAGTAGGCTTTATTTTCTATTTATTATTAATTGCATTCTTTACATATTTTTATACGTATATGCAATTAAAACCAGATGAAATGGCTGAAAACTTTCAAAAACAAGGTGGCTATATACCAGGAATTAGACCAGGAAAAGAAACAGCTTCGTATATTAAACTAATATTATCTCGTTTAACTTGTATTGGTGCATTATTTTTAATGTTTATTGCAGGGTTACCAATTATATTCTCGAATATATCTAACTTAAATGCAAATATAACCATTGGTGGAACAGGATTGTTAATTGTTGTAGGGGTTGTTCTAGAAACATATAATCAACTTGAAAGCAGACTTTTAACGAGAAGTTATGGAGGTAGATGGAAGTGAAAAATATCATATTTATTGCCCCACCAGCTGCGGGTAAAGGTACCCAAGCAGCAATGTTAAAAGAAAAACATAATATGTCACATATTTCAGTTGGCGAGTTATTAAGACGTGAAGTGTCTTCTAACTCAGAAATTGGAAATAGCATAAAGGGATTGATGAAGGAAGGGCTTTTAGTCGATGATAAAATCGCCTTTAAATTATTAGAACAAAGATTAATGAAAGATGATTTAGCAAATGGTTATATTTTAGATGGTTTTCCTAGAAATCTAGATCAAGCTATAGAATATGATAAAATGGTTAAGCGTCTAAATTTATCTATTGATTATGTTATATATTTCAATATTTCAAGAGAAGAGGCTATGAAGAGAATTACAGGACGTATTTCTTGCCCTTCGTGTGGAGCAGTTTATAATGAGTATTTAGATACATTTGATAAACCAGGTTTTTGTAACAAATGCTTTGCAAAATTGCGAAAAAGAAGTGACGATAATGAAACAACATTCAATCATCGTTTTGATACATATATGAAGAGAACCCAGCCAGTTATTGATTATTATCAACAAAAAGGTATATTACATGTAGTTGAAGCTAGTGGTAGTAGAGAAGATACTTTTAGTAAAATAGAAAGTATTATTGGTGGGGAGGAAAAATGATAAGTATTAAAAGTGAACGAGAGATTGAATTGATGAAAAAGGCAGGTAATATTGTGTATAAGACACATCAATATTTAAAGCCTTATCTTAAACCAGGTATTACAACCAAGAAATTAGATGAACTTGCAGAAGCCTATATTAGAAGTCTTGGTGCAACTCCATCATTCAAAGAGAGTGAGGGCTTTCCCGCAACTATTTGTACATCAATAAACGATGAAGTAGTTCACGGAATACCTAGTGGGCGTAAATTAAGAGAAGGAGATATAATCTCTATTGACATAGGAGCGTGTTGGCAAGGTTATCATGGTGACTCAGCTTGGTCTTACGGAATTGGTAAGATTAAAGAAGAACAAGCCTATTTATTGAAACACACTGAACAATCTTTGTATGAAGGTTTAAAGCAAGTTAAAGCTGGTAATCGTCTTGGAGACATTGGCAATGCCATTGAACAATATGCAGTAGAATATAAACTTGGCGTAATTAGAGAATTGGTAGGTCATGGTATAGGCAATAAAGTTCATGAAAAACCTGATGTTCCAAACTATGGTAAACCAGATACAGGTCCTTTATTAAAAGAGGGAATGACAATTGCAATTGAACCGATGTTGAATCTTGGTTCGAGAAGGGTTGCAATGTTAGATGATGATTGGACAATAGTGACTGAGGATGGATATCCGTCTGCGCACTTTGAACATACAGTCTTAGTTACAAAAGATGGGTACCTAATATTAACAGGAGAGTGAGAAAATGGCTGAAAAAAATACAATCGAAGTTGACGGTAAAGTAACAGATGTATTAAAGGGTGGCATATTCAAAGTTGAATTACCAAACAAACATACCGTAATAGCTCACGTTTCTGGTAAAATCCGAATGAATTACATACGCATTTTACCAGGTGATACGGTAACAATTGAATTATCACCTCTCGATTTAACACGTGGGCGTATAATATATAGAAAATAGAGGAGGTTGTACTGTGAAAGTAACACCATCAGTAAAAAAAATATGTGATAAATGTAAAATAGTTAAACGTAAAGGCAAAATAATTGTTATTTGCGAAAATCCAAAACATAAACAAAGACAAGGTTAGGAGGTGTCGTATGGCACGTATTAAAGGTGTAGATATACCAAATGAAAAAAGAGTTGAAATAGCACTTACTTATATTTTTGGTATTGGTAGAAGTCTATCTAAAGAAATATTACAAAATGTAAATATTGATTTAGATAAGAAAGCTAAAGATTTAACGGATGAAGAAATCGCAAGTATTCGTGATGAAATTTCTAAACATTTTGTCGAAGGTGATTTACGTCGTGAAGTTAACATGGCTATCAAAACAAAGATGGAAATCGGAAGTTACCAAGGACTACGTCACCGTAAAGGTTTACCAGTTAGAGGTCAAAGAACAAGTCGTAATGCAAGAACACGTAAAGGCCGTGGTAAGGTTGTAGCTAATAAAAAGAAAGCTTAATTAAAATATAAATGAAGGAGGTTATATAATGGCATATAAACCAAGAAAGCGTAAAATTAAGAAGAATATTCCAGAAGGATATGCGCATATTCACTCAACACAGAATAATACTATTGTGACTGTTACTGATAAAGAAGGAAATACAATTAGTTGGGCATCATCAGGAACAGTTGGTTTTAAGGGCTCTAAAAAAGATACACCTTATGCTGCAGGTATGGCAGCTGAAGCTGCTGGTAAAGCAGCAATGGATGCAGGAGTTCGTAAAGTAGAAGTTTTCGTTAAAGGATTAGGACCTGCTCGTGAGACGGCAATGAGACAATTACAAGCTACAGGCTTGGAAGTAATGGCTATTAATGATATTACACCAATCCCACATAATGGTTGTCGTCCTCCAAAACGTCCTCGTAACTAAAAGAAAAGGAGTGATTTATAGTGGCAAAAGCTAAGGCAACAGAAGTTGCAAAAAACACTGACTTAAAAGTATCGGTTAGTCTTGATTACATTGAGGCTATTGATAACAGTTTGATTTATGAAAAATCACAATATAAGATAACAGAATATGTAGAAAATAATTTTTATGGAAAGTTTGAATTAGAACCACTTGAAAGAGGCTTTGGTACTACTTTAGGAAATGCCCTTAGAAGGGTTATGCTATCTTCATTACCTGGAGATGCAATTAGAGCTGTCCAAATCGATGGGGTTATGCATGAATTTCAAACTCTTGAAGGCGTTGTTGAGGATACAACAGCAATTATATTAAATTTAAAAAGAGTAGTTATTAAAAAGAATTGTGAAGAAGATGTCACAATTAAAATTAGTGCTAGTGGAGAAGGTGTCTTGAGAGCTGGAGATTTAGCACGCACACCGGACATCGAAATAGTTAACCCAGACCAAGAAATATTAACTATTTCAAGAGATGGTAAAGTTGATATGGAACTAACTGTCGGTAGAGGTAGAGGATATATAAGAGCTGAGGAAAACAAAAAATATTTAACTGATAAGATAGGTGTAATCGCTATTGATGCATTATATTCACCAATTGAAAGAGTTAATTATGAAGTTGAAAATGCTCGTGTAGGTCAAGATGATAGTTATGATAAACTTATTTTAGAAGTTTGGACTAATGGTGCCCTTTTACCTCAAGATGCAATTAGAGAAGCAGCTAGTATTCTAATAACACAATTAGATAAATTAGATGATCCAGAATTTACTGAGGCAATTAAAGGCTTGATGAGAAAGAGTGCTGATGATCCTAGACAAAAGGCATTAGAAATGTCAATTGATGAATTAGAACTATCAGTAAGAGCGTATAACTGCTTAAGAAGAGCTGGTATTAACAACGTTCAAGATTTAATAAATAAGACTGAAAATGAAATGCGTAAAATTAGAAATCTTGGAAAAATTTCATTAGAAGAAGTTATGAATAAAGTAAAAGAATTAGGTCTTAATTTTAGAATTGATGAATAGTAAGGAGGAATATTATGGCTTATCGTAAATTAGGTGTAGATAGCAAACATCGTCGTTCGATGTTAGCAAATCTAACAATTGATTTAATAAATCATGAACAAATTAAAACAACAGAACAAAAAGCTAAAGAAGTCCGTAAAATGTTCGATAAGATGATATCTTATGGCAAGGATGGTAGTTTAGTATCTAGACGTAAGGCCATTGCTTTCTTACATAATGATAGCAAAGTTGTAAAAAAAGTATTTGATGACTTAGCGAAACGTTATGAAAATAGAGACGGTGGATATACAAGAATACTTAAATTAGAGGAAAGAAAAGGCGACGATGCATTAATCGTTATCCTTCAATTAGTTTAAAAGAAACATTTCATGTTTCTTTTTTTGTTGTTTAATATATAGGAAACCTATTTCTTAGTCCATAAGTCCCTTGAAAATGTGTTATACTAACGATAGAGGTGAACAAAATGAAAGCACTAGTTACAGGAGCGTCTAGTGGTATTGGTCGTGACATGGCTAAGTATTTAGGTCGAATGGGTTGTGATTTAATTTTAGTAGCACGAGATGAGAAGGGTTTAAAAAAAGTTGCAAAAGACATAAAGACAGAAACAAGGATTATTGCAACTGATTTATCTGATGTTGATAATTGTAAGAAGCTTTATAATAAGGTTAAAAAAGATGATATTGATATTTTAATTAATAATGCTGGTTTTGGTACTTTTGGGCAATTTACAAAGACAGATTTGGATAAAGAATTAAACATGATTGATTTGAATATTAAAGCTGTTCATATTTTAACTAAATTATTTTTAAAAGATATGAAAGCTAAGGATCACGGGTATATACTTAACGTGGCATCCTCAGCAGCTTTTCAACCAGGTCCTTTAATGGCCGCATATTATTCGACTAAGGCTTATATTTTAAGACTTACAACAGCTATTTATGAAGAACTTAGAAGAGAGAGTTCTAATGTTGTTATATCGGTTCTGTGTCCAGGACCAGTTGAAACTAATTTTAATAATGTAGCAAATGTAGAGTTTCAATTAAAATCATCACCAAGTAATTATGTAGCTAAATACGGTATTGATAATATGTTTAAGAAAAAATTAATAATAATACCAAGTTTATATATGAAAATATTATATATTTTTAGCCGTATATCATCGACTAAAATGATTTTAAAAATTTCTTATAATATTCAACAACGAAAAGGTGGCAAAAACAAATGAATGAACTTTTGAAAGCAAAGTATTATAGCCTTATTAAACAACCTGATTTTAATCAGTATGAGAAAATAGGTAAAATCTTAGCCTTAATTGAAAATCAGATAATTAAATCTGATAATAGTATTTCTAAAGAAGAACTTGTTAAATTAGCAGAACCTTTAAAAGAACTTGAAGGGGATGTGTATATCGAAATAATAAAAGATATTAATAATGGTTTAATTTATGGGGGCAGTAAAAATGATTGATGATGAATTAAAAAGTTTCTCCTTTTATTTGAAAGCAAAAGGTTATGATGATGATGTTTGCGATTATATATTGAAAAGTTTTGAGTCACTTAATAATCATTATCAAGAATATATTAAATTTGATCCGGAAATTATTGCTCGTGATACTTTTATTAGAAGATATATTGAGGTATTCAAGGGAATTGATAAGTTTGTTGTTCTTCGTGATGTTAATGAAGACAAAGATTTTGAACGTAAAGTAACACCACTTAGAGGAAATATATTGTCTGTTGGATATAAGAAAGATAGTGAAAACCGTTATATTGTAACCCATAATAATCCTGAGTATTATTGTTTATTACTAGGCCTTACTAATAATATAGCTGGAGAGGTAACTATACTGTTTGATGAAACAATTAAAGAGCGTATGCCATTATTAAAAGAAACCCTTATCCATGAACTTACTCATGTTTATCAAAGAGGATTTGAATTACCATGGTTTGTAATGAACAGAGATCTTTTTATTAGAGTATTAAGAGAGGGTCATGCTATGAGAGAGGCAAGATATGTTAATGGTTTAACACCTAGTTTTTATACTATTCCTTTTAATTATAATGAAGTTGAGAACAAATTTATAAGAGGAGAAAATAACGACTATGGAGTTTATAAATATCTTTATTATAAATTAGAAACCCTTTTGGGTCATGAATTTATGAGCGAGTGGGCTATTGCTGGAGATAATAATAAGTTTTTATCGAAAGCGCGCAAACAACTTGATGGAAAATATGGCGAAAATACTTTTAAAAAAATATATGAGAATATAGAATCAATCCTATTTAGCTTAAGTAATTTTTCAAACGATGATATAGAATTAATTGCAGAGCAACAACAAAACATTTCATTATTATATTCGGCGGGAAATGATATCTCGTTAGATATTTCGTATGATGAACATGATATTATTTTTAATATATTAAATGATGAAGACTTATTTAAAGAAGCTTATAATAGAGAAAGGGAAAGTATCTTAAATGCTAAACAATGTTTGGAGAAATCCAGGGTTGGTAAACCAAGTATTATAAAGAAACTTAATGAGAAAATAAAAAATCTGAATGAGGAAAATTATCGTATCTCATTGGAACATGCATATGATTCTGTCCAAGATGAAATAGATGCTAGAAAAGATATTAAATGTTTTAAATCAATCATGACATCTAACGTAGCAACTTGTAAAAGAGTAATTAATAATCCTAAAGCTTTAACTGATGCAATTGTTTCATTAGAATCTATAACCTTAAAATGTTTGATGTTAGATATGGATAGAGATTTAGAAGATTCAAATATTAGATTTAAAAAATACAGATACTATTTAACAAATATGGGTAGCAGAGTTTTTGATTATAAAGTAATGAGTAACGTAAAAAAGAATCTTGATTTTTTGGCAATGAAAATGTTTTTTCAAGCGCAAAATGTTATTGATGATGAGAGTAAAGAAAAAAGTATTAAATAGAACTATACCAAAAGAAACAGAGATGGTTTCTTTTTTGGTTGATTTTTAGTATAATATATGCAGTTATATGGGGTGGTTTATATGAATAATATTATTGGAATTAATAGCTTATCATTCCGTTATCAAAGTAAATTTATTTTTGAGAAGTTTACTTTGAATATTAAAGATGGAGAATGGATTTCTATTGTAGGCCCTAACGGTAGTGGCAAATCAACATTAGTTAAAATATTAATAGGTTTATTAGAGTCTGATAGTAATATCATTGTTGATAAATTAACGTTGAACAGAGAAAATATTGATAAGATTAGAAAGAAAATAGGCGTTGTCTTTGAAAATACTGAGGATTCTTTTGTGGCTGAAACGGTTGCTGATGATATTGCTTTTACTTTAGAAAATTTAGCATATGATCCAAAAGAAATAGGACGTATGGTTGAGGATATTGCAATGGAATTTAAAATTGATGATATCTTAGAAAAAGAGCCTAATTTTTTAAGCGGTGGTGAAAAGCAAAAAGTAGCCTTAGCATCAGCGATGGTAGCGAGACCAAAGATTTTAATAATCGATGATGCTTTAGAAATGATTGATGAAAAAAGTAAAAATGAAATATTAGAAATATTAAACAAACTTCATAAAGAACGTTATTTGACAATTATAACTATTACACAGAATTTAGAAGAAACATATAAGACAGACAGAATGGTAGTTATTAATGATGGAAATATTTTAATTGATGGTCCAACAATAAATGTTTTGGAAGAAGACAAAATATTTAATCGAATTGGTCTTAGTTTGCCCTTCATGGTTGATCTATCAATTAAGTTAAAATTGTATGGACTTATTGATCATATAATTTTAGATATGGATGAGATGGTGAATGCGTTATGGAAATAAAAATTAATAATGTTAATCATATTTATAATGAGTTTACCCCTTTTGCCAAAAAAGCGTTAGATAACATTAATTTGAGTTTAGAGAGCGAAAAAATAATTGGCATTATAGGTAAGGCGGGTAGCGGAAAAACAACGCTTGTCGAGCTTTTAAACGCTTTGATTATACCTAGTTATGGTAATGTGCAAGTAGCTGATTTTAATATTCAAAAAAATATGAGATTAGATAATATAAATAAATTAAGACGTAAAATTGGTCTTGTTTTTCAATTTCCAGAAGATCAATTTTTCAATCCTACAGTTAGAGAAGAGGTTTCATTTGCTCTTAAAACATTTAGCTACAAAAGTGATCGCTTGCACAAACAAGTTTCTGAGTCCTTGAAGCTTGTTGGTTTGGATGATAATTATTTAGAACGTAAAGTTTCTAGTCTTAGTGGTGGTGAAAAGAGGAAAGTAGCGATTGCATCAGTTATGGTATTTAATCCCAAAGTCTTAGTACTTGATGAACCGACTGTTGGACTCGATTATAAAAGCCAAAAAAAATTACTACACTTATTAAAGAAGTTAAGAAATCGATATAAGAAAACAGTTATTATTGTAAGCCATGATGTTGATATGTTGAATTTAATAGCAGATGATATTATCGTAATGGATAAAGGTAAAGTGGTGGCTTCTGGTACTAAAAGAGAAGTGTTTAAAAACACTTCACTATTTGAAAAATATGGTCTTAACTTACCAAAAATAGTAGAGTTTATAGGGAAAGTAAGAAAAGAAAAGGGAATAAAACTAGGTAACCATACCGATGTTAAAGATTTAATAAAGGATATATATCGTAATGTATAATACAATGATTGGTAAATATATTCCCTTTAATTCTAAGATACATAAAATGAACTCTACAAGTAAAATAGTTTCTGTTCTATTGTTTTTTATTCTATTATTTTTAGATGATTTGCTTTTACTTGTTCTTTTAACAATTCTGTGTTTTGTAATGATGTTGTTAACTAAAGTACCATTAAAGTTATATTTTAAAAGTATAAATGTTTTAAAGATTCTGTTAGCTTTTATTATGGTTCTTATTTTAGCTTTCAGCTCATCTTGGTATTTAGCAATTACAATAACTTTAAAAATTATTTTAGGTATAATTTATATAATGATTTTAACCTATACAACATCAAAAAGTGAGATTACTTATGCTCTTGAGCGGGTTTTCAAACCATTATCTTTGTTAAAAATACCTGTCAAGAAAATGTCTTTATCATTAACTTTGGTTTTACGTTTTATTCCTGCTTTGTTTGAACAAATAGAAAAAATTATGAAGGCACAGGCTAGTAGAGGTATTGATTTTATACATACAAATGTAAAAGGAAAAATGATAGCTATTTCATCAATGATTGTTCCTATATTCACATTATCTTTCAAAAAGGCTAATGCTACAGCAGGTGTAATGGATGTAAGATTATATAGCCTTAATGCAAAGAGAACAAATTATCGATTTAATAAATGGAGCAGTTTTGATGAGAATATAGTTCTTCTTCATTTTGGATTATTACTGTATTTTATCTTAAGGATGGTGATTATATCAAGCGATATCTTATAAGTTTTTCATACGATGCTACCAATTATCACGGTTATCAAAAGCAACCCAAATTAAGAACTATTCAGCAAACAATTGAAGATGCTCTAACAAGTATTAACGGTGGCAAAACGGTAATTATTCATGCTACTAGTAGAACCGATAGAGGAGTTCATGCTATTAATCAAAAAGCCCATTTTGATTTTGAAACCAATATCACAAATTTCAAATTGAAAAGGGCACTTAACAGTAAATTACCAGACGATATACATGTAAACGACGTCAAATTTGTTGACGATAATTTTCACGCCAGATATAATGCTATCAAAAAAGAATATGTTTATATAATAAATATGGGTGAGTATAATCCTATTGAAAGAAATTCCGTTTTTCAATATAATAAAAACTTAGATGTAGAAAAAATGAAAGATGCAATAAAAAGTTTTGCAGGTGAACATGATTTTACTTCCTTTGTTTGCGCAGAAGATTTAAAGGAAAATAATAATAGAATAATATTTGAGGCATCTATAAAAGAAGATGGAAACAAATTATATATAACTTTTATCGGAACAGGTTTTTTAAAATATCAAGTTAGAAATATGATAGGAACTTTAATTGAAGTAGGTATTAACAAACGAGAACCTTCTTCGATAGAATTTATATTAAAATCCAAGGATAGACGTAAAGCAGGAAAGACTGCTAAACCAGAAGGTTTATATTTGAAAAATATTTGGTTTGAGGATAAGGACTTATAAAGTCCTTTTTAAATATATATTTTTATGTAATTGTTGGTATAGTTTTTATGTGATAAAATAATGATGAAAAGGATGGTGATTTTATGACGGTAGATGTTCTTGTAGAAGTTAGTGTGGGAAACCAGAATCAAATGTTTACTTATAATGTTGAACAATCTTTACAACCTAAAATAAAAACAGGTATCAGAGTCATTGTCCCTTTTGGTTCAAGAAAACTTGAAGGCTTTGTAATAAATATTAATAATACAACTGATATAGAATATGATTTAAAAAACATTATTGAAGTGGTGGATGAAAAGCCAGTTTTAAATGAAGAGTTGTTAGATCTAGGAAATTATATGTCGGATTTTTATTTAGCACCACTTATTCATTGTTATCAAACGATGTTACCAGTGGCTTTAAAAGCTAAAAGAAGAACAAAGGTTAATGTAAAATGTGATAAATATATATATATAAATAAAGATGAGAAAACAATTGAAGAATATATAAAACATAATAAATCGGTTTTACAAAACAATATATTATCTCAAATTCTAAGTTTGAAGAAGGTTAAAAAGCAGGATATCAATAATCAGGGAGTCTTAAGAACCCTAATTAATAAAGAATTGCTAAAGGAAGTTAAAGAAGAAGTATATCGTTTTAAAACAGATGATATTGATAATAAGGAAATACATAAATTGACAGATGATCAGCAAAGAGTTGTTAGTGATTTTTTAAAGGGTGATAAAGATGTATTTTTACTACGTGGTGTGACAGGTAGTGGCAAAACCGAAGTATACATGGATATTATTGATAAAATGCTTGTTAATGGTAAAACAGCGATTGTTTTAGTGCCTGAAATAGCTTTAACCACTCAACTTGTAGCTCGCTTTCAAAACCATTTTGGAACCGATGTAGCGATTCTTCATAGTCGTTTAAGTGACGGTGAAAAGTATGATGAATGGCGTAAGATTGAACGTGAGGAAGTATCGATTGTTATTGGAGCGAGAAGTGCTATTTTTGCGCCACTTAATAATATAGGTGTTATCATCATTGACGAAGAACATGAAGGAACCTATAAACAAGAGAATAGTCCGCGCTATCATGCTCACGATATTGCTATGTACCGTGCAAAGAAACATGGAGCGAAGGTTTTATTAGGAGCAGCCACACCCTCTCTAGAAAGTTATGCTAGAGCTAAAATAGGTCTTTATGGATTGCTTGAGTTAGAGAATAGAATTAATGGAAAAAACTTACCTAAAGTTATTGTTGTTGATATGAAGGATAGTATAAAAAAAGGACATCGATTGTTGTCTCTTGATTTAGCAGAAAAAATTAAATTATGTTTAGAGAAAAAAGAACAAATTATGATTTTGTTAAACAGAAGAGGTTATTCTAATTATTTAGTTTGTTCTAATTGTGGGTATACTTATAAATGTCCACATTGTGATATTACTATGACTTATCATAAGACAAGCGATACTTTAAGATGCCATTACTGTGGCTATGCTGATAAGCGACGCGTCGAATGTCCTAGTTGTCACGAAAAGAATTTAAAAGATTTTGGTATTGGAACAGAAAAGATTGAAGAAGAACTTAAGAAAATTTTCAATGAGGTTAGGATTGTCAGAATGGATTTAGATACAACGACTAAGAAGGGTTCCCATAGTAAAATAATTAAGGATTTTGAAGATCATAAATACGATATACTTCTTGGGACACAAATGATTGCTAAGGGATTAGACTTCCCTAGAGTGACTTTAGTTGGTGTTATTAATGCTGATATGGGTCTAAATATTCCTGACTTTAGAAGCTCTGAAAGAACCTTTCAATTGCTAAGTCAAGTAGCAGGTAGATCAGGACGTAGCAAATTAGAAGGTGAAGTTATATTACAGGTATTTAATAGTGATCATTATGTTATCGAAGCAGCTAAAAAGCATGATTATATTGGGTTCTATAATAGAGAACTAGCTATTCGTAAAAAACTGTTTTATCCCCCATTTTGTTTTATAGCAATGGTTAGAGTCTTATCTAAAGATTATGATTATGGTTTTGAGGTATCAAAAAGAATAGGGACTCATTTAAGAGAAAAATTGCCTAACAAAACTGTTTTAGGACCAACAATGGCCAATGTTTTTAAAGTTAATAATGTATACCGTTTTGCATGTCTTATTAAGTATAAAGAGAAAACCAGAATATATACAGCTTTAAGGGAAATATTAAATCATTATGATAATAATCGCAAGATAAAAGTTGAAATTGAAATAAATCCAATGAGATTCTAGCAAAAAAGATCATTTGATGCATAAAATACTTGTGTATAAAGGATTATAATGATATAATACGAGTGGCTTTTTAAAGAAATATACACGAATATGGATTTGAATATCTAGTGCCATTTAGATGGTGATGTTCTTTAGAAATATTCGGAAGAAAAAACGAAGGAGGAATGTTTTATGACAGTTGTTTCAATGAGTTATTTATTGGAATCAGGTGTTCACTTTGGCCATCAAACTAAAAGATGGAATCCAAAGATGAAAGAGTATATTTTTACAGCAAGAGATGATATTTATATTATTGACTTGCAAAAGACATCTAAAAAGATCGATGAGGCCTATAAGGAATTATTCGAAATCGCTAAAGCTGGGGGAAAGGTTTTATTTGTAGGAACAAAAAAACAAGCCCAAGAAGCAGCTAAAGAGGAAGCTATACGTTCTAACATGTATTATGTAATTGAACGTTGGTTAGGTGGAACTTTAACTAACTTCAAAACAATTAGAAGAAGAGTAGGAAGACTATCACAAATCGAAACGATGGAAAAGGATGGTGTGTTTGAACTTCTGCCTAAAAAAGAAGTTGTTAAAATTAAGAAGGAATACGAAAAGTTAGACAAATATTTAGCAGGTATTAGGGAAATGAAACAATTACCTAGTGCATTAATAATTGTTGATCCTCGTAAAGAAATCAATGCAATTAGAGAAGCGAGAAAATTAAAAATACCAGTATTTGGTATTGTTGATACTAATTGTGATCCAGATGATGTTGATTTTGTTATTCCATCTAATGATGATGCTATTCGTGCTGTTAAATTAGTTTTAGGAGTATTAAATAACGCTATTGTTGAAGCTAATGGTGGCGAACTAAATGATTATCTAATCGAAGAAGATAAGATAAGAAAAAATAGAAAAGCAGAAGTTATTGCTAAAGAAGCTGCTGCAGCCTCAACTTCAAAAGACTTGGTAACAGAACCGGTCAAAGAAGAAGCGAAAATTGAAGTTAAAACTGAAACTAAAGTTGAAGTAGAAACTAAAGTTGAAGCTAAAAAAGAAGAAAAAGTAGAAAAAACCAAAAAAACTAAGAAAGAAACTGTAAAAGAAGAAGCGAAAGAAGATTTATCTAAACTTACAGTAGCTGTTTTAAAAGAAAGAGCCAAAGCAGCAGGTATCGAAGGTTATTCAAAATTAAAAAAAGATGAACTTATAAAAGTTTTACAATAAAGGAGATGACAATTATGATTACAGCTAGCATGGTAAAAGAATTAAGAGAAGCTACAGGTGCTGGTATGATGGATTGTAAGAAAGCATTAGAAGCAACGAATGGAGTTTTGGAAGAGGCTATTGATTGGTTAAGAGAAAATGGACTTTCAAAGGCTTTGAAAAAGGCTAGTCGTATTGCTGCTGATGGTTTGGCATATATCATTATTGAGGGTGATAAAGCAGTAATTGTAGAAGTTAATTCAGAAACTGATTTTGTTGCTAAAAATGAGGAATTTCAATCTTTAGTATCACTAATTGCTAAGGAAATTTTAAATAATGATGTTACTAATAACGAAGATGTATTAGCATTAACTACTGAAGAAGGTACAATAAATGAACTAATTGTAGCAAAGACTGCTACAATTGGTGAAAAATTATCTTTTAGACGTTTTGCTAAAATAGAAAAGAAATCTAACGAAGTATTTGGTAGCTATATTCACATGGGTGGACGTATTGCATCATTAATTCTATTAGAAGGCGCAAATGAAGAAGTAGCTAAAGATGTATCAATGCATGCTGCAGCTATGAGACCTGTTTGTGTAACAAGAGATCAAGTGCCAAGTGAAGATATCGAAAGAGAAAGAGAAGTTATTAAGGAACAAGCTATTAATGAAGGTAAACCAGCTGATATAGCTGAAAAAATGGTTGCTGGACGTATAGAAAAGTTTTACAAAGAAATTTGTTTAGAAGAGCAAGAATTTGTAAAAGATTCTGATAAAACAGTTGGAGCTTTTGTTAAAGAAAATAATGGTTCTATTAAAGCGATGTATCGTTTTGAAGTAGGCGAAGGTCTACAAAAGAGGGTAGAATGCTTTGCTGAAGAAGTAATGAATCAATTGAATAAATAGGTGACATATGAAGAAAATATTATATATAGTATTAGGTGCCTTCTTTCTTACGGGTGCTCAGTTACTCCTATTGAAGATTTAGAAGATGATTCTAGTCGCTTTAAAGAAGAATATTTATAAGGATTTAATTGCAAAAACTTATAGTATTGAATAAAGATATTAAGGACTTTTTAGTCCTTTTATAGTATAATAATATAAAGAAAGGATATTGGTGTATTTATGGATGGTGTTATAACACAAGCTGAGGAAAAAATGTTGAAAGCATTAGAAGCAATGGAAAAAAGATTTATGAATGTTAGAGCAGGACGTGCTAATCCTTCAGTTTTAGATGGTATTAAAGTATCATATTATGGAAGTGATACTCCCTTAATTCAATTAGCGACTATTTCAGTGCCTGAGGCTCGTGTTTTATCAATTAAACCTTTTGATCGTAGTTCTATAGGTAATATTGAAAAGGCTATTTTTGAGGCAAATATTGGATTGACTCCAAATAATAATGGAGAAACAATTACGCTTAATTTTCCAGCTTTAACGGAGGAAAGACGTTTAGAATATGTTAAACAAGTAAAGGTGATGGTAGAAGAAGCGCGTATTGTTTTGCGTAATATTAGACAAGATTCTAATAATAGTATAAAAAAATTAGAACTATCCGAAGATGAACAAGATAGAGGCATGGAAGAAGTGCAGAATTTAATAAATGAGTATAATAAAAAGATTGACGAGAAATTAAAAGCAAAAGAACAAGAGTTATTAACTATCTAAAAACAAAAAACGCTTGACATTGGGTATGATAATGTATATAATCTCAAATATAACTGTGAAGAGGAAGAGTATTATTAGTACTATTTAAAGCGAGTTAGAGTCGGTGGGAGCTAACAAATAAAGACTAATAAGAAAAACGCCTTGGAGTTGCTTACCGAACATTATAGTAGGCTAAGCCGGATGTAACCCGTTAATAATTACAAGATTTGTTAGAATCAATAAGATGGTCATATTATTTTTAATATAAATGGCAATTTGGGTGGTACCGCGGAACAACAGTTTCGTCCCTATGTGGGATGAACTGTTTTTTTTATTTATAAAAATTGTTCTCTCATACAAGAAAAGAAAGAAGGAATAAATAATGACAAAAGAAAAAGCTAAGAAGTATCAAAGCAAATTAAGCTTGCTTGATACAGAGATTGCAATTAAAAAATTGAAAGACTATTTTGAAACTCAGTTAGCAGCAGAATTAAACTTAATTCGTGTATCAGCACCATTGTTTGTAAATCCAGAAACAGGATTAAACGACGATTTAACTGGAATTGAAAGCCCGGTATCTTTTGATACTTTTGATAAACAAAAAGTACAAATTGTACAATCTCTTGCTAAGTGGAAGAGAATGGCTACCCATAGATATGGTATTTCAGAAAAAAGCGGTTTATATACAGATATGAATGCCATAAGAAAAGATGAAGAAATAGATGATATACACTCTTATTATGTCAATCAATGGGATTGGGAAAAAGTAATAGCGAAGAGTGATCGAACAATGGAGACATTGAAAGAAACCGTAGATTCTATATATAGAGTCTTAAAAAGAGCAGATGAATACATTACACTTGAATATCCTGCTTTGCATCAAAAATTACCTCAAGATATATTTTATATCTCTGCACAACAACTAGAAGATGAGTATCCTGAACTAACAGGTAAAGAGAGAGAATATGAAATATGCAACAAACACAAAGCTGTTTGTATTACCCAAATAGGTAAAATATTAAAGTCAGGTAAAGTTCATGAAGGACGTGCACCAGACTATGATGATTGGGAATTAAATGCTGATATAATCGTGTTCAATGATGTATTAGGAAAAGCTTTTGAGTTATCTTCGATGGGAATTAGAGTTGATAAGGACTCATTAATTAAACAGTTAAGAATAGCTGGTAAAGAAAAGAGATTAGAACTTGATTATCATAAGGCGATTGTAAAGGAACAATTCCCGTATACTATTGGTGGTGGGATAGGACAATCTAGATTATGCATGTTTTTCCTGGAAAAAGCTCATATTGGAGAGGTTCAATGTTCTGTTTGGTCAGACAAAGTGATTAAAGAATGTGAAGAAGCAGGTATTACTTTATTGTAAAAAAATATATTCTAAAATCAAGTAATAATTGATAATTGTAATTATTCAATATATAATAAAGATGGAGTGATAAATATGATAATGGATATAAAAGAATTATATGAAAGTGATTACGTGGGAAAAGAAGTTGTTTTACAAGGATGGATTAGGTCTCACCGTAAGCAGAAAGAATTTGGTTTTATTGATTTTTATGATGGAACTTGTTTTAAATCAATTCAAGTTGTATATGAAAAAGATGTAGAATCTTTTGATGATATTCAAAAATTTAGAGTAGGTAGTGCCATTATGGTAGAGGGTACAATTGTAGAATCGCCGGGTTCAGGTCAATCTTTTGAGGTAAAAGCTAAAAGTATTATTTTAGAAGGGGATTCACCTGAGGATTATCTTATTCAACCAAAGAGACATACTAGGGAATATTTGAGAGAGGTAGCATATTTAAGGCCTAGAACTAACTTGTTTCAAGCAGTATTTAGGGTTCGAAGTATAGCTGCTCATGCTATTCATACTTTCTTCCAAGATAGAGGTTATGTGTATTTACATGCCCCAATAATAACTGGAAGTGATGCCGAAGGAGCAGGCGAAATGTTTCAAGTAACAAACTTTGATCTAGATAAAGTTCCGAGAACTGAAGATGGAAAAATAGATTATTCAAAAGATTTCTTTGGTAAAAAAGCATCGCTTACAGTGTCAGGCCAATTACAAGGTGAGATATTCGCTTTAGCGTTTAAACGTATCTATACTTTTGGACCAACTTTTAGAGCTGAGAACTCACATACTAAGACGCATGCTTCGGAATTCTGGATGATTGAACCAGAGGTAGCTTTTACCGATTTAACAGGTATTATGGATATTGAAGAGGACTTTTTAAAATATATTATTTCTTATGTTTTAGAACACGCTAAGTCTGAAATGGAATTCTTTGATAAATGGGTTGAACCAGGAATTGTTAATAAATTACAGGCGGTTGTTGATTCTAAGGCAGTTAGAATAACTCATAAAGAAGCTATTGATATTTTGCTTTCGGTTGATAAAAAATGGGAAGTTCTACCTGAACATGGTGAAGATATAGCAACAGAACACGAAAAATATTTAACGGAGGAAAAATTTAAATCACCAGTTTTTGTTACAGATTGGCCAAAAGATATAAAAGCCTTTTATATGAGACTTAATGATGATAAAGAAACAGTCGCTGCCGTTGATTTGCTAGTTCCTGGAGCTGGTGAATTAATGGGAGGTTCTCAACGAGAAGAAAGATTTGAAGTTTTAACAAAAATTATGGATGAAAAAGGTGTTTCAAAAGAAGAATTAGACTGGTATTTAAACTTAAGAAAATATGGAGGAGTTAAACATGCTGGTTTTGGAATGGGTTTTGAACGTTTGTTAATTTATTTAACAGGTGTTGAAAATATAAGAGATGTTATTCCGTTCCCAAGAACACCAAACAATTGTGAATTTTAACGCATAAATTTCATAATATTGCCAAATATATAGTTAAGGAGGCAATATATGAAACACAAAATTTTAATTCTTGTATCTTTAATAGTAGTATTAGTCGGTTGCTCACTTACAGATTCTGGGATAGCTCCTAAAAGAGTAGTAGAGGAGATGCTTGGTAATTATCAATCTTTAAATTCTGAAGTTTTAAATCAACTTGATAAAGTTATTGCCGGAGAAAATTTAACAATAGCCCAAAAAGATGACTATGAGGAATTGATGCGTAAGCAATATCAAAACTTAACCTATTCAATAAAAGAAGAAGTTATTGATGGTGATACAGCTGTTGTGACGGTAGAAATTGAGGTTTTTGATTATGCAAAAGCAATTGATGACGCAGAAATCTATGCAGCTGAAAATGAAGATAAATTTCTAGATAAAGAAGGTGCTGCTTCTGAAAGTTTATATCAGGATTATAAGATAGAGCAATTAAAGACTGTTACTGATAAAATTAAATATACTCTTGATTTAGGTTTAACTAAAGAAGACAACAAATGGAAATTAGATGATCTAAGTGATATGGAAAGACAAAAAATTCATGGTTTATATAATTCATAAAAGGACTAATAAGTCCTTTTTTTTCATATGCTTTTATTAGGTGATAACATGTATAAAGTAGTAACTATTTTTTTAAGCTTTCTTATTTTTATTGTTCCAGTTAAGGCAATAACAACAAGTGGTGATGGAGTAATTTTAATGGATCAGGATTCTTCTCGCATATTATATAGCAAAAACATAAATAAGCAGAAATTAATTGCTAGTACAACTAAAATAATGACAGCTGTTTTAGCAATAGAATCAAACCAACTAGACGACTTAGTAATAATTGATGATAATATCTTAAAAACCTATGGTTCAAATATATATATAGAAATAGGTGAAGAAATAACTTTAAGGGATTTAGTATATGGACTAATGCTACGAAGTGGCAATGATGCAGCTATAGCTATTGCTTCTTATTTGGGTGGAATAGATTATTTTGTTGCTAAAATGAACGATAAAGCTAAAATCATTGGTATGAAAAATACAGTTTTTATAAATCCGCACGGTCTTGATGAAGAGACTAGCAATATTTCAACGGCCTATGATATGGCTTTGCTTACTAAATATGCTAATAAGTATAAAGAATATCAAAAAATTACAGGAACTAAGAGACATGTTGTAAAAACCAACTATAAGACTTACGATTGGACTAACAAAAATAAGCTTCTTACGTACTATGAATATACAACAGGTGGTAAAACAGGTTATACAGAAAAAGCTAAGAGAACACTTGTTACAACGGCAAGTAAAAATAATTTAAATTTAATTGTTGTAACACTGGATGATAGTAATGATTGGACAACGCATCGAAACCTTTATGATTATGGTTTTACTAATTATAATAATTATCGCATTCTAAATACTAATACTTTTAGAGTTGATAGTGATTATTATAAAGAGGAATTATATATTAAAAAAGATTGCTATTATCCACTTATGGAGAGCGAAACAGGTAATATAACAATTAAAGTAGAATTAGAAAAATTAAAAAGGTATAAAGATTCTGATAAGGTTGGGGTAGCTTCTATTTATTATAAAGAAGACCTTGTTCATGAAGAGAATATATATGTGAGTATTCCTGAATCCGATAAAAAAACATGGTGGCAACGAATAGTAGAGTGGCTTAGTAGATGATTAATATAATATGGGCCCTTTTTATAATTATCGGTATCGGATATAGTCTTGCAATGGGGGATCTTAATGCAGTCAATGTGGAAATATTAAATAGTGCTAAGACATCGTTTGATATGATTTTAACGATGCTTCCTATTATAGCTTTATGGTTAGGGATTATGACTATTGCTAAGGATTCAGGGTTGTTAGATAAGCTTGCTTCTTTTTTTGCACCGGTTCTATCTTTTTTATTCCCTGAGATTCCTAAAGGACATGAGTCGTTAGGTTTTATATCCTCAAACATCATTATTAATCTCTTTGGATTGGGTAATGTTGCAACACCATTTGGTTTAAAAGCTATGGAATCTCTGCAAACTTTAAATAAGCAAAAAGATACGGCAACTCGTAGTATGATAACTTTTCTCGTTCTAAATACTAGTGGTCTATCAATAATTCCAACAACCGTTATATCGTTGCGTGTTATGCATAATAGTACTGCCCCTATGGAAATAATAGGGGTTGTTATAGTAGCATCTCTTATTTCAACTGTCTTCGGCTTAATAATAGATAGAATATGGGGGAAGGTGTGTGATAATAGATGATTCTTTTCTCTAAATTAATCATGCCTATAATAATTATTACAATTATTTCTTATGCCTTCTTCAAGAAAAATAATATCTATGAGAGTTTTATCAAAGGCGCTAAAGAGGGAGTGGAAATGACTATTAATCTCTTCCCGTATATATTAGCGATGATTTTTAGTATTAATATTATTGTTAAAAGTAATATAATAAATGATTTTTTAGGTCTATTAAAACCACTATTTGATATTTTAAGAGTACCAATAGAGATAATTCCGATGGCCATTATGAGGCCGGTTTCTGGGACGGCAACTTTAGCGTTAATGAATGATATATTTATTCAGTATGGTGTTGATTCTTTTTTAGGTAGATTAGCTTCCACAATACAAGGCAGTACAGATACAACAATATACATTTTAACCCTTTATTTTGGTTTTGTTGGTATTAATAAAATTAGATATGCTATGTGGGTTGGACTTGCTGCTGATTTGATTGGTATTGTAGCAAGTATAGTTGTTGTTAGTTTAGTTTTTTAAAATGTTTATAACAATGATATACTTTGCTAGATTAATCTTTATCTTTAGTATATAATAACCGTAGGTGATTATTTATGGAAAGATTACAAAAGGTTATAGCACATGCTGGTTTTGCTTCTCGTCGCAAAGCTGAAGAACTTATTTTAAAAGGTAAGGCTATGGTTAATGGTGAGATTGTTAGGGAACTAGGTGTTAAAGTATCGCCTGGTGATGATATTGTTATTGATGGTATAAAACTTGAAATGGAAGAAAAGGAATATTATTTATTTAATAAACCAAGAGGTGTTGTTACTACAACTAGTGATGATAAAAAGCGTAAAACAGTGATGGATTATTTTGATACTAATAAAAGATTATATCCTGTAGGTAGACTGGATTATAATACTACTGGAGCTTTAATAGTTACAAATGATGGTGATTTTACCAATTTAATGTTACATCCATCTCACAAAATAGATAAGGTTTATATTGCTAAATTAGAAGGAGTTATTGATGGCGCTGCAATTAACAAGATAAAAGCAGGTGTTCGCCTAGGAGGAGTTACAGTTTATCCATCTCGTGTTAAATTAAGAAAGAAAGATCTTAAGAAAAATACTTCTTTAGTAGAAATAGTCGTTCATGATGGTAAGAATCATGAAATAAAAAACATCTTTGAAAGTGTTGGTTTCCCTGTAGAAAAGTTAAAAAGGGAAACATTTGGTACCTTAAATTTAAGGAATCTAAAATCAGGCGAATATAGAAGAATTACACCAAAAGAAATAAAGGAATTAACTAACTTAGCACAAAAAAACGATTAACCTTAAAGTTAGTCGTTTTCTTTTATTTCAGAGATAGCTTCAGTTGGACAGCTTTCAATAGCTTCTGTTACTTTCTCTTCGTATTCTTCTTTAACATTATCTGCTATTACTTCTGCATAACCCTCATCATTGAAAACAAATACCTCTGGACAAATACTTACACAGGCGCCGCATCCAATGCAAGCATCTTTGTTAACTTTTACTTTCATCTTATCCTCCTATTAGTCTTTATACATTATAATATTAAAGTAGACAAAAAGCAATGTAAAAATACTACACAAAAATACTTTAATATGGTATTATTTATATATGATGGAGGGTGATATCTTTGAAAACAAGAATGGAACGCTATTTAGATGATCAAGAACAAATAGCTAGAACCAAAAAGAATCAAGAATTATATGGGGACATATATAATAGCTTACCATCATCCAATGTAGCAGTACTTGATAATGAAAGTGAAATTGATATTTCTAAGCTCAAGGAATTATCTCAAAATAGAGAAGGATATAGACGTGTTAGACAATATCAATCTATTTTAGAAACTGATACTACAAATGACGATCAAGAGGAATATGATATATATGAAGATATCGATCATAAAATATATGATATTAATACGATTTTAGAAGAAGCCAAGTCAAAACGGGGGACTTCAGAACGTGAACGTTATCGGAATTTAAGAAATACTCAATATGATATCTTAAGTAAATTAAATCTAAATGAGGAACCAGAACCAGAACAAATGGTAACTGACTTTTTCACTCAAGATAAAACAATGAAAGAACTTGTCGCTTCTATTTGTGACAAGTCAATAGATGATGACTTTGGCGAATCTAAAAGTAGTGCTACTGTAGACTTGTTCGAAAATCTTAAAGGTGGAGAAAATACGATCTTAACTAATGCAATTACTAATACTGATGTTTTAAACGTTAAGACGGAACAAGAAAATACTTTTTATACAGATCGTTTAAGTTTTACCAAAGAAGATTTTGATGAATTTCATAATTTACAAACAAAAGTTAATACAAATAATAAATTAATGAAGGTGTTAATAGGTATTTTAACTATTATTCTGGTAGCTGTAGCTTTGCTTATTATTTTTACTATTCTTTAATTGCTATTAAAATATAGCAATTTTTCATATATATAATTAGGTGATATATATGAAAAGAATGAAAACCAAAAGAAAAAGAAAATTCGACAAAATAAATCAGATTATTATTGTTATAATTTTGTTGTTCTTGTCAATTACTATGTTTTTAGGATATATTAATGCAAAATTATCTCCTTTATTGTTGGATTTTGCAGAGATAGAAACAGCTAAATTTGCGAATCTTATAATTAATAGAGCAGTAACTAAACAAATAACGAATGAAATTGATATTGATAAATTATTTTCAACTATTAAAAACAATAACGGTGAAATTCAAACAGTTGATTTTAATCCTACAATTGTAAATAAAGTTTTGAATATGACAACAAATGCAGTACATTCTAGTCTAAAGGCAGTTGAAGAAGGCAAAATAGATATGATAGAAATACCAGAGGGTATTATTGTTGAATATGATAAAGAAAAAATCAAGAAAGGCATTATTTTTGAAATTCCTTTAGGAGCTATATCAGGTAATGCTTTTATAGCAAATTTAGGACCCAAGATACCTGTTAAACTAAACCTTATCGGAAGCGTAAATAGTAATATTAACACAAGGATTAGCGAATATGGTATTAACAATGCTTTGATTGAAGTTTATATAAAAATAGAGGTAACGGAGAAAATAAATCTTCCCCTGTCATCTAAAGATATGGTTGTTTCATCAGATATACCAATAGCAATGAAAATTGTTCAAGGAAAAATACCGGAGTATTATAATAATAGTGGATTAAAACAAAATTCCTCAGTTTTTACATTACCAATACAGTAACATACATACGAAGGAAGTGAAAAAATGGGAAAGCCAAGAACAAGGGTTAGCAGAATTAGAATTAAAAAAAGAAGGGCAAGAGGATTGTTATTTGTTGGACTTCTCATTGTTTTATCTTTATCACTTTTTGGAGTATATAAATTATTTAATAGAGCCCAAATCGTTTCTAATCCTATAATAAAATATGTTTGTAGCAATAAGGAATCAGTTGATTTGTTAGATAACGAATTAAAGAAGAAAGATACTATTAATCGTGGTAAGAAGGTTAATGTTTATAAAAATCAACTAAAGGATAATGAAGAAAATACTTATACAAAAATAAAATATGAGGGTAAAACATTTTATATAAATGATATAAATTTAACAAAGGAAAAACGAGATATTGTAAGAGAAGAGAAAGTATACGTCAGAACCCCGACTACTTTGTATAAATCAATTGATACTGGTGAAATAGAGAGCTCTCTAAAAAAAGGTGATGAACTTGTTGTACTTGATTACGATACTATAGATGGTAACGGTAAAGTAAATGTTTATAAAGTTAAAGTTGGAGAACAAGAGGGATATGTTTATCAAAAATATGTTTTATTAGATCAAGAGGAGTCTTTAGTGAATTATGATCCCGCTAAATATTATGAAGTTCATAATAATAGAGGCAATCGTTTTAATGGTGGACATGCTGGTAATTTAGATTATTACCCTGTCGAAAAGCCCGTTTTTGAAGATAATGTTATGCCTCCTAAGGTATATGCTTTATATTTGAATAGTGGATCTCATATTCTTAAGAATATAGATGCTTATATTGAGTATGCGTTATCAACAAAAATTAATGCCTTTGTTGTAGATATAAAAGATGATTCGGCAGGTTATAAATCAAAAGTTCTTGAAACTCTGTCGCCTACAAATTATAAATATGCAAATAATAGTCTTGAAGGATATAAGACAGCTATTACTAAAATCAAAGAGGCGGGATTTTATGTTATTGGTAGAGTTACAGTCTTTAAGGATAGAAATTATTGTATAGACAACCCTAGTATGGCTATTTTGAATACTCAAACTAACGAACCATATTTTCATAACAATACATATTGGCCAAGCCCTTTTCAGAGACCTGTTTGGGAGTTTAACGTGAACCTTGCTAAAGAGGCCGCAACCGAAATGGGATTCAATGAAATACAGTTTGATTATGTTAGGTTCCCTGACAAGACCGGAGGGGCCGAGAAAAATGGAACAATGAATTTAAGAAATGATTATGGAGAGGAAAAAGCTCAAGCAATTCAAAGCTTCGTTAGATACGCAACCGACGAATTACACAAACTAAACGTTTATGTATCAGTTGATGTTTTTGGTGAATCAGCGTATAATTATGTTACAGCATATGGTCAGTATTGGCCGGCAATATCGAATATTGTTGATGTAATAAGTGGTATGCCGTACCCTGATCATTTTAATAAATATGAATTTGATTTCAAAGAACTAGTGTGGACTGTGCCTTATGAATTATTGAATCATTGGGGTTCTAAATATGTTATGAAGAGACAGACTGAAATACCAACACCAGCGATTATAAGAACATGGGTTCAGGCATATGATGTATCTAAATATAAACATCCAGGTGGATTTTCATATGGTGTATCGCAGATTGATGCCCAAATAAAGGGACTATTTGATGCAGGACTAACTGGTGGATACATGACTTGGTTATCTAGTTCAAATCTAGAAAGATACAAAAGCCAAAAAGAAGTCTTTGATAAGGAGTACTAGAAAATGAAAAAAATAATTACAATAGAATCCAATAATTATGAAATAATTGAAAATTATAATGATGGTTATAATGAAGAAGAATTTAAATTGAGAATGACTGATTATTTTTATGATTACGATTATGTTATTGGGGATTGGGCTTATGGAAAGCTAAGATTAAAAGGATTTTATGATTCTTCAAACAAAAAAGTAAAAGAAATAAATGATTATTCTATGGCAAAAGATTATTTAAAAAACAATTGTGCTTTTGGTTGTAAATATTTTATTGCAAAAAGGGTATACAAAAAATAACTTATTTGTTATAATGAATGAAAGTAAAAGAATATAAAGAGGTGAAATTGATGGAAGAAAAACAAACGATTGTTGTTATAGACAAAGAAGGAAAAGAAAGAGAAGCCGAAGTCTTATCTGTCTTCACCATTGAGCAATACAAGAAAGATTACATTTTATATACTTTCGATGAGAGAGACGAAAATGACATGATAAAAATATATGCTTCTACCTTAATTGAAAAAGAAGATATGTATTCTTTTGAAGCAATAGCAACACCCGAAGAATGGGCTGCTATTAAAGATATAATGAGGGAAATGGCACAAAAGGATGAAAATGAATAGGAGGTTAAGATATGGCGACTAGTTATTATGAATATAAAAAATTAAAAGTTAAACCTGTGTCTGCTAGAATAGTTGAATCTACTGCTGTTAGAGTTTTGGCTAAAGCTTCAAAAAAATTGAGTTCAGGATGGAAGAAGTTTTTGGCTATTCCTACTGCTATGGTTGATAGTGTGAAATTAGAGGCAGCAACTGCTAAAGCTGATGACATTATTAGAATTACTAATCAAATTGATAATAACCAAAATTTAATTAATCTTATTAAAGAAGATAAACAAGCAAACTCTGCAGATTATAAGGTTATGGCTGCTGCTCAAAAAGAATCTGAGAAGTTAGAAGGAAAATTAGAAAAATTAGAAGAAAAACTTGAGAAATATTTAAACAAAAAGGTGAAGGTAGAAACTATAGATGGTGAAAGTTTTGATTTAAATGAAATTCTAAATAAAGAAGGGATTTTAGATGCTGAGCCTTCAACATATGACGAAATAGACGGAGAACTTAACCAAGCTGGTATTCCAGTTGCTGAACTAGCTCCGGTTGTTGAACAAACTGCCGAACCAGTTGCAGACCCAGAAGTTAAAGTTGAAACTGTTGAAACGCCAATTGAAAATAAAGAAAAAGTTGTTAAAGTGGATCCTGCTATCGAGAAAATTATAAATACTTATAATGATGCTAAAAAAACACTTGAACAAAATGTTGTATTATCTCGAAGAAATCAGGATTTAGAAGGCCAAATCAAAGATTTAGCACAACAAAATTCTAAAAAAGATGCCCAAATAGCTAGTTTAACAAAAGAAAAAAAAGAATTAGAAAAGTCTGTTCAAAATCAAGCTGGTTTAGAGCAAAAACTTACTGAATATGAAAGTATAATTGCTAGACAGGAAAAAGAACGTATTGAAATGAGCACCGAAGTTGAAAAATTAAAATTTTCAACTAAAGAAAATTTACAATTACTTGAGAAGTTAGAAAAGGATATGGATAAAATTGTAAATGAAAGAGATTTTTACAAAACCCAAATTCTAGCTCTTAAAAGAGCAATTGGATATACCGAACCAACAATTGTTCCAACAGTTGATGGAGAAAACAAAGTTAAGTAAAAGAAGATTTAATCTTCTTTTTTTATGGTATGTAAATATTTATGCTATAATATCTATGTTTAAAACGAATTAATCATCTAAAGAGAGGAATAATAATAATGAAAAAAATAATTTTTATTAAATATGGAGAACTTAATACTAAAAAAGGTAATATTAAAATTTTTATTAATGCCTTATACAAAAATATAAATCATAAATTAAAAGATTGTAATGTTTCGATAAATAAAACTATCGCTAGAACCTATATTGAGCTTAATGAGGATAATGAACAAATCGTAATTGAAAGATTAAAAGAAATCTTTGGCATTCAAGCTATTGTTTTAGCTTATCGTATTTCAACTGATATTCAAATTATAAAAGATAAGTCTTTAGAAGTAATGAAAACAAAAAAAGTTAAGACATTTAAAGTTGCAACCAAACGATCTTATAAGCAATTTAAATATAATAGTATGGAAGTTAATGATATAATTGGCTCTCATATTCTTTCTAACATAGATGATTTAAGGGTTGATGTTCATAATCCTGAATATGTGCTTAATATTGAAATAAGGTATGATTATTCATATTTATATATTGAAGAAATCAAAGGCTTGGGAGGATATCCTTTTGGCATACAAGGAAAAGGAGTATTAATGTTAAGCGGTGGTATTGATTCACCTGTAGCGGGCTTTTTAAGTTTAAAGCGTGGTGTTGAGATAGAATGTATTTATTTTGATTCGCCACCTCATACTAGTATTGAAGCATTAAATAAAGTAATTAAGTTATGCAGGATTTTATCTAAATATTCTATAAGCTTAAATCTTCACGTAGTACCATTTACGACACTACAAGAGGAAATATATAAGAATGTTGACCCGACCTATATGATAACAATAATGAGACGTATGATGTATCGTATTGGTGAACAATTTGCCAAACAAAATAAGGCCCACATTTTAATTAATGGTGAAAGTATTGGCCAAGTAGCTAGTCAAACATTAACTAGTATGCAGGTTATTAATAGTGTAACCAATATGCCTGTTATTAGACCTGTTGTTTGTTTTGATAAATTGGAAATTATTGACATTGCTAAAAAGATAGGTACATATGAGACTAGTATTTTACCATTCGAAGATTGTTGTACTATCTTTGTTCCTCAACACCCAGTCATAAATCCGAGTGTAGAAAAGTGTTTTGCGGAAGAAAAAAAATTTGATTATGAAACATTAATTAAATCCTGTATTTCAAATATTAAAACAATAAAAATAGAGGATACCAACAAATTTAGTGATCTATTATAGGCATTAATTACCAGGTTAAATAAGGTATGATATAACAAAAATTTCACATTCTATTAGTGTATAGGAGGTGAAAGAAGATGAACAACAAAAGTGGAAATAGTAATAGACTAGTTACTCCAGGTTCAAAACAAGCTATTGATAAAATGAAATATGAAATAGCTAATGAATTTGGCGTAAATTTAGGGCCTGATGCAACTTCACGTGCTAATGGTACAGTTGGAGGCGAAATTACTAGACGTTTAGTTCAAATGGGAGAATCACAATTGGGCGGAAACATGAGTAACATGCAAGGTAAATAAATTTTAATAACAGGATCCTGTTGTAAATAGGACCCTGTTTTTTTGTTTTATGGTTTTTTTAGACAAAACACCCCATTTTATTGTATAATAGTATAGATATGGAAATGGAGTGTTAATTATGAAAATCTTATCTGTAAATGCAGGCAGTTCTTCAATGAAGTTTCAACTTTTTGATATGCCTAGTGAAAAAGTATTAGTGTCATCAACTTTTGAACGTATTGGATTAAACAATAGTTTTTATACTATAAAAGTTAATGGTCAAAAAATTAAAAAAGAAGCATCTTTAGAAAATCACACAGAAGCAGTTTGTTTATTTTTGAATGAATTGCAAGCTAACAAATTTGTTAGTAATTTAGATGAAATAGAAGCTGTAGGTCATAGAGTAGTACATGGTGGCGATAAATATAGTGAATCTGCAATTATTGATGAAAAGGTTATTGAGGATATAAAAAGTTTTATCCCTTTAGCGCCTCTTCATAATCCAGCTGGCATTCTAGGAATTAATTCTATTAGAGAAGCTTTACCTGATGCTGTTAATGTTGCAATTTTTGACACAGCATTTCATCAAACAATGGAGGATGAAGCTTTTATTTATCCTATACCATATGAATGGTATACAGAAAATGCTGTAAGAAGATATGGCTTTCATGGAACAAGTTATCAATATGTTGCAACGCGTATTGCTGATATTTTGGGTACTGACAAATATAAAGCTATTATTTGTCATTTAGGAAATGGAGCTAGTATAACAGCAATTAAAGATGGTAAATGTGTTGATACCTCAATGGGAATTACCCCTATAGCAGGTATTCCAATGGGGACAAGATGTGGTGATATTGATCCATCTATTATTGAATATATGATGAAGACAACTGGTAAATCAATTGATGATATAATGTTCGAATTAAATAAAAAGAGTGGCTTATTAGGTGTAAGTGGAATTAGTAGTGATTCAAGAGACATTGAGGAAGCTATTGAAAAAGGAAATGAAAGAGCTATATTAGCGCAAAAGATTTATGTTCGTTCAATCTTATCTTTTATTGCATCATATTATTGTATATTAGGTGGAGCTGATGTTATAGCTTTTACAGCTGGCATTGGAGAAAATAGTGCTTTAACTCGTAAAGATATAATGAATGCTCTTGAACCATTAGGAGTTAAAATTGACGAAGAAGCGAATAAAGGAAGAGGCGAAGAATGTTTAATTTCTTCAGCTGCATCTAAAATAAAGTGTTATGTTATTCCGACAGATGAAGAATTAATGATGGGTAGAGAAACATATGAACTTTCAAAATAATTAGTAAGGAGCGAGGACATTAATTGAAGCTCAGAATAGAAGGGAAGGTATTATGCATAGGAAAATATTTAATAAAATAAAAAAGTATAATACTATTGTTATTGCAAGGCATATTGGCCCTGATCCAGATGCTTTAGGATCAGAAATAGGATTAAGGGATATTATTACTCATACATTCCCTCATAAAAAGGTTTACGCAGTTGGAGCTCCTACCGCTAAATTTAAATTTATTGGAGCTCTAGACAAGTTAACAGAAGAAATAGAATTAAAAGATGCTCTTTTAATTGTTCTTGACACCCCTGATAAAAGAAGAATTGATGGAGTAGATGTTAGTTTATTTAAGGAATCAATTAAGATTGACCATCATCCCTTTATTGAAAAGGTATGTGATATAGAATGGATTGATGAAACTTCATCTAGCGCTTGCCAAATGATTATTGAATTATGTTTAAAAACTAAATTAGAATTTTCTAAATATGGTGCAGAAAGATTATTCATTGGTCTTGTAGCTGATACAAACAGATTTTTATTTAATTCTGGTAACGAATCAACTGTCAAAATATTTGATTTGACCAGGTATCTGCTATCCGAATCTAAGATAGATGTTACTCCACTATATGCAGACTTATATATGAGAAGTATAAACGAAATGAAATTGCAAGGATATGTATCCCAAAACATGGTAGTTACTGATAATGGTGTAGGTTATGTTAAATTAACTGATGAAACTATAAAAGAATTTAATGTTGATGCTGCTAGTGCAGGTAATATGGTTAATAATTTTAATTTTATAGATGGTGTTTTGGTTTGGTTGATGATTTCGGAAGATGTTAAACAAAAAATAATACGAATTAATATCAGATCAAGGGGACCAGTTATTAATCTAATAGCAGAAGAATATAATGGTGGTGGACATAAGTTTGCAAGTGGTGCAAGAGTTTCTTCATATGAGGAAGCTTATCAGATAATAGAAAAGCTTGATGAGGCATGTAAAAAATATAAAGAGAATAAGAAAGGTGGTAAGGAAGATGAAGATAAATAATGTAGCATTATCAATAAGTGCTGTTAGGCGAAGCCAATATCCAAAAGATGATAAGCCAGAATTTTTATTAGTTGGTAGATCAAACGTTGGTAAAAGCAGTTTTGTTAATACGATTATAAATCGTAAAAATTATGCCCGTATATCTAGTCGGCCAGGAAAAACACAAACGCTTAACTTCTATTTAGTAAATAACGATTTTTATTTAGTCGATGTTCCAGGTTATGGCTATGCAAGTTTGAGTAAGCAAAAACAAATGCGTTTTGGTATGATGGTTGAAGAATATCTTTCAACAAGACCTAATTTAAAGGAAGTATTTATGTTAATTGATTTTCGTCATAAACCAAGTGAAGCAGACTTAATGATGTATGATTACCTTAAATATTTTGAAAAAAGAGTTACTATTATAGCAACTAAAGTGGACAAGGTATCAGTTAATCAACGAGAAAAGAATAAAAAGATAATTCTTGATACTTTAGATTTAGTTATAGGTGATAGTTTTATAATGTTTTCAAGCATTACTAAAGACGGTAAAAAAGAAGCTCATGCTGTTATTGAACGATATTTAGATTTTATTGATGTAGATTAAATAACTTTATTACTCTGCTTTCATAAAATAACATAGGTGATTTTATGAAGATTGAGTATGTGAATGAATATAATTTTCATATTTATTTAAATAAGTATTATTTGATAGATTTAGAACTAGATGATAAGCATTGTATTGAAGAATATTTTAAACAAATATTTATGAATTTGAGAAACAATTATGATTTAGATATTTATGGTTATTATAATATAAAAGTTTATACAGATAAACAATATGGAATAATAATTGATGTGTTTAAATTAAGTAATGATTATTTTAAAGTGCCCGGAAATAAGGTTGACATGAAAATCATGATTAACAGTGATAGTATCTTTTTATATGAAATTACTGATTACTTTTTAGTTGAATTATTTAAAGATTATATTAAAAACATTTATTATAAAGATGAAAATTATTATTTAGAATTATGTAAAAATGTAGACGAGGTTTTTTATCTTTATTTAATGGAACATAGTAGAATACTTTTTAATGATCAGGTCCATGAAATAATGGCAACGTCCTCTCTTTTGTAGAAAGTACATAATTATAAACCCCATTAAACATTGAGGAAAAATTCAAAATATATTAAATTGTAACAGCCAGTATGTTATAATTTTTTATCTATATGTGTTATAATACTTTATTAGTTAGAGGAGGTGCTATATGAAAATACCAACTGTAGCATTAGTTGGACGTCCTAATGTAGGAAAGTCAACGTTATTTAATCGCCTTGTAGGTAAAAGAATATCAATCATTGATGATATTCCAGGCATCACGAGGGACAGAATCTATGGAGATGTTACTCACCGCGATATCCGTTTTCATCTTATCGATACTGGTGGTATTGATGTAACACCTGAATTATTTAATAAAGAAATTATTATTCAAGCAAGCATTGCTATTGAAGAAGCTGATGTTATTGTTTTTGTCACAGATGGAAAAGAAGGATTAACAGCTAATGATCATGCTGTTCGTGATATGTTATTTAGAAGTGATAAAAAGACAATCGTTGCTATTAATAAAGTAGACAGTAAAAAAGCTCGTGAAAATATTTATGATTTCTATGAACTTGGATTTGATGAATATATACCTGTCAGTGCGGAACATAGTGATGGAGTAAATACTTTGCTCGATGCTATAATAGCTAATTTTAAACCTCAAGAAGGTGAAGAGTATGCAGAGGATGTTATAAAATTCTGTGTTTTAGGAAGACCTAATGTAGGAAAGAGCTCTCTTGTTAATGCTATTTTAAATGAAGAACGTGTTATTGTATCAAATCAGGCAGGAACAACTAGGGACGCTATAGATACTCCTTTTACTTATAATAAAAAAGAATATGTTGTTATTGATACAGCAGGAATTAGAAAAAGAGGAAAATTATTTGAACGTATCGAAAAATACAGTGTTTTAAGGGCTTTAAAGGCTATTGAACGCAGTGATGTCTGTTTAATCCTTATAGATGCAGAAACGGGCATTATAGAGCAGGATAAGCATATAACAAGTTATATTGTTGAAGATGGGAAAGCTGTTGTTATTGTTGTAAATAAATGGGATACTGCTAAAGATAAGAATGCAGATATAAAAACATTTACTAAACAAATAAGAGATAACTTTCAATTCATGCCTTATGCTCAGATTGTTTTCTTGTCAGCCTTAACACGTAAACGTCTTCACACATTAATGCCGAAAATTGATGCAGCTTTTGCAAATTCTAGGAAAAGAATTCAAACTAGTATGCTCAATGATGTTATTGCTGAAGCAGTTAGTTTAACACCCCCACCTTCATATAAAGGAAGACGCATGAAAATATATTATGTAACTCAAATTGATATCGCACCACCAAAAATTGTCTTTTATGTAAATGATAAAAAACTACTTCATTTCTCTTATGAACGTTATTTAGAGAATAAAATAAGGGAATCATTTGATCTAGAGGGTGCACCGATTATTTTACAATTTAAAAATAGAGGAGAAAATCAATAACTAAAATTATCACTAATCATATATTAGGATAGGGGGTTTCTAAATATGATTTTGAGTGATAATTTTTTTAAGAAAGTTGAAAATAAAACAAAGGTAGATAAATCAACAATTGTTAACCTTGCTTCTAAATTACAAAAGAATAATTTAAAGGATGAAGATACTTTGCGAGATGTTATCAGAGAACTTAGCGATATGGCTGGTAAAAGTGTTTCAAAAGAACAGGAAGATAAAATTGTAAAGGCAATTATTAATGACGAAGTGCCGAAAGATTTAGATAAATTTGTTGATCAAAACTATAATAACTAAAAATTTTAATTGTAATATGAAACAATAGAAATGATAATTGTCGTTTTTATTGTTTTTTTATTAGTTTAATATAATTAATAATCATAAATATTACAATATTTTTCATAACACTTTGCTTTAATACATATATTTAAATGAAATATGATATGAAAGTAGGGATTATATGGAAAAAACGGAAATCATCAAAAGTCTTAGTGAACGTACCGGGGGCGATATATATTTAGGTGTTGTTGGAGCTGTAAGGACTGGAAAATCAACATTTATTAAAAAAGTTATGGAAACATTAGTAATACCTAATATAGCAGATGAGTATGAACGCAAAAGATGTTTAGATGAGATACCACAAAGTGCCCATGGCAAAACAATAATGACGATTGAACCAAAGTTTGTGCCTAGTAATGCTGCTAAAATAGATATTGATACCTTCAGTGCCAATATTAGGCTTGTTGATTGTGTTGGTTATGTTGTTCCGGCAGCTAAAGGATATGAGGACGAGAATGGACCTAGAATGGTAAGGACACCATGGTATGAAGAAGAGATACCATTTGTAGAGGCTGCTGAAATTGGTACCGAGAAAGTTATAAGAGATCATTCAACGATAGGTATTGTTGTTACAACAGATGGTTCAATTGGTGAAATACCTAGAAATGAATATGTAGAGGCTGAAGAGACGGTTATTAATGAACTTAAAGAAATAGGCAAGCCGTTTATTGTTTTATTGAATTCAACTCACCCAACGTTGCCTGATACTGAGAGATTAGCAGATAAGTTGAGAGAGACACACTCGGTTCCTGTTATATCTGTTAGTGTTGAAACGATGGGAGAGAAAGAAATTTATAACATACTAAAAGAGGCCTTATATGAATTCCCAATTTTAGAAGTTAAAGTTAACATGCCTGAATGGATAGGTTGTTTAAAACCAACTCATCCTATAAAACAAGTATATATAGAAAAGATTAAGGAAAGTATAGCGCCTGTCGATAAATTAAGAGATATTGAAGGAATAACCAGTAACTTTAATGGTTGTGAATTTATAAGTAAGGCTTATCTATCTGATGTTAATGCTGCAACAGGGGAAGTTATAATTTCCCTTCACGCGCCAAGTCATTTATATAACCAAGTCTTAAAAGATATAATAGGGGTAAACGTAGCTAATAGAGCTGAATTGTTATCGTTATTTCAAGATTATAATGAAGCTAAAGTGGAGTATGACCAAATAAAGAGTGCGCTTAAAATGGTAAAACAAACAGGTTATGGTATTGCCTTGCCTACATTAAATGATATGCGACTTGATACTCCAGAAATTGTAAGACAGGGAAGCAAATATGGTGTTAAGTTAAAAGCGGTTGCACCATCTATACACCTAATTAGGGTAGACGTTGAAAGCACTTTCGAACCTATTATTGGTTCTGAATTACAAAGTAAGGAATTAATTAATTATTTAATGAAAGATTATGATATACAACCAGATAATATATGGAAATCAGAAATATTTGGACGTAGTTTAGATGTGATTGTTCAAGAAGGTATTCAAGCTAAATTACTAATGGTACCAGATAGTATAAAAATTAAATTAGAAAACATTCTTACAAAAGTAGTTAATAAAGGATCTAATAATATGATAGCTATCGTTCTATAAAACGATAGTTTTTCTTTTAATTACATAAGTTTTTCGAATTATACAAAACGCAAACAAAGTGTTTAATATTGACGTCAATATCTTTAAATATTAACAATTTTTGTATTTATATGTAATAAAATGTGTTGCAAACTATTGCATTAATTGATGAATCATGCTATTTTATATATGTAAGCATAGTATTGCTTAACGAATAATTACATGTGGGAGGTAATTTAAAATGACAAAAGCAGAATTAGTAGAAGTTATGGCTGCAAAGGCTGAACTTACAAAGGCGGATGCTGCTCGTGCATTAGATGCATTTCAAGCAGCTGTAACAGGAGCTCTAAAGAAAGGTGATAAAGTAACTTTAGTAGGCTTTGGTACTTTCGAAGCTAAGAAGAGAGCAGCTCGCATGGGCCGTAATCCTCAAACAGGTGCTGAAGTTAAGATACCTGCAAGAACTGTTGCATCATTTAAAGCTGGAAGCAAATTAAAAGACGCAATTAATTAATAATGCGTAGTATAAAAGATAAAGTTCAATACTTTATCTTTTTCTTTTTATGAGGTATAATATTGTAGGTGAAAAAGATATGCTAAAAAATGCACAAAAGATATTAAAAAAAATCGAAAACCAAGGTTATGAAGCTTACATTGTTGGAGGTTTTGTTAGAGACTATTGCACAGGTAAGAAAAGCCTAGATGTTGATATATGTACTAACGCTACACCAAAAGAATTAAGTGAAATCTTTGAAGGGGCAATAATCCCGACTGAAAAATATGGAGCAGTTTCTCTTATGTCTAATAGTGTTAGATATGAAATAACTACTTATCGTAGAGATATTAGATATGATGATTATAGAAGACCGGTTGAAACAGAATATATTGATAGTTTAATAGATGATTTGAAAAGACGTGATTTTACTATTAATACTCTTTGCATGAATGGCAAGGGTGAGGTTATCGACTTATTAAATGCAAAAGAAGATTTAGATAATAAAATAATTAGAACGGTTGGAGATCCAAATCTACAATTTAAAGAGGATGTTCTACGTATTTTGAGAGCAGTTCGTTTTGCAACAACACTCAATTTTGATATAAGCAATAATGTAAAACAATCTATTGTAGATAATGGTAGTCTTCTAAAAAAGCTGTCCTATACAAGAAAAAAGGATGAATTGACTAAAATATTCACAAGTTCTTCATCTGCTCGTGGTGTTTTGCTACTCCTAGAACTTAAATTAGATAAACACCTTGAGTTATCTAATCTTTCTAATTTAATAATAGTGGATGATATTTTGGGTATTTGGGCACAACTCGATGTTTTAGAAATATATCCTTTTAGTAAAGTCGAGAGGGAAACTATTACTAAAGTACAAGAAGTTCTATTAAAAGAAAATATTAACAATTATGATTTATATAAATATGGCTTATATGTTATGAGTATTGTTGTGTCTATTAAAGGTATAGATAAGAAAACACTAAATAAAACATATGTTAATTTAAAAATTAAGAGCCGTAACGAAATAAAGCTTAATGTTAAAAAAATTTGCGAGGAATTAAAAATAGCCCCTGGCAATTGGCTTAAAGAAGCCTATAATATGTTAGAACAAAATATTTTAAATGGCGATTTAGAAAACAAAGAAAAAGACATACATAAATTTGTTTCTGATCACTTAGATTCAATTTTGTTAGTAAAATAGCAATTAAATACATACTCTTAAATGAGGTGTATTTTTTATGCGTAAAATATTGGTATTAATTATTACTGTTTTTTTTCTAGGTTTTTATATTGCTCATGCTATTGCATCAAAAAAAATAGATTTAAAACTTGATGATGAAATAGGGATAGTTTTTATCAACAAAAATATGTTACTTGTTATGGATGAGGATGAATCAACTTTACTTGTCTTGGATACAGATAATCTTGGTAATTTAGAAAAATTTGACTATGGTAATTTAAATGTCCTAATGTTGAAAAAAAATATAATTAATATTGATAATAAGGAAGAATTTATTCTAGATGAGGATCATAAAATAGGGGATGTTTTATATAGTTTAGAAAACGGCTTGATAAATATAAATTATAAAGATACGAATGTTTGTATTTATATTGGTGGTGGCTATAATATTAGCAGATGTCAGTTTGTCTATTTCTATAATACTGATATATCTGATATTAAAGTTTATGATTATAATGAAGTACTGTTGTATTATTATAAAAATCCTCTACCACCAAGAGCTTTAGAGGAAATTTATATACAATCGATTGATACATTTCCAATTAGAGATGATGAGTTTACTATTATAAAAGTAAATGAGGATGATTATGATTTAATTGTTATAGACAATGATTAATGATATAATACAATTAGGTGATAGCTATGAATATTGAAAAATTAATTGAGGCTATGAAGATGAAGAGTATTCATATTCCTCTTTATCTTGTAAGAAATTATAAAGCTTTGAAAATAAATGAAAAAGAGCTACTGATAATTAGTGTTTTAATGGAAAGTAGTGATGTAATTGATTATGCAAAGATGGCTGAGTATTTAAATATTCCTGAGCAAGATGTTCTTCTTTCCCTGAATAATATACAAGAGAAAGGTTTGTTAGAAATCAAATTAGTAAAAAACGATGACGGTGTTATGGAGGAACATGTTTCAATTGATAATTTATATAATAAATTAGCTTTGAATCTAATAGGAGAGGAAAGCACGGTTGAAACTAATATTTATGAAAAGTTTGAACATGAATTTGGCCGAACTCTTTCTTCGATGGAGTATGAAATAATATCTGGGTGGCTTGAATCCCGTTATAATGAAGAAGTTATAATTGAAGCTTTAAGAGAGGCTGTTTATAATGGAGCAAGCAATCTCCGCTATATTGATCGTATTTTATATGAATGGAATAAAAAGGGTATAAAGAGTGTTACGGAGGTTCGCAAAGAAAAAGAGAAGTTTAATAAGTCTAAAAGGGAGAAGATTGAAATCCCTGATTATAATTGGTTAGAGGAACATGAATAAGATAAATAACATTTTAAAATATTTAGATGAAATAATACCTAATCCAATTTGTGAACTTAATTATAATAAAGATTATGAACTTTTAATTGCTGTCGTTTTGAGTGCTCAAACAACTGATAGAGAGGTAAACAAAGTAACTTCGGTACTATTTAACAAATACTCGTCCTTAAACACCCTAAAAACGGCTCCTGTTGAAGATTTGATAGAGATTTTAAGACCAATAGGCATGAATCATAAAAAAGCCTTGTTTGTTAAGCAAATAGCAGCTGATTTGATTGATTTATATGATGGTAAGGTTATAAATGATAGAAAAGTCTTAGAAAGTCTTAGTGGCGTAGGTAGAAAAACAGCTTCGGTTGTAATGACAGAACTTTTTAATGAGCCATATATTGCTGTTGATACCCATGTTGCAAGAGTTTCAAAAAGGTTAGGATTAGTTTTGGAAAAAGATAATGTTTTGACTATCGAAAACAAATTAACTAAGTTAATTGATTCAGATAAATTAGCAAGAGCCCATTATCAATTAATATTGTTTGGAAGATATTATTGTACTTCACCAAAACCTAATTGTATAAACTGTAAATTGAATAAAATATGTAAGTATGAAAAAAAGACACTATTAAATAGTGTCTTTTATACTCCTGGTTCCTCTGGCTTTGTTTCATCCTCAATGATATTTATTGTTCTCGTATATGCTTCTGCGTTTTCTTTATAAACAATATTAAATTTAATTGTGTAGGTTTCGACAGCGGAGGTATCAATCACTTCATTAAGTTTAGCTATTGAACCATCAGTTATTTTATTAATACTAGTTAAATCTTTAAATACTTCTATTGTTACTTGGGCATCTTTAGTAACATTGACTAAATTACTCATAACCGTGACTCCTTTATCTTCATAAGGAGTACCTTTTATAACGGTTTCAATTCTTTTGCCATTCATATATATATCTACTACTTCATAAGGACTCACACTTAATGTTGCTTGAGCTCCTGGACTTTCGCTTTGTTTGAATGAAGAATAGGCTGTTTTAACTACATATGTTAATGAACCACTAGTATTTGGGGTATGTGTATAAGTAGTATTTGCAGTCCATCCAAGTAATGATAATTCATCATTCTCAGTTTTGATATAAATGTTGTAACCAAAGGCTCCTAAGAGGGAATTGTTTTCCGCTTCGTATCTATTTAAATATTTTGTTTTCTTACCAGAGATGGTTTCTAAATATTCCTCAGTTATAATATAAGGGGCAGTAGAAGCTTTCCAAGTTAGTTTCACGTCTGAGCCGTCTTTGTTAACATCGAGTCCTGTTACAGGTTGAAGAGCATTAAAACGTGGTGAAACTTCTGTTGGTTCTGTGCCTTTTTTGAAATATTCAGTTGTAATCATATTGCTAGGAGTATTAGCACTAGGTAGCATTGCAGGTATTGTCCCAATCTCAACTTTTGATTCAACTACGCTAGTTGGTACAGTAAATTTTTTCCCATTTTTGTTGAATATTCCCTTAGCAATAGTTGTAAACAATTTATCTCTAATACCTGAAGTACGTGGAGTTGTACTGTAATATGTAGAATTAGTCTTTTCATAACCATACCACATTCCAATTGAGTATTCAGGAGAATATCCTACATACCATAAATCATTCACGGCATTTCCTGCCATACGATAACGTTCTTTTGTAGCTGAATCGAAGTTTGATGTTCCTGATTTAGCAGCAACTTCAACACCATTTACTTTACCACCACCAACGTGTTTGTAATCAACGGCATATTTTAAAACGTTTGTAATCATATAGGCTGTTGAATCTGACATAACTCTAACTTTCTCACTTTTATAAGTTTTAGATTGGTTAGTATCAATTAGTTCAATTTTATTAACAGCATAAGGTTCTATATAATAGCCCCCATTAGAGAATGCAGCAAAGGCAACGGCAAGTTCTAACGGAGATGAACCATTAAATCCTCCAATAGCATGAGCTTCGTGAATTTTACCGTTTTCTACTTCTGGTGTAATACCTAGAGACTTAACAAATTGAAGAATCTTTTTATTATCAACTTGTTGAAATGCTTTTAAAGCAGGTATATTACGAGATTTAGCTAAAGCATTTTTAAGAGTTATCATGCCCTGATATCTACCATCCCAGTTGTTTATAGCTACGCCATTCGAATAAGTATGCGTATCATCAACAAATGGAGTATAAGTAGACCAATTATTATATTCCATGCCTGGGCCATAATCAAAGATTGGTTTAGCCGTAGATCCTATTTGTCTTTTAGTGTTTTCGGTAAATGTTGCAAAGTTAAATAACTTCTGTCCGGTGCGATTACGCCCATTTCCAAGTGCTAGAACAGCTCCTGTATTTACATCAGTTACGGCAATACCGATTTGAACAACATCATTTTCAAAATTCCAAGTTGTTCCATTTGAAATATCATTAATATAATTTTGTTTTTTAACATCTAAATTTGTATAAATTCTCATTGGTACTTCCATAGGATCATAGCCAGTCTTTTTTTCAACTTCATCAGCAACATAATCAATATAACCTTGATATGGATGTCCTGTATTTTCTTGAGCTACAACCATTGATTCAATTGGTATATTATTAGCAATTTCTCTTTCTTCGCTAGTAATATAACCGTGTCGTTCCATTAGATAGAGAACAGTGCTACGCCTAGCAGCAGCTTTTTCTGGATATCTATAAGGATTGTAAGCTCCTGGTGCTTGGAACATCCCAGCTAATAAAGCAGCCTCAGAAAGATTTATGTCACTAATTTCTTTATTAAACAATCCACGTGAAGCTTCAGCTATTCCAAGTGTATTATTAACACCTAGATGAATATCATTAACATAGAATTCTAATATTTGTTCTTTACTATAAGCTTTTTCCAATTTAAATACAGCTAAATAAATATCAGTAAATTTTCTTGTTATACTTTGTGTAGTTGAAGTAAAATTATTTTTTATAACTTGCATCGATATAGTAGAAGCACCACCAGCACCACTATTACCTAAAACTTGCCCAACACCAGCCTTTAAAAAACGGGGTAGGTCAAAACCGTTATGTTCAAAATATCTCGAGTCTTCAGTTGCGATAATGGCGTCAACAAAAACTTGGGGGATTTCTTCATATGTTACCTTGTCACGCATTTCTTTACCCATACGAGTTATTTCTTCACCTTTAATATCATATAAAATACTAGCTTCCTTATAATATAGTTTTTCTTTATCAAATTTAGGAGCGCTTACCATAATATATCCAATGAAACCCATTCCGCATAACAATCCAATAATTCCTAAGGAAAGGATTATTATTGCTGAAACACTAAGGATTTTCTTCCATTTCTTCTTATGTTTTGATACAGGACTCTTTCTTTTTCTTCTTTTAGCCACGATTAATGTACCTCCATATTTTAATACTAATACTAATGCTACAACAATAGCAATAATGGTAAATGTTTTGATTGCCCCGACTACTCCTATACCTAATATAATAACTATTAGTATTAAGATACTTACTGCAATGTTCCATTTATCACTTAAAAAGTTTTCCATAAATTTTTTTATTTTCTTCCAATCTAATTTCATTTTTTTCCTCCTAAATAAACATCGTTAACAACCTTTATATAATCGATTCTAGGCACGTACGATTCATTAATTATATAGCCTTTATTTTCAAATACTGATAAGGGAATAGATTTTGAAGATTCAGTATCAACAAATGATATTAAATCTTCCCCTTTTAAGAGAAATGTTTTATTTAAAAGGGTAAACCTAACAATGATAAAAGCAATACCATTATGATTTATTATACTCCTAATATGTTTAATTTGATGAGCATTTATATTAGATAGTGGAAAAGATTTCTTTTGTTTTACTTCTTTAGCTTCAAAGTCAATATATTTCCCCTTATATAAACCATTATAATCTGTCGTTGATGGTAATTTAAAATAAGCTTCTTTAATAGTTGCATTTTTTTTACTATCAAAACACACTTTAACAATTTTTATTGGAGTAGGTTTTTTATATATAATAGCAATATTGCTCTCTAGATAATAAGTATTAGTTAAGTTTAAATCTTCTTCTAAACTCATGCCTCTATTAGCGTAATTTATTACTTTAATATTCTTTTTTTTTATAGAGTTTGGATAGTTCATGTAATCACCATTTAAATTATACTATAAAAACTTGTTTTTTTCTACAAGTAGGTATCTGAAAAAATTGATGATTATGAAGAAGTTTAATCGAAAATTGTCATGATAAAGGTTAATTAATTTAAGATAATAATATTTATGTTACATTAAATTTAAGGAGGCTATATGGATAGAGTATATATTTATCAAATGTTTGATGATCTTATTACGGAAAATAAGCTCAATAAATTTATGTCGGCAGTAAAAAAATAATTTTATAGAATCTTTCATATGATTAGTAGGAGGCCATATGGAAGATTTGTTGTTTACAGTAGAAATTACACCCCAGATAATATATTTAACTTTAATCTTAATAGTTATTGGTAGTGCATTAAAAGATGTACCTTTTATAGAAAGATGGATGATTATATGGATATTACTTACAATTAGTATTCTGGTTGAATTTACATTTATGGGTTTCAATTTTAAAAGCCTTTTTGAGGCTGTAATATCGTCTTCTTTAGCGACAATGGCTTATCAAACCTATAAACAGACAAAGAAGGGTGTTAGGTCAATAAGAATGAGAAAATAGTCAATATAAATTGACAATTGTTTTATTTGTATATACAATATAGTAGAGCGAGGTGAGTGTATGTTGTACGATAAAATAACACTTAGTCCTAAAGAAATTTTGGAAAAGGATTTTGCTATTGATACAAGAGGCTATAGACCTCAAGAAGTAGACAAGTATTTGGATACTATTATTAGAGACTATAGTAACTTTATTTCAATGATAAAGCAAAAGGATTTAGAACAAAAGAATTTAGTTGAAGAGAATCTTCGCTTAAAACAAGAAAACAGAATTTTGAGAGAAAATGTAGACTTAGTTACAGGTACTGATGCTAAAGTAACTAATGTTGATTTAATACGTCGTTTATCTCAATTAGAAAAAACAGTTTATGGTGATGAAGAATAAAGTATCAAGGTAAATGCTGCATCTTTATGATGTAGAGGAAAGTCCATGCTCACACGGTCTGTGATGGTCGTAGTGTTTGTGCATAGGGAAAAAATAACCTATGGTAGGATAGTATCCTAACGGCTCCTTAGACAACCTGTAGCCTTATGGTATGGTTGTCGGGTGTAAAAGTGCCAAAGTGACGATGATTTTAAGAAATTAAAATAGTGGAACGTGGTAAACCCCACAAGTGAGAAACCCAAATATGGTAGGGGAACTTCCAATCTGGAATAAGAACAGAGCGGAGGATGGTGACATAGATAAATATTTACCCCCTAGAAATAGGGACAGAACATGGCTTATTAGGTACTTTATTTTTTTAACTAAAAAAGAGGTGATTTTACTTGAAGGATATAGGACGGGAGTTAGAAGAAGCCAGAGAGGCGATGGGAGTATCGCTTGAAGAGGCCGCGACTGACTTAAAACTTAAACCTTCTCAATTAGAAAACATCGAGAAAGGCGATAGAAATGCTTTTAAAGATGTTTTTGAACTTAAACAAATAATAAGAGATTATGCTAAGTATTTAAGCTTAGAATACGAAAAATTAGAAGATGAATTTAATGAATTTGTTTTCGAATATACATCAAAAATTCCTCTTGAAGAAATAGCTAAAGCTAATGAAGAGAGAAAAGAAGAAAAAAGAGATATTATGTCTCCTTATACTGTTGAATATAAAAGAAAATTCACATTTCTAAATTTTTTGATAATTATACTTTTGGTAGCTGCTCTTGGAGTTGTTAGTTATATAATTTATGATAAATTTTTCAATCAAGAACCGGTAGAAAATAATAATTTATCCTATTATATCAAGGGAGAGTGAAGTAAATGAACGTAGCAAATAAGCTTACAATTCTTAGAATTATTTTAACATTAGCAATCATAATTTTATTATTATTCCCATTTTATACTATTAATGTTGATTTTAAAACATTTCTTGTTGATGGAAAAATATTAGTTGATAGTAAATATATTATTGCAGGTATTATTTTTGTAATTGCAGCTTTAACTGATTTTGTTGATGGCTATATTGCTAGAAAGTATAACATGGTAACTGACTTTGGCAAACTTATGGATGCTATAGCAGACAAAGTGTTAGTAAATTCAGTATTGATTATTTTAGCATCTAGCAATCATATTAGTCCAATCGTAGCTGTTGTTGTAATAATGCGTGATACAATCGTTAATTCAATAAAGATGCTTGCAGCAAGTCAAGGTAAAGTTGTAGCAGCTATTAAATCAGGTAAATTAAAAACAGTTTGTATGATGATTGGTATCTCATTAACGTTTTTCTATAATTTACCATTTGAATTATGGAATATTCAAGTTGCAGACTTTTTATTAATTACAGCAACTGTGTTATCAATTATTTCTGCTGTTCAATATTATGTAATGAATAGAGACTTAATTACTAAAAAAGGAGAAGTTGTTGAAACTTTATAAAAGTGAAGATAATATTGTTCGAAAAATCCTTTATCAATAAAGGATTTTTTATTTTTAGAAAGAACGCCTTTGCAAAAATTGCAAACAAATGTTCGGAAAACGCTTGCATTTTAAATATTTATAATGTAGAATTAAGATGTAATATAATTAGGAGGAAAAAATGGCAATAAAAAACATCGACAAGGATAAAGTTCTTGAACAAGTATTATTAGATATTGAAAAACAATTTGGCAAAGGATCAATTATGAAATTGGGAGACCATCCCACTCATGAAATAGATGTTTGTTCTAGTGGTTCTTTAACTCTAGACATAGCTTTAGGTATTGGAGGTTATCCGAAGGGGCGTATTATTGAAATATATGGCCCTGAATCAAGTGGTAAAACTACGGTTGCCTTACATGCAATAGCAGAAATTCAAAAGCGAGGTGGTAGAGCAGCATTTATTGATGCTGAACATGCTTTGGATCCGGTATATGCTGCAAAATTAGGTGTTGATACTAAAGAATTATTATTATCACAACCAGATACTGGAGAACAAGCTTTAGAAATATGTGAAGCATTAGTACGTAGTGAGGCGATAAGTATTGTTGTTATTGACTCGGTAGCAGCATTGGTCCCACAGGCTGAAATAGAAGGCGAAATGGGTGATACTCATGTCGGATTACAAGCTCGTCTTATGTCACAAGCTTTGAGAAAATTGTCAGGTACAATTAGTAAAACAAATACGATTGCAATATTTATTAATCAACTAAGAGAAAAGGTTGGTATTATATTTGGTAATCCCGAAACAACACCAGGAGGTCGTGCACTGAAATTTTATTCTTCTGTTCGACTTGATATTAGAAGAGCTGAGCAAATAAAACAAGGAGACAATATTATTGGTAACAAGACAAATATCAAAGTTGTTAAAAACAAAATGGCTCCACCTTTCAAAATTGCTAGTGTAGAAATAATGTATGGTGAGGGAATAAGTAGGACTGGAGAATTAGTAGATTTAGCTGCGGAGGCTAATATCCTTGAAAAAAGTGGTTCTTGGTATGCGTATAAAGGAGAAAAAATTGGTCAAGGCAAGGAAAATGTTAAAGTCTTATTTAAACAAAATGAAAGTCTTATGAATGAAATAGAAAAAAAGGTTAGAGAACATTATGGCATATCAACTAAAGAAGTTAAGAAAGATGAAAAAGCAACAAAATAGCTTTTTCTTTTTTGTGAAAAGATAAAAAATAGAACGGTTAACCTTGACACAAACCTAAATCAATTTTAAAATAGAGGTGTAGAGTTAAAATCAGTAACATTTAACTGTATATATAGAAAGTGGGAGTTATATATGGATGCAATAACATTATCCATTTTAACCTCTGTACTTGGACTTTCTTTAGGAGCAAGTTCTGTTCTTATTATTAATCGTATAAAAAATAAACGTACTAGTGATATGGCTTTGAATTTGGTTGAAAAAGCACGCAAAGAAGCGGAAAAGATTAAGCGTGAATCTTTATTTGAAGTTAAAGAAGAAACACATAAATTAAAATTGGAAGTTGAAAAAGACGTTAAAGAAAAGAAAAACGAAGTTAAAGAACTAGAAGATAGACTACTTCAAAGAGAAGGCAGCATGGATAAACGAGATGAAATGCTTCAAAATCGTGAAAAAATGTTGGATCAAAGAGATAATAATTTAGTGTTGAAACAAAAAGAAATCCAAATGACAGAAAATGAAATGGAAGAAATTAAAAAACAACAGCTAGATTTGTTAGAAAAGATTTCGAGTTTTTCAAGAGAAAAAGCTCATGATCTTATAATGAAAAAAGTTGAAGAAACAATGGAAAAAGAAATAGCTGAATATATTAGGGAACGTGAATTAGAAGCTAAGCTTCAAGCGGATCGTGATGCTAAGAGTTTGCTTGTTGAATCAATGCAAAAATATGCATCTGATGTTGCTAGTGAACAAACAATATCAGTTATAACTTTACCAAATGATGACATGAAAGGTAGAATTATAGGTAGAGAGGGTCGTAATATAAGGACAATCGAAGCTGTTACTGGGGTCGATTTAATTATTGACGATACTCCTGAAGCTATTGTTATTTCTAGTTTTGATCCATTTAGGAGAGAAATAGCTAAAATAACAATCGAATCATTAATAAAAGATGGTCGTATTCATCCAGCAAGAATTGAAGAACTATATGATAAGACATCAAAAGAAATGAATGCAAAAATTTTAGAGTATGGAAGAGATGCTACTTTTGAATTAGGACTTACTAAAATAGAACCACAAATAGTTGAACTATTAGGTAAACTACATTTTAGAACAAGTTATGGTCAAAATGCACTTCAACATTCAAAGGAAGTTGCTTATTTAGTTGGTATAATGGCTAGCGAAATTGGCGAAAATGTTACTTTAGCAAAACGTGCAGGTTTATTGCATGATATTGGTAAAGCCATTGATTTTGAGATTGAAGGTAGTCATATTGAAGTTGGTATTGATATAGCAAAGAAAAATCATGAAGATCCTATTGTTATCAATTCAATAGCGTCACATCATGGTGATACAGCTGTAACAAGCAATATTGCAGGTTTGGTAGCTATAGCTGATGCGGTTTCAGCATCAAGACCAGGAGCTCGTAATGATTCATTAGAAAATTATACAAAGCGTTTAGAACAGTTAGAAACTATTGCAAGTGATGTTCGTGGTGTTGATAAGGTTTTCGCAATACAAGCAGGTAGAGAACTACGTATTTTGGTTAATCCAGAAGAAATAGACGATCTTAAGAGTATTAAGACAGCTCGTGATATAAAAGAACGTATTGAAAAAGAAGTTCAATATCCTGGAACAGTAAAAATAACTGTTATAAGAGAAACGAGAGCTATTGAAGAAGCTAAATAAAAAAAGTGCTAGTATTTACTAGTACTTATTTTTTATTTTTTTCCGTTTTATGAGCTATTCTACTAGCAGCCGATGATGCTATAGCACAAATTATATCGTCTAAGAAAGTGTGACACTTTTTACCTTTTTTACCTTCTTTATCGATAATACCTATAATTCTTGGTTTTGTTTTATCTAAATAACCAAAATTAGTAAGAGCTATTGATCCATTCATATTAACAATACTAAGAGCTAATATTTCATCTAGTCCATATAACCCATAATCGTTCTTAATTAAATCATTTATTTCAGGATCTAACAAATCATTTTCGGCAGCTACATCAATCGCAATACCTGTTAAAATAGTACATATTGTTTCACTTTTAGATAAGATTGATTGAACTGTTGCCCTACAATCATCTAATGTAATATCTTGATAATCTCGTTGTAATTCAAATACAAGTATGGCAATATCATCAATTTCAACGCCTCTTGCTTGTAATTTTTTTAAGGCTAATTCCTTCATGTTTTATACTCCTCCCTTTTCATAAAACATCCGTTTTTATCATATGATAGTACGGGTGATTACATGAGTAATTATATCAATTATTATTATACCATATATCCTGATGCTATCCATGAGCAAAATAAGACATTTTATTTTATTTATAATGATGAAAAGTACTTTTTTATGCCTTATAACCGTCCTTATGAAGATGTTAAATATTTATATGAACTTAATGTAGAAATGATTAGAAGAGGATCACTCGTTCATGAAATTATTTTAAATAAAGATAAGAGTGCTATAACTTTAGTTGATGATATTCCATATATTTTAATGAGAGTATATATTAATGAACATAACAGTATTAAGCTTAACGATATTGTTTTTATGAGTATATCTAATCTAAATATTAAACCTAATCAAACATTAGATAGAACTGATTGGAAAGGTCTTTGGAGTGCTAAAATAGATTATTTTGAATATCAAATTAGCCAAATGGGTAAAAAATATCCTATTATATGCGATTGCTTTAGTTATTATATTGGTATCGCAGAAAATGCTATAGCTTATGTTGGAAATACAATGTTAGAAGTGGAAAAAACACCTTATGATACTTTTTCTGTTGCGCATAAACGTATAAAAGAAGATTATACAGATTTTGATATATATAATCCTCTTTCTCTTATTATTGATTATTCAGTTAGAGATATTAGTGAATATATAAAAGCTAAGTTCTTCGCTTCAGAGGATGTTTGGCCAGAAATAGAGGATTATTTTAATAATTATGAATTATCTATTTTTAGCAAAAGAATGTTGTATGCAAGACTATTATTTCCGTCCTATTTTTTCGACGTATATGAAGCGATTGTAGAGGGTAAATTAAATGAAGAGGATATTTTATCTATAGTATACAAAACGACGGAATATGAGGAGTTCTTGAACGAATTTCACATCTTTATTAATAGAGGTAATTTAATACCACAAATAGATTGGTTAACTAAAAAGAATAGTTATTAACTATTCTCCTATATTAACAACTTTTATAACCTCCGGTATTTCAAAAGTAAGTGCTTCTTGGATAACACCTTCTAAGGTCATATCAGAACGATTACAATTACTACAAGCTCCTAACAATTTTAGATAAACGATTCCATCTTCAAAACTCACAAACTCAACGTCACCACCATCACTTTCAAGGAATGGTCTAATTGTATCTAAAACTTCTTTAATTCTATCTACAGTTTCCATTTGTTTCACCTCATGGTATAATTATACAGATATTTACATAGGTGGTAAAGATAATTTTGGGAAAAAAAGAATTAATGTTATAATTCTCTTGAGGTGTAAACGTGACTGAATATAAAAAGGGCAAGATTGTCAAAGGGAGTATTACTGGTATTGAAAAATATGGTATCTTTGTAAATTTAGATAATTATTATAGTGGCCTTATCCATATATCGGAAATATCAAATGGTTTTGTCAAGGATATTAATGATTATGTTAAGATAGGTGAGACTATATATGCTAAGGTACTTGACGTTGATGAGACGGAAAACCATGTCAAATTATCTATTAAAGATATTGATTATCGCATTAGAAAGAATGTTAATAAGTTTTCAAATATTAAAGAAGTAGGTACTGGTTTTGTTGCTCTTAAGAAAAATAGGGAAAAATGGATAAGAAAGAAGCTGCAAGAACTTGCGTAAAAAGTTCCTTTTCTTATTGACAATCCTTGTTATACAATGATATATTAATACATGTCAGTTAGTATTTTGGATCCTTAGCTCAGTTGGTTAGAGCACCTGCCTTACAAGCAGGGGGTCGTAGGTTCGAGTCCTACAGGGTCCACCATTCGCCGAAATAGCTCAATTGGTAGAGCAACTGATTTGTAATCAGTAGGTTGCGGGTTCAAGTCCTGTTTTCGGCACCATTACAAGGAGAGGTAGCGAAGAGGCTAAACGCGACAGACTGTAAATCTGTTCCTTCGGGTTCAGTGGTTCGAATCCACTTCTCTCCACCACTTGATATGTTGCCTCGTAGCCAAGCGGTAAGGCATCAGACTTTGACTCTGACATGCGCTAGTTCGAATCTAGCCGAGGCAGCCAATATTTGTCCTGTTAGCTCAGTTGGTAGAGCATTTGACTTTTAATCAAAGGGTCATGCGTTCGAGTCGCATACAGGACACCATTTTATGCTTGTGTGGCGGAATAGGTAGACGCACAGGACTTAAAATCCTGCGAGTTTAAACCCTCGTGCCGGTTCAAGTCCGGCCACAAGCACCAATAATGATGGAGGAATACCCAAGTCCGGCTGAAGGGATCGGTCTTGAAAACCGACAGGCTATGCAAGTGGCGCAGGGGTTCGAATCCCTTTTCCTCCGCCATTTATATAAATAATACATATTCAACCTTGATTTAACATAAAATATATGGTAGAATTGAAAACGGACTAAGAAATAGTCTCACATCGTGGGATGGAGCAGCTGGTAGCTCGTCGGGCTCATAACCCGAAGGTCATAGGTTCAAATCCTATTCCCACAACCATTGAATATTTAGTTTGCTAGAAATAGCAGACTTTTTTTATGCTATAATGTATTTAGGTGATGACGTGAAGGAATTTAATGAATTAAAAACACCAGTAGAATTAAGTGAATTTATGAAAGATATTAATTATGGTTGGATGGATAATAAACATCAACTTCATATAGATTCTGACAATATGTTTGCTAATTTCTATATATTACAATCTATAGATCAAATTTTAGAGAATAAAACGGGTGTTTGTTGGGATCAAGTTGAATTAGAAAGGCACTTTTTTGAAAAGAATGCACTAAAATATGAAACATATTTTTTAATTTATTATAATGACAAAAGTTGTCCAACACATACATTCCTAATCTTTGAATCAAATAATTCTTGGTTTTGGTTTGAAAATAGTTTCTATAAGCACCGAGGAATACATCAATATTCAGATAAAAACATCTTATTTGAGGATGTAAAGCAAAAGTTTATGGATGACTTGTCTGCCGAGGAAAAGGAAAAAGGTATGCTTGTATTATATAAATATGATAAACCTAATTATGGAATAGGTGTTAGCGAATTTTGTCAACATTGTGAAAGAGGTATAATTATTAATTAATTTAAAATATAATGATATGGGGAGGAATTTGAAATGAATATTAAGAAGAAAAATTTGGATAGGCTTTTTGGTACGCAGAAACCGATTATAGGAATGGTACATCTTAAAGGTGAAACCGATAAAGAAATATTTAGGACTGCACTTAGAGAAATAGATATATTAATTAATAATGGAATAGATGCTGTAATGATTGAAAATTATTTTGGTGAACCACATAACGTTGAAGATGTCTTAGAATATCTATATGATTATCGTGATAAGTTAATTTATGGAGTTAATATTTTAGGAGACCATTATAAAGCTTATGATTTAGCGGATAAATATGGAGCTTCATTTATTCAAATTGATTCTATAGCAGGTCATTTAAATAGAAGCGATGACCACGATTTCGAAGAAGAAATAAATCGTCTACGTAAATATAGTAATACATATCTTTTTGGTGGTGTAAGATTTAAATATCAACCATATTTGTCTAAAAGAACATTGCAACAAGATTTAATTATAGGTATGAGAAGATGTGAGTCTATAGTAGTAACTGGGGACGCTACAGGTCATGAGACCTCCTTAGCAAAAATAAAAGAGTTTAGAGAAGTTATAGGGGAATTTCCACTAATAGTTGGAGCAGGTCTTACGGTAGATAATTGTGCTGAACAATTGAAGATAGCTGATGCAGGTATTGTTGGTAGTTATTTAAAAGACAATCACAAAGACTATGGAGATGTATCAGAACAAAACACTAGAGAATTTATGGATAAAGTGAAGACTTTAAGAATGAAATAATTTATTAAATAGTGAGAGTGATAATATGAGTAAAATATCTAATGTCTTTACAATGCTAGAATTACTTAGCAATGGTAAAAAGTATAGTATTAAAGAGCTAAGTGATTTGTTAGAGGTTACGCCTAGAATGGTTAGGCTATATAAAGATGAATTAGAACATGCTGGCATCTATATTGATACAATTAGAGGCCAATATGGTGGCTATATTTTAAATAGAGATACTTATCTTCCTAAAGTTGGTTTTAGTAAGTATGATATTGACTTATTAAAAAATGTATATAATCTTATTAAAGATAATAATGAGTTTAAATTACAAAAAGAATTTATTCGGTTAGAAGATAAGATAACGGGTATTTATCACGGTTCCAAAAAGAAAAATAGTAGTGTTAATTTAGAAGATAAAAAAGACGAGAAAACAAAGTACAATATGATCTGTAAAGCTATAAAAAATAAAAATAAAATGTTAATAAATTTTTTGTCAGCTGATGGAAATAGCAAAGATAGAGTAATTCATCCTTGCGATGTCTTTTTTTATAATGATTCTTGGTATGTTTCAGCTTTTTGTGAATTAAGAGCTGAAATAAGACATTTTAGATTAGAACGAATTTTAGAATATAAATTATTAGAAGAAAAATATATTTAATCATACTGACGTAATACTTCCTCTTTAAGTGATATAGTTTATTTAAGGAGGATTTTTTATATGATGAAGAAAAACATAGATTTGTTATTAACACGGATAACTGATTCAATAGAAAAAATGGATTGTGAACAGATGATTAGTAGTTTGGAAAAAATAAAAGACAATTGTATATGTATTGGTACAGGTGGTTCTTATATTGCTAGTGCTTATGCTAAAGAAGTAATCGGTAATAAAAACAATGTTATTGCAGTCAATTTAGAACCGCGAGATATTTTATATTCTAATATTGGCTGTTTTAAGAATTTATGTGCTTTTAGTTATGGTGGTAATAATCACGGTATAAATAAAGCTCTAGAGATAGCCGGAGAAAATAGAATAAATAGATTAGTTTTTACAACAAACAATAAAAATTTTAATGACCTAGGAATTGAAACGGTTGTTAATTATAAAGGTAATTTAGAAAGAGAAGTAAGTTTTATTTCTATCGCATCTACTTTAACACCAATGTCATTATTATTAAAATATTATTTAAATGATGATAATGTTAATTTACAAAAGATTATATCTGATTTATATCATGAATCTAATAACGAAATAGATAATGTTAACAGTTTAGATGTGTTAGATAACAAGCAAGATATTGATATAATGACGGGTGATAATACTTATGTAGCAGCAGCAATGCTAGAATCCACTTTGGTTGAAGCTGGTCTAGGGAGACCTTTATTACATGAAAAATATTCATATTGCCATGGTAGGACTACATTAGCATATCATTCTGAAACACCATTATTAGTTTACTTAATTAATGGTGAAGAAAAAGAGATAGATAGATTATTATTAGAAAATATTCAAGGATTATATGAAAGAGTTTTATTAGTCAAAACAAATAAAGATAATAAAATAGTAGGTGAGTTTGAACTTACTCTTAAGATGATATTTTTAGCAAAGAAGATAGCTGAAAAGCTAGATAAAGATTTATCAATAGTTAATTATGCTCCACAAGTGAAAAGATTATATAATCATAGGGGAGGAATGTAGCAATGAATATAATATTTGTTACGGGAAATGTGGGTAAGGTAGAATCTGCAAAAAAATATTTTTCTGATAGTAATGTTAATTTAGAATGGTATAAATATGATGCTTTAGAGTCTAATATTAATGATATTGAACTAATAGCTGGAGAGAAAGTACGGGAAGCTTATAAAATGATTGGTAAGCCGTGTATAGCTCTTGATGCAGGTTTTTATATTAATTCTTTTCCAGACAATCCGGGATTTCCTGGAGCTTTTCCAAAAAGAGAATTGTTGGATAAATTAGGTTTAGAAGGTTTGTTAGAAGCTATGAGGGAAATCAAAGATAGAAGTTGTTATTTTAAGGAATGTTTAGCATATTATAATGGTACTAAAATAAGATACTTTTACGGTATATCAAAAGGCTTTTTAGCATCAACTATTAGAGGGAATAACAGTGAAAAGAAATGGTCTGATTTATGGTCTGTTTTTATACCTCAAAACCATATCCATACTTTAGCTGAGATGAATGATGAAGAGAGAAACAATAGAAACGATAATCATACTTCTGCTCTGCAGGAATTTTCCAAATGGTGTAAAGTTAAAAAACTTTAATTAACAGTTACTATCATTTATACATGTGTTATAATATTAACTAGTATTTTATTGTGGGGGAATTGTTATGTTAAAAGAGGTAAAAATAGAGGTTACTAATCTTTGTTATCGTAATTGTAAACATTGTTCTAGTGAGGCTACATGTAGTGATGATAAACATCTTTTTTTAGATTTAGACCTTATAAAAAGAATAGTGGATGAAGCTCATGAGATGAAAGCTAAAAGTATAGCTTTTACTGGTGGAGAAGCTACTTTACATCCATCTTTGATTGAAGCTATTAAGTATGCTAAGAAATTAGGTTTTAAGATAAAACTTTATTCAATGTGCTATAGAACTGATGAAAATCTAAAATTATTAAGTGATTTAAACAAAAATGGTTTAGATGAAGTGATATATTCAACAGCTATACCGTTAGTAAGAGGTAAAGATTTATCTACGTATACGATTGAAGAGTTTCTAGATAAGTTAGTATCCTCAACTGCTTTAGCAATTGGTTTCCATCATGTTGTAACTAATGAAACCATGGAGTGTATAAACGGATTATCTAATTATTTAGATAAAGCTTCTCCTAATCTAGATAAATTGAGCTTTCTTAGGTATGTTCCACATGGTAGAGGTGACGAACAATTAATACCGACAAAAGAAGAAATAGAAACTTTTAAAAAATATTTTTTAGATTTAAAAGAACAATATGGAAACAATATTCGTATTGGTTCACCATTTAATATTTTAAATATTTCTAATACCCCTTGTGATGCAGGGGATGAAACCATGATTGTTGGTTTTGATGGTAGAGTATATCCTTGTGATGCGATGAAATATTTTGATTACTTTGGATCTGGTGGGAATATTTATAATAATAGTTTAAGAGAAATTTACGAATCAAAGTATTTTACTGATGTTAGAGATATTAAAGATGATCATAACGAAGTTTGTCTTAAATGCCAAAACTATTCAATATGTAAGAGTGGTTGTTTAGGACAAAAAATGATAGCAGCAACAAACCTAAATGTCAATAAAACATTTGAATGGTATGAGGTTAATGCTAAACGAACAATGAATAGTTTTTCATCAGACGAGGTAATGCGTTTAAATGCAAAAATGGGTTTAGCTGGTGAAACCGGAGAATTGATCGACTGCATGAAAAAATTGTTAACTCATAATTGTAGCGTTGAACGAGAAGAAACAATTAAACGTTTAATGACAGATGAAATAGGTGATGTTATATGGTATATTGCGTCATCTCTTTCATGTTATTACCATATATCTTTTAATGAGGTAGGGGCTCATCTATTACACAAAAATAATTCAAAAGTAAAACTGGTTAATCAAAACATGATAAAACACTGTGCCTCTCAATTAGATCCAGATTGTCCTTATGCTAAAACTAATAGAAGTCATAATCTATCTAAAGTCGATGATCTAATTAGAGAAGAAAATAAAAAAATAGAGCTTTCTCAGTTTTGGGAAGACCTAGATTTAGTATCTTTTAAACTTCGAAGGACAGAAACAAGAGAAGAAATTATTAAATTATCATCTGAATTAATTGTTATTTTAGGAAAAATCTGTCATCAACTTTTAGATATAACGTTAGAGGATGTTTTAACAGAAAACATTGTAAGATTACAAAATAGATATCCAATGGGCTTTGATAGAACTGAAGCGAGTACTAGAATATATTTAGAGGAAATCTATAAAACTGATCAAATGAAAAATCTTTCCCTTATAAAGAATAGATAATTATTATTAGGCCAAATGTGTTTATTATATAAAATTATGCTATAATTAACTTGTTAAAATATCATTATAGAAGAAGTGTGGTGTCAAAATGTTGGAGAATATTTTATATTTGTTTCTTTTATTTATTATATATTCTTTCCTTGGGTGGTTTATAGAAACATCTCTTATCCTTATTAGAGCTAAAAGAGTAGTTAACAGAGGTTTTCTTATGGGCCCTTATTGCCCGATATATGGCTTTGGTGCTCTAATTTTAATTAGTATTTTACCAGGATATATAGGAAATCCTATTGGTTTATTTATTGTCTTTGCTGTATATGCAACTGTTTTGGAGTATTTCACAAGCTTCTTGATGGAGAAGCTTTTTAATGCTAGATGGTGGGACTATACTTATAGCAAGTTTAATATAAATGGTCGAGTTTGTTTAGAAAACTCTTTAGCATTTGGGACGCTAGGAGTTGTAACGGGTTATTACATTCATCCTGTGGTTGTTTATTTATTGGGCTTACTAGAGCCAAATATTTTAATAATTATATCAATTATTTTAGCGTTAATATTCTTCATCGATTTATGTATTACGTTTAAAATTGTATCAAGGTTAAGAAAAAATATAGTTTTGATTAATAAGGATATGACCGAAGATATTAGTGAACATATTATGAGAGTTGTTCAAAACAACCATTTTGTTAAAGCTTTCCCTTTATTAAAACAAACAATTGATAAAATTATTAAAAAGTGAAATATTTAATGCTCAGTCATGTCAACTTTACAACAATCCACATTAATAAATTTATACAATTGTAAAGGTCTGATATATAATTTAATTATAATAATGAGGTGGTTCTAAAATGGATAAAAAACAAAAAAAGATAATAGTAATTATAATTTTAATTTTGTTACTCTTAGGCTCTATTACTTATTTAGTTTTTGCTGTAGGTGGCAAAAGGACAACTCCTAATGATAATAAGAAAGCAGAACAAAAAGAGGAAGAAAAGAAAGAACCGGATCCAGAACCTGTAGCTGTTCCTACCTTGAAAATAATTGATCTTGAATCAAAAACAAGACCAATCGCTATTATGATAGATAATGAATCAGGAGCATGGCCTCAAGCAGGTCTTCAAGATGCTTATTTATCATATGAGATAATTGTTGAAGGTGGAATATCTAGAATCCTTGCTATTTATAAGGATAAAGATACAAGCAAGATTGGTCCTGTTAGAAGTGCAAGACATTACTATTTAGATTATGCTTTGGAAAATGATGCTATATTTACTCATTTTGGTTTTAGCCCTCAAGCTGAAGGCGATATAAAAAGATTTGGTGTAAATAATATTAGTGGTACACAGGCAGATGGTGGTGCTTTTACAAGAGATACCCGTATTAAAGGATGGCAAAATGTATTTACAAGTATTAGTAATCTTACTAATAAAGCAACTGCTAAAAAATATAGAACAACAAGTGATGTAGAACCGTTATTAAATTATTCAATTGAAGAAGTTGATTTAAATTCAGCTACTGGTGCTACCATAGCTAATACTATACGTATTGATTATTCAACATTATATTATGTAGGATATGAGTTTGATATTGAATCAAAAACATATAAACGTTATATGAAAGGTAACCCTCATGTAGATAGAGTAACAGGGGCTCAATTAACTTATAAAAATATTATTGTTTATGATATAAGAAATTATCCATTAAATGATGGCTCTGGTAAGGGAAGACAAGGACTTAATAATATTGGTAGTGGTGATGGATACTATATATCAAATGGATATGCAATCCCAATTAAATGGGAAAAAATATCAAGAACAAGTGGAACAACATATAGAGATCTAGCTGGTAATGAAATAAAAGTGAATGATGGAAATACTTTTATTCATTTACAACCACAATTTAAAACATTAACAATAAAATAACACCTCACGGTGTTATTTATTTGTTTTAGATTCTTTAATAGCGGTTAAGATATCAATAAATATATCAATATCATCAGGTTTATTTATATTTAAGCTTATATAACCTGCAACTCGATTAAGATGTTTTAATATAATAGCTTTTCTTTCTTCAAGAGACATACTATTTATATCTCTATTCTTGTCCTCATACATTCTTTTTTCAGCTAATGAAACAAGATTGTTTACAAAAGCTTTTGTTTGCTCTTTATTTGCTAAATCAATTGGTATAAGTGCTTCGCTAGTATCAGCAATACCAATAGATAGAGACATATTTCTAGTTTGTTCTGGATTATTTTTTAATTGTTTCTTAATACGATTCTTAACCAATAAAGCTTTTTCTTTTGTACAATTAGGTAAGATAATAATAAATTCATCTCCACCGATTCTGATTGGTATATTCTTGATATTGCCTTTTAAATAACCCGGATAAATAATACTGTCATTTTGTTTTCTATTTGTTCTGATGCTATTTTTAATTATATCAGCTATATATTTAATACCATGATCAGCTTCAAAATGGCCCAACGTATCATTAGCGAGCTTTAAACCGTCAATATCACAATAAAGGATGGACCAGGTCTTAGCATCGTTGCCATTTATTTTATTTTCATAAATTCCATCTATCATTTGCAGAGCAATATTAACAATATGTTTTACAAAATAGTTTTTATTATATAAAGTCGTTTGCTCATCCTCAAAAAAGGATTTATCATCAATTATGTCATTATTTAATGTCTTTTCATTATCTAAATTCATAGTAATCCTCCAATTATAGATATTATACACTAATTTTATTAATGAACCATAATTTGTCATCATATATTTTAAAAACAAATAAATTAATGAAAAATTGTCCAAATCTTGTTATAATTAAATAAGATAGTAATTCATTATGGGAGAGTATTGTATGAATCAAATAAAACAAATGGTTATGGGAATCGTTATAGGTGGAGGAATGATATTGCCAGGTGTAAGTGGTGGCGTTTTAGCTGTTATATTTGGTATATATGAAAGACTGTTAGATGCAATTGGACATTTTTTTACAAATGTAAGAAAAAATCTCTCTTTTTTAGTGCCACTCATAATAGGTTTAATTATAGGAATACTATTATTTGGTAAAGTATTGTATTTTGTTTTTGATCAATATCCAATAGAGGCATGTTTCGCTTTTATGGGTCTTATATTAGGTGGAGTTCCCGCATTAATTAAGGAAATGGAAAAGAAGGGAGATAAAAAACTCAATATGCCAGCCTTCTTAATATCTTTCATTATTTCAATTGTTTTATTCGTCTTAGGTAATGGTATATTAAATATTAATTTCTCATCAAATCTTGATAATGGAGGCATGGCCTTTGCTTTATTATTCTTAACGGGTGTTATCTTTGCTGCTGGGAAAGTAATCCCTGGTATAAGTAGTTCGTTTATGTTAATGTTAATTGGAATGTATCAATTTCTACTAAACATTTTGAATAATCCGTTTTCACTTTCAAAAAACGAATATTTACAACTTATTCCATTTATTTTAGGTATTATCATCGGAACTATATTTTTAATAAGATTTATAGAGTATTTATTGCAAAAACATTATTCTAAAACATATAGTATTATTATAGGATTTGTTATTGGATCTTTAGCAGTAATATATCCAGGATTTAGTTTTGATTATCATGGATACGTTGGATTTACTTTATTTATAATATCTTTCTTGATTGCCTATAAATTAACTTTAACCGGACAAAAAAATCATAAACTTGAATAAAGTATTGACAACTATCTCTTATATTTAGTATACTTAAGAGGCCAATTAGGCGTTTTTTGGTTCCATAGTGTAGTGGTTAACACGTCTGCCTGTCACGCAGAAGATCGCGGGTCCGAGTCCCGTTGGAACCGCCATATGTGGCTCTGTAGCTCAGTCGGTAGAGCAGAGGACTGAAAATCCTCGTGTCGTTGGTTCGATTCCAATCGGAGCCACCATAAGTATATAAAAAAGCCTAATAGATAGATGCACCCATAGCTCAATTGGATAGAGCGTTTGACTACGGATCAAAAGGTTGCGGGTTCAACTCCTACTGGGTGCACCATAACGGGAAATAGCACAACTTGGCAGTGCGCCTGGTTTGGGACCAGGAGGTTGCAGGTTCAAATCCTGTTTTCCCGACCATTTAGTGAATAAGTCCTTATTTAATAAGGATTTTTTTGTGTTTATAATTATGTTTCCTTAAAATCATATTAAAAATTATTATTTTTGTTGGCTTTTTCTAAACAATTTAAAAGGGATTATCGCCATATTTTATTTATTACTATATTTATATCTACTTATGCTTAATAGTTGTATATAGTTTACTTGACATCTGTTAACTGTGAGTTATAATTAAATTGTAGAAAGTGAGGTGTAAAATATGAGTAATGAAATGAAAAATGTTTTCTCCAACATAATGGTAGCTTTAATTGAACAAAAATGCGTTGATACTAGAAATGTTATTAATACTATAGATGACGTTTATAATAAACTGACTGAAATTGAGTCCAGGTCATCATACTGTTCATATCGAAAAATAAACCCCGTTGATACCCAACTTTAGAAGTTCCTGCTCTTTATTTGGTACTGTTTGATTTTTCTATTTAGTCTAAACAATTGTGACTAAAATGAGCTTGAAATAAAATTATAATAAATCTAATTAATTGAATGAATGTAAATATGATATAATATATTTGTGTAATTTAAGATATGAGGTGTAATTAATGGAACTAACTAAACTTCAAAAAAAAATGCTTTATGAAATAATAAAAATAAAATCAGAATATCCCGAAAGAGAAAATCTGTCATTGCGATTAACGACATTGATAAAAAGATTTAGATATAATAATTCTATAATCAGTGCAATAATAAAAAAGAAAATTAAAAAATCAGCAAAAGAATTAGAAAACAGGAAACTTATAAACATTAGATTTAAAACTGCTGATTTATATAATCCAGGTGAGCAATATGAAGGCGAATCTTACGATTTAGTGAAAGAAAACGTAAATAAAATAGAAAGAAACATTATAAAACCAAATTATCTTTTCAATAGGATTATTGGTATATTGTTAAACGTATTTATAACCGCCTTTGTAATATTGTTGGTTTATCTGTTTTATGTCTTATTAAATGAAAACTTTGGAAATCAAGTGAAAAGCTTTTTTCAAAGCGAAGATATTAATAGAACTCTTGGAATTATTTGTAATTTACTTTTTATATGTGGTGTTCCATTTTCAATCGTGACTTATTTTACAAGTAAAAAGACAAAAAGTAACACATAAATATAATCTATCAAATGTTATTTAGATAACTC
>Ga0265294_10000106_pt1 | contig 93245 bp, 100 predicted proteins | sample MunlanPumphouse3_FD_192504 | JGI IMG/M metagenome (GOLD analysis project Ga0265294, IMG submission 192504) | Groundwater microbial communities from a municipal landfill in Southern Ontario, Canada - Pumphouse #3 | ecosystem: Environmental > Aquatic > Deep subsurface > Groundwater | place...
TTTTAAAGAACTTTTCAAACCAAACAATCTTTAAACTGTTTCTCTGAAATTGGACGGGAATTATAGACAATTTATTTGGCTTTGTCAAGGGGTTTTTATTAATTAAAGCTTAAATTTTAGATTTCGTTTTTAATTACTTTTTGTCTCTTTTTCGTATTCATATATACACTTTTAATTGCTCTTATAAAATATAAGAGAAGCTCTAATAAGAGAAGCTCTAAGGAGATAGTTGACTGATTCTAATTTTTAAGAGTTAATTTATGACTTTAAAGTTTCTATTAAGAGTAACATTATAAAATGCTCAATTATAGATTATTATATTAAAAGGAAACTACAATGTATAAACGAGATTATTTATCTCATAATGATTCAAGACAATACGCTAATGAAGCTTCTCAAGCACAATTGATGAGCTTTTTAAAATCAACTTATCAGCTTTTTGCTGGTTCACTCTTAGCTGCAACTGCGGGGGCATATATCGGTTTAGATATGGTGTCTGCTATTGCTAGTTGGTATTGGGGATTGGTGATTTTAGAGTTTGTATTACTTTTTGGGCTTTTTGCAGTAAAAAATAAACCAGGTATTAACTTAGCCGTTTTATTTGGATTTACATTTGTAAGTGGATTAACCATTACTCCGTTATTGGCATCAGTATTTAACTTGCCAGGGGGAGCTTCAATTGTAGCACAAGCATTTTTAATGACTTCAGTTGCTTTTGGTGGAATTTCTATGTTTGCACTTACAACAAAAAGAGACTTCTCAAGCATGGGCAAAATGCTCTTTATTGCATTAATTATTTTAGTTGTGGGTTCAATTTCAAACATATTTATTCAAGCACCTTTATTGCAATTAGGAATTGCTATGGTAGGAGCAGTACTTTTTTCTGCTTTTATTCTTTATGACACGCAACGAATTATTAAAGGCGGATTTAGCACACCAGTTGAAGCTGCTATTGCTTTATATTTAGATTTCTTTAATCTATTTATTTCACTTTTACAAATACTTGGTATTTTTAACAAAGATGATTAAAATAACTCCCCTTACGGGAGTTATTAAACACACCAGATGACTCAACAAACTCCTAACTTAAGACTTATCGATGCAAACCTAAACCGACTTAGAGAAGGTATTCGTGTAGTAGAAGATATTTTCAGATACATTTATAATAACAAAGAGATTGCATCACGATTAAAGACATTACGGCATAAAGCGCGTATTGATTTATACAATGAACTTTTAAAATCCAGAGATATAAAAAACGATGTGCTTAAAAAATCCACTTCCTCAGAACAACAACGAGAAGACTTAAATGCTATTTTGATTGCAAATTTTAAACGTGCACAAGAGAGTGCTAGAGTACTGGAAGAGTTTACAAAACTTCACGATGTTAAAACAAGCGAAGTTTTTAAGTTGATTCGATATGAACTTTACGATATAGAAATTAGTTTAGTTAAATAATTGTTATCTTTTATTGGTATGACTAATAGCTTGTTCAACCCAATTTTCTTCTTTAATTCTGTTCTCTAAAGACAAATATTCATCGACCCAATCACAGTTTCGCTTACTCCATTTTGAGATTTGATCATAATGAAAAATACCCAATTGGTTTAAATCTTCTTCGGTTTTTTCATCAATTCCATCAATTCTTTTTAAATCATCTCTTCCCGTAGGTCTGGCTTTGCTTAAAATAATAGGTCTATTATATATATTCCCATGTACTTTAAAATCATGGTTATGTTTGTAAATTGAAGCCTTAGTTTCTCGTGTAATTCGCCCTACAAGTAAACCAATAAAAAAACCTATTAACGAAGCAATGACTAAACATAAAACCATTTTTGAAGCTATTTCTATCACGATTTATTCCTCTATAATATTAAATTCTACTCTTCGATTCGTTAATGAATACCCTTCATTATCATTCTCAACAAGTGGCATTGTTTTGCCGTACCCTTTTGCTCTCAATCTTTTTTCTTGAACACCTATTTGTATCAATAAATTTTTAACGCTGTTGGCTCTTTGTTCTGAAATCATTTGATTAAAATTATCATCGCCTTTAGCATCAGTATGCCCCGCTACTTCAATTTTTATATTAGGATTTTTTATAATTATTTGAGCAATTTTTTTAATTGTTTCTTTACTTTCATTGGCAACTTCATAACTCATTCTTTGAAACATTATTCCATTATTTTCCAAAACTGCATTAATTTGTTCTTGTAAACTCTCTTTTGTAGCAATATTTATATTTTGTTTTTTTTCTTCCTCAAAATTTTGTTCAATAATCTTTTCAATATTTTTTTGTGTCTCTAAAGGGTTTTCTTTTTCTTCAAGAACAGCGAATTCTTCTACTTTTTTAAACTCTTCTTCTTGTGCAATAGGAGTTGATTCTTCTTTTTCAATACTATCTTCTGGTTCTGTTACAATTTTATCTACTGTTTCTGAATTAAATTCATAAGAAAATGGAGCTAATTTCGTATACACGCATGCCGCTATGAATACAATTAATAAAAACAATAAGGATAAAATCTTTTTTGTTACGCTCATTTTTTTTCTTTTTAATAATTTTAATTATAAATTAAACATAATTTAATCAACAATTATATAGTAATAATAATTAAGCAAAAGTTTAAATTTCTTTTAATTCATCAAAATTGCCACTTTTAATCATAAAAGTGCTCTAAAAGACTCATAAATTACTTTTATCGCATAATTTTCATCAAAAAAAATAATTTAGATTTTTCTAAACTTTATCAATAATCTTATATTCTCCTTCTTTTATCTCTTCAATGCAAAATTGCGCAAAATCACTTCGATGTAAAGCAATTACTTTATTACCAACTGCAGCAAACATTCGTTTAACTTGGTGATAACGCCCCTCGCATATTTCTAATTGCGCTTTTATGGGAGATATTATTGTCAACTTAGCAGGAAGTAAGGGGTTGCTTTCCCCATTTAACATAAGTGTACCACTTGAGAATATTTCAGCTTCATCGCCTTTTAAAGGTTGTGCCAAAGTAGCTTCATAAACTTTTAAAACTTCATTTTTAGGAGAAGTAAGTTTATGATTCAACGCCCCATCATCAGTAATTAATATAGCCCCCGTAGTATCAACATCAAGCCTACCTACCGTTGAAAGCTTAGGGTTTCTGCGCTGCCAACGCTGGGGCAATAAAGAATAAATTAGCACTCCAGCATCGTCATGCGAACAAATTACACCAGAGGGTTTATTCAAAATAAGTGTTAAGCTTAATGCATCTAAAGGTTCATTATTTACAGTAACATCACAATGATATGCTTTCATTGAAGGATTAAAAACTTCTTCCCCTTTAACACATACTTTAAAAATTTGCATAAATTTTTTAGCTTCTTTTCGTGAGCAGTAACCTAAAGAAGAAAAATAAGCATCGAGTCGTTTTAGAGTGTTTTTTTGCATGATGTTCTTTTTATGATTTTATTGTTGAAATTTTAGCAAAATGGGTTTTGATTTAGAGTTAAAGCAAAATTTATAAACTTTATTTTATTATTAATTTCACCAAAAAAAGATTTTATGTTTTTTACTTTCATTAAGGTCAAGGCGGTGGAGTGAATTTATGAAGGAGCTTACTGAAGTAAGTGAGTTTATAAATTTACTCCGCCAAAGTAGAGATTGGCAAAAAGAAAGATTAGAAAATCTTCTTTTTTTAGAAGTCGTCGAAGTCTATGCTTCCTTTTGAATAATTCACCACATTCCCTTCAAAAAAATTCGTTCTTTGATCGTTAAAACTGGCATACCCATCTACCCATGGAATTGGGTGTTTCACGCCATACATTGGCTTATATCCAACGGCATCTAGTCGTTTATCGGCCAAATACTCTATATATTGTCGAATAATCGCATCTGTAAATCCTAAAATTTGCCCTTGGGTAATATACGAACCCCAAGAGGCTTCTAAATCTACGGCTTTTTTAAACATACTTCTTACTTCTTCTTCTAACTCAGGCGTAAAAAGTTCGGGTCTCTCTTTTCGTACGGAGTTAATCATGTTTTGAAATAAAAGTAGATGAGTTACTTCATCTCTTTGGATAAATCGTATCATTTGAGAACTTCCTAGCATTTTCCCAGATTTCCCTAAGGCGTACATGGCTGCAAAACCTGCGTAGAAATATAAACCTTCTAAAATTTGGTTGGCAAACATAGCTAAAACTATTTTTTTGTCATCAATTCCACCTGAAAGATTTTTATACACATCTGCTATGTACGTATTTTTCTCTCTTAATTGTTTATCGGTTTTCCACATATTGTAAATTTCATCGGTGTTGTCTGAAATGGATTCTACCATTACAGCATAAGACTTACTGTGGTTGGCTTCTTCATAAGCTTGCCTACTTAGACACGCATTGATTTCAGGGGCTGTAATATAAGGGTTGATATTATCCATTAAGTTATTGGTTTGAAGGCTGTCCATAAAAATAAGTTGGCTTAACACAAGATCATACATTCGTTTTTCTGCAGGAGTTAAGTACTTATAATCTTTGGCATCACCTGTCATTTGTACCTCTTTTGGAAACCACGTATTGGCTTCCATGGTATCCCACAAATTTAACGCCCATTGATATTTTAACTTCGTAAAGTTAATCATCCCATCGCTGTCTCCACCGAAAATTCTTCTGTCGTTTAAACTCTCTTTAGAATCGGGGTTATATATTGTTTTTCTTTGCATTATCTTCCTTTATTTATTGACAACCGCTACATTCCATACTTCTGTCTTCAATATTTGAAGCAGCTTCTGGAGATTGACTTCTTAAATAGTAAGTCGACTTTAACCCTAACTTCCATGCTAACGTATAAATTTCATGCAAATACTTTCCACTGGCTTTATCTAAACTCATAAAAATATTGGTACTTTGCCCTTGGTCTATCCACTTTTGACGCACCGCTGCTGCTTTAATAATATCAAGTTGGTCTACTTCATAAGCAGGGGTATAAAAGCTCCAAGTATCGGGGCTTAAATTTGGAACAACTACGGGTATTAGTCCACTTAAATTCTCTTCAAACCATTTTCTTTTATAAACAGGCTCAATAGCTTGTGTAGTTCCCACTAAAATAGAAATAGACGAAGTTGGTGCAATTGCCATTAAATAGCCGTTTCTCATGCCATCTTTTTTTACTTTTGCTCGCAAACTGTCCCAATCATAGCCAGAGTCAAATAAATCTTTTTTCACTAACGCATTAACCGCTTGAGGGGCATGTTCGTAAGGCATAATACCTTGACTCCATTTTGAGCCTTCAAATTGTGGGTATGAACCCTTTTCAAGCGCAATTGTTGAACTTGTTTCAATGGCATTGTATGAAATTGCTTCTAAAATAGAATCTATTTTTTTAAGGTGTTCTTCACTTCCCCATACAATTTGTTGTTCTGCTAACATTTGAGACTCACCCATAACTCCAAGACCTATGGCTCTTGTTTTTAAGTTGGTGGCTTTAACTTTTCGTAAAGGGTAGAAGTTTAAATCAATCACATTGTCAAGCATTCGAATAGCAATAGGAACTACGCGTTTAATATCAGCATCGGTATTGATTTTACTCAAATTCACAGAAGCCAAGTTACAAACTGCGGTGTCTCCATCTATTTTCTCTTTTTCTACAATAAAAATTGGCTTTCCTGCAATGCTATCAAGTGCGGTTACTTTATTCGCTTTTTTTACAATACCTGAATCAACCGTTATCCGTTCCTCTTCTTCAAACGTATCCACGCTTCCATCATTGTATTCAATTCTAATTTTATAGTGGTTAGGATTGGTGTTTTGAAAAATCTCAGTACAAAGGTTTGAGCTTCTAATGTGTCCTGCGTGTGAGTTAGGGTTGGCTCTATTGGCATTGTCTTTAAAGCATAAAAATGGGCTTCCACTTTCAAAATAAGAGGTTAATATTTTTTTCCATAAATCTTTGGCTCTCATTCTGTCTTTGGTAGTGGTTTCATCGTTTTCATACTCAATGTATCTTTTTTCAAATGCTTCACCAAATAAATTGCTTAAATCTTTCACTTCATAAGGGTCAAACAGCGTCCAGTAAGAGTCATCTAAAACTCGTTGCATAAACAGATCACTAATCCAAAGTGCGGGGAATAAATCATGTGCTCTTCGTCTTTCCTCGCCTGAGTTTTTCTTTAAATCAATAAAATCCATAATATCCATATGCCACGGTTCTAAATAGACAGCAATTGCCCCTTTTCTTGTACCCAATTGGTCAACGGCAATAGCTAAGTCATTGGTTATTTTTAAAAAAGGAACTGTTCCCCCCGCTGCACTTTTATGGTCATCAATAACGCCACCTAAACTTCGTATTTGGTTCCAGTCCCAGCCAATTCCACCGCCATATTTAGACAGCAATGCCATCTCTTTATAGCCATCAAAAATACCTTCAATATTATCAGGGCTTGAACCAATATAGCATGAGCTTAATTGGTGTCGATTGGTTCTGGCATTGCTTAATGTTGGGGTTGCGAGCATTACTTCAAACTTTGAAATCACATCATAAAACTCTTTAGCTCTTTCTTGTTTATTGGCTTCATTTTGAGCTAAAAACATGGCAATTCCCATAAACATATGTTGAGGCAGTTCAATAGGTTGTGCTTTTTTATCTTTTATTAAATATCTGTCATAGAGTGTTTTAATCCCTAAATAGTTAAATTGAAAATCTCGTTTAGGGTCAATGTGCGCATTTAAATCCTCTAAATTATATCCGTGTTCAAGCCCTGGAATCATTCTTCCCGCATCTTGAGCTTTTTTCATATAAGTTTTTAAATGGCAATACGATTCGCCTTTAATTCCATTGGTTGCAACACCTACTTTATGGTACAACTCAAATAAAAACAGTCGTGCTGCTACAAATGTCCAATTTGGGACATCAATATCGATTTTTTCAACCGCTGTTTTAATCAGTGCATCTTGTATTTGAGCACTGGTCATGCCATCTACAAATTTAATATGAGAATCAAGTTCCAATTCACTTTGTGAAACACCTTCCAACTCTTTTGTTGCTGCAATTGTCATTTTTTGAATTTTAGTAATATCTAAAACTTCTTTTCGTCCATTTCGTTTTAAAATCATTATTGACATTTTATTTCCCGTTTAAATATTTTTTAGTAATTAATTATTATTATTTATTAAATACCCGATTAAAAATAGCATCTACATTTTTGGTGTAGTACTCGAAGTTAAAACACTCTCTAATTTGCTTTTCACTTAACGATTGCAGTAACTCGTCGTCTGCTAGCAAATATTGCAAGTACAACGATTCGCCTTTATCATTGGTCGTAGCTTCTCCTTCTTGTAAGCTTTCCCAGACTTTCATCGCATTTCTTTGAACAATACGGTACGCATCTTCTCGGCTTACTCCAGCCTTTGGAAGTTCCAATAAAACTCGTTGAGAAAAGACCAATCCGCCTGTTAAGTTTAGGTTTTTCATCATATTTTTAGGCATAACGGTTAAATTGGCAATCACGTTATTCATTCGGTGTAACATAAAATCTGTTGTAATAAACGAATCTGGAAGCCAAAATCTCTCCGTTGAAGAGTGTGAAATATCTCTTTCATGCCAAAGTGCCACATTTTCCATAGCAGGAATTGCATACGCTCGAATCATTCGAGCAAGTCCTGTAATATTTTCTGTCAAAATTGGGTTTCTTTTATGAGGCATAGCAGAACTTCCTTTTTGCCCTTTAGCAAAAAACTCTTCACACTCATACACTTCTGTTCGTTGCCAATGTCTTACTTGTACCGCAAATTTTTCAATTGACGATGCCATAAGAGCTAATGCAGTTGCCAATCTGGCATATCGGTCTCTTTGAATAACTTGGTTAGAAGCAGGTGCTGATTTTAAACCCAATTCTGCACACGCGTACTCTTCAAGCTCAAGGGGTGCATGAGCAAAGTTCCCCATGGCACCGCTTACTTGACCTACTGAAATAACCTCTAAGGTTTGTTCTAAGTTTTCTAAATGTCGAGCCATTTCATCGTACCAAACAGCTAAAACTAAACCAAAAGTAATAGGCTCTCCATGAATTCCATGGCTTCGCCCTACCATTAAGGTCATTTTATGTTCATATGCTCTTGTTTTAATCGATTCCATCATCAGTTTTACATCTTCAATAATTAATTCAAGTGAGCTTTTCATTTGAAGTGCAACGGCTGTGTCAACTGTATCTGAAGAGGTCATTCCATAATGGAACCATCGTGACTCTTCTCCCAATGTTTCAGAAACAGATGTTGTAAACGCAATTAAGTCATGACGAGTTATGGCTTCGATTTCATCGATTCTTTCAACCGAAAATCCTGCATTTTCTACTATTTTTTTAGCATCGTCATCGGGAATTAAACCTAATTTATTCCAAGCTTTTACAACAGCAATTTCAACATCAAGCCATGCTTGATATTTTGCTTGTATCGTCCATTTAGAACTCATCTGTTCTCGTGCGTATCTTTCTACCATTAATTATTCCCTTAGAAGTTTATGAAGTATTTTGTTATTTTTGTGTATCATATGGTATCTTATTTATTCAAAATATTGGCTAAAGCCGGAATAGATTTTACTTAATTTTAGGAAAACATTTTGCCTTTCGTACTCAAAGAATTTCAAACCCAACGTGATAAAAAAATACAGATTTTTTTAATGCAAAACCTAGGTATTAGCCTATCTGTGTCACAAAAACTTATCAATAAAAACCGTGTTTTCAAAGAAGATATGACCCCTTATAAAATGTCCGAAATCATAGAAGAGAACCGCTTAATAATAGCACTATTTGAAGGGCACACCAGAGGCTTAAAACCTCTTCTAATCTTTAACGATTTTGCTATATTCGACAAGCCCACACATCTCATGGTTCACCCCATTTCAAAACAAACACCCTACTCCCTACTCGATGAAATTCGTTACCATTTTGGCGAAAAATCAAACTTAATCCACCGTATAGACGCCGAAACATCGGGCGTAATTTTAGTAGGATTAAACCTTAAAAGCATTGTTGAACTAAAAACCATGTTTGAGCAAAAAAAATACAAAAAATCGTATTTAGCCATTGCCGAAGGGGAAATCAAAGAGACACTCCATATTGACTCAAAGTTAGAAAAAGAGGGCAAATTAATAGGAGTACGAATGCAAGCCGGAGAAAATGGAAAAGAGTCCTTAACCATAATTAAGCCCATAAAATACAATGCAAAAAAAGACCTCACATTAATAGAAGCCATTCCTATTACAGGACGACAACACCAAATTCGAGTGCATCTGTACTCAAAAGGGCATAAAATATTAGGTGACCCCATTTATGGAGTGGATGACGAAAATACCGAAGCTTATTTAAACAAAACGTTAAGTAAAGAAGCACGTATAGAAGTAACCAAAAGCCACCGTTTGTGGTTGCATGCCAACTATTTAGAGTTTGAATACAAAGGGGTTACGTATAAAATACGTTCAAATAACAATGAGCTTATTGAAGAATTTTATAAGTAATTTTGTCGTTTAGATTTAAGTTGAACATAAAAACTAGCCTCTAAAACAACTTGCAAAAGTCAATAATTAAGTCTTAACGACTAAGATATTTTCGCGAGATATGTTTAGATAAATACTTTTTTCTTCATTAAAATCAAAGTCATAGTTAACCACGGCTTTAATAAAAAAAGTTTTCTCTTCTTTAAAATATAAAGAGAGTTCATAATAATCTCCACAAAAAGAAATTTGGTTAATCACAAGTTCAATATCACTTTTTTTATAACTAATAAAAGACTCTTTTACACGAACAATTGCTGTTTCATCTTCTTGAACTTCAACGCCTAATTGCTTAGTAATACTTTTAGGCAAAATATTAACATCGCCTAAAAATTGTGCAATATATAAGTTTGTAGGGTTTTTAAAAAGCTCTTGTGGTGTTCCAAACTGCACAAGTGTTTTATTGTGTAAAATACCTATTTTGTCGGAAATACTCAAAGCCTCTTTTTTGTCATGCGTTACTAAAATAGCACTAAGCCCTAATTTTTTAATAATATCTTTAAGCCACAGTTTGGTTTTATCTCTTAAAATTGAGTCTAAATTTGAAAAAGGTTCATCTAAAAGTAGAATTTTAGGATTGTAAGCAATAGTTCGTGCAATACTAACGCGTTGTTGTTGTCCACCACTTAATTCATGAATTTGTTTATTGCGGTGTTCTATTAAATCAAACTGTTTTAATAACTCATCTACACGGCGTTGTTTTTCTGTTGAGCTTAAATTAAACAGAGCAAATCCAATATTCTCTTTAACATCCAAATGAGGAAAAAGTGCATAATCTTGAAAAATATAGCCAATATCTTTATTGCATTTTGAATTCTTTTCTAGTGAACAAGTCTCATTAAGCGTAATTTCTCCTTCAAAGTTATGCTCCAAAGAAGCAATACTTCTTAAAATAGTACTTTTTCCACTGCCACTTGGACCTAAAAGAGTAACAATTTCACCATTTTTTACACTAAAAGAGACCTCTTTTAAAATCTCCATATTGCCAAAAGATATACCAAAGTTTTTTATAGCTATGCCAAACATATTAATCCTTAATCATATTTCTTGCTAATATAAGTACAGAAACCACACCTAAGCCTACAATAAACATAGCAGGAACACTCGATTGTACAATTTGCGATTGGTTTACATATTCATGACTTAAAATAGCCAAAGTGTCGTAGTTAAACGGGCGTAAAACCATTGTTAAAGGCAACTCTTTTATAACTTCAATGAAGACAATTATAAAAGAAGCAAGGAGTGAGTTTTTTATTAAAGGCAGAATTACTTTCCTTAAAGTTTTGCTTTGACTTATATTCATAGTTTTACACGCATCATCATAACTGCTTGGAATTTTTGAAAACCCAGACTCATAATAGTTTAAAGAAATAGCTAAAAAGCGAACACTGTATCCAAAAATAAGAGCAATAATTGAGCCACTTATTAAAATATTTAGATTAAAAAAGTTAAATATATAGTGGTCAAGAAGTGCAAAAAAACTCAAAATTCCCACAGCAATAACAGCCCCTGGAATTGAGTAACCCAGTTTTACAATTTGCGTTAACATATCAGAAGATTTGTTTTTGCTCAAACGCACATTATAGACAAAAATAAAAGCCAATGCAGTAATTAAAAAAGCACTAAAAGAGGCAATTAAAACAGTTTGAATTAAAATTTGTATGAAATCTTCATCTATTACTTCTTTATATGAAAGCACAAACCAGTAGCTCATTTGGGTAAAAGGGAGTAAAAAGCCTAAAAAGAAAGGGGTAAAACATAGCAAAAATGCCAAAACATTTTTTAAGCCTTTTAGCTCTATTTTAGCAATTGGTTTAAAGTCTTTTCCACTACTTTTATACTTTTTATTGCTTCTTTGTAACTTCTCTATGAAAATGAGTAAAAAAATAAAAATCATTAAAATACTGGCTAATCTTGCTGCATCTTCAATGCTTCCCATTCCAAACCATGTTCTAAAAATGCCTGTTACAAAAGTTGCTACTCCATAGTAATCCATAACTCCAAAGTCTGAAACTGCTTCCATAACAGCTAAAATAACGCCAGCTACAATAGCAGGGCGTGAAATAGGGATAATAACTTTATAAAATATTTGCCACTGTGTTAGTCCTAGCGTTTTAGAAGCGTCAATAATAGAAGCAGACTCAGCTTTTAAGTATGTTTTAGAAATCAAGTAAACATAAGGGTAAAGTACCAAAGACATAACTACAATAGCACCCTCAATTGACATAATGTCAAAAAAAACTACTTCACTTAAATTTTTGTCTAAAAGGTTTAAAACAAAAGTGGTAACAGTACCTGTAATGTCGAACATTCCACCATAAATATATGCCACAATATAAGTAGGAATAGCAAAAGGTAAAATAAGGGCATAGTGAAAAAAGTTAGAAAAAGTAAAGCTAAAAATAGTAGTAACATAAGCAGTTGAAAAACCAATAATAGAGGTTAAAAAAGCCACCCCTACCATAATATAAAGTGAATTAAAAACATAATCAAATAAAACAGTCTCTTTTAAATGTTCCCAATTTTCAGAACTTCCTAAAAAAATATGCGAAAGAATAATCAAAGCAGGAACAGAAATAAGTAGCGTTAAGAAAACGCTACTTATATTTAAAGAATTGATGTTTTTAAAATATTTTTTTATAGTTTACTTCCAGTTAGCAAGGTCAAAAATTTTAACCGCTTTTTTATTGTTTTCGCCTAAAAGATTCATTGAAATAGTATCATCTTCAAAGGTTCCCCACGATTTTACTATCTCGCTTGTTTTTACACCTTTTAACACAGGGTACTCAAAGTTAGCTTGCGCAAATATTTCTTGAGCATCACTTGAAGCTAAAAACTCAATAAACTTAATAGCATTCTCTTTATTAGGAGAGTATTTAGCAACTCCAGCACCACTTACATTTATATGCGTACCGCCATTTTTAAATGTTGGAAATATTATTTTCACCTCTTTAACTGCTTGTGCTTGAGAAACATCTTTGTTATCAACCATTTGCCCCACATAATAAGTGTTTGCAATAGCAATTTCACCAATACCATTAGCAATTGCAGTTACTTGGTATCTGTCATTTCCTTTTGGAGCATTTGCCATATTTGCAACAACTCCTTTTGCCCATTTTAACGCGTATTCTTCACCATGGTGTGCAATTACTGCTGCTAGTAAAGATTGATTGTAAATGTTATTAGAAGACCTAACCATAATTTTACCCTTAAATTTAGGGTCAGCTAAATCTTCATAGTGCGTTAATTCATCTGGAACCGATGAACCAATTTTATGCAAAACAACTCTTGCTCTTTTTGTTAAAGCAAACCATTGATTATCTTTATCTTTTAAATTTTCAGGAATATTTGTATTTAAATATTCAGATTCAATAGCTTGTAAAATACCTTCATCTTTAGCTTGAAAAAGCCCACCCGCATCTACTGTAATTAAAACATCAGCAGGAGAGTTTTTCCCTTCTGTTTGAATTCGTTTAATCAAAGCACTGGCATCTGCTTTAACAACATTAACTTTAATACCTGTTTTTTCTTCAAACATTTTAAAGAGTTCTTTGTCGGTGTCATAATGTCTGTGTGAATAGACATTTACTTCAGAAGCTGCAAATAAAGATAGAGCTAAAAGTAGTGTACCAAGTGTTATTTTTTTTAACATATAATTCCTTTTAATAATAATTATTAGAATATTAAGAAAAGTAAGCTTTATCTAGGCTTAATAGTAAGAATGATTATCATTTATTAATTCTAAGGTTATTTATAAGCACTCAATAGTTTATTACAGGTATTAAGACTTTAAAGTTCTCTTTTCTTGTTAACATAAGGATAGTCATCTTTTTTGTTAATATGTAAGCGTTCATAACACCTACATAAAAGTTAAATTAGATACTATACTAAAAAATGAAAAGATACTTACCATGAAAAAAATTCTTTGTTTCCTATTATTACTACACATCTCACTATACAGTCAAAATACATATTATGAAGATAAATTAAGCCAATTCAAACTGCTCAATGACAATAAAAAAATCAATATTACTATGCTTGGTGATTCCATTACCGACAGAGGATTATGGAGTGAATTAATGAACCGAAATGATATTTAAAATAGAGGAATAAATGGAGATACTACAAATGGTTTGCTGCATAGAATAGCTTTTATTGGTACATACTCGCAACAAATTTTCATCATGATTGGCATAAATGATATAGCTCAACATAATGATGTTGAAATGATTTTCTCAAATTATATAAATATATTGCAAAAATTAAAAGAAATGAACTATTTAACTTATGTTCAATCAACTCTGTATGTGGGCAATAATTTTTCTAGTAAAACAATTAACACTCAAGTTACTCAATTAAACAAAAAATTACACGATTACTGTTTAAAAAATGAAATTGAATTTATAGATCTCAATACTATTTTAGCACCCAATAATTTTTTAGACACCAAATTTACCAACGATGGTGTTCATCTTAATGGATTGGCTTATCAACTATGGGCAGATACCATAAAAAAGTATTTTATGCAGTAAAAACAATACCAAAATAGGGAAAAGGTGGAATAACTAAATATATACTATGCTCTTGAAAATATTCAATTTTTCACTTTCTCCATCCGTATTCCCAAATCCGCCATTCCACAAATATAAACCGAACTAGTAACTATCGCATTTACTCCTGCTTGAGCAAACTGCTTAACATTAGAAATATTAATTCCACCTGCAGCTAATATTTTTATACTTGGAAAGTTACTGTTTTTGTACTCTACAATTTCAGTTATCTCTTCAACGCTTAATTTATCCAGTTGTAAAACATCGACTCCACAGGTCATTAACTCTTTTGACTCTTCAATACTTTGTGCTTCTACTACAATTTTCTTTTCACTCACCGTTTGGCTTAATTGCTTTAAAAAGTTATAGAATTCTTCTTTTGTTGAATACAATACTTGATGCGATTCAAAGAAAAGTATAGTTTCACTTAAGCCCAAACGGTGGGGCATAGCGCCACCTGCTAAAATGGCTTTAATACAAAACTTTTTTGCAAAAGGGATTGTTTTTCTTGTAGTTAGAAGTTCACAATTGGGATTGACCTCATCAATTAATTTTTTCATTTCATAAGCTCTTGTTGATATTTTACAGCTGTATTCAAGTAAAACTTGTATGAGTTTATACGATTTGTGAACTTTTTCGTACTCCCCTTCATAGCATAAAAGTATTTCGCCTTTTTGGGCTTTCTCTTTACTTTTTAAACAAAATTTAACTTGACAACCTAAAAGTACGGCAATTCTTGCTGCTTCTTCAATACACGAAAGAACAATCTCTTCACGTGTGTATATCTCTAAACTCACTTGCACATTTGAACTGTTTTGTAAAGAGGTGGTTAAGTCAAAATAGGGAAGATCTTCTTTTATATATTCGTAAAGTTCGGTATCTGTAAAAATCATTTTGTTTTCCTTAAATTTTATATTCTCTGTTCTTTTTAACTTCCCACGAAATAAACGCCCAACGCAAGAAATTGGTCTCTTTTTTATTTCTATAAGTGGTATTAAAATAGTTTTTTAACACCTCTTTTTCTTCTTTTGTTATTTGCCCTAAACTCCAACTTATTTTTTCTATAAACTCATCTTCATTTAAACTCTCAAATCGACTGTTTTGGCTCTCTATAAAATCGACCTTGGCATAAATTCCCATATTGTGCAACACATTTAATATGTAAATATAATCAGGGCGTGGGAAAATCTCTCTTTGAAGTTGATTTAAAATCTCTGCATCTACAAAGCTACCGCCTACTTTGGTAGTTAAGTAGACTCTTTTATTCGCCTTTGAATTAAGTTTTAATAGCGCGTCTTTAATATCTTTTACTTCCATTGAACGAGAAGCCACAACAATATCAGCTTTAGGAACATTCTCCCAACTATCATACCACGAAGTATGAAGTGTTTTCACATTGGTAAGATTTTGTTTTTTAGCATTTTCTTCTACAAAGTCCAACATTTTTTGAGAATAATCAAGCGCATACACCTCTTTTAATTTTGAAGCCATAGCCAATGAAATAGTTCCCGGTCCACACCCTACATCCAATAAAGAACTTACATGAGTAATATCCATTTTGTCAATAAATGTTTGCGTATATGCACTTTTATGTACACTTTCATTCATACTGTTGGCTTTTTTGTCCCAATCTTGACTGTTTTTACTTTTAAAAGTTGAGCATTTCATTTGTTCTTCGTAGAGTGCTGAAAAGTCCAGTTTCTCTAAATTTGTTTGAGATAATCCCATATTTACTCTTTTTTATTTTTTTAATCCAATAACTTCAAATCCCATTTCAGAAGCAAATATTGTTGCAATTTCACTTCTATTAACTACTTCTAAGTTATTATGAATCTCTCTTGATATAACTTGCATATTCTCTTTTTCAAATCGTTCTGGCTCACAACTGGTTTTATGAATAAAAATTGATGTAATTCTATTTCCACCTGCTAATATCCAAAGAGGAATATCATCAGGACCACCACCTGCTGCTATTCGTATATCGACTGTTCTTAGAACCAACCTTGTAATAGCACACAATCTTGCAGCAAGCCAAGGAGAGGTTCTTTTTTTGTTCTCCATTGGAGTATCTTTTTTAGGGTCAAATCTAGAAATAGGCACATGCTTAATAGTTGGAATTGATTTTAACCAAAATATATGTTTTATATAATCTTCATCATTGTAACTAAGCCCTGCCATAATTATACTTTGCAAATCAATCCCATGTTTTCCAATTTCTATTGCTGTTTGCTTTCGTTGTTCTAAAGAATCTCCTGGTTTTGATTCAAAAAAAGCATCTTCATTTATCGTCTCCAAAGAGCTTCCAACTTCTCCAATTCCTAGTGCTTTTAATTTTACTAAATTTTCATGAGAATAAGTAGGTCCAATATTTAAATGTAACTTCGCATCTATATGCTGTTTTGCTATTTCTACAAAATGAACCGCACCATCTCCAAAATCATTTAAATCAGAACCACCACTTAATCTCATATTTTCTAAGCCTAAATCTGAAGCAAACTTTAATCCTTCTATAAAATCACTCTTGCTTAACACTTGCCTAGAAAATGTACAGTAGTTACAAAAAGGGTCAATTAAGCATGGCATTACAGGAGCTATTTCTCCATCTAGTTTGAAATATTTTCCTACTTCATTATCTCGTACATAAGATGCGGTTTTAAAAAGCTTAAGTGCAACTTCTGGGTTAATGCTTTGCTTAAACAAGAAAAGGGCATCTTCATAAGAAATAGGTTTTTTTTCTCCATAATTTAATATATCTTCTATTCTTTTATTATTCATGATTATTCCCTAAAATCTCTTTTATTTCTGATTCATTTATTTTATATTTATAAAATGTATCATAAAAATATTTCATCTCTTTTTCAATTGGAAATGCATTTTGAATATTTTTATGAAAAATATTAGCTGCCCAAAGTACCATTAATGGAAGTTCAGAGGTTCTATTTGACCACTTATGTGCTGCTACGGGTGCTACAAAAACTTGTCTGTTTTTAACTGCATTTATAGTTGAAAAACGACTGTCTTCATATGCAATTTTTAAATCTTTTGGTGTTTCTACAATAAGAATATCTGGGTTCCAAGCAATTACTTGCTCATGGCTAAAGGTAAATTTTTCATTTGTTCTGCCATTGTTAGTAACACTAATTCCACCTGCTTTATCTATCCACCACTCAGCAATTAAATGAGGAGTATCAAGTGTTCCAAGATTTGCAAAAAGTACTTTTGGTTTTACTTCTACAGTAAGATTTTTTTCAATTTTATCCATACTATTTTTGAAATATTCAATATAGTTTAAAGCCACATCTTTTTCATTGTAAATCTCACCCATAAGTGAGATAACTTCTCTAATATCTTCTGCATTTTTCCATTTTAAGAAAACAACTGGAATATTGTTTTTTTCTAAAAGTTCAACCGTAGCAAAATCCATTGTAAAAACTATTTGTGGTGCTAGATTTATCATAGGTTCTATTAAAATCTCTCTTGCTACCCCTTGTATTTCTACATTGTTAATTAAACTCGGTTGAAATATTTGTTGATATTTCCAAGTGCTTTTTTTTGCAAAATTTAACCCACTAACAATTGTATCTCCTTTGCCTACAGCAAAAATAAATGAGTTAATAACAGGAATAGATCCAACTGTAGCTACTTTACTTATTTTTTCATCTATTGTGACTGTTCTATTTGCCATATCCGTAATTGTTCTAGCATTTATTTGAATTGCCAATACAACTGTTGCTACTAATATCCAACTTAACTTTTTCATTTTAATCCTTTTAGTTTTTTTTACACACATTTTTTCTTTTTCTATACTTTATTTATAATTTTATTGATACTATCCTCCTCGTATAATTTCTTTTAACATATTGTTTGCTTTGCTTTTATAAAGACAAAAATAAACATAAATATGCCAACAATTGAAGTTAGTATTCCTATAGGAATTTCGTATTCAAATAAAGAACGGGACAACATATCTGATGATAATAAAAAAATTCCTCCTATTATGGCACTAAGAGGAACTACAATTTTATTATCTGCTCCAAATAACAATCGTGTAATATGAGGAATAATTAAGCCAATCCAACCAATAACTCCTGCTAAAACAACGGTTAAAGAGCTTATAAGAGTTGCAAAAAATATAGAGTATATTTTGATATATTTAACATTGACCCCCAATGATTTTGCCTCTTCATCCCCTAAACTTAATGCATTTAAATATTTGGATGAAAAGGAAAGTATTACAATACCAAATACCATAGGAACAAATACCAAAGCTAATGTATTTTTATCGCTGTAAGAGAGTGTTCCCATAAGCCAAAATACAATAGTAGGAAGCACATCATAAGGGTCTGAAGAGTATTTTAAAATAGCCAAAAAAGAGGTAAACAAAGCACTGCTTATAATTCCACCTAGTATTAATATAATTGTACTTTTAGGTCTTTTACTAATAAACAAAAATGTAATACTTAACAAAACAGCACAAAAGCCAAACACAAATGTTAAAATTTGAACTCCAAACCAAGGTAAGCTTAATACTAATCCCAGTGCTGCTCCAAATGAAGAACCTGCCAAAACACCCAAAATGCCAGGAGAAACCAAAGGATTTACAAAAATAGCTTGAAAAGTACTTCCTGCAACGCCTAGTGATGCGCCTATTAAAACCGCTGTAATAATTCTAGGAAACCGTACATTAAAGAAAATATTATTTAATACTTCTATTTTATCCTCTGTTAAAGTTGTTTCATTTAAAAAATAGTATTTTAAAAATTGGACATATTCATTTAAACTAATCGGGTATTTACCAATAAAAAAAGAGAGATGAATTAAGCCAATTAAGAACATAAAGAGTAAAAATATTTTAATATTTAGTTTCATATTAATCTTTTATACATTAGGAATACAATATTTGTATCCATTCTCTTTTGAGATAATTTCAACATCAACATCGTATAAACTTTTTATATTTTGTTGTGTGAGTTTTAAATAGATATCTCCTTCATCTAAAATTTTTCCGTTTTTTAACATTAAAACTTTATTTGAAGCGTACAGTGCATGGTCTGGATAATGGGTTGTTTTAACAAAAGTATGCCCTTTTTTAGATAACTCTTTTAAAAGTTTCAATAACTTTAACTGATTTCCATAATCAAGCCCAGTAACGGGTTCGTCCATAAAAATAATTTTTGCTTCTTGCGTTAATGCTCTTGCAATTAAAACAAGCTGTTTTTCTCCTCCACTTAGTTTTGAAAAAGTTTTATCTATTAAGTGCCGTACTCCAATTTCTTCCAAAGAGTTCAATGCCGTTTTTTTATCTTTTAAAGAGAAATTAGAAAAAAGCCCAATATGAGCTAACCTTCCCATTAAAACAACATCTAATACCGTGTAATCAAAGGGAGTTTGATGCATTTGAGGAACATAAGAAATTAGTTTTGCTAACTCTTTATTACTATATGTCTCAATTTGTTTCGACAAAATCGTAATACTGCCTTTTGATTTTAAAAGTCCTAAAAGAATTTTCAGCAAAGTTGTTTTTCCACAGCCGTTTTGCCCCACCAAAGAGAGTACATCTCCTTGATAAAGTTGAAAATCTATATTATTTAAAATCTGTTTTTCTTGATATGAAAAAGATATTCTTTTAGCATCAATTAATAGCATTTAAACCTTTTTTATTTTGTAAGTTCTTAAATATACAATTTCTTTATATATATATTTATATAACGAGTATTTAAAAAATAGGCAAGCTAAAACTTGCCTATTTAACTTAACTTAAGCTACTAAAATTACACTTGATGCTTTAAAAATTGCATATGCTTCTTGTGAAGCTTCTATTTTTAAATCTTCAATAGCATCGTTTGTTACTACTGCACAAAGTTTGTTTTCACCTAAAGTAAGCTTTACTTCTGAGTTAACAGCACCTTTTATTACTTGTGTTACACTGCATTTTAAATTATTTCTTGCACTTGATTTAAGCTCTTTTTTGCTTAAAATTACGCTTGATGCTTTAACTAATGCAGTTACACTGTCGCCTACTTTTAAACCTAAAGACTCCATTCCATCTTTAGTTACAGTTGCTCCTAAAATAATAGCAGGTGCTACTTCAATTTTTACTTCTGTCATAACAGCTCCATTTACAACAGCAACTATTTTTCCTCTTAATTCATTTCTTGCACTTGTTTGCATAGTTCATCCTTTTTTTAATTTAAATTTTGTAGCTTTTAAGTAGGCTATAAAACTTAACTCTAAAATGCATTTCATTGTAGAGTTAAGCTCTATTGAAATTTTATTTATATCAATTTCTTTCTTTTGTTAAGTCTGTTTAACACTATAAAAAAAAGCAATGATACTATCACTAAAACTGCACTTAAAATCAATGCCAAATTATAATCACCATCAAATACGGCATTGTATATGGCTAAAGAGATTGTATCGGTTTTTCCAATAATATTGCCTCCTAACATTAGCGTAATACCTACTTCCCCTAATGCTCTAGCTGTTGCAATTAGCAATGAAATCATCAAGGAGTCTTTTATTGTTGGCAAAACTACCCATAAAAAAGTATTCAGCTCACTTTTTCCACTGGTATAAGAAGCCTCTTTAATACTTTTTGGAAACTGTTCAATGCTTGTTTGCAAAGGCTTTACCATTAAAGGAAGTCCTGCTATAAAACTGGCAATTACAATGCCTGTAAAGCTAAAAATTATGGTTATATCGAACTTTTGTAAAAATGACCCAATAAAACTGTTTCGCCCTAAAAGCAAAAGAAGAAAAAATCCTACTGCAATGGGCGGAAAAATTAAAGGCAAGGTTACTAGAGTATCTAATAACCATTTAAATTTCAGTCTCTCTTTTGAGAGTAAATATGCTAATGGCACACCCAATAAAAGAAATAAAATTGCACTTACCCCAATTGTTTTAATGCTTAAAAAAAGCGGTTGGACAATAGAGGTAAAGTCAACTTCCATGCTATTTTGTTATAATCCGTATTGTTTAAATATCTCTTTTGAAAGAGGAGATACTAAAAATTCCATAAACTCTTCACACTCTTTATCTTTGCACTCTTCAAGCTTTCCTGCAACAATTTCTATTGGGTTATAGAACTCTTCTGATACTAAGATATACCCTCCGATATTGTTTTTATTAGCCAAAGCAGCAGTTAAATTTACAATAGCAGCATCGACTTCATTTGCAACTACATAAGTCATGGCTTGTGGAACAGTAGCAACTTCTAGAAGTTTTCCTTTTACACCCTCATAGAGATTGGCATTTTTTAAAAACTCTTCTCCTGCAATTCCATAAATTGCCTTTTGTGGTTGTGGCATTGAGACTCTTTTAACAGTTGGCTTTAGTAAATCTTCCACTTCCTTAATCTCTTTTCCTTTAGGGAAAGCAATAACTACTTTACCTTTTCCTAATGTAACAAACTCTTTAAACTTCAAATTGCTTTTTAAAGCTAAAAAACTTTTGTCACCAATAATTAATGCCATATTGGTTTGAGTAGCTTGTGTGCTAACTTGTTTCATATTACCAAATATCGCTTCTACTTTTTTGCCATTTTTTTCATACGCCTTAATGACTTCCATTAAAGGCTGTTTATATCCAGCCCCTACGGCTATTTTCAGATTATTTGCCCACAAAGAGAGAGTTAAAATCATAAAACCAAGTACTATTTTTTTGAACATTTGTCATCCTTTTTTTATTTAAATAAAATTACTAACTGCCTTAACTTTGCACAATATTAGGGGTAAAAGCTTTCGTACTTACATTTACTACTTCACCTATTTTTAAACTCTTCGCTTCAAGGTTGCTTACTACTACTTCAACCAACTGTTGCCCAATGGAAATTATGGCAATATTTATAACATCTACTTTTACAATATCAAGCAACTCCCCTTCAAAAGAGAATTTTTGGCTCCCTTTTGTTTTAAGTAATACATCTTTTGCTTCTCCATCATCAATTATTTCGCCATTGCCCAATACAATTACACGATTACTTAATCGGTACATTTCACTAGGATCGTGGCTTACCATTATTGTTGTGGTGTTAAACTCTTTATGTAACGCTAAGATTTCACCTTGTAGTTTTGTTCTTAAACTGGGGTCTAAAGCACTTAAAGGTTCATCTAAAAGTAGGAGTTTAGGTTGGTTCATCATAGCACGACACAGACTTACTCTTTGTTTTTGTCCTCCACTTAAACTGTTTGGTAAGCGTTTTGCTAGTTGCGTTAAATTCGTAATATCCAGTAACTTTTTAGCCAATGGCTTGTTTTTAGTTACATAAAGCAAATTCTCCTCCACGCTCATATTGGGAAACAGTGCATAATCTTGAAAAACAAATCCTATTTTTCTTTTTTGTGGTGAGAGTGAAAACTTCTCATTTAGCCATATTTCATTTTGTATTTGTAGTGTTCCTGTTGCTTCTTCTAATCCTGCTAATATTCTTAAAAGTGTTGTTTTTCCACTTCCGCTTACTCCTGAAAGTGCTACAAAGTCGCCTTGTTTTATCTCTAAATCAATATTTAACAGCATACTTCCTAAAGCACCATGAAGAGGTTTTTTAATATCTATTTTAATCATGGCTGTACTCGCATAAATTTATTGTTTTGGCTTCTATTAAAAACATAAACACCCAGAAGTGTTAGAAAACTCATAACTAACATTATTCCACTGTAAATATGGGCTTGTGCGTAGTCCATAACTTCAACAAACTCATAAATAGCAACGGAAGCTACTTTAGTTTCACCTGGAATACTTCCACCTATCATTAAAATAACGCCAAACTCTCCTATTGTATGCGCAAAAGTTATAATAATAGCTGTCATAATGGCTGGTTTAATATTGGGTAACGCCACTCTAAGCATGGTTACATATTTACTTTTACCTGCAACATAACTGGCTTCAAGCATATTTTTATTGATACTTTGAAACCCATTTTGTAAAGGTTGCACCATAAAAGGTAAAGAGTAAAAACAGCTTCCAATGACTAAACTTGTAAAATTAAACACCAGTTTTATTCCAAAAACATCATTAAAAAATTGTCCAATTACAGAGTTTTGAGAAAGACTCCAAAGAATATAAAACCCCATAACAGATGGTGGTAAAACAATAGGCAAAGCAGTAATTGCTTCTAAAATAGGTTTTAACTTTGATTTTGTTTGTGATAAGTACCACGCAAATGGCAAACATATCGAAAACAAAATAAAAGTGGTAATAACTGCTAGTTTAAAAGAGAGTAAAAAAGGGTGCCACTCTAAAGTTTGTAGAGTTTCAATCATTTAGCACTTCCATAATAGAAACATCACTGGCTTTAATAAGCACAATGATGTTTTCATTTTTTTCTAATTTCATTCGTTTTGAAGAGCTTTTAGTAATAATGCTTTCCAAAATAGATTCTCCTATTTTTAAAGTAATGCTACTTAAAAGTTCTCCATTATCAATGTTTTCAATGGTTGCTTTAAGTTGATTGGAAAAACTCAACTCCCCTGTTAAATCTTTTGCCAGTGCAATATTACTGGGTTTTACACCCACTTGGACTCTTTTACCCACTTGCACCTTTTCATTTAAATCCAAACTCATCATTTTAAGAGTAAAGCCTTGAAGCTCAAACTCTACAATATTAATTTGCTCGTAATTAACAATTGATTTTACTGTTGCAACCATTTGACTCATTTAACTAAATATCCGTATTCTAAAAATATTTTTTTAGCTCGTTCGCTTAAAATAAAGTCATAAAATGCTTTAACTTCTTCATTACCTACTGAGTTGTTAATAATAACAATTCCTTGGTCGATTGGCGTATATAATGAAGGGTCAACTTCTACCCAGTTAATATTCTCTTTATATTGTGATAACTTGGCGTCATACAAAGAAGATTTTGCAATAAATCCAATATCTGTTGCTGTTGTTGCATAGGTTACTGTTTGAGAAATTGACTCTGCATAAACCAATTTTGACTCAATTTGCTCATATACTTTTGCATTTTTCAAAGCTTCAATTGCAGCTGTTCCATAAGGAGCTGTTTTTGGATTAGCCACTGCAATTTTATCAACATTTTTTTCTGTAACTACTGCAATACCTTTTGTAAAATCTAATTTTTTAATGCTAAGCATGGCTAAACTTCCTTGTGCATATACAACGGGAACAGTAATAGCTACTTTATCATCATATAACGTTTGTGGAAACTTCATATTTGCACCCATTAAAATATTATATGGTGCTCCATTTTGTATTTGTGCAGTTAATTTTCCTGTACTTCCTAAAGTAATTGTAACTTCAGTATCTGGGTTAGTTTTGTTAAACTCTTTAATTAAATCATCAATTGCATAACTCACATTTGCAGCTAGTGCAATATTAATTTTTCCTGCAAACGCACTTGTACCTAGTACCATTAATAGTATTAAAATCCATTTTTTCATCTTTTTTCCTTATTTTGCAATCATTACGTCACTGGCTTTTATAATAGCTGTAACGTTTATTCCCATTTTAATATTTAACGCTCGAATCGAGTTCATGGTAATTACTGAAACAATTGTGTCGTTATTTCCAATATCTATGTATATTAATCCATTGATTTCACCCACAAGAATATTTGAAACAACTCCATTAAACTGATTTCTAGCACTAATATTTAAATGAGTTTGTGTAGATACTAATACGCAGCTGGATTTGAAAAAAGCAATAACATTATCTGTTGACTTTAACTCTAAATCATCTACTGCATCATTTGTAATTACACTTGCCACTATATGTCCACTTTTTAGTTTGACACACACCTCTGAATTCACTTTTCCCTTTTGGATTAGTTCTACTTTGCCCAATAACTGATTTCTGGCACTTATTTTCATTGAACTTCCTCATCACAAGAACTTTTTTATAAGAAAATTTCAACTCTTTACATTATATATTATTTTATATAACGATAAGCTAAAAATAAAAACAAATATGTCTTAACCACTTTTTAGCTATAATCGCCCCTTTTTAAAGGAACAATCATTATGATAAAACATTATTTCAAAAAAGAGGAGTGGGCAAGTAACATAAAAGGCGACACACTTTCGGGGTTAGTTGTAGCACTTGCTCTTATTCCTGAAGCCATTGCTTTTTCTATTATTGCAGGCGTTGACCCGAAAGTGGGTCTTTATGCCTCTTTTTGTATTGCTTTTGTTATTGCATTTGTAGGTGGTCGTCCTGGAATGATAAGTGCAGCCACGGGAGCTATGGCACTTTTAATGGTGTTGTTAGTCAAAGAACACGGGCTTCAATATTTACTTGCAGCTACGGTTTTAACGGGTACATTTCAAATAATTGCAGGGTATTTAAAACTGGGTCGTTTTATGAGTTTTGTTCCTCGTGCTGTGGTTGTGGGATTTGTTAATGCCTTAGCCATTCTTATTTTTGCCGCACAACTTCCTGAACTAACCAACGTAACATGGCATGTTTATGCCTTGACTTCTTTTGGTTTAGCCATTATTTATTTGTTTCCTTATATTCCAAAAATTGGAACCATGGTACCCTCACCTTTGGTTACCATCGTAGTACTTACACTGCTTGTTTTAACTTTAGGAATAGACGTAAGAACCGTTGGAGATATGGGGCAACTTCCTGATACTTTGCCTATTTTTTTAATTCCCAATATTCCTTTAAACCTTGAAACACTTTGGATTATTTTGCCATATGCTCTTTCTTTAACGGTAGTAGGACTTTTAGAATCACTTATGACAGCTACCATAGTGGATGAATTAACCGACACCAACAGCGATAAAAACCGTGAGTGTACAGGGCAAGGAATTGCCAATATTGCTTCAGGATTTATGGGTGGAATGGCTGGGTGTGCTATGATTGGGCAATCGGTTATAAACATAAAATCAGGAGGAAGAACACGACTTTCAACGCTATTAGCTGGAATATTTTTGCTTATAATGGTGGTGTTTTTAAGTGATCTTATCTCTGTTATTCCCATGGCCGCACTGGTTGCTGTTATGATTATGGTCTCTATTGGAACATTCAATTGGGAAAGCGTTAAAAATCTTAGAACCTTGCCTTTATCCACCAATTTAGTAATGCTTACAACCGTATGTGTTACGGTATACACACACAATTTAGCACATGGAGTCTTTTCTGGGGTGCTATTAGCCTCGCTCTTTTTTGCCAATAAAATTAGCCACTTTTTATACCATACGACTTCTTATGAGAAAAGTTCAAGTACAAAAACCTATTCAATAGTGGGGCAAGTTTTCTTTAACAGTGCCGACAGATTTGTAGCATTTTTTGATTTTAAAGAGACAATAAAAACGGTTATCATTGATTTAACCAAAGCCCATTTTTGGGATATTTCAGCCGTTCATGCGTTAGATAAAGTGGTTTTAAAATTTAGACGTGAGGGTTATATAGTTCATGTTATTGGACAAAATGAAGCAAGTAAAACTATTATTGACCGTTTTGGAATATATGAAGACCCCAAAGAAATTGACAGGATTTTGGGAGGAAATAAATAGAGTTTAAGATAAATTAAAAGTAAATTTTAATGTATAAATAATTTTGACTTTTAGATAGTCAGATTAATATTGTAGTGTTCATCCACTTGAAATTTAATATGATTGTCTTGAAGTAAAACAGTTACTTCTAAAATCTCTTCAATAAGAGCAGACTCGGAAACGCTGTTTTTAGGATAAATTCGTTTTTTTATTGAATCGTATAAAAAATGGTTAAAATCTTCTAAAATTTTATCAAGAAGGTTCATTATATTGTTAAATTTGTGCATATAAGAGCAACTTTGTTCATCGAAGTTTTTAATTACATCAATTAACTCTTTTAAATTAAGAGGTCTGAAAACTCTTTTTCGTTTATACGTTTCAATGCAACTGTTGCATCCTGAAAATTCGCTGCACTCAAAGTTATCACTCATTGTGATTACTTTTTGTGAAATATTTTTACTCATGGTATACTTTAAAAAATCTTTGCCCTCATTTTTGGTAAAATCAATTAATATAAGTTCATAATTGTTGGCATTAAATAAACTTTTTGCTTCGGCTTGAGAAGAGGTGCTTTGTATGGTATATTCATTTAAAACACTTTGTAAAATATCGAAACTCTCTTTATCGGTTTGTGTATTGTAATAGCATAGAATTTGTTTTTTCAAGTACACTCCTTTAAAGATATAAGTATTAAGTTCTAAATACTGAAGAATTCTAACATATAAAAACTTTTTTAATACTTTTTTGTTATTTAAAAGTCATTATTGAAAGAATATGCTACAATTATTTTTTTATACAAAGGCAAATCATGATAAAAATAACCATTCCAAAGCCTTGCGGTTGTGCTAAAAAGAAAAATTCCTGGACAAAGAAACACTCTTTTGAAACCCTAGTAGAGGCCGCTAAAAAGGCTGAAAAGATGTGCAAAAAAGCCAACAAAGAGTTTTGCCAAAAACACACCTTTTCTTATGAAGTAAAAAAAGATAAAGTTATTATTCACACTTTAAAAGCTAAATAATAGCTCTTATCTATAACTTCATATTTTTCAAATATTCACTAATTTTAGGCACATACTCTTTTTGGCACACCAAACAAGTAGGGATATACGCCTCTTTCTTATCCAACACTGTAATTTTAATATCTTTATCGTAACCCATTTTTTTGACAATACTCAAAGGCAATAAGCTTTTCCCCATACCTACTTTTATGCACGAAAGAATGGTCTCTAAACTTCCAAAAGAAAGACTTTTTTCAACAGGAATATTTTTTCGTTTAAGATAATCTTTTAAAAACTCATCGTAAATACACCCTTCTTTAAAGGTTAGCGTTACATTGGGTGATTTCTTATTATTGGGTTCTAAAATAGCAATTTCCTCTTCAATTTTACGCAAAACTATTAGTTTATCGCTTTTAGGCTCCCCACTTATAAAAGCAATATCTACTTGATAGTCTAAAATTAACTCTGTAATACTTCTGGTTGTTCCTGTAAACAGTTCTAACTGAGTATTGGGAAAATCTTTGTGAAGCTTAATTAAAAAAGGAGAAATTCTAACCGCTGCATTGCACTCGGTGGAACCCACTTTAAGATGATGCATCTGTTCATCTTGAGTTAATGCCATCATAGCTTCTTCCATTTTGTAAACAATTTCTAACGCCTTAGGATAGAACTTTTCACCTTGTTGGGTTAAAATAACTCCTTTGGGGACTCGGTAAAACAAAGTCACATCCATAATTTTTTCCAGTTGTTTAATACGAGAAGTAACATTGGACTGAGCGCACTTTAACTCTAAAGCTGCATTTGAAATGCTTTTTTTATTGGCAACACTTAGAAATACTTTTAATAAATTCAGATCCACATCATTACTCCTTATATCACCTATCATTATTGATTATTTGACATACAATAACGTTTAGTGATATTATAACACAAAATTTTTAAAGGCTTAAAATGCGAAGATTACTCGACCGAAACGACAACGCAGCCATTTTACTTGCAGGAATATTTGCCATTATTGTAGGTCTGGGTGTTTCAAGATTTGCATTTACCTCTTTGCTTCCTAATATGTTGGAGGGGTATTTAACTATCACTTTTGCAGGAATATTAGCCTCTGTTAATTTTGCAGGATACTTAAGCGGTTCTATTTTATCGGTGTTTATTAAAGACATTAACCAAAAAGTTATTCTATTTCGAATAGGGCTTGTTTTAGCTATCTTAACCACCTTTGTACTGGCTTTAAGTACCAATGAAACGTTTTGGATTATTGCTAGAATTATTGCTGGGTTTGCAGGAGCCATGGCTTTAGTAGTTGGCTCTGCTATTGTTATGACAAAATTAAAAATGCAGAGCAAAACCAAAGCTATGGGCATACATTTTAGTGGGATTGGTTTTTCTATTTTAATTACTGATTTGCTTAGTCGTTATGTGTTAAGTTCTGGAAAAGATTGGCAAGATTCGTGGTTTGTTTTAGCCGTATTTGCTTCGTTTTTAGCAGTTTATAGTATCTATATTTTGTCATTTGACAAAGAGGTAAAACAAAATATTGTGAAACATAAATTTGACACTTCTATTTTTAGTGGGTTTGTCATTTTACTTATTATGGCGTATTTTACCGAAGGCGTTGGGTTTGTGGTGCAAGGAACTTTTTTACCCGATATTATTAACAACTTACCAGGACTGCAAGGATACGGAAATATTACATGGACTCTTGTAGGATTAGCAGGGATTCCATCGTGTATTATTTGGATGCGTTTAGCACACAAATATGGAAGTGTTACTATTATAATTATAGCTCTTGCCATTCAATGCGTTGGTATTTTAATTCCAACTTTTAGTAATAATATTTATTTAAATCTGTTAAGTGGTATTTTTTATGGTGGAACTTTTGTAGGGCTTGTTGCTCTTTTTATGAGCTTAGGCGGACAATTGGCAAAAGATAATCCCGTTGTTTTAATGGGGGCATTAACCACTTCATATGGAATTGGTCAAGTTATTGCCCCTTTATACAGTGTCTATTTAATTGAACACTACGGGAATTATGATTACGCACTGTATTTAACTGCGTTTATTGTCTTAGGAGGAATTGCCTTACTTCTATTTGCTAAACGATTTTTTAAAGAAGGTGCGGTTTAAAATATTATTAATATCACAAATATGCCCATTTATAACTCTTTTTAAAACAAGATTGGTTATATTGTCGTTATGAAAAAATTATTTGATGTAGATGGAAACGTCTGGATAAAAAAAGACAACCGTGGTTTTATTGGAAAAGGACGTGTTGAGCTGTTACAAAATATTCAAATTTATGGCTCTATTTCAAAAGCAGCTAAAAAGATGAAAATGAGTTACAAAGCTGCTTGGGACAGTGTAGATATTATGAATAAACTCTCCAATAAGCCACTTGTTACCAAAATAACAGGAGGAAAAGGCGGTGGTGGTACGGTTATTACTGCTTATGCCAAAGAACTCATAAAGGCGTATGAAGAAGTCTCTTCGCTATACAGAAACTATTTTGAAACCCTAAGCAACTCTTTTAATGCTAATTTGCTGGATGATGAGTTTGAAGAACCTGTTTTTTCAAAATTATCAGGCGCAATCAAGAGCAAACACAATATTGATGAAACCTATGAAATTGGTATTAAAACCAAATCCAATCAACTTTTAACGGCCATAGAAAATAAAAAATTTGTAGTTGAAAAAGATTTAGAAATTGGTGATGATGTAAGCTTTTTAATAGAGACGAGCAACATTGTTCTAACCAAAATGGAAGACGAAAATAGTGCTAGAAACCGTATAAAAGGCACTGTTTTGAAAATTACTCACGACGGTATTAATACTCATGTTAAAATAGATTGTGGGAATGAAGAGATTATTTATGCAAAAGTAACCACCTCAAGTTGTGAAAAACTTCATATTGAAGTGGGAAACACGATTTTTGCTTCTTTTAAAGCTTATAATATTAATATTATTTAAAATACACAACACCCAACGCTAAAAGAGTATACCGCCCTAGTTTTGCAATAAGTACCAAAATAAAAAAATATCTGAACTTATATTTTAGAACCCCTGCTATAAAAGTTATGGGGTCGCCAATAAGTGGTACCCACGATAAAAGCAAAGAGTAGCCGCCATATTTGTCAAAAAAAGCTTTATACTTAGCAATTTTTTCTTTTTTTATGTACTTCTTCTCTTCTAAATATCGTTCTCCTTTTAACCCCAAATAGTAATTTATACAAGAGCCCAAAACATTTCCAGTTGTTGCAAAAAAAAGAAGTAAAAAAATATTGTACTCTTGAGTAATATTAAGAACAAGCAGTGCTTCGCTGCCCATAGGGAAAAGTGTAGCAGAAATAAATGCAGCAAAAAATAGAGTTATATAGGTCATTAGAAATTATATCAAAAAGTTTATCTAAAGTTTAAGAATTCTTAGCTATAATTGCAACTCACAAAGAGGATCATTGAAAACATTTTAGTGTTTTGAATGCTCTTCTTTAGCCTCTTACAATTGCTCTTAAAGCCAACGCCCCAGGATGGGAACATAGCAAGGCATCTTTTTTAGTAGTGTGTTCGAGCCCCTGAAGAAGAGTACTTTTTTTAAGTACTCTTTTTTTATGCCTTTTATTTAGCCAAAATTCCCTCAAGTTCAATTTCAAGTTTAACGTCATCACCAACAGCAACGCCACCAGCTTCTAGCACTTTATTCCAAGTAATTTCAAAATCTTTTCTATTTACTTTTCCCTCTAATGCAATCCCTACTCTTTGATTTCCCCATGGGTCAATAACAATTCCATTGTTACTTAACTCCAATTTAACCTCTTTAGTAATGCCACGAATGGTGATATCTCCATACACATAATCACCTTTTACACTTTTTAATACAAATGTAATATTAGGATACTTAACCGCATCAAACATGTCAGGAGCTCTTAAATGGTCATCTCTTTTTTCATTGGCTGTATTAATTGAATTTACATTAATAGTACCATTAATGGCTTTTAATGTTTTTGTTGCTTCATCATATTCAATAACGCCTTCAAATTTATCGAAACTTCCTTTTACATTTGAAATCATCATATGTTTAATTTTGAATCCCACATGTGAATGGTCTAAATCAACATTGTATGTTCCTGCAAACAGACCAGTTGATGCAATAATTGATGCTAAACTTAATTTTAAAAACTTCATATTTTTTCCTTTATTATTTAAACTTTTTTTAAAGTCAATTTCAATTTCCAGCTTTTTCAATATAGCGTGAGGAAACAACATTTCAAGAGTTTTTTACTTTAAATAAATCTTCTTGAATCTTCAACAGATGAAATCATACTAATAATTACTATTAAGTGTCAAGCTTTTGTTTTTGTAATGTTTTTGTTTAAGTCAGATTAAATCTGTGTAATCGGTGTTTTGTATAAGAACTTTTTTGGTTTTTTTATTATAAATAAATCGAGAATCTTTTTGTTTAATTCGGTTTAAAATTAAAAGTTTTATCTCCTCATTGTTTTTATCGTGCTGTTTTAAAAAAAGAAAGAAATCATTAATAGAAATGTATTTTTGTTCGGTGTGTAAAGTACTTAAAAGTTGGGGTTTATAAATGGAACGCATTTCGTTAAAAGCACTTTGAAGCAGTTTAATTTCAGAATTAAAGACTTTAATAATACGCTTTTGGTTTTTCTCTAAGCGTCTTACTTCATTTACATATTGTTCTTTAATAAAACCAATGCTCTGTTTTAATAAAGATATTTGTTCATCTTTTCCTTCGGTAAGCTGCTTAATACTTTCGTTAAAGCTCTCTTGATTAAATTGTGCTTGAGTTGGTTTTGGGTTTGCTTGTTGATTTTGTTGCTGAAAAAATTCAGTCACATAAACAAAGGTTTTTCCCCCTTGTTTAATTGACTTTAGTTGCCCATTTTTTATACGGTAGTGTACACCTTGCAAAGACAATCCAAGCAGTTGTGCTGCTTCACTTGTGGTTACTAGTCTTTCCAAGATGTTTTCTCTTACATCTTACTTGAATCAATTTCAATTACCGTGTGAACATTGCCACGCGGTTTAAAATCAGCAATTACTTTTAAGAATTTTGGTTCTAACTTACTGTAAAGAGTATCAAATATTTCATTGGCTGAATTTTCATGAGAAACTTCACGAACCATAAAAGAGTTAATATACAATTTCAATGCTTTTAGTTCAATCACTAACTTTTTTGGGATATACTCTATTTTAATAGTAGCAAAATCAGGATAACCACTTCGTGGGCATTTTGCCATAAATTCAGGCAGTTCAATGTTTATAGTGTAGTTTTTTTCATGTTCATTTGGCCAAAAATTCTCTTCTTTATTAATATCAAACCCTACAATCTCTTTTTCACCATATTTCATCTATTTTTACCTTTTAATTTATTTTAATCTTATTATTTTAGTACTGTGAAGTGCCATTTTACCCTAATAATACTTACACTTGTTAAGAAATTTAAATATCTAAATTTAATATAAAAGTTTCACAAAACTTTGGAAAATTAGGTAATTATTGTATAATTCGTTTCAAAAATTCACACTTTAGGAAGAAAAATGAATACGGATACCTATGATATAGCCATAATTGGGGGAGGTCCTGGTGGAATTGGAACAGCTGTTGAAGCTGCCGTTCACGGAATTGAGCACATTATTTTAATCGATAAAGCATATAACCATTCAAGTACCATTCGAAAGTTTTATAAAGATAATAAAAGAGTAGATAAAGACTGGAAAGGGCAAAGTGTTCATATTGAAGGAAATATCCCATTTATGGACGGAACAAAAGAGACAACTCTGGACTTCTTTGACCAACTTTTAGATGAAGAAAAAATCGATACCGCTTTTAACACTGAAGTTGAAAGCATTATCAGAAGTGAAGAGGAAGATTGTTTTTTAATTACCACAGCAACTCAGAGTTTTAAAGCCAAAGGTGTGGTTATTGCTATTGGTAAAATGGGGAAACCCAATAAACCAAGCTATAGAATTCCTCCTTCACTTAAAGAGTTTGTCAATTTTAATTTAGATAAATGTGCTTCAGGTGAAAAAGTTTTAATAGTAGGTGGTGGTAATTCTGCAGCTGAATATGCGTATCAATTAGCCGATGAAGGAAATAATGTTACTCTTGTTTATAGAAAAAATGAGTTTAGTCGTTTAAATCCTGAAAATGAAGTGATTTTAAAAGAGTATAACGGGCAAGAAAAACTACGACTTCGAATTAGTACCGATATTGTTGATCTAGAAAATGAAAAAGGAAAAGTAAAGGTCAATTTCAATGATGGTTATAGCACCGTTTATGACCGAGTTATTTATGCCATTGGTGGAACAACCCCTATTGATTTTCTTAAAAAGTGTGGAATTGCTTTAGATGGAGCAGGAAACCCAATGTACGATGAACATTATAGAACCAATGTTAACTGCATGTATGTAGCAGGAGATATTGCTTTTGACACAGGTGGTTCAATTGCAGCTGCTTTAAATCATGGGTACCATATTGTGAACTCTTTTTTAAGACGAAGCGGTAAAATATATGCATATACAAACAAAGTTGAAGAGTTTTTTGAAAATAACCCTTCATTTCGTTCGTAAATAAGATTTTCCTAAAATAGTGTAACTTTATTGTCTCTTTTATATACGTTATATTTAAAAATAGTATACTAAAAATTAACAACTATATTTTAGGAAAACAGATGAAGAAAATAGCAATTTTTGCTTTTGTATCGGTGTTGAGTATTTCTGCATTTGCAGTTGACTTTATTACCATTGGAACAGGTGGGGTAACAGGTACTTACTATCCAACGGGTGGTGCTATTTGTCAATTGGTTAATCAATATAAAAAAGAGACAAGAATAAGATGTTCTGTTGAATCAACAGATGGTTCTGTTTACAATGTTAACACCATTAATAGTGGTGAACTTAATTTTGCTATGGTACAAAGTGATGTTGTGTATCAAGCATACAATGGGCTTGAGCAATTTAAAGGAAAACGAATTAAAGAGATTCGTTCCGTTATGGCAATTTATCCTGAACTTTTTACTTTTCTTGCACGAAAAGATGCAAACATCAATAATATTATGGATGTTAAAGGAAAACGAATTAATTTAGGAAATCCTGGTAGTGGCAGTGAAGCAACGTCATTAGCATTATTTAATATTTTGGGAATTAAAAAATCAGATTTAATATTTTCTGGAGCTTTAGAAGAAGCCGAAATCTCTGATAATATAAAAAAGAACAAACTCGATGGCTACTTTTATATGGTGGGTCACCCAGCGGCTAATATTAAAGATACTTCAAACGCAGTAGATGTAAAAATCTTTCCTATTTCTGGAGCAACAATCGATGCCTTTGTAAAAGCAAACCCTTATTTTGCACAAGATTATATTCCAGGTGGACTGTACAAAGGAAATGATGAACCTATTCCTACATTTGGAGTAAAAGCAGTTTTAATTACAAGTTCCAATACAAGCAACAAAGCTGTTTATAGCGTTGTGCAGGCTATTTTAGAAAACTTTGAAGAGTTTAAAACACTTCATCCTGCATATGCACATATTACAAAAAGGTCATTGCTCGATGGTTTAAGTGCGCCCCTTCACACCGGTGCAAAAAAATATTACAAAGAAGTTGGGCTTTTAAAATAGTTCCAAAGAACTTTTGATTTTTATATTTTACCTAAAATTATGCGAACCTATTTTACACTCTCTTTATTATATTTACAAAAAAAGAATGAAAAACTATTTAAAGGAAAACTATGCCAATTGGATTTATAGGATTAGGAAATTTAGGCACCGCTATTGCCACACGATTGACTTCAATGAATGAAGAAATTATTGCATTTAACCGAACAAAAAAAGAAAATTGTGCTTTTAAACAAGTTTCTACTCCAAAAGAGTTGTTAGAAGTGTGCGACACCATTTTTATATGTCTGTTTGACTCAAGTGCTGTTAGTAATATTTTAAATATGCCAAACGGACTTCTAAGTGGTAATTTAAAAAATAAAACACTCATAGACTTAACCACACACCACTATGAAGAGGTTCTAACTTTTCACGCTATTTTAAAAGAAAAAGGGGCAAACTATTTAGAAGCACCTGTATTTGGAAGCGTTGCCCCTGCGTTAAATGGGTTAGTTACCATTGTAGCTTCGGGTGAAAAAGAGGTCTTTGATTTAGCAAGGCCATATCTAGAAAAATTTGGAAAAGAAATTTTTCACCTACCCACACCTTCAAGTGCTTCTAAAATGAAGCTTATAAATAATCTTTGCTTAGGTTCATTTATGGCAACAATTGCTGAATGTACAGCATTAGGAGAAGCGTGTGATATTGAAAAAACAACACTCTTAGATATTTTAGGGGTAGGCGGTGGACAATCGCTTGTTTTAAATGCTAAAAAGCAAAAACTCATAGATGAAGATTTTTCACCTCATTTTTCAAACGATGCCATCAATAAAGATTTACACTGTTTACAAGATTTAGCTTACAGTTTAAAACGCCCATTATATAGTGCTGCAATACCAAAAGAACTTTTTTCTAAAATGAAAATGCGAGGAGAAGGCAAAGAGGACTTCAGTTCCATTTATAAGCTTTTTAAAGAGTAATAATTTACAACTCTTTTAAGGGTTGTAAATTATTTTGCTATCAAACACAAACCAGTAAGATAGGCTTGTTCTTGATACTTATTTAAACTTTTAGGGAAATCCACACTGTTTTTTTTATTAAATGCATTAACCGTTGCACTTGAAACTAATTCAACGCTGCAATGAGGATTAAGTTGAATTAATCCCTCCATTTTAAAAGTAACAGCTCCACCTGCAAAGGTGCCTTTTTTTGCTCGTTTTTTAACAACTATTTTTTCAATGTTTTGCTCTTCTAAAAAATGCAAAAACTCATTGCAAAATTGGCGAATGTCTTCTTGCTTTTCATCATCTTCTAGTGTTATTTTTTTGATTTTCAAATCTACATACTCACCACTATTTAAAACAACTAAAATAATATTATTGGCTTTAAGTTCAATAGCACATATTCTCATACTCTTCCTTTTTTCAAAAGTTAGAGCTATTATAAAATAATTTTAAAAGCAAGTACCATTTTATTGCAATTTGTAATTTTTTTAGAGTTTATTAATAATTTCTTCTATTTTTAGAGGTGGTCTAACTATAAAAGCTCTTTTTTCACCGACTAAAATTGGTCTTTGTATTAAAATAGGGTTTTGCACTACTTTTTCAAGAAGTAAATCTTCATTTTTAATATCTTCTAATTTTAACTCTTTATAAACGGTTTCACCCGTTCGTATTAGATCAAATATTGAAATATCTAATTTCACTAATAACTCTTTTAACTCTTGCTTTGAAGGGGGATTTAAAAGATAATCTCTTCTACTAATTTGAACATTATTATCTTGTAAAAAATCATTTGCACTGTTGGATTTTGAACAAGATATATTGTGCCATAACTCTAATTTTTTCATAAAAACTCCTAAAAATAATAATTTATTGTAACTAAATTCAATAAAAACTCATCTTCAAAGAAAACATTCGGAAACTTAAACTTGTTTAAGTCAAAAAGTCCATTTAGCATATACATTTTTATACACCTATTTAATAAAGTAAATTAACTAAAAATGCTCTTCAACTCCTCTTTATCTAAATTTTTAAGCCAATTTTCACCAATATTTACACTTAAATCGCAAAGTTCTTGTTTGGCTTTTATCATTTTGTCTATTTTCTCTTCAAAACTATTTTTTGTAATAAACCTATGTACGGTTACTTTTTTATTTTGCCCTATTCTAAAAGCTCTGTCGGTTGCTTGGTTTTCTACTGCTGGATTGAACCATAAATCATAGTGAATAACATGGTTAGCCGCTGTTAAATTTAGCCCTACTCCCCCTGCTTTGAGTGATAAAATAAATATTTTATAGCGATTATCTGTTTGAAACATCTCTACTGTTTCATCTCTTTGTTTTTTGCTCATATCACCTTTTAAAAACAGAGGTGTAGTTAACAACTCTTTTTGTATAAGTTCTACTAACATATTTCCCATCTCTACATATTGGGTAAAAATAAGCACTTTTTCATCTTTTATTATAATATTGTCTAAAAGAGTCATAAGCAGTTGGGTTTTTCCTGAGAGTTCTATGTTATTTGGGCTTACTTTATCAAAATTTCTGGGGTGGTTGCATATTTGTTTAAGTGCAATGATGAGTTTAAAAATAAGCCCTTTAGCATCTTTTTCATTGAGTTGTTTCATAGTGTCATCTACCACATTTTGGTACAAACTGGCTTGTTCTTTGCTCATAGTGGCATATTCATCAATAACTATTTTATCGGGCAAATCACTAATAATATTTTTATCAGATTTTAATCGTCTTAACATAAAAGGAGCGGTTATTTTTTTGAGTTGCTCTATTTTTTGTCTGTCTTGGTTAATCTCTATATCTTTTGCATAATTATTTACAAATTCTTTTAATGACTTTAAATATTTAGGCAAGGCAAAATCAAAAATACTCCACAATTCACTTAAATTATTCTCAACAGGCGTACCACTTAGTGCTATTTTATATTTAGCCTTAAGCATCTTTATACTTTTTGAAATTGCGGTATCGGGGTTTTTGATTTTTTGAGCTTCATCAATTATTAGACAATCTATTTTTTTGGCTTTAAACAGCTCAATATCGAGTCTTACAATATCGTAAGTGCTAATTATTATATCGGCTTCTTGCATAACTCTATTGGTTCCATAATAGGAAAAATAGCTTAATGTTGGGGCAAATTTATCAAGCTCTTTTTCCCAATTGTTTAAAAGCGTTGTAGGAACAACAATTAAAATTTTGTTTTTTATATGCTTATTTTCAGTTAAATAAAGCAAGGTTGCAATGGCTTGAATAGTTTTTCCAAGCCCCATATCATCTGCTAAAATGGTTCCAAACCCGTGTAAAAGGTTGTGAATATTCCACTCGAAACCTCTTTGCTGATACTCTCTTAAATTAGCTTGTAAACTTTTGGGAACGCTTATCGTTAAAGGAGTCAAGATTTTTTCAAAGAACTCATCTAAATCTATACTAAAGTGCGCTTCATTGTTGAGTTTTGCTTGTAAAATATCGAACGAATTGAGTTTTGTTTTTTTATTAATTTGTGCAAATATGGCTTTGGCTTCTTCTGGGCTTATTAGTACGAAGTTGCCTTTAAACTCTATTAACTCTTTTCCGCTACTTAAGAGTTCGTTAAACTCTTCAATACTAATTTGCTCATCTCCAATGGCTAATTGCCAATCATATTGCAGCATTTTATCCAGTGTGAAAAACGACTTTAAGCTCTTGCTTGATGACTTTACACTCAACGAAAGTTTTGGTTTAAGAAGATTTTTAAGCTCCTTTGGCAAGATAATTAGCACACCTAAATTTGTTAAAAGCGTTGCTGTTTTTAAAAGAAACTCCTCTAATGTCTCTTTTGAAAGCGTTAAACTGCTGTTTTGAAGCAGTTGCGTAATAGTGGGCATAAACTCTTTTATAAACGAAACAAACTTAACAATTTGCATTTTATTAAACACTTCTAAACTGTTGTTTAATAAAAGCTCTTTTTGAGTTGTTTTTTCTTGCACCATTAGTTTTACTTCATAGTTTTTTTCAGGTTTATCAATAAGCAGTTTGTAGGTGTAATCGCTTTTTATAAGCTCAAATATTGCAAAGTAGTTTTTAATACTATAAGCCAAATTTTCATCTTCAAACCTATTCATTTTATACTTTGTACCTTGGAAAAAGCTATACGATATTTTAGGTGGATTATTTTTTTGCGCTTTGTGCATAAATTTTAGGTGCGGAACAAAATCGGTCAATATTGCACTTAAAAGCAGTTGCGTTTGTGATTTTGGTGTTAAAGTTTTAGCATCAAAAAAAGCCATAACAGGAGCTATTTTTTCCAAATACTCAAGCTGAACAGCCACTTTTTCAAGCGATGTCAGCGGTTTATAAAAAATTTGCAACTGCTTTTTACTCTCATACACACACGGAATAAAAGCACTGTTATAAAGCAAAATATACGCCACTCTAAAGGTATAAAAAAGATACTCATACTCACTGCTTCCCTTTTCATTTTCAAAAGAGATAAAGAGATTAAACAGTTGCGTTGGGTTTAGAGTTACACTTTTTTTTGAAATTTTGTCTGCATAGGGGCTAAAGAGTTCTAAAATCTCTTCATTTTCAAATAAAGAAGAGTTAATATGAAACTTTGCTTCACTAATATCACTAGTCGTTCTAAATGAAATATGCGCTTCTTGTAAAACTCTTTGGCATTTATCTATTTCTTCATTAAAAATGGGGCTAATTACTAAAGGCAACTCTTTGGTTGTTTTTTTATAAAACTCATCTAAAACTGTTTTATAACTTATTGTTGCAAATGTAGGGTTTTCATCTAAAAGTGAAAGAATAAACTCTTTTACATTTGTAAACTCTACCATTTTAAAAAAAGTCTCTTCTTTATTTATCTCATTTTTAGTTTCATCTTTAACATCTAAAAACTCTATTTCTATGGGGTAAGGTACCTCTAAATCTTTTTTTATATTAAAATGCTCTATTAAATCTAAGCCTCTTAATGAAAAAAGAATAAACGGATTTTTGTCAATTTCATTAACCAGCATAAAATAAAGCCCAGCAATATGTTTACACGCATAATCTCCATAAAAATCGTAGCAGTTGCAATTCATATCAAACCCACTAAAAAGATCAATCTCATTCTCTTTTAAAAATTCCAAAAGTTCGTTTGAGAGTTTCGAGTTCATAATATCGGCTAAAAGAAGAGGATTGGCGTTAATATGTTCAATTATAAATTTACTATCACCTTTTATAAAGGGCGTGAAATGAAGGCTTGTTTTATAAAAAGGAGAGGAGTTTCCTTTTACTTTTGCCTTAATATGGTTGGCTTCTAAGTTTACATCAAAAACTTTTCCCGTGTTTGCGTAATTTTTTCCACGGCTTAATCTTCCTGAATCGGTTTGTTCTTCTATGGCTTGTAAAAATTCATTCCCCCAAAGTGTTGTGCCATAATTATTTTTTGCCATTTTGCTTTTTTATCCCCTATAACTGTTGTTGCTTTTATTTTAAATTGAGCCATTTTAGCATTTTACTCTATGATTTTATTGAAACCAATACGCAATACTAGAGTTAATTTGGCTATTATTTTATATGACAAAATTACTATTACTAGAAGACGATGCCGTTTTAGCAGAATCACTCATAGAGCTTTTACAAAGTGAAAATTTTGATATTGTACATGTGAGCAATTCACAAGAGGCACTCAACGAAACCTTTTTACAAAAGTTTGACCTCTTTTTACTCGATGTTAATGTCCCTTTATTTAATGGTTTTGAACTGTTGAAAAGTTTAAGAGAAAGTGGCGACAAAACTCCTGCAATATTTCTAACAGCACTTAATGACATTGCTTCTTTAGCAAAAGGGTTTGATGTAGGTGCCGATGATTATATTAAAAAACCTTTCGATGTAGATGAACTGCTTATTCGAATACATGTGCTTTTGAAAAAACAGTATCACACTTATAGCAATGAGCTTTGTGTGGGTGATTTTTGTTTTATTATAGAAAAAAATGAGCTTTATAAGCTAGATTTGTTTATTGCATTAACCCCTTATGAGTTAAAACTAGTATTACTTTTTTTCAAAAATATTAACACCACGCTACAAAAAGAGTATTTGCTTGATTATTTAGGAGATTATAAAGAGATGAGCGATGGTGCGCTTCGTGTTCATATTAACAATTTGCGTAAAATTGGACTACCAATTGCCACTATAAAAGGCATAGGATACCGCTTTGCATCATCATGAAAGAAATGCTTTTTTTAAGTTTTTTATCACCTACTTTTTTAGTGTGGCTTTGCTTATTTTAGCTTCTGGATTTTTCTATTTTCAACAAATGAATGAAGAGTATTTAAAAGCCGAAGAGTTTTCTTTAATTACCTACGCAAGATATATTAAAATAGGTGACAGTACCCAAAAATACACCAATGAATTCCGCCATACCTTTGTAGATACAAACAATGAATATATTGATATTAGAAACTTTGAAAAAATCAACAATGAGTTTACTAAACTAATCCCCACAAATAACCACGAACCCTATTTACAAGTCTTTAAATCAAGCAATGGTTTTGAAACAAAAGTTCATGAGTTGCGATTAAGAGTTATAAAAATACAACTGGCATTGCTGTTTATATTTGCAACGCTTAGTTTTTATTTGGCAAAAAACTCTTTGAAACCCTTAAAAGAGAGTATTGAAACTTTAGATAAATTTGCTAAAGATTTAATTCATGACTTAAATACTCCCGTTACTGCTATGAAGTTAAATATTAAGTTACTTGAAAAAAATCCCGATGTTAAAAAGAGTAAAGCTCTTGAAAGATTAAATAAAAGCATAGATACTGTTACGCAACTGCATGAAAATTTAACCGTTTTACTTGAAAAGAAAACTTTCCAAACTGAACCTGTAGATGTTTTTGAAGTAGTAAAAGATGTGGTTTTACTTCATGAACCCAGCTACCCTGCTATTGCTTTTAATATTACTAAAACCCCTTTTATAGTGCAAACCAATCCCAATGCGTTAAAAGAGGTTTTGCACAATATTATTTCCAATGCGTGTAAATATAACCGCCCTAAGGGTTATGTAAATATTTATGAGCAAAATAAAATATTACATATTAAAAATAGCGGTGTTGAAATTGATGAAACCGATAAAATTTTCACCAGAAACTACAGCGAACAAAATAGCAGCGGCATAGGATTAGATATTGTAAAACGCTTATGTGATGCTATGAATATAAGCATTAAAACCAGTTTTGATGAAACAAGTAACTGTTTTAGCTTGGACTTTAAAAAATAACCCTTTACTTCTAACATTGTGCTAACACGAAAAGAGTATGATAACGCTATTATTTAGATAAAGGAAGTAACCCATGAAAAAAAGCGTATTGGTTTTAAGCTTACTCTTTTCTTGTAGCTTCGCACAGACGCTTAGCTTAGATCAAAGCATAGAAAAAACTCTTTTAAACAACCCAGATATTCAATCTTTTATTTTAAAAACCCAACAATCAAAAAAGAGTTACGATGCAGCATTTGCAGATTTTTTACCTCAAATAAATATAGAAGCAGAGTATGATTTTACGCAAACACAAGTAAGCTCTTTAAATGGTGTGTTTAATACTGTTGAAAAAGATGGTTGGAATGTGGGTGCTACTTTAAAACAAAAAATTTGGGATTTTGAAAAAACTTCTTCCAAAGTAGATGCGTTTAAAATAGATGAAAATATAGCAGAACTTTCACTTGAAGATATGCAAGCTCTTATGGTATATAAAATAAAATCTTTGTACAAACTTTTAGTGGTTCAAAAAGAGGCAATACAGGTGCGTAAAAAAGATTTGGAGTCTAAAAAAGCCTATTATGAACAAGCAAAAGCGTTGGTTGCTCAAGGGCTTAAAACTAAAGCAGACTCAAGCCGTTTTTTATATGAATCTTTACTTTCACAAGAAAATCTTGCTATTTCTCAAGCTTCTTTTGATAAAGTAAAAAACTCTTTGTCTTTATATATGGGTGAGAAAATAGAAGAGAATACTACTTTTGAAACCAATATTATAAAAAAAACTTACTTTTTACAAGAAGATTTAGAGCAAGAGGAGATTTTAGCCAATAACTCTCAACTGAAAATAAATGCTTTAATAATAGATAAAAATGAGCTTTTATATAAATCGGCAAAAGCGTCTTTCTACGGTTCACTCGATGCCGTTGCTTCATACAGACATTTTGACACACTAAACGCTTATAACTCTTCTACTGTTGGCATTGTACTTGATATTCCACTTTACAGTGGAGGAAAAATCCAAGCCGAAGCTCAAAAAGCACGAATAGCTATTCAAGTGGCAAAAAAAGAGCATGCTTCTAAAATATTATCTATAAAAGAGGAGTTAGTAAATTTACTTACAAATATTGCTCAATACGATAACACAATTGCTTCAAAACAAGCTCAACTTGTTTGGGCTAATGATACCAAAGATGTTTTAGATGGTCGCTATAAAGAGGGAGTCTCTACTTATATAGAACTTTTAGATGCCCAATCTTTAATTTTAAACGCCCAGCTAGGACTGCTTGAAGCATATTACACCAAAAGCATAGCTATTGACCAAATTGATTATTTAAAAGGAAAAATGTAATGAGTAAAAAAATTAAATATACTATTAGTGCCATTCTTATAATTGTGGGAGTATCTCTTTTTTATAATAAAGTTTATGTGGTAAAAACAACCTACAAAACGATTCTTCCCACTGTTGGTGATTTGTCAATAAAAGTGTTTGGAATTGGTAATGTAAGTGCTAAAGATATCTATTTGATTAACGCACAAACAGGTGGCAAAATAGTCTCTATTTTAAGCGATGAAGGGCAATGGGTAAAAAAAGGCGATTTACTTGCTACCATTGACCCAGTAGATATGCCAGAACAACTAGAACAGATGCAATTAAATGTTAAAAAAGCAAAATCTGAACTTAATGCTTTACAAAAAGAGAGTGAAAGTTTATTCGCACAAAAAAAGCTCGCACAAATAACCTTTACACGATATGAAAACTTGCTTAAACAATCTTTTGTTTCACAATCGGAATATGATAAAGTAAAAGTAGATTTAGACGCTACAAACGCACAATTAAAAGCAACCAATGCACGCATTGAATCAAGTAAAATTGAAGTTTTGAGTACGCAAAAAAATGTTGATTTGCTTATTACTAAACTCTCTCGTTTTGAGATTTTTGCCCCAGTTGATGGCTATGTAATAGCAAAAGAGGCACAAGTAGCTCAAAGTGTTCTACCTTCTACGCCTATTTTAAAAATTGTAGATGAAAAAACTGTTTGGGTAAGGGCTTTTATAGATGAAAGAATAAGCAGCAATATACAAGTTGGGCAAAAAGCTTATATAAAGCTTCGTTCACAAAATGACAAAATCTTTGAAGCCAAAGTAAAAAGAGTTGTTGCACAAAGCGATATTATAACGCAAGAAAGAGAAGTAAATATCGTATTTGATGAGTTGCCAATTCCATTTTATATTAATGAACAAGCACGAGTAACTATTGATGTTAAGACTCTAAACAATGCCCTTAAAGTTCCTCTTAATACACTTGTTTTTAAAGATAAAAAAGAGGGAGTTTGGATTTTAGAAGAAAACAGAGCCTATTTTAAACCATTAATTATTGAAGCAAAAGGTGAAAATGAAGCTGCAATTAAAGAGGGAATTAGCAAAGATAACACTATTTTAATTCCAAATATCAGCAAAAAACCTTTAAGCGAAGGAATGAGGATTCACCTTTGATTAATCTAGCACGAAAAGATATTACGCACTCCCTTGGTAAGTTTTTAGTAACTGCCATGGGCGTTGGTATGCTTCTTGGAATGGTTCTTATTATGATAGGCGTATATCGTGGAATGGTAGTCGATGCTGAAATTTTAATAAACGATATTAATGCCGATTTATGGGTTGTTCAAGAAAATAGTATGGGACCATTTGCAGAGTCATCAAGAGTGCATGAAGATTTAAAAGACTCTATTCGTATTATAAATGGCGTAAAACAAAGCGAAGCCATAACTTTTCAAAATATACAACTTCCTAAAAACCCTATGCCTATTCGTGTTATGGCAGTAGGTTATGACCCTTTTGGTGAAATAAATCCCATAAATGAAAACAGAATTATAAAAGGAGCTAAACTCACTCAAGACCACTACCAAATGGTAGTTTCAAAAGAGACAGGATTTAAGTTAAATGATAAAATAATGTTAGATAATGACAGCTATGAAGTTGTAGGGATAACTGAAAAAACCGTCTCTTCAAGCGGAGATATTTTAATCTACATTAGTTTAAAAGATGCACAAAAACTTCAATTTTCATACTCCAATAATCGTATTAGAAGTGACCGAGAACGAGGTATAAAAAACAGTGATGTGACCATGGTAAATGCTATAGTAGCAACACTAAAAGAGGGTTACAATGTAGAAGAAGTGGCTAATAATATTAAGCAATGGAAACATAAAAGCGTTTATACTAAAAAAGAGCAAATGGATATTTTAACCAAAAATCTTATTGAAAGGTCAGCCAAACAAATAGGTCTTTTTACCGCTATTCTTATTTTGGTTTCAACAATTATAATAGCCCTTATTATCTACACCATGACTTTAGAGAAAATGAAAGAGATATCTATTATGAAACTAATAGGCATCCCCAACAGTGTGATTATAAAAATGATTGTTAATGAGACTTTACTTTTGGGTATTTTAGCATTTATATCGGGAAATATTTTTTCGCATCTTGTTTATGACAAGTTTCCAAAAAGAGTTGTCCTAGAAATTCCAGATGCATGGATGCTTTTTATAGTAGTAATCATAGCTTCAATATTATCTTCTTTTATTGGGGTAAAAAAAGTCATAAGTGCAGACCCATCATCTGCAATAGGAGGATAAAATGAGCCAACAAGCTATTCGTGTTGAGAATTTAGTAAAAACTTTTGGAAAAGATGAGAGTTCGGTTAATGTTATAAATGGAGCCACATTTTCTATAAATAAAGGCGAATTAATTGCTTTAATAGCTCCTAGTGGTGCTGGTAAAACCACTTTACTTATGATGATAGGTTGCGTAGAAGAACCAACAAGTGGAACCATTTGGCTAGGAGATGAAAAAGTTTATGATAATAAGTGGTTAAATAACGACACAAGAGCTATAAGAAGAGAGAAAATTGGGTTTATTTTTCAAGCTCATTATTTAATTCCTTTTTTAAATATTATAGAAAATATTACACTTTTACCTCAAACTAATGGGCAGTCAAAAGAAGAGTCAGAAAAGTTTGCCATGGAGCTTTTAAACTATTTTGATATACCTGAAAAAGCACACTCCAAGCCCTCACAACTTTCAGGAGGACAAAACCAAAGAGTTGCCATTGCTAGAGCATTGGCAAATAAACCCAAAATAATATTAGCCGATGAACCAACCGCAGCACTTGACACAGAACGCTCAATAAGCGTAGTGCAAATGCTTAAAAAAATAGCCGTTGAACAAAATGTAGCCGTAATTATGGTAACTCACGATGAAGCCATGCTTCCTTTGTGTGACAGAATACTTAAAATTGAAAATAAAAAAGTCGTTTCAATGGATGTTGTAAAAGATGCTACTTTAGTTTAATAGCTTCTTTTAATAATTTTATAAAAAAGTCGTTAAGTTGGCTCACTACATTGTGCAGAGGTGACTTAAACTTAGACACATTAATCCACTCAAAATGTTTCCTATGAATTTATTTCATCTTCAAGCTCTTGAAGAGTATCAATTATTTCTTCAAATGATAATTTTTTATCAAATATCATATCTTGCATCTCTTTATAATCATTTTTTAAAGTAGCGAATCTATATATTGATGGTACAAGTTTAATTGTTCCCTTTTTTGCATCATCAAACTTTGCCCAAGTTGAAGGATAAAACTTATTTTTAAAATCAACAACTTGAGCTAAAAGTGTAAAATCATTTAATGCTTCATCTTTTACTTCGCTTCTAGCCATTAATGCTAAATCATAATAGTGTCTTGAATATCTAGGTGGCAATAATTTATTTTCTTCACGATTTGTTTCTTGATGCAATATAGTGGCTTTCTCCCAAAATGTTCTTTTGGCAATAATCGCATTTACTTTCACAAAAACTTGTTCAAAAACCTTTGGAAAACAGCTTGATGCATAAGAGCTTATAGTAAAAGAATCAGATGGAAGCCAAGATGCAAGAGGACCAATTTCTAATAGTATTTGAGGTCTTAAATACCTATCTTTAAAAGTTGAAGGATATGTTACTTCTATATTGTATTCATTAGTTTCATCAATTACACAAACACATTGGGAAGATAAAATTTCTTTTAGTATTGGTAAAAGTTGTTCTTTTATATACACCTTAGCATCATTATTGATTGTTTCATTTAATTTTACTTGTTGACTTTTTGAAGCAGCAGTTTTTGTTAAATCAATTTTTGTAATTTCTGTCCAATCAAGAATTAAATCAATATCTTCTGAAAATCTTCCAATAAGATTAAATACTTTAGATAGTGATGTTCCACCTTTAAACATAAGAATTTTATTTAATCTTGAATCTGCAAAGATTTTATCTAATACCCAAACAACCCAGAAATCTTTTTCTATAATTGCTTTAGTAGTACTCATTTTTAAAGCACTTTGAGTAAATAATTCACTTCTTTGTTCTTTTGCTAAATTTGCTACTTTATTCATTTGATTCACTTCTTTTAAATATTTGTTTAATAATTTCATATATCCATGCGGTTGTAGTTTTAGTATCTACTAAAATTTTATCATACAACTTTTCACTTATTTGAGTTTGAATTTTTGAAGTAACTTCTTGTGTAACATGCTCTTTACCTAAAGCTCTTAAGGCTTGAACAATTAAAGAGCTTTCTTTATATTTAAATCCAATATTTTTTAATGCAGATTTTTTATACTCAATAGTTATATTTTCATTAATAGTATATTTTCTATTGGGCCCATTGCTAAGATAAAGATAAGTACCTGGAACTTGAGTGCTTAAATCTAAAATGTTTAAAGCACTATTGCCACTTATTTCAATTTGCCAATTAAATTTTCTTGCAATTGCAAACGCTACTTGTTCAATATCAGGACCTAGTTGCATTTGTAAAAAATCACTGTATTTTGGATAATCATATAATCCTCTAGCAACTCTTCTTATTTTACCCTTCTTGGCAAGAATTGATAAGGCTTTATCAATGCTATTTGTAGGGAAGTCTTTTATGAAATCACTTGTTGAAAAAGCGTAACCCTTTCCATGTCCATATATTGTATAAAGTATTCTATTTTCGACTGATTTCATGCATAACTCTTTATTATTATTTCAGAAAAAAGTATATCAACTTCTGAATTTAATTTAGCTTTATTGAATATAGTTTTGGCTACTACAAAGGAGCTTTATCAATTGTTATTTCCTGAACTTTCGGGAGGGTAGCGACTGACCCAGAAAAACTAGCTATGCCCTCACAGCTTTCAGGAGGACAAAACCAAAGAGTTGCCATCAGAGCATTGGCAAATTACACTACCCCAATATGTCAAGACAACTATTTATAAAATCTAATTATTCTATGCAGATACTTGTATTCTTACACCAAAAGATTGTATTATCTTCATAATAGTGTCAAATTTTGGTTTAGTACCTTTATGAAAAGTTTTATATAAGCTTTCTCTTCCAAGCCCAGTTTCACTAGCTATTTGGCTCATACCTTTAGCTTTTGCAATATTGCCAAGAGCTTCAAGTAATTCATCCATATCTCCATCTGCTAATATTTGAGAAAGATACTCTGCTATTACTTCTTTATTGTCTATATATTGTGCTATATCAAAATTGGTAACTTCTAATTTACTCATTATTAAGCTCCTTTAAAATCTCATTTGCTTTACTATATATAAATACTGTATCTTAAGGGATACTTTATGTCAAGATGTAAAAGTGTCGATTATTAAAAAATTCATTAAGTTAAGTATATATTGATTTAAGCTACTATTTACTATAAAAATTTACAAGGAGTTTATGATGAAAAAATATATTTGTACGGTGTGTGATTATATCTACGACCCAGAAATTGGCGATATTGATTCAGGAATAGAACCAGGAACTGCTTTTGAAGATATACCCGAAGATTGGGTATGTCCTGAGTGTGGTGTTTCTAAAGAAGACTTTGACCCCATTGATGAATAAGTATTAACATGGCTTTTTGTATAAAAAACAACACCTACTTAGTAGGCAATATAGACTGGGAAATAGAGCATTATCAAGGGTATAAATACTCAACGCACAAAGGAACTTCTTATAACTCTTATTTAATAAAAGAGCAAAAAAATGTATTAATAGATACGGTCGATACTCCTTTTACTGAAGTTTTTATAAGAAATCTTAAAAATGAGATTGAGTTAGACAAAATTGATTATATTGTTATAAACCATGGCGAAAGAGACCACACAGGTGCTTTACCAGAGTTGATGAAACTCATACCAAACACTCCAATTTACTGCACAAAAAACTGCGTTAAATCGCTTCAAGGGCAGTATCATCAAGAGTGGAATTTTAATATTGTCAAAACAGGTGACACCCTTAGTTTAGGAAATAAAGAGTTAGTTTTTGTAGAGATGCCTTTGCTTCATTGGCCAGATAGCATGGCTTGTTATTTAACACAAGATAATATTTTATTTAGTAACGATGCTTTCGGTCAACACTATGCAACCTCTGCTATTTATAATGATTTGGTTGATCAAGGTGAGTTATTTACAGAGTGTTTAAAATACTACTCCAATATTTTAACCCCGTATGCTCCTAAAGTGATTAAAAAAATTCAAGAGATATTAGCACTAAATCTTCCCATTGATCTAATTTGCCCTTCACATGGTGTGTTATGGCGAGACAATCCCACTCAAATTGTAGAGTTATATTTAAAGTGGTCGCAAGATTATCAAGAAGACCAAATAACCATTATTTACGACACTATGTGGGAATCTACAAAAGATATGGCAGAAGCCATTGCCGAAGGAATTAAGCAATCAAATGAAAAAACAATTATAAAGTTAATGCATCTATCAAAAAAAGATAAAAACGATGTTATGGCTGAAGTCTTTAAATCAAAAGCCATTTTAGTAGGCTCACCCACGGTTAATAAAGGCGTTCTAACTTCCATTGCTGCTACTTTTGAATTTATCAAATCCTTAGAGTTTAAAAACAAAAAAGCCGCCTCTTTTGGTTCACATGGTTGGAGCGGAGAAGCCACAAAACAAATAAACGAAAAATTAGAAAACAGCGGATTTACTTTAGTTAATGAGGGTTTAAAACTCACATGGAAACCCAATGAAGAAGCTATTAATGAGTGTATTGTATTTGGAAAAGAGTTTGCTAATAGTTTAAAAATATAGAAAAATTTTTAATTTTTTTAAGCTAAGTCTTTACGGCTTAGCTTTTTTTATTATAATGCTACTTTATTATTTGCTTCCTAAAAGTGTTATTAGTACAATTTCACTGCTTTGTAATTTTATTAAATCATCCGTAAAACCACTTTTACTAAAAAGTATATACTTTTTTATAGGTAAATTTGTTTCAATCTGTGTTGCTTTTTGTTTTAAACTTTCTAAAATATCTGCTCCTACTTTTTTATTACTGTATTTGCACTCTGCAACAATTAAATGCTCAGTTGAAACAGCAACGGCGTCTATTTCTTCTGTTTTATTCCACCATCTGCCACACTTTAGGACATTATAATTATTTAAAATATATTTTATAGCTAAATCTTCATAGGTTTTTGATACAAATTTAGGAAATTCGGTTTTTAATTTTTCCAATAAAAACTTTTTATTTCCAAGCTCTAATTGACTTTTATAAGGCAATACATAAGCGAACCAAAATCGAAAAAAGTTATCTTTTATAAAATAAAGACCTTTTTTGCTTTTATGTGGATTTTCCTCTGTTATTGGCACATCTTTATAAATAATATCCAACTCTATAAGTTTTGAAATAAAAGAGGTAATATTTTGTACATTTTTATTTAATTTTCCTGCAATATTTCCAATTTTATGTTCCCCATTGGCTATTGTTTCTAAAATAGAAAAATAAGTTATGGGTTCATTTACTTCATTTTGGAGTATAAATTGAGGTTCATTATACAAATATGAATTACTGTTTAAAATATTTTGTTCAATATTTTTAAAAATATTATTGGCATCTTTAACCATCTCTAAATATTTTGGTACACCAAAAAATACAGAATAAAGTTCTATTAATTCAATTTCTGTTTTATTGGGAAAAAACTCATTTAAATATTTAAAAGATATGGCTTCAAGCTTAATAGCAGTTGTGCGTCTTCCATATAATGGTGAGTTGTAAGACAAAGTTTGTTCATACATCATTGAAATAATAGAACCACTTAAAATCAAATGGATACTCTTATTTTTAAGCAGTTCATCTATAATGTATTGAAATTGTGAAGGGATAGAACTGTCCATTTTACTCAAATATTGAAATTCATCAATTACTATAATTAGCTTTTTATCAAATGATTTATTTGAAATATACTCAAAGAGTTGCTTTAAATCTCTTAAATGTAAATCTCTTAAAAAATTATCTTGAAAAAATGCGGCAAAAATATCTTGAAATCGCTTTATTATAATATTTAAACTTTCAAGTGTTACTAGAAAATAAACGGAGGGTTTATTTTTAATATACTCTTTTATAAGCGTAGTTTTTCCTACTCTTCTTCTTCCATATAACACGGTAAATTTAAAATCTTTGGAGGTATACTCTTCTTCTAAAAGTTTGAGTTCATCATATCTATTTACAAACATTTTATTCCTTTATCGTTTTTGGATTATAATAATATCAAAACGAGTATTAAAATAAAGTTGGCTTAACTAATATTTCTAAAGGAATATGCAAAGCCTCTGATAAACTTCGAATCATAGTAAGAGATAAAGATATTTTTTTATTCAAAAGTTCCGATACTTTACTTTTATTTCCAATATAAGGAATTAAATCTTTTTGCTTTAAATTCATCTCTTCCATTCTGCATTTAATAGCTTCTATTGGGTCAGGCGTTGATATGACCCAGTTTTTTTCTTCATATTTTTCTACAAGTAATGCTAAAATTTCAAGCTCATCACTTTGTTTTGTTCCTAATTCAGGATTTAATTCCATAAGCTCATCAATTCGATTTAACGCTTCATCATACTCTTTTTCATTTTTAATAATTTTTAACTGCATGGTTATATTTCCTTTGCATTTATTTTGTCATACTCACTATGAGTACCAATAAATTTTACTCTAACTATTTTTCTTTGGTAATCAATATGTACCACAAGACGATAATCATTTCCTTTAATATTAAAAATAACTCTGTTATCTTCTAAAAAAGAAGCATTTGCATATATTTTTTTAATATCATCTGGTGTTTCCCAATTGGCTTTTCTTGCATCTAAATGCCACACTTCTAATGGTGTTTTTGCATTGGTATGTTTTTCATAAAACTGGATTAGTGTTCTTTTACTGATTACATTCATTTAAAATTTTACTTTAAATTCCTTTATAAGGAACTTAATAAAATATTTGAAGCAAAATAAAAATTGTTTGTTTTATCAAAGAGAGTATAAACACAAGAATTAAGTTCAAGTCGAAGGAGTATTTTTACGAAGTAGCCTACATAAAGTAAGTAAGAAGGAGAAAACTTGTGCCAAAAAGGCACAAGCAAATTTCTTGCGTCAGTAAAAATACTCCTCCGACGCAAAAATTAATTAAAAATTAGTTTATAGATTATACGTCTAAGTGTTGTACATCTTTCGCATGTGCTTCTATGTAGTTTCTTCTAGGTTCTACTTCATCACCCATAAAGAGCGTAAAGGTATCTGAGGCTACTTCAGCGTCGTCAATCGTTACTCTTAATAGTCTTCTGGCTTCTGGGGTCATCGTTGTTTCCCATAGCTGTTCTGGGTTCATTTCCCCTAGACCTTTATATCTTTGAATATAAGCACCTTTTTTAGCTAAGTTTTCAACTTCTTCTAAAATTTCAATTAAATCTCTTCCTTCAAACATTGAAATATCTCTTTCAATAAGTTTTGAGTAAATAGAAGTTGCTTCACTAAAGTATGGAGAGGCAAATAAATTATCGTCTATTATTAGCTCTTCTAGTCCAGCTTTTGTTTGAACGAAGAGTTGAATACTATCTTCTTTAATACTTTTTGACAAAATATTATGCCCTCTAGATTCTAAGAAGGTTTTAACTACTTCATAAAGTTCTGCATACTCTAATTTAACTAAGTCAGAGTTTTCAATTAAGTATTTTAAGACTTCTACTAACGAGTATCGTTTTTCTAATTGCTTTAACATTCCTCTGTATCTTGAAACTGTTTTAAATAAATCGAGTAAATCGTTATACCCTAAACCTTCAAAAGTAAATGATTCTAATCCATTTTCAATTAAAAACCCAGACAGTGCAGCATCGTCTTTTAAATAAGTTTCATTTTTACCTTTTTTATATCGGTATAAAGGTGGTTGTGCAATATATAAATACCCTTTTTCAATAACAGGTCTTAAAAATCTAAAGAAAAATGTTAATAAAAGTGTTTGAATATGGCTTCCATCAACGTCGGCATCCGTCATAATTATAACTTTATGGTATCTTACTTTTTCACCATCAAAATCTTCACCAATTCCACACCCAAGTGCTGTAATTACATTTCTGATTTCATCTGATTTTAAAATTTTATCCAGTCGTGATTTTTCAACGTTTAAAATCTTACCTTTAAGCGGTAAAATAGCTTGATAAACTCTATCTCTACCTTGTTTAGCAGAACCACCCGCTGAATCCCCTTCCACTAAATACAACTCTCTAATAGCTGGGTCTTTACTTTGACACTCTGCTAATTTTCCAGGAAGTGTTCCTACACTCATAGCATCTTTTTTACGAGTTAAATCTCTTGCTTTTTTAGCAGCTTCTCTTCCTCGTGCTGCCATAAGAGCTTTTTCCATAATGGCTTTTGCTTGTGCAGGGTTTTCTTCAAAATATTTATCCAGTTGTTCAGAAGTTAATCGTTGACAAATAGGTTTAATATAAGAGTTTCCTAATTTTCCTTTGGTTTGCCCTTCAAATTGTGGTTCAGGAACCTTTACAGAAATAATAGCAATTAAACCCTCACGAACGTCATCGCCTGTAATTTTTGTATCTTTTTCTCTTGCAGCTGCGTTTTCATTTAAATATTTAACAATACTTCGTGTAAGTCCTGCTTTAAACCCAGCTTCGTGAGTTCCACCATCTATGGTTCTAATATTATTAACAAAAGACAATGTTTTTTCTATATATGTAGAGTTATACATAACTGCAATATCTACTTCTACGCCATCAATTTTATCATTAAAAGCAACTGCATCTGAAACAGGAGTATCTTTATTTAAATCTTCAACAAACTGTTTAAGTCCACCCTCAAAGTGGTAAACTTCTTCTATATTTTTAATTTCATCTTTTAGTGTAATTGAAATAAATGAGTTTAAATAGGCAACTTCTCTAAAACGCTTTTTTAAAATTTCAAAATCGTACTCTTTCATTTCAAAAATAGAATCATCCGCTAAAAATTCTATTATAGTTCCTGTTTTTTTAGTTTTACCCGTAATTTCTAAAGGAGATTTTGGAATTCCGCAAGAAAACTCTTGATAGTGAATATTTCCTTCTCTTAAAATTGTCATTTTAAGATCTTTACTTAAAGCATTTACAACAGAAACCCCAACTCCATGAAGTCCACCTGAAACTTTATAAGTATCTTTATCAAACTTTCCACCGGCGTGTAAAATTGTTAAAGCAACCGTTGCAGCAGAGATATTTTCTGTAGGGTGAATAGCTGTAGGAATTCCTCGTCCGTCATCTTCTACTTTAATCCAATGGTCTTTGGTCATAGTAATTTTAATGTTTTTACAAAACCCAGCCATGGCTTCATCTATTGAGTTATCCACAACTTCATACACTAAATGGTGTAATCCATTAACGTTGGTATCACCAATGTACATTCCGGGTCTTTTTCGAACGGCTTCAAGACCTTTTAAAACTTTAATATTACCTGCATTGTATTCTTGACTCATGGATTTCCTTTTTTATTTTTCTAAAACGATTGGCATAATAATGGTGAAGAATTTTTCATCTTCTAAATAAAATGGTAAGTTGGCTTCATTAAACCCAATTTTTATTTTTTCATTATTTGACATACTTAAAAAATCTAATAAATATTTAGCATTAACTGCTAAATAAAAATTGTTTTCAATATTTAAATCAATATCAATTTGTGTTTTTGATTCGCTATCTTCATCTAAAGATTCAAAAATAATTGAATCAGGAGCAAATGTAATTTTTATATTTGAAAACAGTGATGTAACTAATTTAATAGATTCAACCATAACAGCTTTTGGTAAAGACAATTCGTGTTTTAAAGAACTTGGAATTATTCTTTCATAATCAGGAAACTTACCATTAATTAATTTTGTAAAAAATGTAATTTTATTATTTGAAATAACCAAATTTGTGTTGTCGTAAGAAATTTCTATTTCATCTAAGAAAAGTTTTTGAATTTCTATAATTGCTTTTTTAGGAATTATTAGTTGATTAACTTCATTGGTCATATTTTGCAAGTAACTAATAGCTAATCTTCTTGTATCAGTTGCTACAAAATTAATTTTATCTGCTTTAATATCTATCAACGCTCCATTTAGTTCAAACTTAGGATTGTTGTTATCAATTGCTGGTGTAATTTTTTTAATTGCATTTATTAAATTAATTGCACCAATATTTAAAGGTTTTAAATTCTCGCTTTGTGGAAAACTAGGATACTCATTGGCATCATACATAGGCAATTTAAAATTTGACTTTCCCTGTTTTATAGTTAAAGAGTGATTAGCTGCTTCAAATATAATTTCGCTCTCTTTTAAACGCTTAATTATATTAAGTAAGTTTTGTCCATTTACGGTAGCTTTTCCATCTTCCGTTTGTGTTAACTCAAGTATATGTGCTTCTAGACCAATTTCATAGTCAGTTGCTTTTAGTGTTAAGTTGTTATTAGAAACTTCTAGATATATGTGCGAAGTAATGGAACTTGCATCTTTTTTTTCTAAAAACGGTTGCATAGATGAGATTACATTATCAATGATACTTTTTGTAATTACAAACTTCATTTTTACCCCTTTATTTATTTATTTTATTAGCAGTAGAAGTAGACCATGTGAATAGATGAAAACAGTTTCCAACGTTTGATGCTATCAGCGTTTAAGAGCTTGAATAACTTTATGAAAGTATTCACATCTATTCACATAAGTGTTTACAACTTATTTCTACCACTCCTTATTTATAATTTTATTTTTCAAATTTTCAAGTATTAATTTAAAGTTTTCATCTTTTTCAATTAACTCATTGGCTTTTTTAATATTATGAGAAATTGAACTGTGATCTTTCATTCCTAAAAACTTAGCAATATCAGGCATAGAGTTGTGCGTTAACTCTCGTGATAAATAAATAACCACTCTTCTTGCATTTGCAACCGCAGCGGTTCTTTTTTTGGACTTAATATCACTTGGCTTAATATTGAGTTCACTAGCAACCATTGAAATAATATCTGGTAGTTTAATATTCTCTTTTTGTTCTTTAATCTGCTCTTTTAGTAAGCTTTGAGCTAATTCTAAATTAATCTCTTGATTAAGTAAATTAGCACTGGCATTAATTCGAATTAACACCCCTTCAATCTCTCTAATAGAGCTGTCTAAATTTGTAGCAATGTAATTAATAATATCTCTTGTAAGAACAATACCATTAAGCTCTGATTTTTTTTCAATAATTGCAATTTTAGTTTCAAGTCCTGGAATTTGAACATCTGCTGTTAAACCCCACTCAAACCGTGATTTAAGTCTATCTACTAACCCTGCAATTTGTGAAGGTAATCTATCAGATGTCATCACAATTTGTTTTTTGGCATTATGAAGTTCATTAAACGTGTGAAAAAATTCTTCTTGAGTCTGCTCTTTTCCGCTTAAAAATTGAATGTCATCAATTAAGAGTATATCACACTTTCTGTATTTGTTTCGGAAGTGTTCCATATTCTTATTTTTAATAGAAAAGGTAAAATCGTTCATAAATTGTTCAATAGTGACATAAATAACAGTTTTTCCTTGTTCAATGGCATAATTTCCAATAGATTGAAGCAAGTGTGTTTTTCCTAATCCCGTTCCCCCATATATAAACAAAGGATTATATTGAATGCCTGGTTTTTTAGAAACGGCTAAAGAAGCGTTATATGCCATCTGATTAGAGGGCCCTAAAACAAAAGAATCAAAGGTATAAGAGGGGTTAAGCATGGTGCTTTCAGCAGAACTGTTTTTTTCCGATTCACAAATAAGCTCTCTTTTACTTTTTGGCTTTTCACCTGTTAATCTGATTTCAATTTTAGGCTTACTTCCATTTAAAAGTTCAAAGCAGTTTTGAATAGTTGTAGAATATTTTGTTTTAATCCAAGAAGCTATATATTTATTGGGTACTTCAAAGACAGCAATGTTTTCATCGGACATATTTTTTTTATAATTTAATTGTTTTAAAAATCTATCATAATCAGTTGCAGTGGTTTCTTGTTTTAAAATTGATAAAATATCAGGATGTGTCATATAAAATAAACTCTTTTTTTAATATTGATAGATATTATATCTAAAGTTATATAAATTTATTTAGAACATAATTTTTTTTGCTTCTTTAATGTGAATAATTTAAAAAATTCAGTTACTCTTTATTATAATTGTATGAATATAAGGCACTTTTTAGATGTGAATAACTTTAAAGTAATAGATGTGAATAGAATGAATAAGTTAAGGAAAAAAGTTGGCAATAAAAATTTTAGGCATTGATCCAGGTACTATAAATTGTGGTTATGCAGTATTGGAAAAAGATGGACACAATATAAAGCTTATAGAAGCTGGGTTAATTAAAATAAAAACAAAAATATTGCAAGAACAAATTTGTGAAATGACAGAAGGCTTAGATTTAATTTTTGGAAAACACGTTATTAATGAAGTCTCTATTGAAGATATGTTTTATGCGTTTAATCCAAAAACAGTAATTAAACTTGCCCAATTTAGAGGAGCAATTTCACTTAAAGTTTTACAAAAATTTGGAAATTTTAGTGAATACACCCCTTTACAAATTAAAAAAGCAGTAACAGGCAATGGAAAAGCCACCAAAGAACAAGTGGCTTTTATGGTAAAAAGACTTTTAGGAATAAAACAAGAGATAAAACCTTTGGATATTACCGATGCCATTGCCATTGCTATAACACACTCTCAAAGAATAAAGTGATATAATGAAATTTTAAAAAAGAGGAAATAATTAAGGAAAGTAATGAAAAAAATTGGAGTGTTATCATCTTACAATGGAAGTGGTTTTGAAACCATTGTAAAAGCGTGTGAAAAAAAACAACTCAATGCCCAAGTAGTAGTCGTTATTTCTAATAATTCTCAAGCTCAAGTACTTATAAAAGCACAACAAAAAAATATTCCAAATTTTATAATTAACAGTAAACTTTTTCCCAATGAAAATTTAGATGAAAAAATAACCAAACTTTTACAAGAGCATAAATGCGATATTATTTTTCTTTCAGGTTACATGAAAAAAATAGAAAACAATTTACTTCAAGCGTACCCCAATGCTATTATTAATTCCCATCCTGCATTGTTGCCAAAATATGGGGGAGTTGGAATGTATGGAACTAAAGTACATGAAGCGGTTATACAAGCAAAAGATAAACAAAGTGGATGTACCTTACATTTTGTTAATGAAGAGTATGATGAAGGTAAATTTATAGTACAAAACAGTATTGAACTTGAAGATAGTGAGACAATTGAAAGCTTAGAAAATAAAATTAAGAAGCTTGAATCAGTTACTATTATTGAAGCATTAAATAAAATACTTGGCTAAAACAAGAACAAAAAATATAAAAGGCTTTTAATGGACAACCTAAAAAATGACATTATTTTTAATACAATAAATAGTGGAATTATTATTTTAGATGAAGAGTTAAACATTAAAGCATGGAATCGATGGATGGCTATTTATACACATTTAGGCATTCAAGAAACTTTGAATAAAAATCTGTGTGAACTCTTTCCAAGTATTGATGAAAAACGTTTAAAACGAAAAATAAAATCAGTTCTTGTTACTAATACCAGCTCTTTTTACTCTGTTGATCCACACAGATACTTAATTAAAATTGAACTCAGTAATATTACAAACCCAGTGTATGATTCAATGCAACAAGATGTGACAATAGCTCCCTATAAACGAGAAGAAAAATTAGTTGCTTTATTTATTTACGATAAAACTGTTTTATGTGAAAGCAATGCAAAGTTAGAAAAACTCAATAATGAACTAAGAGAACTCTCCTATAAAGACCCAATGACGGGAGCTTATAACAGAAGATATTTTTTTGAAGAATCCGCAAAACTTCTTTCTTTAGCAGAAAGAGAGAAAAGAGACTCTTGTGTTATTATTTTAGATATTGATAAATTTAAAGATTTCAATGACTCTTATGGGCACGATGTGGGCGATGAAGTTATTATTAAATTGGCACATTTACTTAAAAACCAAGTTAGAAATTCAGATGTAGTTGCTCGATTTGGAGGAGAAGAGTTTGTAATTTTCCTATACAACACAAACTTATATAATGCTACGCATATAGCAGACGTTATTAGAGAAGAAATTCATAAAATAAATATTGATATTGGTTCAAAAATCATTAATTTTACCGCTTCCTTTGGAGTAGCAAAATTTCATAAAGAGTTTGACCAAGATAATATTGAACAAACCATTTCACGAGCCGATAAGTGCCTTTATGTTGCCAAAAACCAAGGAAGAAACAAAGTAATTTCAGAAACCTATTTAGGGGCATCTATTTTTAATAAAGATATAGATACTAAAGCCATTAATATAGAAAGTAATATTTATATGCTCAATGATTAAGGCTTAAAGAATAGGAAGATTCCACTTTCTATAGTAAGCTAAAAGCCTTAAGCTCACCCCAAAAGCAAACAGAAGTGTTAAACTAAAAAGATTAATTTGTTCTAACAAATGTAAAATATAGGTTATTACTCCCACAATTATGGCTACTGTTCCATAAAATTCACTGACCAGTATAGAAGGCACTTTATTTATTAAAATATCTCTAAGTGTTCCACCGCCCACAGCTGTTAAAAATGCCAGCATTAAGACACCTAGAAAGTTAAAATTGCCTTCAATGGCAATGAGTGAACCCGTAATGGCAAATGAACTTAAACCAATGGCATCTGAGATGATAAATGCCGTTTTCCCCTCAAAATTGGTAATTTTATGCAACTTAAATAGAAGTGAAAAAATAAGCGTACCAATAACTAAAATAATAGGTAAATTGGCATCAAATACATATGGAGTTTTGTTAGCAATAGTGTCACGAATAATCCCACCACCTAATGCTGTTAAAAATGAAGAGATAAAAATGCCTAAAATATCGAGTTTATAGTGAACAGCAATTAAAAAACCACTTAAAGCAAAAGATATGATACCAATAATATCGGCAATTTGAAGCGCACTCACTTTAGTTTTCTACAAGCTCTTTCATAGCAATTGCAGTTTGCATAATCTCCCATTGAGCGTGAGAATCAAGACGGAGTTTAAAGTAGTTATCCAACTGAGTTGGTAAATATGCTCCCCAAAGTTGAGAGTAAGCAGCTTGAGGAATAATGCGTCTGGCTTCTTGAGGTTTAACACCATCTTCTAAAGCTTTATAGTAGTGTTCTACACATAAATCAATAAGTGCTTGAGTGCTTTTATTGTTTGATTCTACCTCTTTTAATTTTCGTGAAATATAAAAATCAAAAGGTACTCTTTTGCCACTTACATATCTTCGTGAAAGCTCTTGCCATGAAATTCGGTGTCTCACCATTTGGCTTCTTGTGGGTAAATCTACTTTGTATAAAAAGACTTTAAAATGTTTTTTGATAATCTCACACTCTTCAAGGCTATTATAAATAGTTCGAATATCAAAGCTATAATCTTTTGGGTTTTCTTCAAAATCATAAACCAAAGCTCTATAATTGGTTAAAAGTAAATTGCCCTCAACTACTTCTCCAAACTTTTTAGCATTTGAGTACTCTTTTTTTAAAACTTCTTGATGTTTTTCGTTCTTTGGGTCAAGAAGTACGGGAACAAACTCAAAAGAAGAGCTAGGAAGCCCCATACTTTCAGCCATTAAACGGTTGTACAAACTTTCACTTCCCAAAGCTTTAGGCGATTGATAACAAATAGAGGCTACTTGAGTAATAGCTAAAATACGATTTTGCTCGTTAAAATTAGCTTTACTAAAATCCCATTGCTCTACAAATGCAATGTTATCTTCAAGAATATTCTCTTTTTTGTTTATTAACTCAATCATTCAATGCCTTTTTTCAAAATAATTGAATATTATACTCAAATATCATTTAAAACACTTTTTTGTAAACATTTTTCACAATAGTATCGGCAATTGAAGATGTTTTTTGGGCAATCTCATTGGTTTGCAATGCCACTTGTGAATTGGCATTAATTTGTTGGTGCAATAATGCAACAGAGTCATTAATTTGCTCAACGCCTAGTTGCTGCTCTTTGGCACTTAGTGCCACACTTTTAATAAGTTCCATCGTTTTATCTATTGTGCCATTTAAATTTCCATACCCCTCAATCATAGCATTAGCAATGGCTTTCCCGTCATTGGTTTTTGTAGTAGCGTGTAGAACTAAATTTTTTATCTCTTTTGCAGCTTGAGTACTTCTTTCCGCTAAGTTTCGCACTTCTTGAGCAACTACGGCAAACCCTTTTCCTTCCTGCCCAGCCGTGGCTGCTTCAACTGCTGCATTGAGGCTTAAAATATTGGTTTGAAATGCAATTTTATCAATAATATTAATGGCTTCATTAATAGAAGTTACTTGAGTATTAATTTCATCCATAGCACTGTTGGTTTGTTGAGCTAGTTTTTGCCCCGTATTAACAGAGTTGGTTACTTCAATAGCCAAAGCAGTCATGCTTTGTGTTTGTGAAGAGGTTGTAGAAACATTTTGTGTAATATTTTGTAAAACATAAGCTGTTTGGTCTAAATGATTTTGAGCTTTTAAAGAAGAAGAATTAAGTGTCTCCACACTTTGCAGTAAAATTCCTGAAGAGTTTTGAAGTGTTAACCCATTGGTTTTATTTTCAGTTAGCATTTGAATAATGGCATTTTTTAGTTGCGTAATAGAGTTCACAAGATGATTTAATTCACCCTTTTCATCGATATTTTCCAAATGCAACTCATTTTTATAGTTGTAATTGGTGTATTGATTTAAAATTTCATTGATACTACTAAAATTTTCTTTGGTTTGTTTAATCATAGCATTAACATTGGTTTTAAATGATTCTAAGGCTTCATTGCTTGTAGTAGATTTAATAGTTTCATTGTAAGAACCGTGTTGCACTTTTTGCATAACACTTTTTGCTTCTTGAATTAAAATAGCCTCTTCTTTCTCTTTTTCTTGCATTTTTTGCTCTCGTTGGTCAATTACATCTTTGATTTCAGAATATTCACTGGACATTGAAGTATTTATTTGTAAACTTACGTTTTTATTGTCCATATTCTTTAAAAATTCTATTAACTCTTTTGAAAGCATTTTTCCATTTTTATACTCATCGAGTTCGTGAAAAACTAATGCAACTGCAATAATTATTTGTACAATTTGAGCCATACTGTTTTGTGTAAACAAAAAGGCATTTAAGGGTAAAATAATCATACCTAAATAGTGAACAATGGTCATTCGAAAATAGAGTGATTTTAATTTTGTCATAGGTAACTCCTTTATTTAAGGAACATTAACTAAATAAATAAGCAAAAAGATTGATACAAGTCAATATAAGACAAAATTTGTCCTATTTAAGGAAATTGCCTTAAATAGAAGCTTTAAGAAAGATTAAGAAAATTATTTTATGAAAAAGGCTCGGGTTCTTGTAAGTAAAATCCTTGCAAATAATCAACTTGAAGCTCAATCACACAATCGCACACTTCTTTAGTATGTACAAATTCAGCAACGGTTATAGCATTTAACTCTTTTGCCATATTGATAATATTTTTAACAATGGTTTTAGACTCAGCAGAAGTATCAATGTTTTTAATTAAAGAGCCATCTATTTTAATAATTTCAGGACGCAGTTTTAAAATATTTTCCATATTAGAATAACCGCTTCCAAAGTCATCTATAGCAATTTTACACCCTAAGCTTCGTATAGTTTTGGCAAATTTTTCTACAATGCTAAAATCTTCAATAAAATCACTCTCTAAGATTTCAAAAATAATGCAATTAGGACAAGAGATGGCTTTTGTTTTTTCATAAATAAAATCAATAAATTTTTCATTGGAAATATCTTCATAGGAGAGATTAATACTAAATTCGTAAGGACTTTTTTCAATATATTCAAATGTTTTCTCCACCATTATTCGCATCATTTTTTCATAGTGTTTTATTTTTTTTGCAGTTCTTAAATAAGGGAAAACAGACCTAGCAGGAGAATCTTTAGATTCAAACAATCGCATTAGAGATTCATATTTTTCTACTTTTAAAGTTTTAGCATTATAAATGGCTTGAAAATAGGGTTCAATATAGCATTTATCAACACAATTTTTTAAAAACACCACTTCATCTACAAATTTAGTTTGTTCTTCTTCTTGGTAAGCAATGGTCAAAATATCTAAGTTAATATCTATAATTTTATCAAAAGAGCTAAGTTGTAAAATAAGATTTTCTTGAATTAAAATATCTTTAATAAATCCTCTGGCATAACTAAAAGCAGCATTTACATAGTGTGTAGGTAATCCAATGCGTACATGAATTTCACTAATAAAGTGCAGCTTATCAAAATATTCATCGTTGTAATTTCCACAAAAAAGGTTTAAATACCACTGATGAATTCCTAATTCGTGCCGTTGTAAAATCTCTTTATTGTGTAAAAAAAGCTTGGCATGGTCAAACGCCAAAATAAATTCATAAAACCCTTTTAAAAAAGGTTTAGCAAAATCTTGAATAATAGGTTCAACTTCTTTTAATGCTTTTGCATCTAAAGAAGAGAACTGATAATTTTTTAGAATCTTATGAAAGTTCTCATTTTGAAGAGTGCTAAGAACTCTATTTTCGAAAGACATAGGCAAAACCTTTTTATTTTTATTGACTTTAGCAAAAAGTGATTTAAAACCGCTTGATAATAATCAATATAACAAAAATTCTTATTTAATGTGTATGACTATTTTCTTTAACAAGAGTTTTAAAAAGTGGGAATTTCTCTTGTGCAAACGTTTGGTGGCAAGAAACACAGGCATTTACCATTTTACTAAAATAAAAATGGGTAAGTTCATGATTTTTTGAATTTGCCACGTGTTCTAGCATTTTGGCATCGTTATGAAATGCGCTGTCTTGGTCAATAAAGGCTTGAGGCAGTTTAGTGTGCAACTCCTCTTTTTGTGCCGAGGTGAGTTTTTGTTCTAAAATATAGCTATTTTTAATGTTTGCAGCAGTTTTTTCGATTGCTTGGTAATCTCCAGCAATTAAGCTTGACATAATCTCTTTCATCCCTTTTTCAATGGCTAACATCTCTTGAGATAACACCACTCTTAATTGCGATGAAAGTGTTTGCACTCCCATAGGCTCATTGGAAATATGATTTTGTGCCAGTAAACTGCTTGTGGCTAAGAATGCCGTTAATAACCCTTTTTTTAACATAAATTTCTCCTAATTATTTTTCTAAGTATAAGGTAAACATATCAATTTAAGCTAAAAGGTTCTTTACAATTTCTTGACAAAGAAAATTGGATACAGTGGTAAAATAAAATGGAAAGAACAGTACATAAATTATCCTTGGATTATAAAAATTCTTTCAACAAGTGCAAACGGATTGTTAAAAGATTCATCAATAGAGTGTTTTCAGATTAAAAATTTTGCAGTAGATAGATTTGATAAAAAAATTGGCGAAATCAATGAAGCATTATTGATTCAAGTTCACAGTACCATTGCAAAAACGTTTAATCCTACCTATAAAATCAATTGATTTTTTTACTTCTGAGTATCAACTTACTAGAAAAACAATTTCAAAATGATTTTGTTCATTAAAATGATTGTATTTTAAGCCAAAGTGGTGTTTATGTAAAACCTTATGAACAATGCTAAGACCTAAACCAAAACCACCCCTTTGTGAGAGCTCTTGCGTAAAGGGTTTTAAATAGTATTCTAACTCTTTAGTTAAGGGTTTGGCTTGGTTACTGACTTTAATACGGTTTTTAGATACCGCAATGCAAATAGGTAAAATAGTGGCATATTTTAGTGCGTTGTCGATAATATTTTTTAACGCTAAACATAAGTAGTGTAAGTCGCCTGTTATTTTAAAGTCGTTTTTTATGACAAGTGAAATGGTGGATTCATCCGTAATGTAGAGTTTGTTTAAGGCTTCAAGTATGAGTGTTTCTGCACTAAAAATGGTGTAATTAAGGCGTTGAGAATTTAATTTTTCCAGTTCTATGAGTTCATTGGTTAAATTTTCTAAATCAATAAATATTTTTTTAAGAAGCTCTTTTTGAGAAAAATCATCAATTTTTTCAATGGCAAACTTTCCTTTGGCAATGGGCGTGCGAAGTTCATGTCCAATATCTCGTAACAAATCTTCTCTTGTTTTAATTAAATTTTCAAGAGTTTGCGCCATAGTGTTAAAGGTTTTTGATAGCGTTCCTATTTCGTCGTTGGAGTGAATATCAATACGGGCGGACAACTCCCCTTTTGAAAAACTTTCAATTTTTTTGGTAATCTCTTTTAGAGGCGAAAGAAGTTTTAAAATGTATAAGAATATGACAAAAAGCATGGCGGTATCTAGAAAAATCAGAATATTGAGTTGGAGTTGTTCATTGACATTTTGTTCGTTGGGCGTTTTTAAAATAAGATGCTCATCTAAAAAATTGATGTGAAGAATAAACTCATCTTCAAATGATTTTTTTTGAATTGAGACAAAACCAAAGGTGTGTTTTTTGTAGTATAAAACAGTGTTATTGTTGTTGGTTTCATCTGTTATGGGTTTGAGTTTATATTTGTTTAAAAGCTCTTCTATTTTGGTGGCATTATCAATATTTAAAAGCAGTTCATTGGATATTTTTAGATATTTTTCTTTGATTAAATCATCAATTCTTTTTGTATTAATGGAATCAATCCAAAAGCCAATAATGCTCATAAGAATAAAGCTGATTAAAAATAGAATAAAGATTTTTTTAGAAATGCCCATTATTTTAGGAACTTATATCCAATACCCCAAATTGATTTGATGTATTTTGGATTTTTTGAATCGTCGCCAATTTTGTGGCGAATATTTGAAATGTGCATATCAATGGTTCTGTTTTTGGTGTTGATATCTAACGATGACGCATGAAGTATTTGCTCTCGTGAAAGATTTTTATTGCAGTTTTGAACTAAAAAAAGAAAAATTTCAAACTCTATTTTGGTTAAATCAATAGGATAATTGTCTAAGAAGAGTTCACGATTTTGTGCATGGAGGGTAAATTCACCGACAGTTAACGTATTTTGTTCACTCTTTTTCAGACAATTTTCAAGGCGTAAAACCAACTCTCGTGGTTCATAGGGTTTGGCTAAATAATCATCAGCTCCTAGTTCAAAGCCTAAAATCTTATTGCCAATATCACCTCTGGCTGACGAGATAATAATGGGAATATCGCTTAGGGCTTTTAATTTTTTAAACAGATCAAAACCATCCATTTCAGGCAGCATTAAATCTAAAATAATAATGTCATAGGTGGGGTTATTGTTCAGTTCCTCTATGGCATCTTTTGGGTACGCAAAGATGCTACAAGAAAAGCCAAAGTCTTGAAGATACTCTGCTATAAATTGACTCATTTGTATGTCATCTTCAATTAAAAGGACTCTTTTACTCAATTTTCCACTCCTGTAAATAGTATGAAAATTTTTCTCGTTGATGTGGCGTTAAAATAGTATGGATGCGTTTAAAAATTCTAATTTCAAGCTCAATGGCTTCTTCAGTAATTTTTTTAGCAGTTTTCTCATATTTCTTTTCATCAAAATACTCTTTTTGCATTAGTTTTTGCAACTTTTTCTGAGCTTTTTCTTTTTTCTTATAATAGCTTGAAAACTCTTTTTTGCAAGAGAGTAAAATTTCTTTAATTTCACTCTCTTGAGTAGGATTTAATTGTAAATAATCCATATTTCTGTGGATATGTAGTGTACTAAACTCTTTTTGTAAATTATCATCGGCACTTAAAAAAGTATAAAAAGCTAAAAAAAGACTACAAAAAATCGTTAATGTCTTTAACTTTATCATTTTCAATCAATCCTTTTTCAATATTATCGTGACACGCTTTACAATTGGCTTTACTTTTTACCTCTTTATGCAAAAAAACCTCTTTGGGAATTTTTTTGTGTTTCTTTTTCCAATAATCTGTTAGTGTAACCGCAATTATATCGTTATTTCCAATTGAATTTGAAAATTTAAAACTAAACTTTTTACTTGAAGTTTCGGCACTGTTTTGAAGTAAAAAATTTAAAATATTTTGATGTTCATCCTCTTCTAAAGAGGCATCGTCTCCAAAATGGTCAGATAAATTGTTCATTAACGCTACCCATGAGTGTTGGGGCAGTATTTCAGGTGGATATAAGATATGGCACGAAGCACACTCTTTTACAAAAAGAGCATTTTTCGAAACATAATCAATGGGTTTAAATTTTGAAGCCATTAAAATGTTTTTAGGCTCCATTAGGCTAAAAAGTAAAAAAGCAATAAATATAAAAGCAAAAACTAAAGCAAAAACTTTTTGAAAAAATCCTAGTTTAATGCCCTCTTGTTGGTCTGTTTTTTTAAATCCTGTAAAAATGGAGTTTAGCGTTTCATATTTTCCATGAAGCAATTTATCGCTTAAAATTCCTCCAAGATGTGCTGCAATTAGAAAAAGAACGGCATTGGCTAAAAACTCATGAATATCTTCAAAGAGTTTCATTTTTTTAAATAAAGAGTCATTTAAAAATGAAAACACTCCTTTGCCCTCTTGAATACCAAAAGTTAAAGCACCTGTAATAATTACTAAAAAAATAGTTATAAACATTGCCATCATTACATATGAAGCTGCTGGGTTATGCCCTATATATTTTTGTTTGGAGTTAAACATGCCTAACATAAACTCTTTTACATTGGCAAACCCAAAAGGAAAATCTTTAAATTTTGAGTATTTAGGACCTATAAATCCCCAAAAAAATCGAAAAACTAAAAGAATTAAAATAGCATATCCAAAAAAAGCATGATAATTTAGCCACTTTTCATCATCGCTTAAAAATGCTAATAAAATTAAAAGAGCTAAAAGCCAGTGAAAAACTCGTGTTGGCATGCTCCAAATGTAGGACTTAAACATTGTGTATCCTTTTTTCTTTTATTCTTTCCATGCGCCGTAATTGGGAATTTTGATATCTCTTTTGGTATAAATTCCACGGTCAGCTGTGGTATGGCACGCCATACAGTTAAAAATGCCTTTAACCTCTTTTTGAGTAATTAAATCGGCTCGAATATCGTTGTGCTTTTCTATCATATAGGGTGTTTTAGAGATAGATTCAGGTATTTGCCCTACTTTTATGCTTTTAACAATTTTAGCACTTCGTTTATACTGCATGTTTTTCTCAGCACTGTTGGCAACTAAATAGTTTAAAATAGTCATATACTCTTCTTTATCCAATGAAGCATCGGTGTCAAAATGGTTCTCTAAATTATTCATCATTTTTCTCCAAGCATTTTCGGGCAACAATCCTGCTTGATATGCAAAATGGCACGAACCACACTCTTTTGAGTAAAAAGCATTGTTAACAGCAGCTACTTCTTTTTGGGTCGGCTTTGTGTTTTTTTTTGCCTGATTGCCATTATTGGCAAACAAAGCAACCGCTAAAACGGCAATAAATAGTAGATATTTCATAATTAATCCTTTGATAAGATGTAGGTTAGTACATCCCCTTTTTCTTGAGTGCTTCCTTCTTTGTTATACACATCTATGAAGTTTCTTTTTAGCCATTTTTCAATGGTTTTAAGGTCACTGAGTCGCTCCGGATTGGCTTTAGGTGAGAGTGGTTCAATGGTTTTTCCCGTAAAAAAGTTTTGATGTGTTTGGGTAAAATCGGTTCCATGACATGAAACACAAGAGATCTCTTTCCCTTTTTTCCCAATATGTTTTGAAGTGAAAATTGCTTCCCCTCGTTTGGCATCAAAGGCAGTAAAGTTAGCATTTTCTTGTTTGGCTTGTACACTTAATGCGTTTAAATAATCATCGATAACAGCTGAAAAACAGAAGCTTGAAAGCAGTATGGGAATTAGAAGAAGTTTCATTTTTTATCCTTAAAGTGGCATAGATAATGAAAGTATAGATGATTTGTATCAAGTGTAAGTGAAGGCTCTCTTGATATTTCCTTGACACTTTTTTGTAAGTAACAAGTAACGTTTTGAATACGCTACTTGTCAGAGGATGTTTTATTTAAATATAAATTTTAATATTTTTTACCAATTTTGTCATAAAGTTCATTTCTTAGAATCCTTATTTGAATCTCTTTTAGAATCTCTTTATAGATGTCAGAGTCCAGTTTATCAGATTCCTCCCAATTTGCACCCGCTTTATTTGCCATAAAAGCAACCGCATTAATAAATTCATCAAGAGTTATTTTCGGATCACCACCATGTCTAGGCATTTTTCGTGTTCCTACCCACCCATGTGCTGTTGGGAACTGTTGTCCCTCTTCAATAAGCTCTTCCCAATCTTTTTTGTTCCCAAGCTTCAATGCTTCTGGAATAAATGCATTTGAGTGACACACAGCACACGATTGTGCATAGACTGTTTTCCCATCTCTCATATCATTTGATTTATTTTTATGTTTACTACTAGCAAATGCTAAATTTGAAAGTAATAAAACCAATAATGTTCCCAAGGCTAAACTCTGTTTCATGCTCTTTTCTCCTTTTATATAATTAAAGAATAATACCATGAGGGCATAGCAAATAAGAAGCAATTAAATATATAGTTTTATTAAAGTAATAAATATATGTATTGAATAGTAAGATCACTTTTAATATTTCTTTTAAGCATGCTGGTAATTTAAAAACAATATATATTAAAAATGATTACACCCCATGTAATGACAAAAATACCAATGCTTATAAAAACAATGGTACTTCCCACATCTTTGGCTCGTTTTGCCATAGCATGATGCTCTAACGTTACCAAATCCACCACTCTTTCAATGGCACTGTTTATGGCTTCTGCAAGAGGCATTCCCATAAGCGTAATAAACATCAAGAGTTTATTGGTAAGTGATGTCTCTATAAAAAAAAGAAGAGGCAACAAAAGACAAACAATAATGAGTTCAAGTTTAAAAGAGGTTTCTGTTTTAAGTAAATCTTTTAACCCTTCCAACGCATAGCCGGTATTTTTAAAAAAGTTGTATTGCGGTTGATTTCTCATTGATGCGCCTTATGTTCTGGTTTTCTTGCTTTGTCTAAAATATCTAACGCCGGTTGGTAAACATCGGTTTGGACTTCAAACAGACCTAATAGTGTGTGAAACAGATTATCTTGTGAAAAAGCATTGGATTTATACGCATGGAGTTGTTCCATGTCAAACTCTTCTTGGAACTCTTTACTTAACCACAAAAGTGACGCCACATGCGTTTGTGAATCGGGTGCCATAAAGTAAGGAAGACCGTGTAAATATAAACCATTTTCTCCTAAGCTCTCACCATGGTCAGCCATATAAATCATGGCGGTTTCATGCGTTTTTGAGTAAGGTTTTAAAAACTTAATGACTTCAGATAAAAAATAATCGGTGTGTAAAATAGCATTATCATAGGCATTGCTGACCTCTTCTTGAGTGCATTTTTCCAGCTGATTGGTTTTGCACACAGGGGTGAATTTTTCAAACTCTTTGGGATAGCGTTTATAATAAGCAGGTCCGTGGTTACCCATTTGGTGAAGAACAATTAAAACATCTTTTTGATGGCTTTGTTGTATAAAATCTCCTAAGCCTATAAGCATCCCAATATCTCTGCACTCACCATCTTCTTCGCAAATGGAATTGGTTTTCGAAGTTTGAAAATTTTCATATTTTACTCTTAAAGCTACATTTTTAGAATCGGAATTATTATCTCTCCATAAAATATTAACCTCATTGGTACGAGTTAAAACATCTAAGATATTTTCAGTGGTAATTCCCTTTTTGTAACTGTATTCATCTTTGGTATAAATAGAAAACATGCAAGGAACAGAGTGTGCTGTTGAAGTTCCACATGAACGCATATTAGAAAAATTTACAATATCTTCTTTTTCAAGCAGTGGATTGGTTTGTCTGGCGTAACCATTGAGTGAAAATCGGTCAGCTCGTGTGGCTTCTCCTACGACTAAAATAATCAACTCTTTTTTATCTTCAGGCGTTTCATTGATTTTTGCATCCTCTCCTAAAGGTTGAAGAATTATTTTTCCACTGGTAAAACTCTTTTTAGTATAATTTATAATGCTGTAAAACCAAAAAGAAGGGTTGGCATGATATTTTAGTGATTTGTGTTCTCTAAAAAATGAGGTATAAAATTGACTGAAACTCAGAATAATAACAACTATTAACCCCAATGAAAGTAACAAAAACTTTAATTTTGTAAAAAGTTCAAGTTTTAAAGAGGCATAAACAAGCTTTGTTTTATAAACATAAAAAGAAGGAAGAACTCCTAAAAAAAGAATATAAAAAACCAATTCAAGGCTAAAAAGGTCAAGTGATTCTTTTAAATTGGTCTGCAATGAGTTTTGAATCATACTGTAATCAATGATAACATGATATGTATCCATAAAGTAAGCGGTAAAAGAAGAGATGAGTAAGGAAATAATTAATACTGGTTTGGTGGTATACTTTGAAGCCAATAAACTGAAAATAAAGGCAATAAATAAAAAAAGTGTCATATAAATAGATAATAGATAAATTATATTCATTCCATTTAATGGGTAAATTTCTATAACATTTCTAAAAAAAGAGAAATTGTAAAAAAGGGTAAAAATGAATGAGACTATAATAATGAGTCTATATTGAGCTGTTTTTTGCATATAATTCCTTATTGAACGACTTAAGAAATTGTAGAGCGAATAAGATAATAAACTATTAATGAATAGTTAATCACTCTATTTAGAAAATTATTTTTATATGACTTAACGCTAAACTTTATTTAAAGCCTAAAAAATAAATAAATACCATACACTTTTTAAATAAAATGTATGGTAAGAAATTTTAGCAGAGTTATTTTTGAACTAAGTATTGAATGGTAGGACCACTGCTATCTATTTTTAAAACTTTGTATCCGTGATTTTTAACATCTTGAGGAATATTATTAATGCTTTGAGGGCAATCGCTAATAATTTCTAAAATTTCGCCTTTCTTTAAACTTTGCATGGCTTCAAGTGTTTTAACTGCAGGATAAGGGCAAGGCTCTCCTTGCATATCTAAACGGTAAGTGGGGATAATGGTCTCTTTCATAATTTATGCTCCTTTTGAGTTTAATTTTTTTCGGTAATTATTTTCTAATTTTAGAATTAAGATAAAGAGTAAAAAAAGAAAAATTGAGTTTATAAATAGTCCGCCATAGTTTCCAAAAGATTCTAGCAGATTTATTTTTGGCCAAGAAGTAGCTAATGAAAGAGAAAAACTGTCCCACATAAAAGCTAACAGTGTAGCACCTATAACATTTCCAACTCCTACAATCCAAAAATGCACTTGACCTTCAACGGCTCTATACATCCAACCACACTCGCAACCCCCTGCTAGAACAATTCCAAAACCAAAAAGTAAACCACCAATTAGGGCATTGGGACCTGCCCACATAATTTTAGGAGGCTGACCTATCATGATATAGCTAAAAACACCAATAGTTGAAACCGCCATTCCAATAACAATAGCCGTTGCCATTTGGCTTCTTCCTGTTGTAAAAATATCTCTAAAAGCAGAGGTAAAACAGATTTGTGCTTTAGCAATTAAAAGTCCAAAAGCACTTCCAAAAAGCATAGCCATACCTAGTTTTTGAGTGTTTGCTACGAAAATTAAGTATAAAGCCCAAATAATCATAGCAATAAAGACAACCGTACCAAAAGTGAAAAACCGTTTTACTTTTTCTTCATCGTGTGGTAACTCTTTGGCACAACTTACCTTTTGCAATTTAAACTTAGATTGAAAAAAAGGAAGTGCAGTTGTTTTTGCACCTAAATAAACTCCTACAATCATAGCTAGTGTAAACATCCACGCATGAAGTGAAAATTGAGGAATACCTGTAAACAGACTTGCCAAGTTACAACCCATTCCAAGTCTTGCTCCAAAACCTGCAATAATTCCACCAATTAATGCTTGAAAAATTCGAATATTACTTGCAGGCATTCTAAGTTTTACATTATTACCCCAAAAAGCAGCAGCTATACACCCTGCAAACATTCCTATAATCATTACGCCATCTACTCTTGTAAGAGAGTTTCCTTCCATATTCATAATTTTAAAATATCCCCAAGTAGAGATATCTACACCTACAAACTCTAAAATATGCCCACCCCAGCGTGTAAACTCACCCGTAACTGCCCAGTATGTTCCCATAAGACCAAAGTAATATGCAGCTATTACGCCTAAAGCAATAATAGCTGGCAATGGGCGCCAGAAAGCTACTAAGTAGCGTTGTTTAAATTGATTAAAATAATCCATTTAAAATCTCCTAACAATATAATATATTTGAAAAATAGATAACACTTTTATTGGGTAAAAGTATTGTTATCTGTAAAAGATGACATGAGAAGAGTTCTTAAATGTCTATTTGTACCACAAATCTAAAGAGCATAATAACGCACTGAAACTTAAATATATTTAAAACGGTCAAATATTTTTGACCAAATTTATTCTCAATAGATATAAAACTGGCGTTAGTTTAAGCTATTTTTTAGTATAATCGCGGAAAATTTAAACGTAAAGAGAACAGATGAGAGACATAAGAAATATTGCCGTAATAGCACACGTTGACCATGGTAAGACTACACTTGTAGATGAGTTGTTAAAACAATCAGGAACTTTTTCATCCCATGCACAAATGGATACAAGAGTTATGGACAGTGATGCCATTGAAAAAGAAAGAGGAATTACTATTCTTTCAAAAAACACTGCCATTGACTATGAGGGAGTACGAATTAATATTATCGACACTCCAGGACACGCCGATTTTGGTGGAGAAGTTGAACGAGTTTTAAAAATGGTAGATTCCGTGGTATTGCTTGTGGATTCGCAAGAAGGGGTTATGCCTCAAACTAAATTCGTGGTAAAAAAAGCACTCTCTTTAGGTCATAGACCAATTGTTGTTATTAATAAAATTGATAAACCAGGTGGAAACCCAGAACAAGTTGTAGATGAAGTGTTTGATTTATTTGCTCAAATGGATGCTACAGAAGAACAACTAGATTTTCCAATTGTTTATGCAGCTGCACGTGATGGGTATGCAAAATTAGATTTAAAAGATGAAAGTAAAGATTTAACCCCACTTTACCAAACTATTTTAAAAGAAGTTCCAAAACCAAAAGGAAGCGATGAAAATGGCTTACAACTTCAAGTGTTTACACTTGATTACGATAACTTTATTGGAAAAATAGGAATTGCTCGAATTTTTAATGGAACTATTTCAATGGGTGAAACAGTACTTTTATGCAAAGCCAATGGCGAAAAAATAAAAGGAAGAGTTTCTAAGCTTATTGGATTTAAAGGGATGGAACGGTTTGATATTAAAACAGCAGGTACTGGTGATATTGTTGCCGTTGCTGGGTTTGAAACTATTGATGTAGGTGACAGCTTATGTGACCCTGCTAATCCAATGCCTCTTGACCCTATGCACATTGAAGAACCAACGCTTAGCGTTACTTTTGCAGTTAACGACTCTCCATTAGCAGGAACTGAAGGAAAATTTGTTACTTCAAATAAAATTAATGAACGACTTGCTTCTGAAACAAACACTAATATTGCCATGAATTATGAGCAGTATGGTGAGGGAAAATTTAAAGTTAACGGAAGAGGGGAACTTCAAATTTGTATTTTAGCTGAAAATATGAGAAGAGAAGGATTTGAGTTCTGTATTGGACAACCTGAAGTTATTACTAAAATGGAAAATGGCGTTAAAATGGAGCCTTTTGAGCATTTAGTTATTGATACTCCCGATGCATTTTCAGGAGCTATTATTGAAAAACTTGGAAAAAGAAAAGCTACAATGACCAATATGATTCCAATGGGTGAAGGGTACACACGAATTGAGTTTGAAATTCCAGCTCGTGGATTAATTGGTATTCGAACAGAATTTTTAACTGAAACAAAAGGTGAAGGGGTTATGAACCACTCATTTTTAGAGTTCAGACCATATTCTGGTTTTGTTGAATCAAGAAAATATGGAGCACTGGTTTCTATGGAAAATGGTGAAGCCGTTGGATACTCTTTATTCAGTTTACAAGAAAGAGGAATGCTTTTTGTTAAACCTCAAGATAAAGTTTATGTAGGAATGGTTATAGGACAACACGCTAAAGAAAACGATTTAGATGTTAATCCTATTAAAGGAAAACAACAATCAAACGTACGGTCTTCAGGTGCTGATGAAGCGATTAAACTTGTACCACCAAAAGTAATGGCGTTAGAAAATGCTTTAGAGTGGATTGAAGAAGATGAACTTGTAGAAGTTACTCCAAAAAGTATTAGAGTAAGAAAAAGAGAGCTTGATCCAACATCTAGAAAAAGATCGGCTAAAAAAGCTAAATTTGATTAAGAAGTAAGTGCATATATAAAAAAGCAAAGGTAAATAGCCTTTGCTTTTTTTATGTTTGTTAACTTATTTTTTCTTATAAAAAGAGAGTATAGCTGTAGAAGTTTGCCCATTATAACGCTAATATTACCAACACTGAGCGAAATAAATTTCGCTTTCCAAAGAGTTAAATCTTCCGTATGTATTTTCGTATAGGAACCTTAAATTTATTTAAGGCAATATAACAACAAAAGTAAAAACAACAACAAAGCACTAATATATTCATAACTTTATTTATATAACTTATACTACATATTTTAATATTGCTATAAGGAAGTAACCTATAAAATAGAGTTATTATGCAATATACTACATATAGGATTATAGTATGGACAATAAACAAATAGCAACTTTTATTAAAAAAAGAAGAAAACAACTGTCCCTTACTCAAATAGAATTAGCAACGCTTAGTAACATAAGTACAAGAAAACTATCTGATATTGAAACAGCTAATGGTGCTACAACCATTGATATTCTCAATAAAGTTTGTGATATATTGGGCGTAGAGATAGATTTAAATATAAAAAGCAGTAACAAATTGCACGATTAATTAAAAAGTATCTTCCTACTTACAAACTAGAACTTATAAGGTTTTTTAAACTTCTCCTTTTTAACTACCTTATAGGAAATGGCGATGCTCACTTAAAAAACTTTTCTGTACTTCAACGAGATACAAAAGAGTATGCACTAAGTCCTGCATATGACTTACTTTCCTCTTCAATTCATATACCAAATGAAACAAAAACAGCATTGACTTAAATTTCATATTTTTCTCTTTTTAACAGCAAACCTAAAAAGAGTAAAGCTAAAAATGAAGTAGAGATCATTAAGGCAAATATTGGTAGAAGTGTTCCATTGTGGAAAAAACTTGCCATTAGTCCAACTAAAGAAGCAATAGTAAACCCAACAACACCATTTAAAGCAGTTGCTGTTGCACTTATTTCTTTAAAGTGTTCAAGTAATAAAGACAGAGCGTTACCAAATATTAAACCAAGTGATCCAATAAAAAGCATAAATCCTATTACTACAACGGGTAAAACTACAACGGATGAAAAAGTAAAAAGTAGTAAAGCACTTAACAGTTGTAAAACTACTCCAGATATAAAGAGTCTTATGGATGAATATTTTTCAAGCAATTTAATATTTAATTTGCTAAAGAGCATTAAACTAACTACATTTGTACTAAAAAATAGACTAAAAAATATAAGATCTAACTCGAAATATTCCATATAAATAAAAGAAGCTTTGGTTATATATATAAACAGACCTGAAAAACTAAACCCACTGGCTAAAATAAGTAACATAGCGGTTGGATTTTTAAGTATGACTATATAGTTTGAAAACATTTTGCCACTTTTTATTTTTGGTGAAGTCTCTGGCAACTTTGTTACAAAATAAAGCAGTATCAAACCATAAATAGTCAAAAATATAAAAATATAATGCCAATTTAAAAAGTAGAGTATTACAGCACCAATAACTGGTGCTAGCATTGGAGCAATCATAATAATCATGGAGACAATAGAAAATATTATAGCACCCTCTTTTCCATGATATACATCTCTTATGATGGCCGTTGTGTTTACCACTGCAAAACCACCACCAATTGCTTGGAAAAATCTAAATATCCATAGCTGTTCAACCGAGGTAGCAAAACTTATTGAAAAAGAAAATATTATATAAACAATTAAACCACTAAAAATAAATATTTTTCTTCCATATCTGTCAGATAGTGGACCTCCTAAGAGTTGTCCTAAAGCAAAACCTAAAAGAAAGATACTAAGTGTTATCTCTATTTGATCTATTGAAGTGTAAAAATGTTCAGCAATTTGCGTAAATGAGGGTAAATATAAATCAATAGCCAGCGGAGTTATTGCTGTTAGCATGGCGAGTATAAAGACAAAACCTTTAGGTAGGTTATATTTTGTTGAATTCATTTTAAACTTTCTTTTTTACGATTAACGAAGGATAATAAATATTTTACTCTATATGAGCCAATAAAGTCGTATAACTAGAAGTAAACTAGATATTAATATTAGTTTTGAGACTGTAAGAACTTAGCAATAAGATAAAATATTACGAAAAGAGAAGAAAAGCTCACAAGCGGATATGGAATAATTTTCTGATATTATTAAAAAAACAATCTTTAAAATAAAAAATGGACAGAAAATAAATTAAAAACATATGTCAACACAATATAGAGTTAGAATCTTATTAAATGAGTTTAAGATGGGCAATTTTAGGAGTTCAAATAGATGAAAAAAATAACACTTGAAAAATATTTTGATATATCAATATTTTTAAATACTGCTTCTGAAGCAGAGTATACGCAGTACAGAAAAGAGTGTCATAAAAACAAGTATACTTTTGATGAAAATAAAAAAGTGGCGGAGATAGTCCGATTTTATGACATGAAAAACAGTGATAACCATGAAAACCCGATTGCCAAAAATCTTTTTCAAATAAAATCAGGATTGTTTATTGCTGTTTTTTTGATTACGGCAATACTTTATGCACTTTCTTTTAAAGATGCTATTAATATGAAAATTTATATACTTTTTTCATTTATTGTTCCACTTTTATATAGTTTTTGGGGGTTATTTTCTGTTTTGAGATATAAATTTCCAAGCAAAGAAGAGAACTCATTTCTCAAAAAAATTTTAAGTTTTAGAAAATTATTTACACAACAAAAATCATATGAGACAGTACATAGCCATGTGTTTAAAACAATGTCAACAGAAATATTTGTTGGCATGGGAGTTATGTATGCTCTTGGGGTTTTAGCCACAACTGTAGTTATTTTCTGGGCTTTTTCTATTAACTTTTATTCTGAGAGTACCTTTGAGAGTGCGACTTATGTGCCTGAGACTCTTTCTTGTGCTACAAAAATATTTTACGCTCAGATAACCTTGGGTGATAAATCAGAGTGTGCTTGGTTTATTATAAAACTCATTGGAATATTGTTTGTTATTAAACTAGTTATTTTATTTTTTGCTCAAAAAAATCTGCAAAAGACCATTTTGATTAGCTTAAAAAATCAAGGAGAGAAATTCTTTGATGTTATTTTTAAATCAGTAGAGATTAAGCAAAATAATCCAAATGCTAATACCGCAACTGGTAGTACGATGTTAGAGCAGGAGACAAATGAAAAAGCAAAAACACCTGCGTTAGACTACTATGTGCTATATTATAATATGAACTTAAATGAAAAAGAGAAAATAGTTTTTGATTTTGCCAATACCGTGGAATTGCAAGGTAAAAATCATCAATCTTTTTCTTATGCACTTTTTGACAAAGAAGATGAAGACCTGCAAGTGCAATCACAACTGGCGAATATTATTTTTATGTTTACCTCTGCTGAAACACTTCCTGATAATACCTTTAAAGATGATATTTCGTATATCTTAAGTAATGGTGCAGTCAAAGAGATTTGGATACTTCCACTTACGAAAATGGGCAAGAGTTATATCCTTTTAGGAGAAGATTCTGAGATGTATCAAGAATGGAAGCAGCAAGTTTCATTGAAAATTAAAAATCCTAAAGTGAGGTTGTATGATGACAAAAAATAAACCCACATTTGCTTTTATTGGTAAACCCAACAATGGCAAAAGCAGTATTATCTCAGCGCTTACTTTTGATGACAGAATAGAAGTATCAAAAGAGATTGGAACAACCACAATTAAGAGCCGATATGACTATATTTATAATGATGAGCTGATTTACAGCTGCTACGATACCCCAGGATTTGAAAAAGCCAAAACAATATGGAATTATATTAAGCAAAATAAACAGAGTAATTTTAATATTAATGTATTGCAAAAATTTATAGGTGAGTATGTTAGCCATGAGAATATGCATAAAGACATTGAAATATTAAAGGCAATAGTAGAGAGTGAATTTATTGTTTTTGTGATTAATATTTCAGAAAACTATAATCAAAATGTGATTGGTTATGAGCTGGAAATACTAAAGTTTATCAATAAACCAGTGCTTGTGCTTTTTAATAAAATTGGGGATATTGAGTATGGGGATAATTGGAAAAAGAAACTTTATGAATATGAAATAAAACATATTTATGAGTTTAATCCTTTAGATGGAAGCTACAGTAATATTCAAGAGATGTTTAAAAATCTTTACACCATTGCTCCTATTTTAGAGCAAAAACAACACCTTGATAAAATTATTAATGCTCACAGAAGACGATATGACGAAAACACAACTAAGTCAGCTCTGGAAATTGCACGCATGATTGCAGAAATACTTCTTCATCAAGCTGAATATAAAATCTTTGGTGAAGAAGCATCACAAGAGGACAAAGATAACGCACTTAAAAATTATCAGGAAGAAATTTATAGCATTGAAAAAAAGACGAAGAAATTGGTTGAGAATTTTTGGGGATATTATCAAGTCAAAATAAAAGATGAAAGAGCAGAACTTGATTCAAAAGAGTCTGTAGAATCATCGGGGTTATCAACAAAAAATCTTATTATTTTGGGTGGAATTGTAGGGGGAAGTTTTGGAATGTCCCTAAGTGCCCTTTTGGGCGGTTTAGACTTTGGAGTCATTACGGCATCGGGAGTTTTAGTAGGTGGTGGTGTTGGAAAGTGGCAAGCCAGTAAGTTGTATTTGGATAAATTTGTCTCCAATAAAATTATTCATTCAATTAATAAGAAAAACTATAATGTTATTTTTATCCTTATAAAACGCTCTCTTGAGCATCTTCACAAACTTCTTGAAAATGGTCATGCCAGTCGTAAAGATATTGTGATTGACAAGGACAATAGTAAATGGAAATTTAATGAAAATTGGGAGTTTAGCAAAAGTGAACTGAAAAATATTTCAGAGATAAGTAAAGAGATTGTAGATGACAAAAATATTGATAGTAATCTCGATAAACTCTCAAACATTCTAAAAATAATTATTCAAAAAGAGATAAAGTAAGAAGACGGAAACTAAAAGTTTTCAAGAGAAATACTATAGTTATTAAATAACAATATTTATAATATAACAAAAACATTACAAACTGACATATTTTCAATTTAAAATCAAAAAAATAGTTAAAATACTTTTATAAAAATAAGGAGTATTGGATATGGAACTTGCAAATACCATAGAAACAAAAATATATGAATTACGCGGTATGAAAGTTATGTTAGACAGTGACCTATCAAAACTTTATGAAGTTGAAACAAAAGTTTTAAATCAAGCCGTAAAGCGAAATATTAAAAGATTTCCATCTGACTTTCTCAAAGAGAGTGCAAGCACAAGATGTTTCAACTCACTAAAAATGAATTGGAAATTTTGCGGTCACAAATTGTGACCACAAAATTTACAATGACAAGAACAACACCCTATGTATTTACAGAACATGGGATATCGATGCTTTCATCTGTTTTAAAAAGCCAACTTGCGATTGAAGTAAATATTCAAATTATGCGAACATTTACCAAAATAAGAGAATTTGCTCTTAACTATAAAGATATAGCAAAGAGAATTGAAGCAATAGAAAAAACAATTAAAACAGACCAACAACACCAAAACTACAATACTCAAAGAATTGATGATGCATTTGAACTCTTGCATCAAATTTTACAAGACACTCAAAAAACAAATAATAACTTGATAGGGTTTAGACCAAAAACACCTCACGAAAAGAAGTGAAAATTAACAAACTTTATTGATCTTTTAAAGTAATAACGGTCATTTCACTACACGCACCTAAACGCATAGGTGGTCCCCAAAATCCTGTTCCTTTGTTGACATAAATTTGTGTGTGTTCATTGTGTTGGTGGAGTCCTTTTAAATAGGGTTGTACAAGTTTTACTAAAAAGTTAAAAGGCACAAGTTGTCCTCCGTGTGTGTGACCACTTAGGACTAAATCTACGCTATTTGGAACTTCATGGATATATTTGGGCTGATGTGCCAGTAAAACTGTAGCCGAATTTGTATCTATTTGCTCTAACGCTTTGTTAATATCGGGTTGAAATTTTTCGAAGGTGTAACCAAAAACATCGTAAACACCTGCTAGGTTAAAACCTTGATTTTCTTCACCTATATAAACGGATTCATTTTCTAAAACTTTAATTCCAATACGAGTTAAGTACTTTATTAAGACTTCAATATTATGAAAATATTCGTGATTTCCCACGGCAAAAAATGTTCCATAGGTACTTTTAATATGTTGCAATTCATCTATTGCATCTTTTGCATATTTAATATCGGTATCTATTAAATCGCCTGTAATTACTACGGCATCGCAATTTTGTGCATTTATTTTCTCAACTAGGGAAGCTATAAATTTTTTGTCTATTAAACCACCTATATGGACATCGCTTAGTTGAACTATTTTGTACTCTTTTTCTAAATTTTTAAGTTTTACTTGTACATATTCAGTTTGAATATATCTTGCGTTGTACATGGCTTTGGCATTAATGGAAGCTGCAACTGCTAGGGAACTTATATCTAAAGATTTTTTTAAAAATGCTCTTCGTTTACTATTTTTTGTACTTACATTTATTAGGTAATTAAAAAGTTCATAAATTACTGTTGTAATAAAAAGAAGAAAAATAAGACCAATGGGAATACTAAAGAGAAAATATATGAAGTTAGGAACTACTGGAAAGTATCTAAAAAGCATATACCCTAAAACACCAAAAAGGTTAATAAGCAAGAAAATATTAAAAACTTTCTTATAAATAGGTTTCATATTAAGCTTGTTAACAAAGCGTTTTGAAATGAAAAGTGTCAATAAAATGAAAACCAATAAAAATATTGTTGCGAAAAGTAAGAATCTCATGATAGAATTATATTATAATTTATTAATTTATCACTAAAATAAATTACTAAGATATAATAAAAATAAATGTGACACAAAAGGGGTAAAATTTGGGTAATTTAACTATTTCAAAAAAGTTTACATTAATTTCATTAACAGTAACTTTTATAACCATGATTTTGGGATTTGTTCTCTTAAATGGCTATAAAAAAACTTTAGTAGACGAAGTCTATGCAAATGTAACAGCCGATTTAAAAAATTTAGCAGAAGACAGAATACAAGCAAAATTTGATGTGGGTATTTCTAATGCAATTTCGATTGCCAATGACCACTATATTAAAAGTTCACTTGAAGAGAACAACAGAGAATTTGCCATTAGTGCACTTGAAAATCTCTCTTCAAATATGAAAGAAAATACTCCGTTTAAAAATATTAAAATACATCTTCATACAAAAGATAATAAATCGTTTTTAAGAAGTTGGTCTCCTAATAAATATGGCGATGATTTAAGTTCATTTCGTGCGAGTGTAGTTAAAGTTAATCAAACTAAAAAAGCCATCAATACCTTTGAAAGTGGAGTTGCTGGGTTAAGTATTCGTTCTGTTGTTCCTATTCTTTCTAGTTCTGGTGTGCATTTAGGTTCTTTAGAATTTATGCAAGGCATTAACTCTGTAATTAAAGATTTTGAACACGACAAAGATGGTTTTTTACTTTTAATGAATAAAAATGCTGTTATTGGAGAAATTGATGCAAAATTGCTGTTTCAAGAGTATGTGATTTCTCAAAATGCATTTTATGAACCTTTTATGAATGATATTAAAAATATTCAAATAAAAGAACTTCTTCAAAAAGGTGTTTTAAGTACTCAAAACTATACGTATACGTATACTGTTATTAAAGATTTTGAAAACAATGATTTGGGAATTGCAGTAGTAGCAAGACCTCATGAAATTGTCTATTTAGCGATTAACAAAGCAACCAATCTTATTTTTATTGCGTTAGTTATCTTGGCGTGTTCTTTGATATTAAGTTTTATTGTCTCATTAATCAATATGAGAGTAAACATTATTAAACCAATTGGTCGATTAAAAGAAGCCATAATAAGTGTTAAAGAAAGCCGTACTAAATCTTCATATATTGAAATAGAAAATCGTGATGAAATTGGTGAAGTAGTACAAAGTTTTAATGAATATTTGGCAAATATTAAAAAAGGTATGGAGCAAGATAACGAAGTTATTGAAGAAGCCAGAGTGGTTATTGAAAAAGTCAATGTAGGATTGTTTAACGACAGAATTAAAAAAGAGGCAAGCTCTAAAGAAGTAGCTTCATTAATTACAGTAATTAACCATATGATAGATGCCATGAGTAAAAACCTTTTACTGCTATCTAAAACATTAATTGAGCTATCTCATGCAAAATATGATAGAGAAATTCCAATGGTTCCAGGAACTACGGGGCTTATTTCATCACTGTTTAATGGAATTAAAATTACTCAATCAACCATGTCTGAAGTAATGGCACTAATTGATAGTTCAAATGTAAAACTAGAGTACAGTTCAACAGAACTTTCACAAGCTTCAAAAAAACTTAGTGAATCTTCTAACTTGCAAGCAGTATCTTTAGAAGAGACAGCAGCTGCTATTGAAGAGATTGCTTCAACAATTAAACAAAGTAGTGCAAATGCACAAAAAATGACCAACCACGCTCAAAGTGTAACCAAAGCCAATGAAGTAGGGAAAAGCTTAGCAAACCAAACAGTGCAATCTATGGACGAACTAAGTGTAGAAGTTAACTCAATTTTAGAAGCCATTTCAGTTATTGACCAAATTGCGTTTCAAACGAATATTTTAAGCCTAAATGCAGCAGTAGAAGCAGCAACAGCAGGAGAAGCTGGAAAAGGTTTTGCAGTAGTTGCTGCTGAAGTGCGAAACTTAGCAACAAGAAGTGCTGAAGCTGCAAAAGAGATTAAAACAATAGTTGAAAGTGCTACAATTAAAGCTACAAGCAGTAAAGAAGTTACAGATAAAATGCTTCAAGGTTATAATGCTTTAGATGATAATATTAATCAAACTATTGAGCTTATTGAAGAGGTTGCAAATGCTACTAAAGAGCAACAAAATGCAATTTTACAAATTAATGATACTGTTAACTCACTAGACAAAGCCACACAAGAAAATGCCTCATTAGCTTCAAATATTAATATAATGGCACAAAATACTCATGAGTTGGTTGAGCAGTTAAAAGATGCAGTTAGTCATACCACATTTCAAGAAGTATCTAAAAAAAGAATATGTGACTCAGCACTTATTTTTACTGTTAACAAATTAAAATCTGACCATATTGAGTTTAAAGATAATAACTTCTGTAACTGTGGAGTTGGAAAAAACTTTACAGTAAAAACAGCTAGTGAGTGTGATTTGGGTAAATGGATTAATGCACATAAAGAGAAAGCATTTGCACAAACAAAAGAGTGGAAAGAGCTTTTAATTGTACATGAAGATGTGCATGTAAAGGTTCAAAAAACAGTTGATGCATATGCTTCTAAAGCAAACAATGAAGAGATTTTTACTTATACTAATGATATAGAAAATAGCGTTGGAAAAGTATTTAATTTACTAGATAGAATAAGAGAGATTAACTGCGAAGATAGTTAAGAATAAAAGTAAGGAATAGTAGCATTAAAACTACTGTTCCCTAAGCTAATTCTAAATCTACACAAGTACACTTTCATTATTCACTACACAAATAGCCTCAAAGAGTTTTTCAATCTCCTCTTTTGTTTGACTGTAATGAATAGAAATTCTAACCCATCCGGGTTTTTTCTCTAAATCTTTTTGATCTTTTAATCCTAGTAAATCGTGACCATAAGGACCTGCACAAGAACACCCTGCTCTTGTTTGAACTCCTTTTGAAGAAAGAAACTCACACACTTCATAAGGATTATTTTGCCCAATATTTAGTGATACTATACCAATATTTTTAGCTTTTTTGTTACCATAAATTTTAATGTGAGAAAGAGTGTTTAATTTAGAGAGTAAAAATTGCAATAACTCTTCTTTTCGTTGTTCTATAAATTCAAAGCCAATCTCATTTCTAAGTTGGTACGCTAATGCAGCACGAATGAGCTGTAAAATCCCTGGAGTTCCTGCTGTTTCTCTTTGTTGTATATCTTCTTGATAAATAACAGTGTTTGGACTTACATATTCAACCGTGCCTCCACCTGAAAAACTAGGAGCTAAAGAGATGTCTATTAAATCTTTTTTAATAACCAACAAACCACAACTTCCAGGACCTCCTAAAAGCTTGTGAGAAGAGGTAAACATGGCATCGTAATAACTGCAATCCACATTCATATAAGGAGAACTAGCAGCCGCATCAAAACAGACTAAGGCGTTATATTTTCGTAATAAATTTGAAATCTCTTTGTAGCACGTAATAATTCCAGTTACATTAGATGCCACACAAAAGGTGGCAATAATTTGTCTGTGAGCATTGGCTTTTAAGGTCTTTTCTAATTGAATTAAATCTATTAAGCCCTCTTCATTTAAACCAATGCGTTGCACTTCACACAAGGCTTCTCGGTAACTTACTTCATTGGAGTGGTGTTCGTAAGGTCCTACAATTACTAAAGGAAGTGTAGCTTTATCCAGAGTTAAATTAAGTCGTTTAAGAGTTGAGGGAGGAATATAAAGCCCTAAAAGTTCTTGAAATTTTTTTATAGCAGCCGTGGCTCCACACCCACTTGGAAGTACTACAAACTCATCATTTAACTCTAAAGAAGTGTGTAAGCTTTTAATGGCATATTCATAGTAAGAGTGTGTAATATTTGCCATTGAGGCTTCTTTTGAGTGCGTATTGGCATAGGTTTTAAGCACATCATACATACGGTTTTCAATAGGTTTAAAACCCAATCCCGAAGCGGTATAGTCGAAGTATTGGGTTTTATGAATACCAATAGTGTTGTACTTTATGTACTCTAACTTATCTGTATTTTTTGAAAAAAAAGGCTTAAATAAACTGTTTGTCATTGACCTGCTTTATTAAAAATTCACCAAAAGAGCTGTCGTTACTTTTGATGTAATCACTAATTAACCCTTCTAAAACTTTTGGGGCATCCAAGGGAGTAAATTTCAGTTGCGATTTTAGCCCAAAATGGCTTTTATCTCCTTTTAAAATTCCTCCAACAAACAGTTCAAAGCCTGTTACTGTTTCATCGTTTTGTTTAAATTTGCACCCGACTAAACCAAGGTCTACAATATGTGCATGCGCACATGAGTGTATGCAACCATTTACACTAATAGAAATGGGTTCATCAAAATTTGGAAATTTCTTTTCTAAATGTTTGGTAAGCTCTTTTGCTAAGCCTTTGGTTTCACTAATTGCAAACTTACAAAAATTTAATCCCGTACACGCTTGTGTTCTTGCTTTAAAAGCAGAAGGAGATGCGTCTATCCCCATAGTTTTAAGTTCATTGGCTAACTCTTGAGCTTTTTGTGTTGAAACATCTTGAACAACAAAATTTTGAGTCGTGGTCGCTTTTAGGCTACTGGCTTCATACTTTTTCATTAAATCATGTAATGCAAATAATCCTTCTGCTCCAATTTCACCTGAATGTAAGGCACAACCAATATAGCTTTTACTCTTTTGTGTGCTTTCATGAATCCCAAAATGTTCTCGTTGTTTATACGGTGTAAAATCTTGAAGCTGTTGTTCTTTTAACTTAAAATTGATATTTTGATGCAATATTTCAATAAACTTCTCTTTTCCCCACTCTTGTAAAAGATGACCCAATCGGGCTTTATGCCGATTATCTCGAAATCCGTGCTCTTTATAGATTTTAGTAACGGCTTTAACCGTGGGCAATACTTGTGATGGTGTAACATAACCAATGTGTTGCGCAATTTGTCTGTTGGAAGATAAACCTCCTCCTACATGAACATCAAAAACTATTTTATTGTCATTAACTTTAGTTGCAGTAAAGCTTAAGTCTTGAATTTCGTGTGAAATGCAGTGTTTGTTGCACCCACTAATGGAAACTTTATATTTTCGGGGTAAGTTAGAGACATTTTTATTGCCCGCAAAATAGGCATTGACTTTTTCTACCAAAGCTCGAACATCGCAAATTTGGTCATGGTCTATGCCATTAACTGCACATGTAACCACATTTCGTGGTACATCGCCTGCTGCAAAAACGGTATCTAATCCTACATCATTGAGTCTTTTAAAAATATCGGGCAAATTGCGAACCGTAATAAAATGAAACTGTAAATCTTGTCGTGTGGTAAAAGTAGCCGTATTTCGCCCATACTCTTTAGAAATGGAAGCAACTGCTTTTAACTGCTCAAGATTTAACTCCCCATTGGGAAGCTTAACTCGTAACATAAAGTATAGGGTGTTATCGTTTTCATCTTGAAGATTTCTGTTTTGTGTATATAGACCATACCATTTAAAACGGTCAATATCTTCAGGGTCAATTGTTTCACCTAGTACGGCATATACATAAATGTTCTCCAAAACATCTAAGCCATCTTTTGTTTTTTTAATTCGCTCAACGCGTTGTGCTGCTGTCTCTTTTGCCATTTCTTTTCCTAAAATATCTCTTTACAATCCCACTGTGGGAAGTTCTTTCTTATATACGCATTAAGTTCAATCTCTGCTTGTGTATATTCTCTTGTTGTATCTTCATCTTCTAAAACATTTGCAATTGAATCTACAATCATACCTGCACCTACCGTTGTGTTTGCATATCTATCAATGATAATAAAACTTCCTGTGTGTCTGTTTTTATTATATGGGTCAACTGCAATTTGTCTGTCTAAAAATAGCGTACATTTTGCAATATCATTAAGCTCTAATGTATTTGTTGCAAGCTCTTTAAAGCTGTTAATATCTTTTTTAAACTCAATAGATTTAAATGAGCCATTAATAACCGATGTTGCTCTTTTTATGATGTAATTGCTATTTAATTCCAATGGTTTTTCATTCATCCAAACTACCATAACGCTTAGTTTATTAGATACTTGAGGAATAGATGTTGATTTAACAATCATATCACCTCTTGAAATATCTATTTCATCTTTAAGTGTAATAGTAGTTGCCATTGGTGCAAAAGCTGTTTCCATAGTTTCTACTGTTTCATCTTTTCCAATGGGTCTTAAATCTTTAATATCATTTGATATAATAGATTTTACCACAGAAGTTTTACGCGAAGGTAAAACCGTAATCTCATCTCCTACACTTATTTTACCACTAGCAATCGTACCACAGAATCCTCTGAAATTAAGATGCGGTCTGCTTACATATTGAATTGGCAACCTAAAATCATTGTTTTCAGCTTTACAAATATCTACTGTATCTAAAAGTTGCATTAAAGGAAGCCCTTTATACCAAGAGCATTTTGGTGAAATCGATAAAATATTATCACCATCGAGTGCTGAAATAGGGATATAGTTAAAATTAATATCACTATTGTAAGGAAGATTTGGAATAAGCTCTTCATAATCTTTTTTAATAGATTCAAATTTCTCTTGAGAAAAATCGACTAAATCCATTTTATTAATAGCAACAATAAGGTTTTTAATTCCTAATAAACTAGCAATATAAGAGTGCCGTTTTGTTTGTGTTAAAACGCCTTGCCTTGCATCTATAAGAATAATAGCTAAGTCTGCTGTACTTGCACCTGTTGCCATATTTCTTGTGTACTCTTCATGACCTGGGGTATCTGCAATGATAAATTTTCTTTTATCCGTTGAGAAAAATCGGTAAGCCACATCAATAGTAATGCCTTGTTCTCTCTCACTTGCTAATCCATCAACTAAAAGTGCAAGGTCAATTTTATCCCCAGTTGTACCACTTTTTTTAGAGTCTTTCTCAATAGAAGCTAATTGGTCTTCAAAAATCATCTTTGAATCATATAACAATCTTCCAATGAGTGTACTCTTCCCATCATCAACTGACCCACAAGTGATAAATCTGAGAATCTCTTTATTTTCGTGTTCTTTTAAATATGCTTCTATATTTGCAGCAATTAAATCTGACTGGTGTGCCATTAAAAATACCCCTCTTGTTTCTTTTTCTCCATTGATGCTTCACCATCACTGTCTATTAGTCGCCCTTGTCTTTCGCTTGTAGTACACACTAACATCTCTTGAATAATTTCAGGCAGCGTTGAAGCTTCACTGTTTACAGCACCTGTTAGTGGGTAACATCCAAGTGTTCTAAATCGAACCATCTCTTTTTTTGCAGTTTTTCGTAAACTTTCGGGCATTCTTTCATCGTCAACCATAATTTTTGTACCCATATACTCTACAACTTCTCTTTGTTTAGAAAAATATAAATCAGGAATAGGAATTCCTTCTAAATATATATATTGCCAAACATCAAGTTCTGTCCAGTTTGATATAGGAAAAACTCTAATAGACTCCCCTTTTGTATGTCTTCCATTGTAAATATTCCAAAGTTCAGGTCTTTGGTTTTTTGGATCCCATCTATGATTTTCATCTCTAAAAGAGTAAATTCTCTCTTTTGCACGAGATTTCTCTTCATCTCTTCTAGCTCCTCCAAAAACGGCATCGAACTTTTGAATATTAAGCATATTTTTCAAACCTTCGGTTTTCATAATATCTGTATGCACAGAAGAACCGTGAGTAAATGGAGAGATATTCATATCTTCACCTTTTGGGTTTGTATAAACAATGAGTTCCATTCCCACCTCTTTTGCCCGCTTATCTCTAAACTCAATCATCTCTTTAAATTTCCATGTGGTATCCACATGCACTAAAGGAAGTGGCGGCGGTGCTGGGTAAAATGCCTTTTGTAAAATATGCAACATGACAGAGGAGTCTTTTCCTACTGAGTAAAGCATTGCAGGGTTTTGGAACTCTGCTATTACTTCTCTCATTATATGCATAGATTCTGCTTCTAGTTGTTTTAAATGTGTAAGTCTTTCACTGCTTATCATAAAATTATCTCCAATTGTCTAAATTATTTTTTGTGTAACCCACACTCTTTATGCTCACGGGCTTCCCACCACCATCTTCCGCTTCGTATATCTTCATTCTCTTTTACAGCACGCGTACAAGGAGCACACCCAATACTAGGATAGCCTTGGTCATGCAGTTTATTATATGGAACTCTGTTTTGTTTTATAAAATCCCAAACCTCATCTTCACTCCAGTTTAAGAGTGGATTGAGTTTAATAACTTTAAAATTTTCATCATATTCAACTAAGTTCATTGCTTCTCGTGTAATACTTTGAGAGGCTCTTAAACCTGTAATCCAAACTTCTAAATCTTTTAATGCTCGTTTTAAAGGCTTAATTTTTCGCACACTACAACAGGCTTTTCTATTTTCAATACTTTCATAAAAACCATTTATTCCTTGCATTTTATAAAGCTCTTCGACCTCTTTTGCATTGGGAAAAAAAACATTAACTTTTACCCCATATTTTAAATTGGTACTGTCCATAACACTATAAGTTTCATATGGTAAACGCCCAGTATCAAGCGTGAAAATATTTGCTCTTTTATCTAAGGTTAAAAGCATATGTGTTAATACTTGATCTTCTGCTCCAAAACTGCTTGAAAAGCCAATTTTGTCTTTAAACTCTTTTAAAAAATATTCTAATATCTCTTGTGTTGTTAAATCTTTTAATTGTTCATTTAATTGTTTTACTTTTTCAATCATACTTTTCCCTAAATCTGATAATCTGGCTCTTTAACACGACCAAGATTAATCTTGTTCCATGCTCTTTCGTGAAAATAATATAGAATCATTTTGGTAACCACCTCTATTGAACCAATAGAAGCCGCCATTACTAAATTTCCCGTTACAAAATAAGAGATAATCATGGTGTCTAATGTTCCTAGCGTTCTCCATGAAACGGTTTTAACCACCGAACGAAACGGTTTTTCTTGCATAAATGCCCTTTTTGTTAGTTAAAAATTATATGACTATTCGTCATATAATCCTGCGCTTAAATATCTCTCACCCGTATCGCATAAAATAGTTACAATAACTTTGCCTTTGTTTTCTGGTCTACTTGCAACTTGAGAAGCTACAAAACTGTTAGCCCCTGCTGAAATACCAACTAATAGCCCCTCTTCTTTTGCCAATTCTCTTGAAGTGGCAATTGCGTCTTCATTTGATACTTGTACAATTTCATCATACACAGTTGTGTTTAAAACAGAAGGAACAAACCCTGCTCCAATTCCTTGAATTTTATGAGGTCCTGGTTTCCCACCACTTAAAACAGGTGAAGCTACGGGTTCTACAGCAATTACTTGAATATTTGGGTTGTGTTGTTTTAGCACTTCACCAATACCCGTAATACTTCCACCCGTTCCAATGGCTGCGACTAAAATATCTACTTTTCCGTTTGTTTGCTCTAAAATCTCTTTTGCAGTTGTAACTCTATGAATTTCTGGGTTTGCTTTATTGGCAAACTGTTGTGGTACAAATGAATTAGGAGTCTCTTTACTTAACTCATCGGCTTTATCAACAGCACCTTTCATTCCTTTTTCAGGTTCAGTTAATACAAGTTGAGCCCCTAAAGCTTGAAGTAATTTTCGTCTTTCTAAGCTCATTGAACTAGGCATTGTAAGAATTAGTTTAATGCCTTTAGCCGCACAAACAGCAGCAAGTGCAATACCTGTGTTTCCACTTGTTGGTTCAATTACTGTTGTATTTTCATTTATAAGCCCATCTTTTAACGCTTCATTAATCATATTAAAACCAATTCTGTCTTTAACAGAGTGCGTTGGGTTCATAAATTCACATTTTCCTAAAACAGTTGTGCCATTAACGCTGGCTTTTTGCAGTTTAATTAAAGGAGTGTTTCCTATTAGTTCTGTTATATCGTTTGCATATTTCATTTTTTATTTCCTTTTAACATTTTATTATTATATGGCGTAGTGTAAATATTCGTGATATTTACTCTCGTACTTTTCTAAATCTTTTAAACTTAAGTCAAAAATCTTTTCTACTTTTTGTTTGGCTTCATCTAAAAATATATTCAAAATGGGGTTGTTGCTTTTGGTATCGCTTATTTTAATGTCATCTTCAAGCGCAATTAAAATATCTTTTACCAAAATTTCATCGGCATTTCGTGAAAGCATATACCCACCTTTTGAACCTCGAATACTCGTAACGAGTTCGGCTTTTCTTAATTTACTTAAGAGCTGTTCAAGGTAGTTTTGAGGAATATTAGCATTGGCTGATATTTCTCGTATTTGCATGGGTTCATCCTTTTGATGTTTATACAACTCATGCATGGCACTCAATCCATACATACCTTTTGAAGAAATTAGTGGCATAACTACGCCTTACGCCAAAGCTTGTGCTAAATCGGCAATTAAATCTTTTGTATTTTCCAAACCAATACTTAACCGAATAGTTGCAGGATGAACCCCTGATT
>Ga0265294_10000108_pt1 | contig 93151 bp, 79 predicted proteins | sample MunlanPumphouse3_FD_192504 | JGI IMG/M metagenome (GOLD analysis project Ga0265294, IMG submission 192504) | Groundwater microbial communities from a municipal landfill in Southern Ontario, Canada - Pumphouse #3 | ecosystem: Environmental > Aquatic > Deep subsurface > Groundwater | place...
GTACATAAAAATATAAATTGACAGAGCGCCCGAATTGTCCATGGTTTTGGGGGCGGTCATTGATATATTGGTTCACAGACAGAATGCTGCAATTCGTCGATTCCAATCATCATGCCGCGAAAATCCGGAATTGACGCTGCGGGAGCTTTGCACCACGAAAACGCGCGGACCTTTTTCCGACCGAACAGACCCGCGCGCTGCCGGGGATGAGTTAATGCCGGAAGCTTCTCTGACCGGTAAACACCATGGTCACATTGGCCTCGTTGCATGCTTCGATGGACTGGTAATCGTTGATCGAGCCGCCCGGCTGAATGACCGATGTAATTCCTTCCCGAAGGCCCACATCGACTCCGTCCCTGAAAGGAAAAAACGCATCGCTGATCATGGCCGCGCCGATCAGGCCGCCCTTGAGTTCGTTTGTGCGGGCGTCAACAGCGGCCTTTTTGTCTGAATCTTTCAGATCGTTGTAAGGAATGCCGTGCGTTTCAAAACAGAGGCGGTCGGCCAGTTTCCGGTAGGCCTTGTCTCTGGCGATTTCCGCGACGCCCACCCGGTCCTGTTCGCCGGTGCCGATTCCCACCGTAACCAGGTCCTTGACGTAAATGACCGAATTGGAGGTGACGCCGGATTCCACCAGCCAACCAAAAATCATGTCGGCGTATTCTTTTTCCGTGGGGCTTCGGCGGATTGCGTAGGTTTTGCCTTTGTATTCGCACCGGGCCAGGGCGAGATCCTCCCTGCGCCGGGCCGTGGGAACAAAGGACCACTGGGCGATGATGCCGCCGTCGATCAGGCTTTTAAAATCAACGAAACGCTTGCCGACGAATTCCTGAAGCCGCTCGATATTGCCGATGCGGATCACTCGAAGATTTTTGCGCTTTGCAAAGATATCCATCACGCCGGGCTCGAAATCCGGCGCTGAGACGACCTCGGCGTATTGATTGGATACGGCTTCGGCCGTAGCCAGGTCCACCGGACGGTTGACGGCGATGCAGCCTCCGAAGGCCGCCACGCGGTCGGCCATATAGGCCTTGTGATACGCGGATTCAAGGGTTTGTGCGCGTGCGACGCCGGAAGGGTTATTGTGCTTGACAATGACCACGGTCGGCATGTCCGGAAAATATCTCAGAATATTCAAGGCGTTGTCGACATCGGTGAGGTTTATCTTTCCCGGATGCTTGCCGGACTGAAGCAGAGCCGCATCCGAGGCCAGATACCGGCCGGGCTGAATGGTTTCGATTCCGCCTAGAACCAGGTTTCCGTTGATCATGCGATACAGGGCCGCGGGCTGGCCGGGGTTTTCTCCGTACCGAAGGCCCTTTTCTTCTCCGCCGATATTCCAGGTGGCCTTTTCATAGTACAGGGTCTGTCTTTGGGCGCCCTCGATAAAACTGATTTCCATCTTCGAGGGGAAGGGGTCGTCGGCCATGGTGTGGTACATTTTCTTGAGATCTTCAGCCATTGTCTTTTACCTTCTGACCTGTTCAAAAAATTGCACAGGCGGTTGCGGGTGAGTTAAAACCGGTAGCAGCTCCTCACGGCATTGATGGAACGTGAAGCCAGAAACCCGGCGATGGCCTGATCGTAGCGGGCTGTGTGGGCGAAAGCCTTGCGGGCCAGACGAAAACGCAGCTCGAGGGAGGTCGTGCCGCGGGCGGCTTTCATCTCAGCGATGATTTCCCGGTAATCCGATGGGTCCACCACCGATGCGACCCGGTGAAAATTCTTTGCCGCGGCCCGGATCATGCAGGGTCCGCCGATGTCGATGTTGCCCCGGGCCTGTTCGACCGTGACTTCCGGGTCGGCGACGGTTTTCTCGAAGGGATAGAGGTTGACGACCACCATGTCGATGGCCACGGCGCCGGTGCGCTGCATGTCCGCGGCGTGCGATGGGTTGTAGGTTTCGGTCAGAAGTCCCAGATAGATTTTGAAATCCAGGGTTTTGACCAGACCGCCCTGGGTTTCGGGCTGGCCGGTGTATTCGGATACCTGAATGAGATTTTTCGATGCCGAATTGCCCAGTAGTTTCTGAATATGGGCATAGGTGCCGCCGGTGGACAGAATCCGTATTCCGGGATTGACCGCGATCAGTTCGGGGATAAAGGCATCCAGGCCGGATTTGTCCGAAACGCTGACCAGCGCATTGGAAACCTTTACCTGGTCGTCGATTCTTTCCACGATGTTGATGCTCATGCGCGTTACCTCTTTCCTTCGTATTCTTCCAGAAAACGTTTGAAAAACAATTCCATGAACTCATGGCGCTGATCGGCGATTCTTCGGCCCTCCGCAGTCAGGATTTTCTCGCGGATGCGGCAGAGTTTCACCTTGAATTCCCTGAAACCCGTGTCGTCGCGCGAGTAAGGCTCCGATGCATAGACATCCGCCTCCGGACTGTGAAGCCGCGCGCCGACCTCGCCAGCAAACAGAAATGCCCTGGCCACGCCGACCGCTCCGATGGCATCGAGCTTGTCGGCATCAAACAGCACCCTGGCCTCCAGGGTGCGGGGCGGCGTCGTTCCGCGGAATCGATGGGACTGAATGCAGTGAATGATATTGTCTTTCCGATCATCGGAAACCGGCAGCTGCCGAACGGCCGGCCCGGCCATTCGAGCGCCGTGCTGCGCATGGCAGATCGCTCCGCGGGAAACGTCCTGGGCATGCCGGCCGATGTCGTGCAGCAGGGCGGCAATACGCAAGGTCGTCATGTCGGCGCCTTCCTTATCGCCGATTCTGGCGCAGAGATTGTAGACCCGCAGGCTGTGATCCCAGTCGTGGCTGCTTCGGGCGCGATAATAGAATTTCCGGGCGATTTCGTATGCCTGCCTGACCGGACACGACGCATCCCCGAGCGTCAGAAGAGTCTCGGACGCGGAAGTTTCGTCAATGGACCGGTTCCGGCATGTAAGCATATTGATTTTGCAATTCATGTTTGTCGTGGTTCCTGTCGATACCGCAAACGGCTTCATATCATATGCTCGAAAAAATTCCACTGCAATATTTTGCTTTCAGGTTCCTGGAATACATTTGAATCCCGGCGGCGTTCCATTTGCCAGGGATCGAAACAGGGCGAAAGAAAAGCGGTTTGCGTATTCAAATAAAAATGCGCTGGATTATTTATTCCAGGCTCATCAGAGATGTCCACCTTCGGAATTCATCGGCAATGTTCAGACCCTTTTTCTCGAGCAGACGGATCATGGCCGGATCATTGAAGCGAAGGTAGGGGTTGACCTTGAGCTCCTGGGCCAGCGTGGAGCGCACACAGGCAGGATCGTAGGCTTTCATGAATGCGTCGATATGGGGATGGTCCGGTTCCAGGCGCCTGGCAAAGGTCATGGCCTCCCTGACATAGTCATGGCCGGCGTAAATAATCGTTTCCGGAGGAAAGCGCAGCACCCATTGAATGGAGTTGAAAAACCCTTTCAGATCTCCGGTGAAGCAGTTGCCGACGGTTCCGTTGAACAAAAGATCTCCGGTGATCAGCGCATGACCGGCATGCAGGGTTATTGAGTCGAGACTATGTCCCGGAGTCGGATGGGCGTGAATCGTTTCCTGATCGATCAGCAGCGTCTTCCGGCGGACCAGATCCGCCGGGGAAAGATACTCGGCGCCGGTTTCTTCGACCAGACGCCGGTTGCCGGGCGTATGGTCGGCATGGCTGTGCGTATTGGTTACATAAAGAAGCTTCAGGCCCTGGCGCCGGACAAAGGCCAGAATCTGATCCACAGCGCCCCCGTCGACCGCCAGCGCGGAATTGTTTTCGTAAATCAGATAACTCAGATTGTCCTGAGCGTAACGAAACTGTACGATGTTCATGAACCGGAGCTTTCCCGGGTTAGTGTCGTTTCAAAAACGAGTCGATATCCAGCGCGATCATTTCCTGCGCATCGGCTTGCGGAAGCTCGGCCGGCGCATCGGCCTGCGGCGTCGGGGCCGGTTTTGAATCACAGCCGGCGCCTTTTTCCAGCAATTCGCGTATCCTCGCCAGCTCATCCCCGATTCGGGCAATTCCGGCGATCAGTTCTCCGAGCGTCGATTCCGGAGCAGGGGACGCAGTCTTTTTGGCTCTTGAGAGATTCCGTATTTTCGATTCCTGTAAAGAATCCTTCATGTTCAAATCCTTCTGGGCTCAGGGGTTCGGAGTAGCAAACAGCTCAACCTTTCCGGGCTTGGTCTGCAGGTGAAATGTCACGGTTTTGCATGTGTACTGATTTTGAATGCTGCGAAAGCTTTCGATGATGAAATCCTTGAAAATGCCCGGTTCAATGCGTGAGGAGCGGTCTCCCACCTTGTTTTTCAGCGCATTGAACCGTTCGTACATCGCGTCGATCAACGGAACCTCGGAATCCGGATTTCCCAGCATAAAGCGCTCCGCGGGCAGATCGGTCGCCGGGACTTTTTCAGGGGCGGCTGCGATCTGCGCTTTCTCGACCGCTTTGGACCCCGTCCGGGTTCGGTATTCCTTGATCATTTCGTGAGGAACCACGCGGATGATTTCCGAAAGAGGCGTCTGGTTCATCTTGAGAATGCCGTCGTCAATCATCGTTTTCATTCCCTCCTTGATGGCGAGGGCTTTGAGTTCATTTTCGCTGGCGCCCCGGTTCAGAGCTCTCGCAATGGCGCGGTTGACCACGAGCAGTTCGGAGATCAGACTGCGACCCCGAAAACCGCTGAACCCGCATTTTTCGCAGCCTCTGCCTTGGTAAAAGGTCAGATGCGAGGGATAGGCGTCAAACACCAGACTCCATTCATCCTCCGGAGGAATGTATTTGTTCATGCAGTCCGGACAGGCTTTCCGGATCAGCCGCTGGGCCAGCACGCCCATGAGACTGGCGGCGATCTGGTTGTATTCGATGTTCAAATCCAGCAGACGGGTAATGGAGCTGACCGCATCATTGGTGTGGAGCGTGCTGAGCAGGAGATGCCCGGTCTGGGAGGCGTCAAACCCGATGCGGGCGGTTTCTTCGTCCCGCATTTCTCCGATCAGAATGACGTCCGGATCGGATCGCAGGAAAGATCTGAGCAGCCTGGAAAAGGTCAGGTTGATTTTGGGGTTGATCTGGGTCTGCATGATTCCGGGGAAGTTGTATTCGATCGGATCTTCGGCGGTGATGATTTTGATGCCCGGATCGTAGATATACTGAAGCGCCGCATAGAGCGTTGTCGACTTGCCGCTTCCGGTGGGGCCGGTGACCAGAACCATGCCGGCCGAACTTTTGAACATCTCTTTCAGGGGGTCCAGTACATGGGGCGAATGGTTGAGCTGATCCAGACCCACATTGGCCTTGCGGGAGTCGAGAATTCGAATGGTGACATTTTCTCCGACAATGGCCGGGCAGGTTGCCACACGGAAATCCAGATCGAATTTTTCATCTTTTTCCCGGTCGAAATATTTGATCCGGAATACGCCGTCCTGAGGAATCCTCCGTTCGGCAATGTCCAGATTGGATATGACCTTGACGCGGGAGATGATTGCCTTGACCATGCTCTGAAGTTTTTCGTCTATCCATTTGATTCGAAACGGCTGCAGGACGCCGTCAAAACGGTACCGGATCTTCGCTCCCCGTCGGTCCTGTTCGATATGAATATCGCTGGCGTTGTTCATTACCCCGTATTTGATTATAAAATTAACGAGTTGTTCTGCCTCCATATCCTGAATGCCATAAGAGGCGAGTTTGTCGTCCTGGACCTCTGCCTGGGAAATGTCCAGCTCAATGGCTTCCACCTGCTCGGGTTCGACCACAGGAGACGCCTCCGCCCCATAACCTTCAGGAGGGGTTCCATAAAGCAGGGTAAAGAGCTCTGCGAATTTTACCTCGGTTACCAGAACGCAGCGGATTTTAAGGCGGGTGTAAACCGAACGCAGTTCATTGATCGGATGAATGTTCTGGGGCCTGGATATGGCCAGGGTCAGCTGGCTTGTCTTTAAGGCAAGAGGAAGAATGCGGTGCTTCTGAGCATATTTTTGTCCGATGATTCTGGCCAGCGTGGCCTTCTGCTTTTCAAAATAGGAAAAATCTTCAAGTTTTCGAAAGGGGATGTTGTACTGCCGGGCGATGGTTCGGTTCAGATGATCTTCGCTGATGCGGTTTTTCTGAACCAGAATTCTGCCCAGCCTGTCCCCGCGCTGTTTGCGCTCCTGAAGAGCTTCATTGAGATCATCTTCGTCGATGCGCTCCTGGCGGATCAGGATTTCTCCGAGCTTCAATCGCTTGCCGTATTTTTCCAAAACCAGATGCAGGTCCAGCGGGGAGAGCGCGTCCATGTCGCACAGTATTTCTCCCAGGGTTCTTTGAGACGCCTTGATTTCGAGAACCCTCTGAAAGTCGGCGGGGGTGACCATCCGAAGTTTTACGGCAAGGTTTCCGATTTTCGGACTGGCGAGCTGCTTGAGGCGGAAGGCCTCCAGTTCCTCGGCCGGCAGCAGGGCATGCCGTTTCAAGGTTTCGAATATCGGTTCCCCCGGTTTTTTGTCAGCCAGGCAGGCATTGAGTGCTTCCGGTTCAATTTTCCCGCTCTTAAGCAACTGGCGCTTAAGATTTTTCTGGATATCGGGGTCCTGAAAGATTTCTTCGATCTGTTTTTCGGTCAGCAGACCTTTTTTGACGAGAAGAAGACCCATGGGAAGACGGGATTCTTCTGCTTCGGCAGCCTGAATTTCCAGCGCCGTTTTAACCTCGCTCTGTTTGACGAAACCTTCTTTGACAAGCAGGTCGCCAATCTTTGCGGATGAATCGATACAATTGTTTGTGTTTTTCAAGGACGGCTCCCGTCTTGGTTATATGACCCATTCAGGATTGATTGATCCGCCCCGACCTCTTTCGGACGGATTCAGGCGCGGCTGCACGGTTTTGCAGCCGGTTTTCCGAATGGGCGCAGCGAATCGATTAAATTGCTGATCAGAAAAATATCAGCACCGGCGGTTTCTTGTCAAGAAATCAGGACCGAATCTTTGCGAAACCGTGTTTATTTCCGATTCGGCGGGTTCGGATGCTCCTGACCCTGTTCAGTTTTCCCGGCGCTGTTTTATGTCCCGATCAAACGGGTTCCCACTATTCGGCACGAAATTCCAAGCTTCCTTTAACTTCATTTAATTATTAAAAATTATTTCAATAGACCATTCTGTTTTTTGCTTGACTCTTTTCAAAAAATATACTTTTATGCGGTCCAGGTGGGATAATGTGTATATAAGTGGGTATTTGGGGAGACAAAATGTTCCGAGGCAGTTCCACACATAATCTCGACGACAAGGGGCGGATCATGATTCCCGCCAGGTTTCGGGAGGTCATCAATGCTTACGGAGATGAAAGCATTATGGTGACCCGTATGGACGGGGCTTTGTTTGCCTACGCGTTGCCGGAATGGGCCAAGATTGAGGCCCGGTTGATGTCCGTGGCTGAAACCAGTGAGTCGATGCGGCGCTTCCGCAGGGCATTTATCGGCGGCGCATTCGATTGCGCGCTGGACAAGCAAAACCGGATATTGGTTCCGCCGGTGCTTCGGGATTATGCGGAGCTCAAACCCAAAAAGGAAGTCATGCTGGTGGGGCAGCTCAACCATTTTGAAATATGGTCCAGCGAAAGGTACGAGAAAGAGCTGAAGCAGCTGGAAGCGGATCTGAAGAAGGAAGATGTTGCTGTCGAGGTTGCAAAACTGGGGCTTTGATTCATGTCGTACCGCCATATCCCCGCAATGTTGAGTGAAACCATTCATTATCTTGGCTGCAGTTCCGGAAAAACCTATGTGGATTGCACGCTTGGGGGCGCCGGTCATGCACAGGCCATCTGCCGGGCCATGTTGCCGGATGGTTCTTTGATAGGCATCGATCAGGACAGGGACGCCATCGAAAACGCCAGGCGGGTGCTGGCCGTTTATGAGAGCCGGGTGACGCTGGTTCAGGATAATTTTGCAAGCCTTCCCAGGATTCTTTCGGATCTGAAGGTATCCGGCGCGGATGGAATCCTGGCTGACCTGGGCATCTCGTGGCATCACCTGCAGGCAAGCGGCAGGGGCTTCAGTTTTCAGAAAGAAGAGCCGCTGGATATGCGCATGGACGTGCGCGCCGAGATCAGAGCCGCAGATATCGTCAATGGGGCTCAGGAAAGCGAACTGATCCGCATTTTCAGGGATTACGGCGAAGAGCGGCGGGCCCGTCGCATCGCCCGCAGAATCGTGGACGTCCGCAAGCGCAAGCCGATTCTGACCAGTGCTCAGCTGGCGGGGATTGTGCTCGATTGCGTTCCTCAAAAAATGGCAGTCCGGCAGAAAATTCATCCGGCAACGCGTGTTTTCATGGCGCTTCGCATTGCCGTGAATCATGAACTGGAGCGTCTTGAAACCTTTATGGATCATGTCCTGGATTGTCTGAATTCAAAGGGAAGGCTTTGCGTGCTGTCGTTTCATTCTCTGGAGGACCGAATTGTCAAACATCGGATCAAGGCCATGGCCGCAGGCTGCATCTGCCATCGCAGCCTGCCGCAGTGCGTGTGCGGCAACACGCCGAAGGTCCGGTCTCTGACGCCGAAAGCCGTCCGCCCCTCGGCCGAGGAAATTGCCGCCAACCCCATGGCCAGAAGCACCCGGCTTCGGGCCATGGAAAAATTATAAAAAGAGGGCGGCCATGAGCAGGGGGGCCGGAAAACGCAAATCCACATTCGGAATGTTCCTCCTCTGGATGGTGATGATAACGCTTTTTATCGGTGAATTGCTTTTGTCAACCTGGTCGCGGGTGCAGTGCACTCAGACCGGATATGAAATCAGCCAGGAAACCCGGCAATACGAATCCCTGGCGGCATTGCAGAAGAATTTAAAGATCGAGCTGGCGTATCTCAAATCTCCTGAACGCATTTCGGCTATTGCCGCCCAGCAGCTGGGACTGGTGATGCCTGATCCTGGACAGATGTTGGTGGTGCCATGAAAACGGATCCGAGCAAGGGCATACGGTTTAGAATCGTCCTGGTCGGTTGCGTGTTCGCGATGATGTTTGTCGCCATTGCCGCAAGGTCGATTTATCTGCAGGTTTTCTGCGATGACCGGTTATCGACCATTGCCGTCCGGCAGTACGAGCGATCCCTGGAAACCCAGGGCCGGCGGGGAACGATTTTTGACGCGCGCCACCGGGAACTGGCCGTTACCACCGATATCATTTCCATTGCCGCCTATCCACGTCAGATTCAGGATGCGGCCGGCGCGGCAAAACTCCTGGCCAAGGCGCTTGGAATTCCGGAAAAAGAGATCCGAAAAAAACTTGCCGTCAACCGCACGTTCATATGGATCAAGCGGCATGTCTCTCCCCACGAGGAAAGAACGGCCCGTGAACTGGGCATCAAAGGCATCGGATTCATTTCCGAATACAGCCGCGTTTATCCCAACAGAAGCCTGGCCGCCCAGGTGGTGGGGATTCCCAATATCGACGGTCGTGGTTTGGAAGGCCTGGAGTTCTATTATGACGAATATCTTAAAGGCGGAACAGGCCAGCATACCGCTTTAAGAGATGCGCTGGGCCGGTATTTTGAATCGGAAAAACAGTTGTCCGAAATCAATGGAAACAACCTCGTTCTGACGATCGATCAGGCGATTCAGTACAGCGTGGAACGCAGCGTCAATGAAGCCATGGAGAAGTTTTCGGCCCAATCCGCGATGGCGGTGGTCATGAATCCCGGCACGGGAGCGGTCCTGGCCATGGTCAATGTTCCGGCATTCAATCCGAATGTTTATCAGAATTCCGACCGGGCCCTGTGGCGCAACCGGGTGGTGACCGATCGATACGAACCGGGTTCCACAATGAAGATTTTCACGGCGGCTGCCGCCCTGGAATCCGGGTTGTGTACGCAGGACAGCATTTTTTTCTGTGAAAACGGCAAATACCGGCTCGGTTCCAATACGGTTCACGACACCCATGAATACGGATGGCTTACGCTGGAGGACATCATCAAGGTTTCGAGCAACATCGGAGCCACCAAGGTGGGGGAAAAAATCGGAGCGGCCGTTCTTTACCAGACGCTGGACAGGTTCGGCTTCGGCCAGAAGACCGGCATTGACTGCCCCGGCGAGACAACCGGCAGCCTGGCGCCTTTTCAGCAGTGGCGCAAGATTGACGCCGCCACCATCTCCTTCGGCCAGGGTGTGTCGGTTTCCGCCATTCAGCTCGCTGCGGCAGCCTGCGCCATCGTCAATGACGGCGTATTGATGAAGCCGTATCTGGTGCAGGCTGTCACGGACCAGCATGGGCGGGTGATCAAGGGGTTCAAGCCCCAGGTCGTACGACGCGTTATTTCCGCTCAGAATGCCGGCATCCTTCGAAAGATGATGCAGAACGTGGTGTCCGAGGGCGGCACCGGTGTAAACGCGGCTCTGGAGGGATATTCGATCGGCGGAAAGACGGGGACGGCCCAGAAAATCAATCCCCAGGGCGGCGGGTATGAACGGGGAAAATATGTGGGATCCTTCCTGGGATTTGCGCCGGCCGAAAAACCTGAAATCGTCGTACTGGTAATCATCGATGAACCCCGGCGTTTCCATTACGGAGGCACCGTCGCGGCGCCGGCATTTCGCAGGATCGTTCTGGAAACCCTGAATTATCTCAATATTCCGCCTCCCGGCGCCGGTGAAAGGTTGACGGTTTCCGTGGGCCGGGAGGTGCGGAAATGAAGTTGTCGCAACTGATCAAAACGCTTTCCGGTCCGATGGAATGGGTCCGGGGTTCCGGGAAGGATGAGGATCCGGAAATCACGGCCATCCATTGCCGAGCGGATGCGGTTTCCGCCGGCGGATTATTTGTGGCCGTCTGCGGATTCAAGACCGATGGTCATCGTTTTGTCGATGAGGCAATCGCCCGCGGGGCCTCAGCCGTTTTGGTCAGCCGTCCGGTTTGCGCAAAAACCGCCGTGGTTCAGGTTCCGGACACGCGCCGGGCCTTGTCCGCACTGGCGGCCCGGTTTTACGGCGATCCATCTCTGGATCTTTTCATGATCGGCATTACCGGTACCAACGGCAAGACCACCACCTCATTTCTGATTGAACGGATTCTGATTCAGGCCGGCTTTAACACCGGGGTGATCGGAACGATCAACTGCCGGTACGGGGGAAAAATCTTTGAAAATCCCATGACCACTCCGGAATCGCTGGATTTTCAAAGAATTCTCTCTCAGATGCGCGACAGCGGGGTTACGCATGTGGTGGCCGAGATATCATCTCATGCCATTGATCTGGGCCGGATTGCCGATTGCTGGTTTGATGTCGGTCTGTTTACCAACCTCAGCCAGGACCATCTGGATTACCACCGGACCATGGATGAATACTGGCAGTGCAAACGCCGTTTTTTTACAGAGTATCTGGCAGCCGGTCCCAAGAGGGACAGAGCCCGGGCCGTCGTCAACACCGACCATGACCGGGGTCGGGAACTTGCCCGTGAGCTTGATCTGCCGGTGATATGTGTGGGACGCGATGCCGCTTGCCAGGTTCAGGCCATCGAACCCGGGTTTGATCTGTCCGGCATTCGAACCCGGATCCGTACGCCCCGGGGAACCTTTTCGCTTCATTCTCCGCTGGTCGGCGCCCATAACCTGGAAAACATTCTGTGCGCCGCCGGCGCGGCTGTGGCGGCGGGAATTGAAAACGACGTCATCCGGCAGGGAATCGAGGCGGTAGGCTGCGTGCCGGGACGGCTGGAAGGCGTGCCCGACACCCTGGGCCGTTTTGTATATGTGGATTATGCCCACAGCCCCGACGCCCTGGAAAACGTGATCAACACCTTAAAGCCTCTGGGCGGCGCAAGAATCATCTGCCTGTTCGGATGCGGCGGGGACCGGGATGCCGGAAAGCGACCTCTGATGGGCCAGATCGCGGCCCGGCTTTGCGACCTTTGCGTGATCACCTCGGATAATCCGCGTTCCGAGTCGCCGACGGCCATCATCGATCAAATTCTTGAGGGGGTTCGAAAACAAAAGGATTTGAGCCCGTATACGCCCGAAATGCTGAAACGCGGATTTGACCGCAGAGGCTATGTGGTCGTACCGGATCGAAGATCCGCCATCGCGCTGGCCATCGGCGTGTCCCGTCCGGGAGATGTCGTGCTCCTGGCCGGAAAGGGCCATGAGACGTATCAGCTCATCGGGGCCAGAACCTTTGACTTTGATGACCGCATCGAGGCCCGCAAAGTTCTGGGAAAGCGTGAATAGATGATGAATGCCGATGCCCGCAAACCATGGATGCTCGATGAGGTTTTAAAAGCCGTTAGCGGAACGCTGCTGGCCGGTCCTGCGCAGGCGGGTTTTGCCGGAATCAGCATCGATTCGCGGAACATTTTGCCGGAGCAGCTTTTTGTCGCCATTTCCGGACTTCAGCATGACGGACACGCGTATGCCGGCCAGGCGGTCGAGAAGGGCGCCCGCGGCCTGGTTCTGGAATTCGGGAAAGCCGGCAGCCTGGATCTGAGATCCTGGGACCGGAACAAGGTTGCCTGCATCGGCGTAAAAGAGGGGGTTCACGCTCTGGGAGATCTTGCGGCCTTTCATCGCATGCGTTGCAGCGCTTCGGTGGCGGCCGTCACCGGGTCCAGCGGGAAAACCACCACCCGGGAAATGCTTGCCGCCATTCTTTCCCGAAAGTTTGAGACCCTGGCCACCCGCGGAAATCTGAACAACGCCATCGGTCTTCCCTTGACGCTCCTGCAGCTGACCGCAAAGCATCAGTGGGCCGTGCTCGAAGCGGGAATGAATCATCCCGGCGAGCTTCTGCGTCTGGGAGAGATCTGCAGGCCGGACATCGCCGTCATCACCAATGTCGGCCCGGCGCATCTGGAAGGGCTCGGATCGGTTGAAGGGGTGATGCGCGCCAAGATGGAGCTCCTGCAAACGCTTGGACCCAAGGGCGTGGCGGTATTGAATGCGGACAATCCCTACACGGTCAAAATGGCCGGACAGATCAACTGCGAGACGGTCTGGTTCGGGTTCGCGGATTTTGCCCAGGTGCGGATCGGCCACATTGCACACGAGGGTGGAAAACTGAGTTTTGACCTGAGAATGCCCGGAGAAGCCGCGCGCATCACGCTCAATGCGCCGGGAAGTTTCATGGCCCATAACGTCGCAGCCGCCGCAGCCGTGGGATACCGCATCGGGCTGAGCCTTTCCGAAATCAGGCAGGGCCTGGAAAGCTTCAGTCCCGTCCGGGGGCGGATGAATATTGTGCATGCCGGCGGCATTCATATCATGGACGATACCTACAACGCCAACCCGGCTTCGATGAAAGCGGCCCTGGAAACTCTGGCCGCCCTGTCGGGGAAAGGCCGAAGCGTTTTCGTTGCCGGCGACATGCTGGAACTGGGTTCCGATGCGGAAAGTCTTCACCGGCAGATCGGCGAGCTGGCGGCCCGGATCGGAGTTTCCCGGCTTTATGCCGTTGGAACCCACGCGGGGGCGCTTGCCGATGCGGCTCTTAAAGCCGGAATGAAGAAGGAAGGGGTTTTTGTCGGAACCCGGTCCGAGATCGCCGCGGATCTGAAGGACCGGCTTCAGCCGGATGATTGGATTCTGGTCAAGGGATCCCGCGGTATGGCCATGGAGCAGATTGTTCAAGAGATAACAAACTGGGTTCAAAAACAATAGATCGGTTTTGCGATGCTGTATCATTTTCTGTTTCCGCTGCATACGAGCCTGGCCATATTCAATGTATTTCGATACATCACCTTTCGCACCATCTACGCGGGCATCACGGCGATGCTGATCTGTCTGATCATCGGGCCCTGGGTGATCCGGAAACTATCCTATCTGCAGATCGGCCAGTACATCCGGGAGGACGGTCCTCAGAGCCACCAGAAAAAAGCCGGAACGCCGACGATGGGCGGAACCCTGATCGTGTTTGCCGTGGTGGTTTCCACCCTGCTGTGGACCGATCTGACCAATTTCAATGTGTGGGTGGCGCTCGGCGTGACGGTGGGCTGCGCCGGCATCGGTTTTGCCGACGACTATCTGATGCAGATCCAAAAACGAAACAAGGGACTGAGCGTTCGTCAGAAGTTCGGCCTTCAGGTGCTGCTGGCCGCAGCGGCGGGCGCAGTCCTGTGCCTGTCTTCGAATTTTTCGACACAGGTCACCCTGCCCTTTTTCAAGAATCTGTCGCCGGATCTCGGCTGGGGCTACGTGCTGTTCGCCATTCTGGTCATTGTGGGCACGTCCAACGCGGTGAACCTGACCGACGGCCTGGACGGTCTGGCGACCGGTCCGATGATCGTGGCCGCGGTAACCTACATGATTTTTGCCTATGTGGCCGGGCATGCCCGGATTGCCGAGTATCTTCAGCTTCCCTATGTGGCCGGCTGCGGGGAACTGGCTGTGTTCTGCGGGGCGCTGGCCGGCGCCGGACTGGGGTTTCTGTGGTTCAACACATACCCGGCCCAGGTGTTCATGGGCGATGTGGGTTCGCTTTCCATGGGCGGGGCTCTGGGAATCGTGGCGGTGATCACCAAGCAGGAAATTCTGCTGGTTCTCGTCGGCGGATTGTTTGTCATCGAGGCCCTGTCGGTGATCTTTCAGGTCGGATTTTTCAAGATGACGCACGGCAAGCGGATATTTCGAATGGCGCCGCTTCACCACCATTTTGAACTCAAGGGGTGGGCTGAGCCGAAGGTCATTGTCCGGTTCTGGATTATTTCCATTACCCTGGCGCTGATTTCTCTGAGTACTCTGAAGCTCCGGTAGCGCCCCGGAGCTGAACGGCAAGGATGGTTTCGACGGAGATGGAACTGTATCAGAAAAATGTGCTCGTCGTAGGACTGGGAAAATCCGGAATGGCTGCCGCGCGTTTCCTGCGCAGCCGCGGCGCCCGGGTGACGGCATCCGATGCGTCCGGCTCCGGGTCCGCAGATGCGGTTGCCGAACTCGAACAGATGGGGTGCCTCCTTGAGCTGGGCGGGCATCGGATGGAAACATTCGAGAATCAGGATCTGATCATCGTCAGTCCCGGCGTGCCGCATACGATTGGGCCGCTGTGCCGTGCCCGGGAAAAACGGATTCCCGTGATCGGAGAAATCGAGCTTGCCAGCCGTTTTATTCAGGAGCCGATCGTGGCGATCACCGGAACCAACGGGAAGACCACGACCACGACCCTGGTGGGTGAAATGCTCGAGGCGTCGGGAATGGATGTCTTTGTCGGCGGAAACATCGGAAGGCCTCTGATCGAATACGTTTCCGGACAGCCGGCCGATCGGGTGGTGGTGGAAATCAGCAGTTTTCAGCTCGACACCATCGAAGACTTCCGCCCGGATGTGGCGGTTCTGCTCAATATCAGTCCGGATCATCTCGACCGGTATGCGGGCATGCCGGCCTATGCCGCATCCAAGGCCAGAATTTTTAAAAATCAGACCTTGCGGGATACGGCCATTCTCAACGGGCAGGACGCATGGACCCTGAAATTCGATGAAAAGATCCGCGCCAGAAAGCTGTACTTCGACGGCCGGAAGCCGGGCCAGCCTGGAGCGGACATAAAGGCCGGCCGGCTGGTGCTGCATCTGGAGGATTCGAATGTCCGGACCGTGGATCTTTCTGAATTCAAGCTGGTCGGCAGGCACAATCTCGAGAATGCTTCGGCGGCATGCCTGGCCTCACTGGCCGCCGGCGGAAGTCTTGAGGCTGTGACCGCCGCATTGAACGGTTTCAAAGGCCTTGCCCACCGGGTGCAATACGCCGGATCGGTCTGCGGCGTCGAATTTTTCGACGATTCCAAGGCGACCACCGTCGATTCCGTCAAACGGGCGCTGGAGTGTTTTGACAGGCCGGTAATTCTGATCATGGGCGGGCTGGCCAAGGGGTGCGATTTCCACGATCTTTCGGAGCCGGTGCGGACCCGTTGCAAAAAGATTGTCGTCATCGGCGAGGCCGCCGATGAGATCGGTTCGGTGCTGGGGCCGGTCTGCCCGGGCGGGGTTGAAAAAGCATTCACCATGGAAGATGCCGTAGCCGGCGCTTTTTCCCATGCGGTTTCCGGCGATACGGTGCTGCTGTCGCCGGCGTGCGCCAGTTTTGACATGTTCAGCGGATATGCTCAGCGGGGAGAACGATTTTGTCAGGCGATTCAGAAACTCAGAGCAGCAAACCAATAAAAAAAAGCAGGAATCAGAATCATTCTTCATATGACCTGGTGCTGCTGTTCTCCGTTCTGGCGCTGGTGGGCATCGGTCTGGTGATGGTGTACAGCGCCAGCGCGGCGCTGGCGCAGAAAAAATACGGATCGGATTTTTATTTTCTGGAAAAACAGGCTCTGGCCGCCGGTCTGGGATTTCTGGCACTGGTGTTTTTCAAGCACTTTCCACTGCGCTGGGTCCGGCTGATGGCTTATCCCATGCTTCTGACAACGGTTGCCTGCCTGATCGCCACGCGGTTCACGAGCCTGGGATTTTCCGCAGGCGGCGCTCAGCGCTGGATCCGGGCCTTTGGATTCAGTTTTCAGCCGTCGGAAATGGCCCGGTTCGTCATGATGCTGTATATGGCGTACTCGATGAGCAAGAAGCGGGAAATGATCAAGGATTTTTCCGTGGGGTTTTTGCCCCACGTATTGATTCTGATGATTCTGTCCGCCTTGATTCTGATTCAGCCGGATTTCGGGTCGGTGCTCATTCTGGGCGCGCTGACCTGGATCATGATGTTTATCGGCGGGGTTCGACTCACGCATCTTCTGTCGCCTCTGATCGTCCTGATTCCGGCCATGACCTGGCTGATCATTCAGGAGCCGTACCGGGTCCGGAGACTGATCAGTTTCTTGAATCCGTGGCAGTATGCATCGGATGAGGGGTATCAGATCGTGCATTCGCTGATGGCGTTCGGCGCCGGCGGCATTTTTGGAAGCGGTCTCGGCAAAGGGGTGCAGAAACTGTTTTATCTTCCGGAGCCGCATACGGATTTTATCTTTTCCGTTATCGGGGAAGAACTCGGATGCGTGGGCGTGATCGGAATCCTGGTCCTTTTTTTTCTGATTCTGTGGCGGGGCGTCCGGATCGCGCGAAAAGCTCCGGATGCGTTCTCGGCATTTGCGGCAGCCGGCATTACCGCGGCCATCGGGCTTCAGGCCGCCATCAATATCGGCGTGACCATGGGGCTGCTGCCGACCAAGGGGTTGACGCTGCCGTTTCTGAGCTACGGGGGGAGTTCGCTGCTGATCAATATGGCAGCCATCGGATTGCTGTTAAATATACAGTCGATCAGGGTGAAGTCATGGCAGAAATAAAAAATGGCGATTTTCAGGAACCCGAAGAGCCGGCCGGCTTTGGAAACGGCCGAAAACTGGTCATTGCCGGCGGCGTGACCGGCGGACACCTGTTTCCCGGAGTGGCGATCGCCCAGGAGTTTCTCAGGGCGGATTCCCGAAATGCGGTTTTGTTTGTCAGCGCGGGTCGGCCCATGGAGCGTTCGATTCTAAGCAAAGCCGGATTTGAAATGCGCGCCATCGATGTTCAGGGCGTCAAGGGCAGGGGCCGGTTCAACCAGTTGGCAGCCTTGTTCAAACTGCCCGGAGCGGTATGGGAAAGTACGAGCATACTGAAGCAGTTCAAGGCGGACCTGGTGCTGGGGGTGGGAGGCTTTGCCGCCGGTCCGGTGGTCCTGGCGGCCCGTCTTCGCGGTATTCCATGCGCGCTTCAGGAACAGAACATGCTGCCCGGCATCACCAACCGGATTCTTTCCCGGTGGGTCGGTCGAATCTATGTGTCGTTTCCCGAGTCTAAGGATTATTTCGATCCGGAAAAGACCCTGCTGACCGGCAATCCGGTACGCCGGCAGATCCTTGATGCGGCACAAAAACAGAAGAAGGACAAGGCCGGTATTTTTACCGTGCTGGTGCTCGGCGGGAGCCAGGGAGCGCACGCCGTCAATCTGGCGGTTGTCGAGGCGCTCGAATTTCTGAAAGGCATGCCGGTGCGGTTCATCCATCAGACCGGTGCGGCCGATCATGAAAACACCCGCAGGGCCTATGAAGATCAGGGGGCATTGAACCGGGTTCAGGCTTTTTTCGACGATATGGGCGCCCTGTACGAGCAGGCGGATCTGGTGATATGCCGGGCCGGAGCAACGACCGTGGCCGAACTGGCGGTCATGGGAAAACCGGCGATCTTTGTGCCCTTTCCCTTTGCCGCCGACGATCATCAGACATTGAACGCGCGCAGCCTGGTCAAGGCCGGCGCCGCGGAAATGATTCCAGAGCGGAATCTGACAGGGGAAATTCTGGCCGGGCGCATGCAGTATTATTACGAAAACCCGGAGATTCTAGCCGGAATGGCGGCAAAGGCCGGGCAATTCGGAAAACCCGACGCCGCTGCCGTCATCGTGGCCGACTGTCTTCGAATCTGCAGCGAAACAGGCTGCTGAGATCCATAGAGGCGGAATTCATGTATCAGAAAAAATATCACATACACTTTGTCGGCATCGGCGGCATCGGCATGAGCGGCATCGCGGAGTTGCTGCTGAATCTGGGCTACACGGTTTCGGGTTCCGACCTCAAAGGCTCGGATATCACGGAGCGGCTCAGGAAACTGGGAGGGACCATCCATGAGGGGCACTGCGCCGATTACATTCAGAACGCGGACGTGGTGGTGACCTCCTCTGCCGTGAATCCGGAAAATCCCGAAATTCTGGCGGCCCGGTCCCTGGCCATTCCGGTGATTCCCAGGGCCGAGATGCTGGCCGAACTGATGCGGCTCAAATACAGCGTGGCTGTGGCGGGCGCTCATGGAAAAACCACCACGACCTCCCTGGTGGCGTCGGTGCTGGAGCACGGCGGATATGATCCGACCGTGGTCATCGGCGGAAAACTCAGAAGCATCGGCGTCAACGCCTTTCTCGGCAAAGGTGAATTCATCGTGGCAGAAGCCGATGAAAGCGACGGTTCGTTTTTGAAGATGTCGCCCACCATCGCCGTGGTGACCAACATCGACCGGGAGCATCTGGATTATTATAAAGGTCTGGACGAAATCAAGGAGACCTTTCTGAATTTTCTGGATCGGATTCCGTTTTACGGTCTGGCGGTGCTGTGTCTGGACAACGAACCGCTTCAGGACCTGATTCCGCGGATAAAAAAACGCTACACCACCTACGGTATGAGTCCGCAGGCGGATTTTCAGGCCCGGAATGTCGAATTCGAAGGACTCAGGAGCCGGTTTTCCGTTTATTTCCGGGGGGATCTGCTGGGGGAAATGGTTCTGAATCTTCCGGGCATGCACAATGTTTACAATGCGATGGCCGCCGTCGCCGTCGGCCGGGAGCTGAACATCGCTTTTGAAAAGGTCAAGTCCGCCCTTGAGAACCATGCCGGGGTTCAGCGCCGGATCGAGATCAAGGGCGATGCATGCGGGATCACCGTGGTCGATGATTACGGCCATCACCCGACGGAGATCAAGACCACGCTGAACGCCGTCAAAAACAGCTGGCCGGACAGAAGAACCATCGTGGTGTTTCAACCGCACCGGTACACGCGGACCCGCGCCCTGATGGATGAATTTTCCCGGGCTTTTTTTCAGTCGGACCGACTGCTGGTGCTGCCGATATACGCCGCCAGCGAGGCCCGGATCGAAGGCGTGGACAGCCGGATTCTGTGTGACCAGATCCATGCCTTCGGGTACAAGGAGGTCCTTTATGTGGAAAGTTTTGATGCGGCGATCGGAGAACTCCGTCGAATGCTGCAACCCGGAGATATCGTGCTGACCCTGGGCGCCGGCGATGTCTGGAAGGTCGGAGAGACCCTGCTTGCGGATCTCCGGTCGAATCCGCCCGCTCAGTAAATGCTTAAGGAAAGCATCATGCAGCCGGAATGGAGAAAGTGGCTTTCGGAAACTTTAAACACCGCAGTTCGTTTCGACGAACCCATGGCGGCGCACACCGCTCTTGGAGTGGGGGGGCCGGCCTGGGCGTACGCGGCGCCGGAAAGCCTTTCTCAACTCCGAATGCTGGTAAAAGGCGCCGCGCAGCGACAGATTCCATGCTGGGTGATCGGTTCGGGCTCCAATATTCTGGTCAAAGACAGGGGCATTCCGGGCCTGGTGATCTGCCTTCATCGATGTCTTTCCCGGATCGAAGAAACCGGACGCGGGCGGAAGGTGGTGGTTTCAGCCATGGCCGGGGTCAGACTGCCGGTGCTTTGCGGGTATGCCCAGCGCAGGGGGTTTGCGGGCCTGGAGTTTGCCTGGGGCATTCCCGGAACCGTCGGCGGGGCGGTGTTCATGAATGCGGGAACCGCTTCGGGCGCCATGGCCGATGTGGTGCAATCCGTCAGCGTTCTTTTGCCGGGAAACCGGATTCAGCGCCTGGAAAAAGAAGCATTGTCCTTCTCGTACCGAAGGCTTTCCTGCCCGGTTCCGGACTGGGACAGGGGAGGGGCGATTATTCTGGAGGCTTCCCTGGGCCTGCGGCCGGAAAATCCAGGCGTTCTCAGAGAGAAAGCCGTTCGTATTCTGCGCCAGAGACGCGAAACACAACCGGTTTCGGCAAAAAGCGCCGGCAGCTTCTTCAAGAATCCGGTCGGCGGGAAAACCGCCGGCGAACTTCTGGATCGGGCCGGTTTAAAGGGAATGACGATCGGAGGGGCTCAGATTTCGCCCAGACATGCCAATTTCATCATCAACCTTGGAAACGCAGCGGCGGCCGATGTTCTGGCGTTGATGGAGACTGCCCGGCAAGCCGTTCTGGAGAAGTTCGGCGTGTACCTGGAAACGGAGGTCAAAATTGTTGGGGAATAAAAGGGTTCGGCGGAATCATTACAGGGTGAGCCGGCAATACCGGTGGGAAGTCAGGAAAAGATTCCTGCTCGTATGGGTCAGGATTGCCGCGGGGATATCGGCGGTGGCGGTCATGAGCGGAATTTTTATCTTCGGATATGATCTTGCCACTCAGTGCGACTATTTCAGAGCTCAGGAGATCCATGTGGAGGGCGCCCGGCGGCTGAGCGTTTCCGAAGTCATCGCAAAAGCCGGCGTGCATGAAGGCATCAACGCGCTGTCCGTCAATCTGTACAAGACGCGGAAGCAGCTTCTGGATCACCCCTGGATTGCTCAGGCCGAGATCGGGCTTGAACTGCCTTCGGCGATTCGAATCAGAATCGTTGAAGAAGAGCCTCTGGCGGTGGTCGATTTGGGCCGCAGGTATGTCATCAACACGAAGGGTGAAATATTTAAAAAATGGGAACCCTCGGATCCGGAGCGTCTTCCCGTGGTCGGCGGACTGGAATACTCGGATCTGGCGGTGCTGGATGGAACCTGCAGTGAATCCTTCCGCGCGGTAATGAACGTGCTCCGGCTGGGAAGCGATGCCGACGCCGTCGTGCCGGTTGACATGGTCAAGAGAATTCATGTGGATCATGAAATGGGACTGACCGTGTTTGCCTTTGACCGACCCAGGATGATCAAGCTGGGTTACGAAAGGTATTCCGAAAAATATGACAGGCTCAGAGACGTGATGACCTATCTGAAGGAACGTCCTGAAGTCTCTGATTTTGAATCGATCGATCTCAATGACCCGGGACGCATCGTCATTGCCCCGGTTCCATTGGATTGTTCAGGCAAGGATGGCAAGGAGGTCAAAGGTGCATGACAAGGCAGAGATCATTGTAGGTCTGGACATCGGCACGACCAAGATCTGCGCGGTGGTGGGCGAAATATCGGGTCGGGACATCAACATCATCGGCGTGGGGTCTCATCCGTCCATCGGCCTGAGAAAAGGCGTGGTGGTGAATATCGAATCCACGGTGGACTCCATCAAGAAGGCGGTCGAAGAGGCCGAACTCATGGCGGGGTGCGAGATTTCATCCGTATACGCGGGCATCGCCGGAGGGCATATCACCGGATTCAACAGCCGGGGCATCATTGCCGTGAAGAATCAGGAAGTGAGTGAGAACGATGTGGAACGGGTGGTGGACGCGGCCCGGGCCCTGGCCATTCCGATGGACCGCGAGGTGATCCATGTGATTCCTCAGGAATTTATCGTGGACGACCAGCCGGGAATTCAGAATCCGGTCGGCATGACCGGAGTCCGGCTTGAAGCCAAGGTGCATATCGTAACCGGCGCGGTGACATCGGCCCACAACATCGTCAAATGCGCCAACCGTTCCGGGCTGGATGTCTGTGATATCGTTCTGGAATCTCTGGCTTCCGGAGAGGCCGTTCTGACCGATGAGGAAAAAGATCTGGGCACGGCGCTGATCGATCTGGGCGGCGGAACGACGGACCTTGCGATCTTTTCCGGCAAAAACATCAAGCACACGTTTGTCCTGGGCCTGGGCGGCAACAATCTGACCAATGATATCGCCATCGGTCTTCGGGCGCCCATGGCCGAGGCCGAATTAATCAAGATCAAGTACGGCAGCTGCGTGTCTCACAAGATCAGCAGCGATGAGACCATCGAGGTTCCGGGCATGGGCGGCAGAAAGCCCAGAAAACTTCCCCGGCAGATTCTCGGAGAGATTCTGGAGCCGCGGATGGAAGAAATTTTTACGCTGGTCAAACGGGAGATCGATCGTTCCGAAATGGTGAACATGATTTCCTCCGGAATCGTGATCACCGGAGGCTCCGCCCTTCTGGACGGAATCAGCGAGGTGGCCGAGTCGATCCTCCATCTCCCCACGCGTATCGGAACGCCCAGGGGAATCAGCGGTCTGGTCGACGTGGTCAACAATCCGATGTATGCAACCGCGGTCGGGCTGGTCATTTACGGCGCCAAACACCGGCCGACAAAAAATTTCCGGATACGGGACACCAACATCTTCAACCGGGTGATTACCCGTATGAAACGATGGTTTAAAGAGGTGATTTGAACGGATTCAGGGGAACCATCCGCGGATTGAGCGGCGGATGCCGGCGGCGCGGGGCCGTCGTGGTTCAGCACATCAACTTAGAGACGGGGGAAGGATGTTTACTTACGTGGATAGCGAAAAGAGTGCAAAAATCAAGGTAATCGGTGTGGGCGGGGCTGGCGGCAATGCGATCAACAACATGATCGAGGCCAACCTCAAGGGCGTCAAGTTTATCGCAGCCAATACGGATGCTCAGGCCCTGGAAATGTCCAAGGCGCCTGCGTTGATTCAGCTTGGTGAACGGCTGACCGAAGGCCTGGGCGCGGGCGCCAATCCGCAGGTGGGAAAAGAGGCGGCGCTGGAAAACGCGGATGAGATCCGCGCCGCACTGGCCGACAGTCATATGGTGTTTATCACCGCCGGATTTGGCGGAGGCACCGGCACCGGGGCGGCCCCGGTGATTGCCGAAATCGCCAAGGAACTCGGCGCGCTGACCGTGGCCGTGGTGAGCCGTCCGTTTTCCTTTGAAGGCAAAAAAAGGGCCAGACAGGCCGAAGAGGGGATCGAGGCCTTGAAAGAGGTGGCCGATACGGTTATCACCATTCCCAACGACCGGCTTCGTGGTCTGGCCGGAAAAAACGCCAAGATGCTGGATATGTTCAAAAAAGCCGATGAAATTCTGCTGCATTCGGTCAAGAGCATCACTGATCTGATCATGTTAAAAGGCCTGGTCAACCTGGACTTTGCCGATGTGCGGACCATCATGTCCAAGGCGGGAATGGCGATTATGGGCATCGGAATTGCCAGCGGCGAAAACCGCGCGGTTATAGCCGCCGAGCGGGCTATCTCCCATCCGCTTCTGGAGGATATTTCCATTCACGGCGCCAGAGGCGTGCTGGTCAATATCGCCAGCACCAGCGATCTGACCATGGAGGAGATGAGCGAGGCGTCGGAGCGTATCTACACCGAAGTCGGGGATGACGCGGAGATCATCTGGGGCGCGGTGGTTGATGAGAGCCTGGGCGAAGAGATCCGGGTCACCGTGATTGCCACCGGTATCGGAAACGAGAATGAAAGACCGGCGAAGGGTAGAAAAATACAGGATATCGCTCCCCGTGGAAGGCTTCGGGATGTCACGCCGGAAGACATTCAGCAGGCGGTTGATTATGAAGAGCCGACCTACATCCGTCAGAAGGCGGCCGGCGGAGAGGCGGGCGCCGCGCAGTACCGCGGCTACAAGGGCATCGTTCTGGACAGCAATGATCTGGAAATCCCCACGTTTTTGAGAAGAAAGGCGGATTGATCGGCGGATCGGCAACTAGACCGCGGATGATGTTTCTGAATGGCGGGCAGAGAAACCAATAAAACCGGAGAACCGGTCGAATCCGGCGTTATTCGGAAAGACTGGCGCGGAAAAATCCGGGTGGCGCTGGCGTATCCCAACCAGTACCGCGTCGGCATGTCCAGTCTGGGTTTTCAGACGGTCTATCAGCAGCTGAACGCCTTCGAGAACGTGGTCTGTGAGCGGGTTTTTCCGCCCGAAGAAGATGCCGGTGCGGCAACGCCGGTGCTGTCTCTAGAATCCAGGCAGCCTCTGGCCGCTTTTGATATTATTGCCTTTTCCATATCCTTCGAGAACGACTATTCTAACGTTCTGCGCATTTTGAAAGCAGCCGGGCTCCCCCTGCGATCCGAAAACAGAGTTTTCCCCCATCCTCTGGTGATCGCGGGGGGAGTGGCCTGTATGCTGAACCCCGAACCCATTTCCCCCTTCATCGACTGTTTTCTGATCGGCGAAGCCGAGACCCTGCTCGGTGGATTTCTGGAGCGCTTCGATCCAAAGGCCGGGCGTTCGTCCCAGCTCAACGAGATGGCCAGGACCCTGCCGGGGATCTATGTTCCGCAAAACTACCGGGTGTGTTATCACCGGAACGGCGCCATCGCCGAAAGGATTCCGCTCAACGGAGCCCCTTCAACGATTCGACGCCGGTATCTGGCCGATATTTCGGAAACCGCCACCTGCTCTTGCATTCTGACGCCCGACGCGGTCTTCAACGATTCGTTTCTGGTGGAGGTCAGTCGGGGGTGCCCGCACGGGTGCCGTTTCTGCGCAGCGGGTTTCGTATACCGGCCGCCGAGGTTCAGACCGCTCTCCATGCTGACGCAATGCATTGCCGAAGGTCGGGCTGTGTCCGACAAGATCGGGCTGGTGGGTGCGGCGGTTTCCGATCTTCCGGGTCTCGTCGAACTGTGCGGAAAATTCAGCCAGGATGACTGTCGTCTTTCCTTCAGTTCCCTGAGAGCGGACAATCTGGCGCCGGAGCTGATTGCGGCCTTGAAAAAAAGCCGGGTCAAGACCGCCACCGTTGCGCCGGACGCCGGAACTGAAAGACTGCGGGCGGTCATCAACAAGGGACTGGACGAGGCCGATATTCTGAATGCCGCCGAAGCGCTGGTTGCCGGTGGCATTCCGAATCTGCGGCTGTACTTCATGATCGGACTGCCCACGGAAACCGACGCGGATGCCGTCGGAATCGCGGAACTCTGCAAGCGGATCAAACACCGTTTTCTCAAAGCCTCGAAAATTCGGGGCCGCATGGGAAAAATCACGGTCAGTCTGAACTGTTTTGTCCCCAAACCGTTTACGCCCTTTCAATGGGTCGCCATGGAGGAAACCGGCGTTCTGAAATACAGGATCAAAAAAATCAAGGAAATTCTCAGAAGGGTTCCGAATGTCGAGGTGCATGCCGACATGCCCCGGTGGGCTTACATCCAGGCCGTGCTGTCCAGAGGCGACCGAAGGGTCGCCGAGCTTCTTGATGCGAATCTGGAAGATAAAGGAAACTGGACCAGGACATTCAAGCGTTCGCCGGTGAATCCGGATTTTTACGCCTGCCGCGAGCGCGCGGATGATGAAGTTCTGCCCTGGGACTTCATCGATCACGGAATTCGAAAATCCTATCTGATTCATGAGCGCGACAAAGCCCTTCAGGGACAAACGACACCGGCATGCCCCCCGGATTTCTGCGACCAGTGCCGTCGCTGTCGCAACGACTGATTTTCCGACCGTCTTCGAATCAAAACCCAAAAAAGACAGCTTTCTGAAAAGTCCGGGTCCTGAGTGGAGCGGCAGTCGCATTTTTGCCTTTTACAAAACCTACGAAAAACTTCCGCGCTCAATTTCCGATGCCGACCTGTTGCGGAGCCAAATGCGGGGTTCTCGAAAAAAATATTACTGAAAAAACGAATTTCAGAAGCCGGAAAAATCGGGAATCGAAAAAATACTTGAAATTGTTTCCGCTTGATGATAGCAGATTCTCTTTGGTTTTAAGCGTTCATTTTACACCAACTTAACTTTCTGAAAGGGATGGATCAAAAATGACAAAGAAAGATCTGCAACTTGCTTACGCCCTGGCAATTGTTTGTTTCGTTGTGGGTATTATAAGCTATGCAGCCTTTCCTGCCAAAACGCCGGATACGCCGCTCCGGCTGATGTTTCACAGCTCGGCAGGAAAGATCTGGTTCGACCATGCTACCCACTCGGATCAGGCAGGTTACGGCATTTCTTGCGAGGACTGCCATCATTACACGGATCCGTATAAGTGTGGTGAGTGCCATGCATTGGAGAGCGATGACGAAAGTGTTCCCAAACGCTCGGATGCCTTCCACAAGCAGTGCATCGATTGCCACAAGGAAGGCGGGGCCGGACCGGAGGATTGCAGTGGGTGTCACGTCATGTAAGCTGGCTGGTTGCAAAACCGCCGGCTTTTTTTTCGCCCTTTGACACTAAAACGCGAAAAGAAAAAGGTTGAATTATGATTAAAAGATCATTTGTCGGTTTAACAACGCCCTCTTTTGAGTATTCTGTCAAGGACAGCTCAATCAGCGGGCCGCAGAAGGTGGCGCCGTCCAAGACGGTAAGGTTGATCATCGAGAGTCCTTTTTCAAGGTCGATTGCGCTCAAAGCCGGAAACGAGGTCAAGACGGGTCAGCGGCTGTGCATTGGAAACGCATGCGCCGTATCCGGCGTGACCGGCAAGATTGCATCCGTCGAAAGATACGTCAACCAGGCCGGCAAGGCCTGCACGGCGGTTGTCATCGAGGTTGCGGCCTCCGAGCAGATCGATGATGCCTTTGCCAATGCATGCAGGAGTAACCCTCGCAAGGCTGCACAGGAATTTCTGGCCAATGCGCCCGGAAATCCGCCCATGAGCCTGTTTGATGAAGACAAGGGGCTGGATACCGTCGTTATTTGCGGTGCGGATCAGGACCTGGATGTTGTCACTCAGCAGCAGGTACTGGAACAGTCAACCGACGCCGTTCAAAAAGGAATTGCGGCGATCAAGAAGATTACCGGAATCAGCAACATCGTGGCCGTGGCGCCGCAGAGTCTGATGCAGAAAGCCGGTTCGATCGGCGCCAGCGCCAAGGTCGTTTCAAACGCCTATCCGGCGGCCAATCCCTACTGGGTCATGAAAGACATCATCGGTAAGGTCGTTCCGGCCGGAAAAAGCTGGGAGGATCTCGGGGTCTGCATTATGAGCGCCGAGGCTGCGGCTTCGATCGGAAGGGCCTTCGATGAGGGAAAGACGCCTGCGGAGAAAATCATTACGGTTGTCAAGAAAAACGGCAGCAAGCTGCTGGTTTCGGCCAGGATCGGCACGCTGTTCAGCGATGTTTTCGCCGCGGCCGGAATCTCGGTTTCCGGCGGCGACCGGATCATTGTCGGCGGTCCGATGACCGGATATGCCGCCTATGCCGAAGATCAGGCGGTCGAGGCCGGAACGGATGCCATCATGGTTCAGGGTGCTTCCGATATCACACCGGTATCCGATTATCCCTGCATCAACTGCGGCGAATGTGCCCGCATCTGCCCGGCAAAGATTCAGGTCAACATGCTGGTCAGATTCTGCGAGGCGGCCAAGTACCAGGATGCAGCGGATCTGTACGATCTGTATTCCTGCATTGAATGCGGCCTGTGCAGCTATGTGTGCGTGTCGAGAATGCCGATTTTTCAATACATTAAATTGGCAAAACATGAACTTGCCCGGATGAATACAGCGGAGGCAACGAATGACTAATCAGAAGAAATTTATCGTTTCGCATGCGCCTTTCTGGCACGATGGCAGTTGTATATCCGCGAGAAGCTACCATACAATGCTTGCCGCACTGCCGGCGCTGCTGTTTGGCATTTTTCAATACGGCATGCCGGCGGTGGGCGTGGTAACTTTTTCCATCGGCTGCGCCATGCTGTGGGAAGTGATTCTGAACTTTGCGATGAAGCGCTCCGTCAGCATCGGCGACGGGAATGCCGCGGTGATAGGCCTTTTACTGGCCATGCTGCTTCCGGCAACGGCGCCGTGGTGGTTTGTAGTGGTCGGAACCTTTCTGGCCATCGTGGTCGGCAAGATGATTTACGGCGGAATCGGCGGAAACTCCTTCAACCCGGTGGTTGTGGCGATCGCGATTCTGGGCATTTCCTGGAGCAATGTTCTGGATTTCAATGAAGCCTATATCAACTACGATTTCAGCTTTGCCATGCTGTACCCGCTGGCCACGCTCAAGGCTTACGGCGTATCGGCCGTCAGCGGCTTCAACGCCGGCGATCTTCTGATGGGCAAACAGATCGGCGGCATTGGAGCGACTTTCGGTCTCGGACTGATCATCGGCGGGATCTACCTGATCATCCGCGGATTCATTCGATGGGAAATCGCCGTGTCCTTCCTGGTCGGTGTCTTTGTCACGGCCATGCTGTTCAACATGGCGGATTCATCCAAATACGCCGGGGCGGGTTTCCACCTGCTCACCGGTTACACCCTGATCGGCGCCTTTTTTCTGGCTTCCGAGGATTCCTCATCGCCGGTCAACTTCGTTCCCATGATCCTTTATGGTTTGTTCGCCGGTTTAATGACGGTCCTGATTCGAAATATCGGCGCTTATATAGACGGCGTGATATACGCCATCCTGGTTGCCAACCTTCTCAGCCCGGTTCTGGACAAGATCCGGCCCAAAGTCATAGGAAAGGTTGCCTAACATGCGTGATTTAATCAAAATGGTTCTTGTGCTTGCGATCTTGAGTTTGGTTTCCGGCGGACTGCTTGCGGCGATCCGGAACGGAACCAAGGATCAGATAGAAAACCAGCAGCTGACCTTTGTCAAGGGGCCGGCCATCAAGACAATTTTCACCGCCGCGGCCAATGATCCGATTGCCGACCGTTTCAAGATTCAGGACGGCGATGTCGAAAGAACCTTTTTTGTCGCCAAGATCGACGGCAAGGCTCAATCCGTTGCCTTTGAGACTTATGGAAAAGGTTTCGGCGGCGACATCGGCCTGATGGTCGGCGTGAACGTGAGCGACGACAAAATGGTCGGCGCTCAGGTGACCACCCATAGCGAAACACCGGGCCTGGGATCCAAGGCCAAGGACGACCCGAAATTTTCCGGCCAGTTTAAAGGCATGGAACTCAAAGGCGATTTCAAGGTCAAGAACGACGGCGGTCAGGTGGATGCCATCAGCGGTGCAACGGTGTCTTCACGAGGCGTAGCAGGCGCTTTGACCGATGCCAGCACTGTGTATGCGCGTCTCAAAACTCAAATCGCTCAGAAACTTCAGGAATTTTAGGAGATAAAGATGGCAAAAACAATAGTCCAAGAATTTACCAAAGGTCTGTGGGACGAGATACCTCCATTTCGGCTGGTGCTTGGCCTCTGCCCCACCCTGGCGGTCACCAAGTCGGTGGAGAACGGCATAGGCATGGGGTTGGCCACCACCTTCGTGATCGTGGGCTCCAACATCCTGGTTTCGATGCTGCGCAACATCATACCCTCGAAGGTTCGCATCGCCTGCTTCATCGTGGTGATTGCCACCTTCGTGACCGTGGTCGAGCTGCTCATGCAGGCATATACCTACCCCCTGTTCCTGACGCTGGGTATCTTCATTCCCTTGATCGTCGTCAACTGCATCGTGCTGGGGCGAGCCGAGGCGTTTGCCTTTAAAAATCCGGTTCTTCCCTCACTGGCCGACGGTCTGGGCATTGGAATCGGCTTTACCCTGGCGCTGGGGGCTCTGGGCGCAGTCCGGGAGCTGTTCGGAAACGGCACCCTGCTGGGCGCTCAGATCATGCCGGCTTCTTTCCAGCCCTTTGGCTTCATGGTTCAGGCGCCGGGCGCATTTGTGTGCCTGGGGCTGATGCTCTGCGTTATGAACGTACTCGGAAAGAAATAATAGGAGAACATCATGGATTTTATCCTCCTTGCAATAAGCTGCATATTTGTTAACAACATTCTCCTTGCCCAGTACCTTGGAAACTGCCCGTTCCTGGGCACTTCCAAGAAAATGGATACCGCTGTCGGCATGGCCATGGCGGTTGTTTTCGTGCTGGTGCTGGCTGGCATCATCACCTGGGTAACGGAGTATTTTCTCCTTAGACCCTTGGGACTTGAATTTCTCCGCACCATCGCTTTTATTCTGGTTATTGCCGCCTTGGTGCAGTTCGTTGAAATGTTTCTCAAAAAGAGCATTCCGGCCCTGTACGCCGGTCTGGGAATCTTTCTGCCCCTGATCACCACCAACTGCGCGGTCATGGGCGTGTGCCTGATCAACATCAACGAGGAGTACACCTTCGTCACCTCGCTGGTTACCTCGATCAGCTACGCGGCCGGATTCGGCCTGGCCCTGGTGCTGTTCGCCGGGGTGCGGGAACGCATTCTTCTGGCCAGAGTTCCCAAGCCGCTGCAGGACACCTCCATCGGTCTTGTCACGGCCGGCATGCTGGCCCTGACATTTTACGCATTTAAAGGAATGGTCTGATCATTCTCTCGTTACCGGGATAACAATACAAGGAGGCCATTGTGATTGAAGCGATACTTTTCATGTTGGGATTAGGAGGCGTCTGTGGCGTCGTTCTGGCCGCAGCGTCCAAAATCTTCTACGTCTATGAAGATCCCAGAATTGCTCAGGTTGAAAACTGCATGGCAGGCGCCAACTGCGGTGGATGCGGTTTTGCCGGCTGCTCGGCGGCCGCGGTGGCTGTCGTCACCGGCGCTGCGCCGGCCAACGTCTGCATCGTCGGCGGCATGGAATCCGCGACCAAGGTTGCGGCGGTGATGGGAATGGAAGTCGGCGGCGCGGAGGTCATCCGCTCCTATAATTACTGCAGCGGCGGCGACCGTGCGCCCACCCGTTTCGAGTATATGGGCGTTGCCAGCTGCCAGGCCCTGTCCGCTCTTTACGGTGGGCAGAGAGAGTGCCATGTGGGTTGCCTGGGGCTGGGCGACTGCGTCAAGGCCTGCGCGTTCGATGCAATTCATATCGGACCGGACGGCTATCCGGTGGTGGACCCTGAAAAATGCGTGGGCTGCGGGGCCTGCGAGCGGGCCTGCCCCAAGAACATTCTGAAGGTTCAGACCATGTCCCAGCGGCTACTGACTTTCAACGAGGACGACGGCCGGCTGGCGCCCTGCGCTCAGACATGTCCCGCCCAGATCAATATTCCCAAGTACATCGAACAGATCCGCAACGGAGATTACGAAGGCGCGGTCGATACGCTTCGCCAGAGAAACCCCCTGATCCTTTCCTGCGGCCGGGTATGTCCCCATCCCTGCGAGACTTACTGCCGACGGGGCGTTGAGGATGAGGCTGTTTCCATCAATCAGCTCAAGCGCTTCGTGGCCGACTTCGAGATGAACTCCGGCCGGCGCTTCCCCATTTCCTGCGCTCCGGATACCGGCAAGCGGATCGCCGTCATCGGCGGCGGACCTGCGGGTTTGAGCTGCGCATTCTTCCTGCGCCGTCTGGGTCATGACGTAACCATCTTCGATATGATGCCTGAACTCGGCGGTATGATCCGGTACGGCATCCCTGAATACCGTCTGCCCAAAGAGGTGCTGAAGTGGGAATGCGATGGACTGCTTAAGATGGGCATCGAGGCCAAGATGAACGTCAGGCTGGGAAAGGACTTTGACCTGACCTCCCTGGTGGCGGCCGGTTACGATGCGATTTTCCTGGGAATCGGCGCGTGGAAGGACTACGATCTAGGTGTTGAAGGCGAAAACCTGGGCAATGCCTATACCGGCATCAGCTTCCTGACGCGGTTCGCCCTGGATCAGCAGACCTACGAAGACAAACATACGGATGTTCCGATCGGCAAGCAGGTTGTGGTGGTCGGCGGCGGCAACACGGCCATCGACTGCGTCAGAACGCTCAAGCGACTGGGCGCAGACCAGGTGACGCTGCTCTATCGCCGGACCCGCGCTGAAATGCCCGCCAACATGGTGGAAATCGAAGCCGCCGAACACGAACACATCAAGTTCCACTTCCTTGCCGCTCCCACCAAGGTGATCGGCGATGAAAAAGGAAACGTCAAGGCCATCGAATTCATCAAGATGGAACTCGGCGAGCCCGATGCTTCCGGCAGAAGAAGACCGGTTCCGATCAAGGGTTCTGAAACCGTTCTGGAATGCGACATGCTGGTTTCGGCCATCGGCCAGGGACCGGATGTTTCCTTTGCGACGCAGGAACCGGGCAAGCGCATGGCGGATCTTAAGATTACCAAGCGCGAGACCATCGATGCCGTTGATCCGGAAACGCTGCAGACCAACATTCCTTATGTTTTTGCGGCAGGCGATGCCCAGACCGGCGCATCTCTGGTGGTCGAGGCCATCGGCGGCGGGCGCAGGGCCGCGCGTTCCATTCATCTGTATCTGAACGGCCAGAAGGTGACGCCGCCCGAGAACTCTCTGTTCAAGCGTCACATCGACGGCTCGATCATGGATAAGGTGCCGGGCATCATCGCCACACCGCGGGTCAAAATGCCTGAACTGGATGTCGAAGAGAGAATCCAGTGCTTTGACGAAACGGATCTCTGCATTACCGAGGAAGAGGCCATTCGTGAATCCCATCGGTGTCTGAACTGCTGCCAGTTCTGCTACAATCCGGATAAACCCAAGGCAGCCTGACAGCAATATCTGCAAGTGTAAAAAAGCGGCCCTCAATGAGGGCCGCTTTTTTGCGCCGTTGAATCCAAAAAAGAAAGGCGCGCCGATTCAAACGGCGCGCCTTTTATTAAGCAAAGATAAGATCAGACAACGGTGACGTTGATTGCCGCAGGGCCTTTCTGGCCCTCAGACACATCGAACGTAACCCGATCGCCTTCTTTTAGTGACTTGAATCCTTTTGCATTGATGCCGGAATGATGAACAAAAACATCCGGTCCGTTTTCCTGTTCGATAAACCCGTAGCCTTTTTGGTCGTTGAACCATTTGACGATGCCGTTTGCCATAGTGACGCACCTCTCCTTTCCTGATTTATTCCATGGTTTTCAACCTCGGGTCAGCGCCGTGGCGCAGCGTCTTTCCCTCGGAAAAAACCGTCCGCCGATAACGACGGTTTAATTAATTTTAATCAATTAAACTTTTTCGCGCATAAAATCAATATAAATGACCATCAGAAAAAATCTTTTTGTGAAAAACACGTCTCGAAAACACTTTTCTTGTTTATGAAATTCATGTAGGTTGCGGCCCAGAACGGGTGTGAAATTCAAACGCAGGACGACCTCCTGCGGTTTTATTCTGAATGCAAGAGAAAGGACGACAACCATGCAGGTTCCGATGACGCCGATTCGCATATTGAAACGCGCGGTAAAGCTTTATCCTGAAAAAACCGCCGTTGTCGACGGCGAAATTCGTTTCACATACAAACAGGTTCAAGCGCGGGTCAACCAGGTGACCAACGCGATTTATAACCTTGGCATTCCGCCGGGCGGAAGAATTGCGATGCTGGATTTCAACACCCATCGTTACATGGAAATGTACTTTGGCGCGGCCCAGTCCGGCCGTGTGCTGCTTCCGCTGAACACCCAGCTTTCCGCGGATGAGTATGCCTATATTCTGGACGACGCCGAGGCCGAAGCGATCATTTTCCATGCGGATTTCAAGCCGCTCATCGACCAGGTGAGAGCCCGAACGAAAACGGTGAAATATTTTTTCATCGCCGAAGGCGAGGCGGATATTTCCTGGATGTCCGGCCCGTATGAGAATCTTCTGGCGGCTCAGAGCACGCAAGCCCACATCACCGAACCGGATGATGAAAACGACATGCTCAACCTGTACTATACGAGCGGCACGACGGGTCGTCCCAAGGGGGTGATGCTGACCCATCGGAACATCTATGCCAACGCGCTTTCCACGATTATTTCGTTCAAGCTCGAGGATGCTACGGTCTGGCACCATATCGCCCCGCTGTTTCATCTGGCCGATGCGTTTTTCATCTGGTCGATCACCTTTCAGGGCGGACGGCACGTCATGAACCGGCAGTTCAGACCCAGGGCCGTGCTTCAGAAAATGCAGGATGAGCGGGTGACCTGCGCCATGATGGTGCCCACCATGATCAACTGCCTGCTCGATACGCCCGGTATAGAGCAGTTCGATCTTTCGATGCTGAAGTTTGTGATGGTCGGAGGTGCGCCGATGTCTCCGGCCAAAGCGCGTCGGATGATTGAGAAACTCGGGTGCCAGTATATCTCCGGATACGGCATGACCGAGACCTGCCCCCTGCTGACGGTCGGCAATCTCAAGGATACCCTGAACGCACTGCCGATCGAGGACCGGCTTGGACATATCACACGGACGGGACTCGAGGTGGTCGGCGTGGATCTTCGGGTGGTGGACAAGGATGGTCAGGATGTGCCCCGTGACGGCAAAACCGTCGGCGAGATCATTGTCCGGGGAGACAACGTGATGAAAGGCTACTGGAAGCTTCCGTCCGAAACCGCCGAGGCATTCAGGGACGGGTATTTTTATACCGGGGACCTGGCCAACGTCGATCCGGAGGGCTATGTTTTCATCGTGGACCGGTCCAAGGACATCATCATTCGAAGCGGGGAAAACATCGCTTCGGTGGAGATCGAAAACTTTCTCTACACCCACCCTCAGATTCTCGAGTGCGCCGTGATCGCGGTTCCGGACAAGCGATGGGGAGAGGTGCCCAAGGCGCTGATCGTCCAGAAACAGGGCGCCGATCTCACCGAAAAGGAACTGATCCGCTACTGCCGCGCCGGACTGGCCCGATTCAAAGTGCCGAAATACATAACGTTTCTTGGCGCGCTGCCCAAGACCGGATCAGGCAAGATCGTCAAGACGCAGCTTCGAAAATTATACGCCTCCGAAGGGTGAGGCCGGAAAGGCAAAGTTTCCGTCCGGGCTGATCCGGTTCGGGTGACCCGATGATCTGAAAAAGGATTCGGTTCTATGCAACGCGCGCCCTCCGGCATGAAGGGGTTTGCGGTCGTCTGGATCGGCCAGTTCATAACGCTTTTGAGCACCGCGATAACCACCTTCGCCCTCACCCTCCGGGCCTATCAGACCACCGGAAAAGCCATACCCCTGGCCCTGACCGGCCTGTCGGGCTGCCTGTCTCCGATGATCCGGCACGTGGAGAGCATTCTGCCGGATCACGATCATTCTCCCGCGGGCGGCTTCTATACGAATTCACATCCTGCTACCCGAAACGGCATATTCATGGTATTTTTATCAGTATAAAGGCCATGCGGGTATTTTGAAGGCGGCTGTCCGCAGGCCGGTTTGAATTCCGTTCAAGGAGATGCGCCATGGATACGGTGATTTTCGGAGAATACGCGCTCTGGGTGCTGCTCACGGCCGCACGGGTCGTTATCATCGTTCTGATCCTCTACTGGATGGTGAAAATCTTTCTGAACAAAAGAAAGAAAAGGAAGAACAACCATCACTATCAGGTTGCCGTCTGCCCCCATTGCGGCTGGCAGGGAGAGGTGAGCATCCATGCTTCCAGGTGCCCCCGGTGCAACCGCCCCCTGGGCGACCGTAAGATCGACGGAGGATACTGATGGACATCATCACCTGGGCGGGAATCCTGTTCTGCATTTCCCAGGCGGGGATGTTTTCCGGCCTGAACCTGGCGTTTTTCAGCGTGGGCCGTCTTCGACTGGAGGTCGACGCCGCGCACGGCAGCAGAGACGCGAAAAAGGTTCTCGCACTCCGGGAAGATGCCAACTTTCTGCTGACCACCATTCTCTGGGGAAACGTCAGCGTCAACGTGCTGCTCGCCCTGCTCTCCGGCTCCGTGCTCTCCGGAGTGGCGGCCTTTCTGTTCTCGACCGTGCTGATCACCTTACTGGGCGAGATTCTGCCCCAAGCACTTTTTTCACGTCACGCCGTTCGAAGCGCCTCCCTGTTCGCCCCGGTGCTGCAAATTTATCGGATTCTGCTGTATCCCGTGGCCAAGCCCACGGCGATGCTTCTGGACCGGTGGTTGGGACCGGAGGCGATCGCGTTTTTCCAGGAAAAGGATTTCCACCATCTGATTCAGGTGCACATCGAGTCCGAGCACTCCGACATTGGAAAGGTGGAGGGTACCGGAGCGATCAATTTCCTGGCTCTGGACGACATTCCCGTGGTCAGCGAGGGCGAGATCATCGATCCGCGAAGCATCCTGACCGTGCAATTCAAGGACAACATGCCGGTTTTTCCCAGCATCGCGCACAGCTCGAAGGATTCCTTTCTCCGAAAAATACAGGCCTCCCGAATGAAATGGGTGATTCTGGTCAACGCCGCCGGGGAGCCCTGCGCGGTTCTCAACGCGGACAAGTTCATCCGCGACGCGCTGTTTGAAAAAAAGACCTTCGACCCCTATCACTACTGCCACCGGCCGATCGTGATTCGGGACGAAAAAACCCGCCTGGGTGAAACGATTCTCCGCCTGAAGGTATACCCCACCCGGGCCGACGACGACGTGGTCGACCAGGACATCATTCTGTACTGGACTTCGGACATGAAGCGCATCATCACCGGATCGGACATTCTCGGAAGACTCCTGCGGGGAATCGCCCGGCAGGAAAAGAAAACCTTCACCTACCTGGCATGAACAACGGAGGCCGCAACGATGAACCCATGGTTTGCGCTGGTTCTTGGATTGGCCCTGATGGCGGTCGGCGTTCTGAGTCCGTTCAGCAGCTTTGGCGCCCTGTTTCTGGTTGCCGGCGCTGTCGTGTTGATCAATGCGGCGCACAGTTTATTCCGACGAAAATAATCGTGTTTCCCATACCCGTGGAGATGGACCGGACACCCCCTGGTCCGCCCCCAATTCGGCGGACCTTCGCCGCATCGAACCGTTCAAGACCCCTGAATTCAGTCGCATTTCACAATCCATATCGAAGAAAACGAACTGCCGTAGAGGACTTTGATCGACATAAGCGCCCGCCGATTCTAAAAAAATATTTCCGACCAATTCCACATGGCTGTTTCCGCGCCCAGGAACAGTTGGCCGATATCATTGGCGGCGGCTTGAAAAGTGTCGCGCGTTATGAGTCCGGGCGGGTATGCCGGATCAAGGGGCTGGACAATCTTTTGCGCATTCTGGATGCATGTCCGGAAACGCTGAAGATTATTCAAAAGAAAGAACGTGCGGTTAAGAGTTCAGCCCAGGTTGTTTACATCGAAGATACAGGAAACAAAAGCTCCTGTCGATTGTCGCCAAGGCCCTTTTCCAGTGAAATAGAGGATATAGGCTATGGCACCTGAGTTCAAAATCACCTCAATAAGCCTTGCCGAGGCGCATTTTCCAATCAGCCGTCAATATAAATGGAAAAACGGCAAGCCAATTGAACTTTTGCAATACATTGAGATTCAATATCAACAAAGACCGGAAAAGAGCATCCGTGTTCTCGTCTCGGTTTCATCCGATTCCGATAAACAGCCTTTCCGTTTTTCCGTTGCCTGGGAGGGCTCGTTTGTTTTTGAAGAAAAACCTTTAAAAGAAGCACCGGACCGTATTGCCCATATCCATTGCGCAACCATCAAATTTGCCTGTGTTCGCCAGTTCGTGGCCGACCTGGCACGGCGCGAAAATCCCGGAAAAAGCCGGAGGCGTTGCGGAAAGGTCCAGACCGCTGTTTCCATCGGCCGGGACCTTTTTTATAAAATCCGCGCCTTCCTCTGATTCCGGGCGCACAGGGCAGGGCGACAAACCCTCAGCTTTCGGACTTCAGCGCATTAAGCAGAAGGGTCAACGGCCGAATCTCCTCGCTTTTTTCATCGAACTGGACTGGACCCGGATGCCGGTATTGGTCGGCTTCGGGCGTTGCGGCCAGCCATTTTTCCCGAAAGGCTTTGGCGGTCTTGAAGGCCATGCCGTCGACATCCACCAGACTCTTTTCCAGCACCAGGGTCAGTTTTCCCTTTCTGTCTTCCAGATGCATCAGGGGTGCAATCGGAATGCCGATGGGCGTCCACTGGTCAAAGGATTTTTCCAGATTCCGAATGGCCGCCATCTGACCGGTGGCCCCGTTGGCGATCAGGCTGAAAACCGTCAATCCCAGGTTATAGGCATAGGCGCTGTCAAACCGGGTCGGATCGTTGCCCCTGCCGTCATAACCGTAAAAATGAATCTGCGATTTGAACTTGGGGACGGATTTCTGGTAAATCTTGGAAATCGGGCCGGGAATCTCATCGTCCTCATCCATGATCCCTTCCTTGACCAGCGTCTGAGTCAGGGTTTTGACCGATATGATGCTTTCCCGAATCAGCAGATACCGGTCTCCATAGTTTTCAAACAGAATCGGTCCATAAAAGTCCGGATCCAGACCCCCTTCCCGCAGGGTCTTTTGAAAATACCCGTTCTCGATCCCCACCCGGAACAAGCCCTCCTCCCGAAGGATCTTCAGATAGTCGGTGACCAGCCCCATGAGCACCTTGTCGGTTTCCACCTGGGAAAACTGAAAGTTTCCATGGCTGTCTCTTTCCATGAGCAGACCTTCCTGGAAAAATTCCGGAATATCGTTGAACAGGTCATCGTCCCGTGTGTTCCAGATCGAAAAGGCCTGATCCTCCCGGGCATGGCGGGCCAGACGGCGCAGATACTCGAGCTTGTCTTCGAGTTGGGGAAAGGCCGTATGAAAATCCGTATCATGGGTGGCATTGTAGTCGGCGATGATGGTGTTGAGCTTGATGATGAAAATCTGAATCTCGTTGATGAATTCCAGAATTCCCTCGGGTATGACGATGACGCCGTAATTCTTGCCCACGGCGGCCCGCCGGACAATGCCCTCGCAGATCACCCGGGACAGACGCCGAAGGGTCATGCCGTAGGCCGTATAATCGATATCCCCGGCTTTTTTCAGCCGTTCCTTGTCGACATAGTCGGCCAGTTCCTCTCCGATCAGCGTGAGGTTGGCATGGGTCTGCAGCGCCGTCTCCAGGGCCAGATGGCTGGCCACCCGGCCCATGACCTTGCAGATATGCCAGTATTTCACGTCCGAACAACTGTCCGTGCACAGGCTGGCGATGGCATTGGAAAAAGCCATGGCGGCGGTATGAAATCCAAAGGACATGGCGCACAGCACCCGGCCGTCGGCATCCCGGACCTGAATGTCTCCGTCAATGGTTTTGGGAACGCCGATGACCTGAATTTTGTCGGCAAACATCTCCTGGGCCAGAAAGGCGGCATTGGTATTGGAATCGTCCCCGCCCACGATCACCAGCGCGTCGAGACCGAGTTTTTTACAGGTCTTGCGCGACAGGTCCATCTTCTTTTTGTTGTCGATCTTGGCACGGCCGGTCTTGATCATTCCGAAACCGCCCAGGTTCCGGTAGGCATCGACCTTATCGCCGGTCAGGGGGACAAACTCGCCCTCGATGATGCCGTCCGGTCCCATCAGAAAACCAAAGATTTCATTCTGGTCGTTGGCCTCCTTGGCGGCATCGTAGAGACCCGCGATGACATTGTGTCCGCCGGGCGCCGGGCCTCCGGAAAATACGATTCCGATTTTCCGGGGACGATGATAGCGCTCCTTCAAAGACGGGTCCGGATCATGAACCGCCACGACCCGCTGCACCGGGTTGTCGATGATATCGGGAAGCTGCCGTCTGGCTTCCTGATCGATCTTGAAACGGTAATGCGCGTCAACCTCCAGAGCCGTGACTGCGCCGGTGAAAACCCCGCACCGGGAGGGCATGATCTTCCTTCGGTTCATCACATCGCTCGGCACACTGTCGACGATGGCGCCGATCTTGGGATCATTGACAATAGTTTCATCAGGACTGGAATTTGACATCAGCATCCTCCACGATCGATGACAGGATTTCGGACTATGGGTTTGAAAGCGCAAAGCTTCGCTCTTTCCTGAACAGATGCAAAAATAATACCGGCTGGAAAAGCCCTGTGTCAAGACGATTTGCAGCGCCGGGTGCCGGCAGAACTGAATCCGGCATCTTTTCAGCCGAATACGGCATTCGAATATCCCATATCTTGTATCATATGGCCGGATGGCCCACTTCAACTTGTGTTTTTTGTTTACAAGCCATCCGTTACCTGTTATTGAAAAAAGAATTTATCATGGCATGAACGGCATCCGTGTTTCGGCGCGGCCTGAACAAGGAAAAATTCACACAGCATGAAACTGAAAAAACTGGAACTTTCCGGTTTTAAATCTTTTCCGCAAAAGGCGGATATCGAGTTTCCCGAGGGCATATCCGCCATTGTCGGTCCGAACGGGTGCGGGAAAAGCAACATCATCGACGCCATCCGCTGGGTCATGGGTGAGCAAAACGCCCGGAATCTGCGGGGCAAGGCCATGGAGGACGTGATTTTCAGCGGCGCCAACGGCAACGCCCCCCTGAACATGGCCGAAGTTTCCATGATCCTGTCCAACGACAACGGCGACGCCCCAGAAGAGTTGAAGGATTTTACGGAACTCATGCTGACCCGGCGTCTTTACCGATCCGGAGAAAATGTCTATTTTCTCAACAAGCACCCCTGCCGCCTCAAAGACATTCACAACATCTTCATGGGAAGCGGAATGGGCGCACGGTCCTACTCCATCATCGAGCAGGGCAATATCGGGGCGATCACGGATGCGGGCCCGGAGGAAAGACGCTTTTTCATCGAAGAAGCCGCCGGCGTGACCCGTTACAAAAGCCGAAAGAAAGAAACGCTTCGTAAAATCGAGGCCACGCAGCAGAACCTCCTGCGACTCGACGATATCCTGTCGGAAATCAAGCGTCAGATGGGCCGGCTCAACCGCCAGGCCAAAAATGCTCAGCGCTACAAGGAATATCAGCAGCGGATCGACCGGCTCGACATCGCCATGGCGCTTTGCCGATACGACCGGAACTCTCAGGAACACAGCCAGATTCAGGCCCTGCTGCAATCCCTCAAGGACTCGGACCTGCAAAACGCGTCCAGAATCGGTTCGCTGGATGCGGCCGTGGAAACGCTCAAGCTTCAACGCACCCGGAAGAACGAACAGATCTCATCCGCCAAGGCCCTTTTGTTTGAAGCCCAGCGCCAGACGGACCGGTCCGAAAGCGAACTTTCCCATCTGCGCAAGGAAGCGGACCGTCTGGCTGTGGAACTTGAACACCTTCAGACCTTGCACCAGGCCCTGAATGAGAAGAATAAAAATCTTGAATCCGAAATCGAACAGGCCCGGCGTCAGTTTGCTGAAATGCAGCAGGAACACGCCAGGGTTCAGGAATCCCTGACTCGTGAAAACGCCGCATCCCAGGACCTTCGAAGCCGGCTGGAAACCTTGAACCGCAAGCTGGAAGCGGCCAGAAAGAATCTGGCGGATCTTTCGGCCCAGGAGGCCAGATGCCGCAACATTCATCAGAACGCCGCAACCAACCGGCAGAATCTTCAAAGACGTCTCAAAAAAATCGACGAGGAAACGGTGCTGGCGGAAAGAAAGGTCGCTGAGCTGACGCTTCAGGAACAGGAAGCCCGGAACGGCATTCAAACGGTTCAGCAATCCATTGCCGTTGCCGAAGAACGGATTGCGGCCCAGCAGGACCAGGCAACTCGAAGCCGTCAGGCTCTGGCCCTGCAGGTCCGGCATGTTCAGGAACTGGATCTGGAACGCAACCAGCTGCGTTCCCGGTATTCGGCGCTTAAAAAAATGGACGATAACCTGGAATGGTACAAAGACGGCGTCAAAACGCTGATCAAAGCCGCCAGGGCGCAAACCGCGGAGAATGGCGGTTCGGATTCGGCCGGCCCGGCCGGCATTCTGGCGCTCACCGCCGATGTCCTGGATACGGCGCCGTCTTTTGAGATCGCCGTAGAGACCGTCCTGGGCGACGCCCTGCAGTATCTGATCGTCGAAAATCAGCAGGCCGGCCTGAATGCCGTCGCCTTTCTCAACGAACACGAGGCGGGCCGTTGCGGATTCATTCCGATCGCCGGACTGCGTCCGCGGTCTCCGGTCGAAGCCGAACGCCTGATTGATCACGTATCGGTCAAAGCCGGCTTTGAAGCCGCCGCCGAAGCGCTTCTGGGACACGCCTTGGTGGCGCCGGACCTGAAAAGCGCTCTAGAGGTCTTTCGCGGCAACGGACACGGCTGCGCAGTGGTCACTCAGCAGGGCGATATGATCACCCATCAGGGCATTATTTCAGGCGGAAGCCCGGATCAGGGCTCAGGAATTCTGGCCAAAAAACAGGAACTCAAATCCCTGGAACACCGGATCTCCATTGTCGATGAAAAGCTCAAGGAACAGCGCCGGATTCTCTCCGATCTGGAAGCCGGGGCCCGGGAGAACGAAACCCGGCTTCAGAAGCTTGGCGAAGAGAAAAACCGCCTGGCCAGAGAGGAGATGGAAGCCGAAAAATCCCATTTCAAGGCAATCGAATCCCTGAAACACGCCCGGCGCCATCTGGAGGTCACACTGCTGGAACAGGAACAGCTCATGGGCGAGGAAAGCGACATCGACGAAGAGATCAGCCAGCGCCACAGTGCGTTAAATAATCTGGAAGACCAGGTGAAAACGGCGCAAAGCGAGGTATCGCAGATTGCCAGAGCCGCCCAGGACGCCTCTGTCCGGATGGATGCCTTCAACCGGAAAACCGTGGATCTGAAACTTCGGCAGACCGCACTGGAAGCCCGCATCGAAAACACCGGCGCCACTCTCAGGCGGCTGGTCGATTTTCAACGCGAGGCAAACAACCGGCTGGAGCAGACCGTCAGCGACATCGGAGGAAAGAAGCAGAGAATCACCGACGGCGGCACGCGCATCCGCGAGCTGGAAAACGCCGTCAGCGGCCTTTATGAAAACCTCTCCCGTCTGCAGGAAGATCTTCAAAACCGGGAATCGGAATATCGCGGCATCGACGAAGACCTTAAAAACCACGATCAGATCATCGGCGAATTGAAAAACGAGCGGGACAAGACTCTGCAGAAGATCCATCTTCTGGAAAGCCAGAACGCCCAGCTGGGAATCAAGCAGGAGCATATCATCGGCATCCTGAAGGATCGTTACCAGCAGTCCGTCGATCAGGCCCGCACCGTTTCCGAGGGGCTGGAGCTTTCCGCGGATCAGATGCAGGCCGAACTGGCCGAGTGCCGCAGGCGAATGGAATCTCTCGGAGAAGTGAATCTTGCGGCCATTGGAGAATATGCCGAACTCAAAACCCGGTTTGAATTTCTCGATGCGCAGAGAGGCGATCTGACCCGGGCCATCGCCGACCTTCACAAGGTGATTCGGGAGATCAACCGGATCAGCCAGGAGCGCTTCACCCGCACCTTTGACCGGATCAACGAGAAGCTCGTCGAGGTTTTTCCGAAACTCTTCAACGGCGGCTCCGCACGGCTGGAACTGGCGAATGCCGACGACCCGCTGGAAGCCGGCGTCGAATTCATGATCCATCCTCCGGGGAAAAAGCTCACGCGGCTCAGTCTTCTTTCCGGCGGCGAAAAGGCCCTTTCCGCCATCGCCTTCATCTTTGCCATATTTTTGATCAAACCCGCCTCGTTCTGCCTTCTCGATGAAATCGACGCACCCCTGGACGATGCGAACGTGGCGAGGTTCAATGAAATGATCAAGAGCATCGGGGACCAATCCCAGATCATCATGATCACCCACAATAAAAAAAGCATGGAATACGCGGACAAGCTCTTCGGAATCACCATGGAGAAAAAGGGCGTTTCCAAGGTGGTGTCGGTCGATCTGAACCGGTAATTTCAGCACAGCGATGACGCCATCCTTCGCCGATGCGGCGGGAGGTGTCTCGCGACGCAGGAATCGCGTTTTCTGCGTCGCCGCAACCTGGTTGAAAAAACTTTACAAAACCACGGGCCAATACTATGGTGGCTCGGATTTCATAACGGGGCAGGAATTTATCAAAGCAGGATCGGAGTAAGCATGGCCTTTGGCTGGTTTAAAAAAAAGCAGGATAGTCATCAGGATATCAAGGATTCGGAAATCAGTCTGCCGGATGAATCGGACGGCGCGTGTCCGGCGGCAAATGCATCGAAGGCCGCCGGCGAACCCGAGGAGCGCGAAGCGAAAGTTTCCGGCGAAGAAAATTTTTCCGGCGTCCTTCCGGAAACGACCGGATCGGAAGGCTTTTTCAAACGTCTGAAAAACCGGCTTTCCCGAACGCGAAAATCTTTTACCCAGGGCCTGGATTCGCTTTTCGCCGGGAAATCGGGCGTCACCCCCCAAATGCTCGAGGATCTCGAAGAGCTGCTGATCACCTCGGATCTCGGTGTTGAAACCGCCACGGAGCTGATCAGCCGCATTTCCCGAAAAGCCTCCGGAATTCGCGATGCCGAGGCTCTGAAGCTCGCTCTGAAAGAAGAGATCCGGTCCCTGATCGTCACCCTGTCCGAAAAACAGGCGCAAATGAAGACCAGACCCCATGTCGTCATGGTTCTGGGCGTCAACGGCGTAGGCAAGACCACCACCATCGGAAAACTGGCGGCCCGGGCGTCCCGTGAGGGGCGAAAGGTAATCATTGCCGCAGCCGACACCTTTCGCGCCGCGGCCGTCGAACAGCTGGCCATCTGGGCGGAACGTTCCGGGGCGGATCTCGTCAAACACAAGGCCGGAGCGGATCCGGCCGCCGTAGCCTATGACGCCGTCGAAGCGGCCAGAGCCCGCGGTGCGGACATCGTACTGATCGATACGGCCGGACGGATTCACACCAAGGCCAATCTGATGGAAGAGCTCAAAAAAATCAAACGCTCCATCGCAAAAGCAATGCCGGACGCACCGCACGAGGCATTGCTGGTTCTGGACGCCACCACGGGCCAGAACGCCCTGTCCCAGGCCAGACTGTTTAATGAATCCATAGGGGTCACCGGCATTGCCATGACCAAGCTCGACGGTACCGCCAAAGGCGGCATCGTGGTCGGCATCTGCCATTCGCTGAAAATTCCCCTGCGATACATCGGAATCGGCGAACAGATCGAGGACCTTCAGGACTTTGATCCGGATCGGTTTGTTGAAGCGCTTTTCTGATGCGGCGTTTCAGCCTGATCCGTTTGAAAAAATCTTGTTGACAGCCTTGTCCGGCTGAAGTAGACGATGAAGAGATTGTCAACCTATTAAACAAGGGGGTTTGCACATGACGAAAGCAGAACTGATCGCGAAAATGGCTCAAGACGCACAAATTACCAAAGCAGCGGCAGCCGCTGCGCTGAATTCCTTCATGGACGGCGTCTCGAAAGCGTTGAAGAAAAAAGAGGGCAGGGTGACGCTGGTAGGGTTCGGCACCTTTTCCAAAAGCCGGCGCAAGGCAAGAAACGGCCGCAATCCGCAAACCGGCGAACCCATCAAGATCAAGGCCGCCAATGTGGTGAAATTCCGGCCCGGCAAAAAGCTCAAGGAAACCGTTTAAGCAGCGCGAATTCAGCAGCATGTTCCAGAAGGCGGTTTATCGTAGCGATAAACCGCCTTCTTTGTTGATTCGTAAAAAGTCCAATTTCCCCGTTTCGCAGCATCCCTTGTCAATGCCTCGTTCCCCGGGATTTACGGCGTCATCTTATTGATACCGTATTTCAAAGCCGCTGAATTCTCCCTGATATTCTTCCCATCTCAGGACCACGTCCGTGACCGCTGCATAGGGAGGTCCCCTGCGGCACCATTTCAGCATTTCGGCGACGGTTTCCTCATCCGCCTCAAATAACGCCTCAACGGTTCCGTCCGGATTGTTTCTCGCCCAGCCGCGAATCCCGAGGGCGTCGGCCATTTTCCGGGTTTCGGCTCTGAAAAACACGCCCTGAACTCTCCCGTGAATGATCACATGCGCTCTGACTCGTTTTTTCACAATTCACCTCGCAGGGGTTTTACAAGATGATGACTCCGTAAAAAGTCCGGTTTCTAAGTTGCGCTGCATCCATTCAGCACCGCGGCCGCTGCGTCTTCAGGGCTGAATTGGATGGATCAGGGCATCATACTCGGCTTCGTTTAAAATCCGGGTTCCGAATTGTCCGGCTTTTTTAAGCTTTGAAGCGCCTACATTCTCGCCGCAGATCAGAAAATCCGTGTTCCGGCTGACCGCGGACTGAACATTGGCGCCCAGACTCCGGGCCTCGGCCTGCATCTGATTCCGGTCGCCGCGGGTCATTCTGCCGGTAAAGACCAGAAATTTTCCGGCAATGGGATTTTTCAAAATTTTCGATTCGCCGGCAAGCGGGGTGCGTCGAAGGTTAAATCCCAGGTCCAGCATGCGCCGAATGGTTTCCCGCCATCTTGAAATATCCTCTGTAATGGCGCGGCTGGTGATTTTCCCGAATCCGCGGATCTTCTCAATTTCCTCTGCTTTTGCGTTGAGAAGTTCTTCCAGGGGCCTCCAGGCAAGAATTTTCCGGCTGTCTCCGCTGCCGAGATCCGAAATGCCGAAAGCCGCCAGAAATCGCCAATCCTCCACCGGCTGCGTTCTGCTCAGCGTAAGGGCATCGGCCAGATTTCTGGACTGAACCGGCCCGAAGCCCATGGCGGCAAAATCGCTCTCCTGAAGCTGATAGATTTTTTCCAGCGTGTCGCAACCGCTTTCCACGATTCTTTCAATGGTTCTGATGCCGAACCAGTCCGCCGTCGCCAGGGTTTTGAACCAGTGGCTGATTCGCTGCACCACCTGGGCCCGACACAGGGAATTGCCGCACCTTAAAAAATCGTTGTTCCATTCAAGGGGCTGGCTGCACGAGGGGCACTGATCCGGGATGATGACCTGCGCAGCCTCGGAAATCACGCCCTCGAGCTTGGGAATCACCTCACCGCTTCGAATCACCTCGATCTTGGATCCGGGCCCGATGCGGTATTTTTTGACCAGACCGGCATGATGCGCGGTGACGTTGCGGATCGTGGCGCCGGAAAGCGACACCGGCTCAATTTCCAGCACCGGCGTGACATTGCCGGTTCTGCCGACCTGCCATCGGACATTCAGAACCCGCGCGACCGCCGTATCTCCCTTGGTCTTGACGGCGATCTGCCACCGGTAATGGTGGGCCGTCGCACCCATGGCCTCCTTGATCCGATCATCCATCACCTCGGCCACAACCCCGTCCACCGGGTAATCGGTCCGGGCGATCAGATCGTCGGCGACGCTTCTGATCTGAGACAGAAGCTCGGGGCCCGTTCCGATCCAGCAGGGCGCCTCGCTGTACGGCACAAAACGAACGGCCTGTGCGTCCAGCGCCTTGCGGGCATTGGGATTGACCGTATCCGAGGAAACGATGCCCACGACCATGTTTCTGGGGTGTTCAAACGCATCCGCCAGATGCGCGTCGAAATAGGACTTGACGACCACCAGTTCGCCGAGGCCTCTGCCACGGCCGCCTGCGGCAATGACGCCCTTTTCGAATACGTTGCTGATCTCATAGCCGACCTCTCCGTTTCCCCGGGTGACAAACACCGTTCCGTCGTCCCGGCCGGCCAGCCCGTCGAGCTTGGGTGTGACCTTGAAGCGCACCTCGGAGACGCCGATGGCCTGCGCTTCTTTTTCAACACGGGCGACAAAGCGCTTCAGGGCCTCGTCGGTATAAGCCTTTTCCGTTGACAGCATGGGAACCGGATGCCGCACCTGTTTCCGGGATTCGAATTTTTCCGGTTCGACCGCGTGCAGAAAGGGATGGGCGGGATCCAGGCGGCGGAGCTCTTCAACCATCCGGTCATAGTACTGGTCGCTGACCAGCGGATTTCCGCTTCGATAGGCCTCGTTATATTTTTTCAGATCCGCGGCCAGCGCTTCGATGTCTTTGATGGTGTCCAATTCAAATCGTTCCAGCACGAAACCGCCAGACATGACCCAAAGCCCGCTGACGGCGGCTATCGGCGTTATTTCGGAAAAGCGCCGAAGAGATAGATCGGGGTCTTCATGACAAAACCGGTTGGAAAATTCACAGACTCCGGCACAGGATGCCGATCATATCCGCAGCGCGCCGCCGGTTGTCCCTGAATCGCTTATCCTTGAATCCCGGACGCCACGTCAGGTCGGAAAGCTCGTCGGAAACCACCAGCACCGCTCCCACATCCACGTTCCGAAATGCGCCGATGGTGAAAAGCGCCGAGGTTTCCATATCCACGGCCAGAACGTCCCGAGACTGATAATGCCGTATCTTCTCCTCTGTTTCCCGAAAAATGGCGTCCGTGGACCAGACGCTTCCCTCGTGAAAGACAATGCCGTTGCCGCTGAGCGTGTTGCGGACATTTTGCAGAATATACTCGGAAGGCGCCGATTTTCCGCCATCCGGACCATTGTAATGCCGAGAGGTTCCTTCATCGATAAAGGAACCGGCAGGCAGAATGATGTCCCCGACCCGGACCTGGGGGGCGATCGCGCCGCACCACCCGAAAAAGATGATTTTTCGGGCGCCCCAGGCGATCAGTGTTTCCAGAATGATTGCCGCGTAAGGCGCGCCGATGATCGGACCGGTAATCGAAATGCCCGGCGCATCCTGGCACAGATATATCCTTCCCATGAGCAGATCCGAAAAAGAATCACTGTCGACGGAGGTCGCGCGGCAGAAAGCCCGAAGATCGGCCTCACTGCTGACCATGACGGCCACAGGCCCCAGATCCGGTGAATTCTTCCCTTTTTTGGGATTGACAATCGCGTTGTTCTGACTGCTCATGATCTTCCGCTCTGACGGTTGCCAGGTTGCATGAATTTACAGCGGGAAAAGAGCCTCAACAGGGCTGGGTCAGTTCGGTGAGCGCATCCCTGACCTCATCGATGATATCGTAAAACCACATCAGATCTTCCATTGAAAGCCGTCCTGACCGTACCTGGGTTTCCTTGCCGTCCTTGCGCAGAATTATCCTGGGGCCGATCTGAACCTTGGGCTGTCCCTCCCCGTATTGATTGATGGATATGATCAGACCGGTGTCTTCGCTGCGCCAGGATTTTAATACCTTGTCCTTGCTGGGATCAAATGCTGCCATATTAAACCTCCAGTAAAATTCAGGTGGATATTTTCGAAAAATCGGCGATCATGCCAAAAAGGCCCGAAATCCGTTCCAGCAGAGCCAGACGGTTCTGGCGCAGAGCCGTGTTCTCGCTCATAACCATGACGCCGTCGAAAAACGCATCCACCGGTTTTCGAAGGGATGCGATCTCCTCCAGTGCGGCATCAAACAATCCATGATCGAGCTTGTCCGCCACTCGGGAACAAACCTGCTGAAAGATACCGTACAGCGCGCTTTCAGTGGCATCTTCGAACAGGCTTTCATCAATTTTGTCTTCCCTGCAGACGTCACCGGCTTTCCGGATGATGTTGACCACCCGCTTGAACGCGACGGCAATCGAGTCGAAATCCGGATGGGTCTTGAGCGCCTCCAGGGCGCGGACCCGTTTCCACACGTTCGGAACATGGTCCACGGACACGCCGGCGACCGCCGCAATCACATCCTTTGAAAAGCCTTCCTCCGCCAGCAGATGCGAAATGCGGCTGCGGAAAAACTCGATGATCGGTTCCGAACATCCGCCCGTCTCAAGCCCGCTGAACAGGTCAAGACTCTTTTGAACCGCCTCGGTCAATGAAAAGGAAAAACCCTTGTCCAGCATGATCTGGACCACGCCGATGGCCTGACGCCTCAGGGCGTAGGGATCCGAGGCGCCGGTCGGAATCAGGCCCACGCCGAAGCACCCGCATATGGAGTCGATCTTGTCGGCAATGGCCACAATGGCGCCGGGAAGCGTTTCCGGCAGAGGACCTCCGGAGAAGGTCGGACGGTAATGTTCTTCAATGGCCATGGCCACCAGCGGATCTTCTCCGGCCTTTTGGGCATAGACCCTGCCCATGATTCCCTGAAGCTCCGGAAATTCTCCGACCACCTGGCAGACCAGGTCGGCCTTGCACAGATCCGCAGCCCGCCCCACCTGAATCTTGAGCCGGGGGTCGTCGGAAATACGGCCGCAGAGATGTTCGGCCAGCTGCCTTACGCGCTTCGTCTTCTCGTACATGGTGCCGAGCCTGGCCTGAAACAGGACGCCGTTGAGCTTTTCCTTCCATTGATCCATGGAATCGGCCAGATCGCTCTGGAAAAAGAAACGGGCGTCTTCCAGGCGCGCTCTTAAAACCCGTTCATGCCCCCTGGCCACCAGGTCCATGTTTCTGGCCGGGGTGTTGTTCACAGCGATAAAGCAGGGCAGCAGGCGCTGATCGGCATCCACCACCGCAAAATACTTCTGGTGCTTGCGCATGGCGGTAATCAGCACCACGTCGGGCACCTCGAGATACTTTGCCTCGAACTTCCCGGCGGAAACCGCCGGAAATTCCACCAGGTTGTTGACGATATCGACCAGCTCGGCATCCTCAATAATCTTCCCACCCAGCGCGCTTGCGGTCCTCCGCACCTGATCCGCCACCTGAGTCCGGCGCTCGCTCGAATCCGCCAGCACGCAAGCCGAGCGCAGGGCCTCGACATACTGGTCCGAATGGTCGATGCGAATCCTTCCGGGGCTGACGAACCGGTGTCCGCAGGAATGCCGGCCGCTTCGAATGCCGCCCAAACCAAAGGAGACGGTCTTTTCTCCGAAAAGCGCCAGAATCCAGTGAATCGGCCGGGCAAAGGAGATGTTCAGATCGGCCCAGCGCATGCTTTTGGGAAAGGGCGTGGCCAGAATCGCGGCGGGCAGCATGGTTTTAAGCATATTCAGCGTCGAACCTCCGCGTTCGGTTTTGATTGCGCAGAGGTACCGGCCCTTTTCGGTTTCCTTGATTCGAATCCGGTTGACCGGAACGCCGACCTTTTCGGCGAATTTAACAGCCGCCATTGTGGGCTTCCCATCGGCGCCAAATCCCACTCTTTCCGGAGGCCCGACGACCTCTTCGGTCAGCGGGGCCTGCCTGGGGGCCACATCGTCGATTTGCACGGCCAGCCTTCGCGGCGTTCCAAACACCCGGCTGGGGCCATGATCGATTCTGGCCTCGGTCAATCGCTGATCCAGGGCCGAAGCCAGGGATTTGAGCGCCGGCTCGATGTAGCCGGCGGGTATTTCCTCGGTTCCTATCTCCAATAACAGATTATCCATAATCACCTCGATGATATCTTGAGCCGCATCCATGGAAATGCGTTCAGACCGATTGTCGCAGCAGCGGATAGCCCATGGCTTCGCGCTGTTTGAGATACGCTACGGCGCACAGACGGGCCAGGTTTCGAATCCTTCCGATGTAGCCGGTGCGCTCGGTGACGCTGATCGCCCCCCGGGCATCCAGAAGATTAAAGGTGTGCGAGCATTTCAGGCAGTATTCATAAGCCGGAAGCACCAGCTCCTCTTTGATGATGCGGATGGATTCGGCCTCGTACTTGCCGAAAAGGTCCAGAAGCATGGAAACGTCGGCCTTTTCGAAATTATAGGTGGACTGTTCCACCTCCTGCCGGTGATGAACATCTCCGTACTTGACGTCCGGGTTCCATCTCAGATCGTAGACGTTGTCAATCCCCTGCAGATACATGGAGATGCGCTCCAGACCATAGGTGATTTCCACGGATACGGGCCGAAGTTCGATGCTGCCGGCCAGCTGGAAATAGGTGAACTGGGTGATCTCCATGCCGTCGAGCCAGACCTCCCAGCCCAGCCCGGAAGCGCCCAGGGTGGGAGACTCCCAGTCGTCCTCCACAAAGCGGATATCGTGTTCAAGCGGATCAATGCCCAGTTCTTTCAGGCTTTGCAGATACAGATTCTGAACATCACTGGGAGAGGGCTTCAGAATGACCTGAAACTGGTAGTAGTGCTGCAGACGGTTGGGATTTTCGCCATACCGCCCGTCGGTCGGACGCCGGGACGGCTGAACATAAGCCACTTTCCAGGGCTCGGGTCCCAGGGCTCTTAACAGCGTGGCGGGATGAAAAGTGCCGGCGCCCACTTCCATGTCGTACGGTTGAGCCAGAACGCAGCCCTTTCTCGCCCAGAATTTTTGCAATGTAAGAATGACCTGCTGAAAATCCATCGTTTAACCTCTTCAAATGATTGTGCCGGTTGTTGGGTCAACCCTGATTTATCCTGTCATGTCAATAATCATAAAGCTCGACGGTCTCGTCAAAATTCAAAACGCGAAAGCCTTTGCCGTGCAGACAACGCCTTTCGAATCGATCTGGACATCCAGCAGCCGGGCGTCTTTACGCGAGGCGAGCAGCTTTCTCCATTCACCTTTCAACCGGGTGACATCGGCCGGTTCTCCCAGCGCCCACACGCACCCACCGCCTCCGGCCCCGGCGATTCTGACGCCGCATCCGCAAGCGGCCCCGGCGACCGCCAGCTGCCGGCCCGTTTCATCAAAGACCTCGGGGGTCAGGCGGCTTCGAATCTCCATTTCCCGGTTCATCAGTTCCGCCGCGGTTTTGAAATCCTTATTTTTCAGAGCCCCGATAAATTTTTGCGTGCAAATGACGATCTCGGCCCAATCCGCCCGGCTTTTTCCGGCGATAAACTGTTTCATCCATCGGCTGTTGACGTCCTTGGAGGCGTGGGGCGCGCCGCAGTAGGCCAGCAACAGATTCCGCTCAAGCATTCCGCATTCCGCGGCTCTGAACAACGGTTCGCGTCCGAACGGCGGATGCTGACCGGCATGCCAGTGCCACAGGTGAACGCCGCCATAGGCTGCGGCCAGCTGATCCTGGAGCCCGCAGGGAACGCCGGCCACGCTGGATTCGAGCTGCCAGGCCAGCAGGGCGATATCCCGCCTGGCCATGGGCTTTTTCCCCAGCGCCATGGCCTCGGCCATGGACAGAGCGGCGATCAGGGCAACAGCGGCGGTCGATGATCCCCCCAGAGAGCTTCTGGGCGGAGAGGATGATTCGATCCTGATATGAACGCCTTCGGCCTTGAAGAAGGCGGCGGCCGAAAACATCAGACCCAGCGGATGATCAAAAGGCGCTTCGAAAAGATCGAAATCGGCGCTGTCGAATCCAGCGGATGAAACCTTCACCCTTCCCGGCGTGTGCGGCGCCAGAACCACACGGGTTCTCATGTTCAGGGCGATATTGAACGTACAGGGCCCCATATGCCGAAGCGGATAATGGAAGGCGCCGATATCCACAGTGCCTCCCATGTCGATCCGGCAGGGCGCCGATGCCTCGATGGTCTGCTTTGCCGCAATGCTTGAAATCGCGCCGCACATTTCGAATATCTTCCTTCTTTCGATCATCCACCATTCCGCGGCTGCCTGAGCTGATGCAGCACGTCCAGGCTTCGCGGAATTTTTCCGAGATGATAGGGAACAAAGTTTTCCAGAAATTCCAGCCCCTGTTTTAACGCCGCATCCGTGCACCGAAGCCGGGCGACCGCTTCGATATCGCGGCTGGTCATCCATATCAGCTGCTTGATCGTTCCCTTGGCCAGAACCGCGGTTCGGGCCGAAGCTTTCTTTTCACATTTCTGGCATATCAGAGTCCCCCTTGAAAAATCAAAGAGAATCTCCGGCCCTGATATTTTTTCCAGTTCGATCCTGCAGACTCCGCAGCGCTCCAAATCCGGGGAAATTCCGGCAAGTTTGGCAAATTTTGTCTGAAACAGCACGCTTAACATCGCTTCGGATGACCATCCCTGATCCAGAGCCGTTAACATATGCCGCAGCAGATGATACAGGGGCGCATGGATTTCTCCGGGCTGCGCCCCCTCATTGACCAGTTCGGCCCAGTAGCTGGCATAGGCCGTTTTGACGATATTCGAACGAATTCCCTCAAAGGGCTTTTCGACAGAGGCCTCCTGAAGCACCGTCAGATTGTCCCGGCCGGTCCGGCTGCAGACGATTTTCAGCTCCGAGAACAATTCCAGAATGCCGGCAAATCGTTTGGCGCTTTTTTTGGCGTATTTGGCAATCGCGGTCAATTTGCCGTGTTCCAGGGTCAATAAGGTAAGGATCAGATCATAATCCGCGTAATCGGTCCGCCGCAGCAGGATGGCGGGGCTTGAGAAACCGGTCATGCCGTCAGATCCCCAGAAGCGTTGCGGCGATCTCAAAATAGAAGAACACGCTGATGATGTCGATGGCCGTCGTCACAAAGGGGCCGGTGGCCACCGCCGGATCGATGTTCGCTCTGGCAAAAAGCAGCGGGGCCATGGACCCGACCAGGGTCGCTACGGTCATGGAGCAGACTACGGACAGCCCCACCGATAACGCCAGTCCGGCGATACTGTAACGCATCTGGGCAACGACGCCGATCAGGCCGCCATAAAAAGCGCCGAGAATAAAACCTATGGCGAACTCCCTGGAAACGACGGGCCAGAAATCCATGACCTGAAAACGTCCCGTTGCCAGGCCCCGGACCACGATGGTTGCCGACTGGGTGCCCACGTTTCCCCCCATGCCCATGATGACGGGGATGAACGCGGCCAGATAGCTGAACCTGCTCAGGCTTGACTCAAAACGGCTGATCACGAAAAATGCGACAATGCCGCCGATGCAACTTGCAAACAGCCACGGAAGACGGATCCTTGCGCTCTTGGCAACGGATTTTCCTTCGATGAACTCTCCGCCCACGCCGGCCATCTTGAGCATATCCTCCGCCGCTTCCTCCCGAATGATGTCGATCACATCGTCCACCGTAACGATCCCCACCAGACGGTTGGTTTCATCCACCACCGGAACGGCCAGAATATCATACCGGGCAACGATTCTGGCCACCTCTTCCTGGTCCGTGTCAGTTTTTACCGACACCACATCGGTACGCATGAAATCCCGAAGGGGAGTCTCCGGGGGTACGACCACGAGTTGACGCAAAGAGCTCACGCCGACGAGTTTTTCATAAGCATCCACCGCATAAAGGTAAAAGGGCATTTCTACATGCAGATGCTCCTTTTGAATCGAACCGATCGCCTCGGCGGCGGTGACGTCCTCCGGCAGAGCGATAAAATCCGGCACCATGATGCCGCCGGCCGTATCGTCGGGATACTGGAGCAGGCCCTCGACCTCATCGGATCCCTCCCGCTTCATTTTTTCCAGAATAGAATGGGTGGTATCCTCGGGCAGGGGACCGATCAGGTCCGCAACGTCATCGGTTGGCATGTGCTCGAAAATCTCGGCCATCTCGTCGATATTCAGTTCCTCGACAAAATCCATAAAGGCGTCCTCTTCCATCTTGGTTAAAAGAGCGCCTTTTTTTTCAGGATCCTCGATGAGCTGAAAAAGCTTGTGCTGGCTGGCCAGAGGCAGGGAACGGAATGCTACGGACAGGTCGGCCGCATGGGTTTTGTTCATGATTTTGAGCAGATGCGAGATCGCACCGCGTCTGAGCAGCCGCTGGATGCTGCCGATCAGTATTTTGTTGCCGTCATTTTGCATGCAAGGCTTTCACCGGCCGGGGAAGGCCGTTTATTTCACGAAATATCCGGTTCTTTGAAAACCGAAAATCCTGGCACGACTAACGGACAATCTTGATATGAGATCGCCGCCTGAGCTCTTGAAGCCATTCTTTAAACTTGCTGTCCACGATCTCTTTGTAAAGCCGATCCTGAATTTCGGCAGTGGCCTCCTCCAGCGTCCTGCCCTCGCCCGCCTCGACCGCTTCAACGTAAAAGACCTGAAAACCCTGATCGGTACGGAGAATCGGCGTGACATCGCCTGCCTTCAAATCCTTGAGGTGTTCCTGCAGTTGGGGAGAAAGCTGATCCAGACTGAAAAATCCCACATCCCCGCCCTGGTCTCTGTTCGGGGCTTCGGAATACCGCCGGGCAAGATCCTCAATGGATTGTCCGGCCCTGAATTGATCCAGAACCAGCTTGAATTTTTCGGCTGCGTCCTGTTCCGCGTTCGGATTTTCGGAAGCGGGCGCCTTCATCAGTATGTTTCGAAGATGATACCGCGGGATTCCCTGAAACAGTTCCGGGTGGCGTTCGTAGTAGGCCCTGGTCTCCTCCGGAGTAATGACGACTCGCGAGCGCACCTCGATATTGACCAGCTTGGAGCGAAGAATCTGTTCCTTGATTTTTTCCCGGTACTCTTCGTAACTCATTCCCTGAGAGGCAAGAATGTTCCGCAAGCTTTCATCCGTGTAATGATTGGCATTTTTGATCTGTTCGACCGTTCCGTCAATTTCCTTGTCGGAAACCGAGATCTTGTATCGTTTAATTTCCTGGTCGGTAAGTTTCTGGTCGATCAACTGATTGAGCATATCCTCGCGAACCTTGAAGCGCATCTGCTCCTGCTTGTCGTCGGCATAACCCATGGCCTGAATCTGGCGTTCATAGGGCGCCAGCGTCTGATTCAGATCAAACAGGGTGATCACCTCATCATTGACCACGGCGACAATCCGTTCCACCACCTGCCCGCCTTCGGCGTTGATTTCACCCGCGGTCGCCCATACGATCAAACATGCCGCCAGTACGGCAAGAAAAAATTTTCGAGACTCAAAGCGCTTTGTCATGACATTGATCCAAATTAAGGGCCTAAGCCCGGATTATTGATTATTGATTGGCCAGCCGGGACCATGCCTTCCGGTTCACTTCCACCGGATATTTTTTGCGAAGGCTTGAAATCCAGGGGCTGTAAGCAGCCTCCAGTTTCAATCGCCGCAAATTTTCCACAACCGCGGTTTCCATTTGTTGCGGATCAGGCCGGACGTTCGAACGGAAATCCTTCTCCTTATAGTGTTCCTGATAATATTTTTCAACCTCTTCCACCGTTATATTCACCTGACCGGCCAATTCCTTTTCCACCAGTTTTTCCCTGAGAAGCTGCATCTTCAGGCGGGCTTTCCATGCCTGCAAAGGAACCGCATGCTCCAGCGCAATACTCTTGAAGTATCCGGGTGGATAATCCTCGCATATGCTCAAAAAGGCCGCTTCAAGCTCTGAATCGGCGACCTGAATATTGAGCTCACGGGCTCTCTGCGTCAGAACCAGATCTTCCACCATCTGGTTTAAAAGCCTCATACGCGCTTCCTGAAGAATTTCCGGACTCTGCAATGAGGACCGGGGATAGGCGGTTTTAAAGATCTCGAATTGCTGCCAAAAGTCCGAAACGGTTCGAATGTCGTCCCTGATTCGAACGAGATACGCTTCCATTGAACCATCCGATTTGAAGCATCCTCCCAGAACCAGCATGCACCCCAGAGCCAGGCTTGCGGCAATTAAAAGGCGCTGTTTCATTTCCTGCATATCCATTCAAACGTCAGACTCCGTTTTTCCGAAATCGACGGCGACAAAAAGTTTCCATCAGCACTGTGCGTTCCAATCGTTCAGGCGTTAACACGTTGATATATATCCTGCAATATGTTTTTCGCTTCAAGCAGCCGCCCAGCCGTGAAGACCCGGTCTGGCGAAACCGGACAGAGACATGAGTGAAAGAGCGGCCTTATAATGAAGCCAGGGAGGAGCGGCCTGCGGCATGGCCGATAGAGCGCTTAAATACATGCTGGAGAGAGATTGGATGATATCGGGAGGCGTACCGGCACAGGCGGTTCAGATTTATTGATTTCTGATTACTGTTCTGAGCACTCGGACTATCGCTTTAAAACAGCTCGTCGTTCATGATATTGTAGGATATTTGGAATTGACATTCGGCACTCTTTTTTACATACTTCCTCAAAAAAGAGTTGAACCAAATACCGCATCGGTCAGGCTACTATATCTTGGGACGTTCAAGCTCGTTGGGAGAACATCTATGATTCAGAACAAAATTGTAGTTCGCTATCAGGACGGACGTGTGGTCAAAGGCATCACCAGAGACTTTTTTCCCAATAAGGACATTTTTCATCTGGTATTGGCGGACGCTCAGCCCGGAAGCAAACCGCTTGAGGTGCGCACTCAGGATCTCAAGGCGGTTTTTTTCGTCAAGGCTTTCGAGGGCAACCCCAAGTATGACGACAAGAAGGAATTCGACCCGGCCAAACCGGTGATCGGTCGAAAGATTCAGGTGATCTTCAAGGACGGCGAACTGATGGTCGGCACGACCAACGGATACGATCCCAAACGGCCGGGGTTTTTCGTCATGCCTGCGGATCCCCAGTCCAACATCGAGCGGTGCTTCGTGTTCACGCCGGCAACCCGCGAAGTTTCATTTATTTAATTGTAAAAGCGCTCATCACGGCTCCTTTTTGCGTTCATGATAGAGCGGCTTTAAAATCTGTGCGTCTGTTCTTTTTTTCAGACCGGGCCCGATGCATTCATGCCGCATGCAAAAGAGCATCCCGTATTCCGCCTGTTCAATCCCATATTCACGAGCAGAGGCTTTTCAGCCGCGAGATGACTTTCCACGAGAAGCCCTCTTTCCGGCAGGGCAGAATGGCGTTGTTGGAAAACACTGGATCGGCTTCAAGATCGTATCGGGAGCTTTTGACGGCCTCCTCCCACAGGGCCGTATGGGGAATCGGCGTGTAGTAGGCCGGAATGGGCGTGATGCCGCTTTGCCGGACCATGGAAATGGATGCTGACACGGTGTCCATGTCCTGGCCGGGAAGGCCGACGAGCAGGTAGGCGCCGATCCGATTTCTTTCAAATCCGGCGGCTTTGAGACTGTGGACGGCGCGGATGAATTCCTCGGCGCAGACCTTGGTGTCCAGGTTGTTTCTATCGTCAAAGGCCGTGGTTTCAAGGCCCAGACGGATGCTTTCAAATCCGGCGTCAAACATCAGTTTTGCCGTGGACGGCGTGATTTCCCGAATATGAAGGGCGTTGGGCGTGTGAAAGCGCAGGCGGTATCCGCTTCGAATGATTTCTTCCAGAATCGGCGCGGCATGGTTTTCCGAGTTCACCAGAAAGGCGTCGTCGTACAGGGCGAAATCGAGCACATCCTGATTTTTATGGCGCAAGGCGATCTCGTCGAGAACCGATTCCGCGCTGCGGCGGATGTGCCGTGGGGTTAAGAACCCGGAGGCGCAATAGGCGCAGGAAAACGGGCATCCCCGGGCCGTAAGAATCGGAGCGTAGTGGATCTTCCGCTGAAGTTCGAGGGCCGGATGCGGCCAGTCGTCCGGATTTTTTGAATCGAAGCGCCGGTCCGGTGAAAACCCGGTATGGCGTTCAACCAGATTAAAAATATCTTCTTCGCCGGGTCCGGTGAAAACCTCGTCGGCGCCGGATGTCCGCCTGGCATGCTCCGGGCAGAGCGTGGCGTAGATGCCGCCCAGAACAACAGGGGCATTGGGGAAAATCTGGCGGATTGCGGAAATGGTTTCCGCCACGCCCGGATACCAGTAGGTCATCAGGGAGGTTACCAGGATCAGGTCGGGCCGTGCCATGTTCAGAAGGTCTTCGCGAAGCCATTCAGGCAAAACGCCATAGCGGGAATAGGTGCGCGGAACGTCTTCCAGGCCCCTGGGTCTGGGAATCGGGGTTTTCAGGTATGGTCCGCGGCCGTTTCTGGCGCAAGGGTCGGTTTTCGAAGCTCTGGGGTGAAACCGGTCCAGGCAGTCGATGAAGGAAACCGCGAGACCGCTTTTTTTCAAAAATGCGGCCAGGGAAAGCAGGCCCAGGGGCTTGGCCCAGAAATCATAGGCGGCAAAATCGCAGATCCACGGATTGACCAGAAGGACGCGGGGGACATCGCGGCCGAAAGAGCCGGAGGCTTCAGCTTGGGTCATCTTCGGCAAAATACTTCATCGAGGTTTTTTTCAGCTCCCGAATGCTGAAGAGCATGGCGTAGTCGGAAACCCCGGCGGCCTCGGAAAGCGCTTTGGCAATTTCCCGGCAGTCATCCTCGCTCTTACCGTGAATCATCGTATACAGGTTATACGGCCACTCGTCCGTCGGGTTTCTCCGGTAGCAGTGCGACACCCGGCGGTTTTGGGCGATGAGCGTACCCACCTCCTCCATGCGATCCTCGGGCACATTCCAGGCAGTCATGGCGTTTGCCGCGTATCCGGACTTCTGGTGCTTCAGGGTGGCGCCGAAACGGCGGATAAATCCCCGGTCACGGAGGCTTTTGAGAGTTTCCAGAAGCGTGTCTTCGGAGATGCCCATCTTTCGGGCGATTTCAAGATAGGGGCGTTCACAGACGGGCATATCCCCCTGAATCTGCGCAATGACATTTTTTTCAAGTTCCGTGAGCATGATCTGTCCGATATGATTGATGAAGCATTTTGACTCCGGTCCGTCCATTTCCGTGAAAACGGGCAGGGTGAAGACATGGGCGATTTAAGAAGCTTTACCGAAAAATGTCAAGCTGAAAGGCCAAAGGTCGAAGCTGAAAGTTCGTAGTTCTCATGGTTTTCCTCTTTCCTGCTTTCAGCTTTGAGCTTTCACCTTTCAGTTCCTATGCAGGCCTCGGAAACAGCCGCCGGATGTCTTGTTCATCCGCCCGGCATATCCCGCGTTCGGTAATAAAACCGGTGATCAGCCGGGCCGGCGTGACGTCAAAGGCCGGATTGGCGGCCGGACTTTTCTCCGGCGTGATGCGCACCCGCACCGGATTCTTGCCGTCAAAGCCGTCCACAAAGCGCACCTCGTCGGCGTTCCGGTTTTCGATGGGAATCTCCCGCACGCCGTCTCTTAAATTCCAGTCAAAGGTGCTCGACGGCAGGGCCACATAAAAAGGAATGCCGTTGTCCCGGGCTGCCAGGGCCTTGAGATAGGTTCCGATTTTGTTGGCGGCGTCCCCGGCGGCTGTGGCACGGTCCGACCCCACGATCACGATGTCCACCATTCGGCGCTGCATGAGATGACCCCCGGCGTTGTCGCAGATCACCGTATGGCGGACCCCGGCTTTTTCAAGCTCCCAGGCGGTCAGCCGGGCCCCCTGGTTCAGGGGCCGGGTTTCATCCACCCACACGTGAACATCTGTGCCCAGTTCGTGGGCCGCGTAGATCGGCGCCGTGGCCGTGCCGTATTCCACGCAGGCCAGCCAGCCGGCATTGCAGTGGGTGAGGATGTTGACGGCGGCACCGTTTTTTTTCCGCGCGATCTCTTCGATCAGTTCAAGACCGTGAAGGCCGATCTGCCGGCAGTTTTCAACCTCGAATTCGGTGATGCGCTCGGCCTGGTTTCGGGTGATTCGAATCGTTTCCTCCCGGGTGGATGATTTCTGCGCCGCGGCCAGAACCCTGTCCACGGCCCAGGAAAGATTGACCGCCGTGGGCCGGGCCGCTTTGATGCGCCGGCCGGCGGCTTCCAGGTCCTCCCCGGACAGAGCGGCCAGGTACATGCCGTAAGCGCCGGTCACGCCGATCAGGGGTGCGCCGCGCACCGACATGTTCTGAATGGCCCGGACCGTGTCGGCGACGGTGCGAAGATTCTGAACGACGCACTGGTGGGGAAGGCGCCGCTGATCGATCACCTGAACGGTTTTCAGGTCCTTATCCAGCCATATGGGACGAAGCACTTTCATAAGTTCTTCTCCTCCAGACAGGTTATGGGGCGGTCAGCGGCACAATGCGAAAGGCATTGACGTCCACCAGACCCTTGTCAGTCAGCTTGAGTTCGGGAATGACCGGAAGGGCCAGAAAAGAAAGCATCATGAACGGGTCCGAAGGCTTTGCGCCCAGAACCCGTGCGGCCGACAGAAGGGCGTCCAGCCGGTTCCGGACCTCTTCGATCGGCTCGTCCGACATCAGCCCGGCAATGGGAAGGGCCAGGCTTTCGATGACCTTTCCATCGCAGGCGGCCGCCAGCCCCCCCTTCATGAGAACCACGGCATTGACCGCAGCCTTCATGTCCGCATCATCGACACCCACCACGATGATGTTGTGGGAATCATGGGCCACGCTGGAGGCCAGGGCCCCGTGTTTCAGGCCGAATCCGCGAACCAGCGCCTTTCCGATATTTCCGGAACCTCTGTGCCGCTCGACCACGGCCAGCTTGAGCAGATCGCGCTGAGTATCGGTGATGATCCGGTTGTTCTCTACTCTCGGCGTTTCCACGCACTGACGGGTGAGGACCTGGTCGGGAACCAGTTCGATCACCCGAACCGGTCCGGCGGGCGCCGGAATGGAAAAGTCCATCTGATCCGACACATGCATGGACCCCGGCACGAAGACGGCCGAAGGCCTGTTGACTCCGGAAAGCATTTCCCCGTTTTCCGCGATCGGCTTTCCCTCGAAAAAGACCCGCTCCGCCTGAATCTTGTTCAGATCGGAAAACACCACCAGATCGGCCCGGTATCCGGGGGCCACGGCGCCGGTCCGGGGAAGATCGAAATACCGGGCCGGATGCAGGGTTCCCATCTGAATGGCTATGACCGGGTCCAGGCCCAGGCGCACCGCCTGACGGATCATGGAATCGATATGCCCCTTTTCGATCAGATCGTGGGGATGCCGGTCGTCGGTGCACCACATCATCCGGTGAGCCGTTTTTCCACTGACCAGGGGAAGCAGGGTTTCAAGGTTTCTGGCGCCCGTGCCTTCCCGGATCATGATATGCATGCCGGACTCAAGTTTTTCCCGGGCCTCTTCGAGCCCCGTGCATTCGTGATCGCTGAAAATGCCGGCGGACAGATAGGCGGAAAGGTCTTTTCCGGAAAGCCGCGGGCTGTGGCCGTCCACGGGTTTCCGGTGAGACCGGGCGAGCTTGATTTTGGAAAGCACCTCGGGGACCTGAAAGATCACGCCGGGAAAGTTCATCATCTCGGCCAAGGCGACAACCCTCTCATGGCCCATGAGTTCACAAAGATCCCCGGCAAGAAGCGCTGCGCCCGCGGTTTCCATGTCCGTGGCCGGCACGCACGAGGGCAGGGTGAAAAACAGGTTGGCCGGCTGGCCCCGGCTGCTGTCGATCATATATTCGATGCCGGCTTTGCCCAGAACGTTGGCGATTTCGTGCGGATCAGCCACGGCGGCCGTTGTTCCACGGCAGGCCACGGCTCTTGAAAATTCGGTCACCGATGTCATGGCGCTTTCGATGTGCACATGGGCGTCGATAAAACCGGGACAGACGTATCGGCCGTTGAGATCGATGATTGCATCGGCCGCATAGTCGCCGAAGCCCGCCACATGGCCCTGGCAGATCGCGATGTTTGCCGGAATGATCCGGCCGGAAAATACATTGACCACCCGTGCGTTGACCAGCAGCAGGTCTGCTTTTCTCTCTCCCCGGGCGGCTTGAATCAGATCCCGAATCCGCATGACATTTTCCTGTTCTGAATTTAACCCGGTTTTCCGGAGATCTTTCGGGCCGTCTGACCGGCCGCAGCGCATACGCCTTTAATATCGATGGTCACAAGTTTGCGGTTTCTGACCAGAAACCGGCCCTGCACCATCACGTCGCTCACATCCGCGCCCCGGGCGGCATAGACGAGCTGAGAAATCGGGTGATACAGGGGAACCAGGTGCGGCTGGTTCGTGTCCACGATGATCAGATCCGCGGCTTTTCCGGTTTCCAGAGAACCGATGGCCTCCGACAGCCCGATGGCCCGGGCGGCTTGAATCGTGGCGGCTTCCAGAACGCTTCGCGCGTCCATGACCGTGGGGGACAGGCTATGAACCTTGTGAAGCTTGGCCGTCATGTCCATTTCCTGAAACATGTCCAGATTGTTATTGCTGGCGCACCCATCGGTGCCCAGACCCACGGCGAGACCGGCCGCCAGCATGGCCGGAACCGGCGCGACGCCCGAGGCAAGCTTCATCTCGCTTTCCGTGCACACGCTCACCCTGCTGCGGCATTTGGCCATCAGCTCGATGTCTTTATCGTCAACCCACACGCAGTGGACCAGCAGGGTGTTCTCATCGAGAATTCCGATTCGATCCAGGTAGCCGATGGGCGTGGTTCTGTGCCGGCCAAGGATTTCCGCCTGCTCGGACCGGGTTTCCGATATGTGAATCTGGAAAAGAACGCCCAGGTCGGCGGCCGCTTTTTTGGCGCGCTTCAGGGTGCTTTCGGAACAGGTCCAGGCGGAATGGCAAAAGATCGAGGGGGTGATGCGATCGGACCGGTCCTGCCATTTCTGGATAAAATCCACGGCATCGGAAACGTTTTTTGCCGGATCCGGAACCCCGGGCGCGGGAAAATCGATCACGCCCTGGGCCAGAACGGCCCGCATTCCGGTTTCGTTCAGCGCCTCGGCCACATGGTCTTCGAGAAAATATCCGTCGCAGCAGCAGGTGGTTCCGGAAAGCAGCATTTCGGCGCAGGACAGAAGGGTTCCGGTTCGAATTGTTTCGGGCGCGATGTGTCCGGCTTCGGCCGGAAAGATGTGATCGGTCAGCCAGGTCATCAGCGGCAGGTCGTCGGCCAGTCCCCGGAACAGCGACATGGGAAGATGACTGTGGGTGTTGATCAGTCCGGGAAGTGCGATGCCGCCCTCGGCATCGAGATATTCCACAGCCTTGGGAAGCGGGCCCCGGGATCGTTTCCCGACCCCCTCAATGATGCCGGACCGGATGCCGATGATCCCGTCGGCGATGACCTCAAAGCCGGGATTGACGGTGACGATGGTTGCGTTGTGAATCAGCGTGTCGAAAATCATTTAATGGATCCAAGGGTTGGCGCCGGTTTGCCCCAATGACCGATGCGGTACCATACCGCAAACGCCGGGCAGAGTCAAAATGTCTTGGCGGAACCTGAATGACGGCATGAATGCATATTTTCCGAAAAATGATTCCAAGCATGATGAAGGCCCGCATGCGGGATTCGGAAGACAGCGGCTGTTTTTTTGCAATATCGTCAAGAATCTGTGTTGCTTTTGGGGGAAATGGTTTGTAAAAGAGTCCCCGAGGCCCTGCGATGGGCAGAAGGCCATTCACCCAACTAAAAACCATCAGGAGACATATATGAAAATGGAATTGAACCAGGCCGAATTTCGGGCGCTTTTGGAGCTTGTGGAAATAGCCTCATGGGTGCTGCATGCTCACAAAATCGATGAGCCGCCGGAAACCGAGGCTTACCGCAAGGTTGAGCAGAAAATCATGTCCCAGGCCAAACAGTTCGGGCTTGAGAATCTCGTTGATTATGACGAGGACCTCAAAGAGTACTTCCCCTCCGGAACCTTTGAGGAAGAGAGCCCGGTGATGGAGTTCATCGAAGATTTTGAAAACGACACCTTCTGGGATCAGATGGTCGACCGGCTGGTGGAAAGAGACATGATCGAAAAGGAAGGCGAAGACGCCTATCTGGCCATGGAACTCGAGGATCGATTCGGCAAGGAAATGCCTCTTCGCGAAAAGTACGCCGAAGAGCTGGAGGCCAACGGCTTGAAGAATGTAAAGCTCGGATAACCCTCCTGCTATGCACCCGCCGGGGGCCGTTTATCCGGATCGGCCCCCGGTCCTTGTTTCTGCTTCAAATAACGGATTCATACGACCCCTGTTTTTTCAACTGGCGTCATCCGCCATCTTTTGTTATTGTAATTAAAAGAAGGGGGCGGCGCTGTGGCGGAAAGTCTTTATCGCATTCGTGCTTGGGACATCAGCCAGAGAAACCTCGAATTGATTCGAAAGGTCGTTGCTGAATATTAAGGAAATGGTCGAAACGCCATTTCCTTTTTGTTTTGCCCGGCCTTCGGACGGAACGCCGGGCCGCTGAACTCTTCTGGGCGGGATTTGCCGGCCGGTGCGGTTTGGCGACAAAAATACCGCATGGGTTGTGAACATTGAGATAGCCGGATTCCAGGCCATCAAATTCAAAAACATTCCAATTTTCAAAACCAACAATCATTCATTCGAAATAACGGCAGAACGAAAAAGGTCAATTCAGAGTTCAATTTGGGTGCACATTAATCGCAATTTCAAGGAGGTTCTATGAAGCTGACACGACGCGGGTTCTTTAAGATCGCAGGAGCCACTGGGGCTGCGGCGGCGGGAATCCGGCCAAAGGCGGCCCGGGCCTCGGCGGAGCCCGAAGATCCTTACGGCTGTCTGGTGGACATCACCCGCTGCATTGGTTGCCGCAAGTGCGAAGACGCCTGCAACCGGGTCAACGGCCTGCCGCCTCCCGAACGTTCCTTTGAGGATCCGACCGTCCTTAACCGGCTGCGCCGTCCCGATGAAAAGGCCTACACGGTCGTCAACCGCTACTTCGCTGGCCAGCTCGACGCCGCTAATCAACTGGTCCCCACCTTCGTCAAAATTCAGTGCATGCACTGCCAGGAGCCTGCCTGCGCCTCGGCGTGTATTGTCGGCGCCCTGACCAAGAAAGAAAACGGAATGGTTCACTATGATGTGACCAAGTGCATCGGCTGCCGCTACTGCATGGTGGCCTGCCCCTTCGAAATTCCGGCTTACGAGTACCACGACCCCATCACCCCGCGTGTGATGAAATGCACTTTTTGCTTTGAGCGCATCACGAAGGAGGGAAAATTGCCGGGATGCGCCGAGATTTGCCCCACCGAGGTAATCACCTTTGGCCGGCGTAAGACCTTGCTGGAAGTGGCCAGAAAACGCATCCAGGAAAATCCGGCGCGCTACATCGACCGTATTTACGGGGAAAAGGAAGTCGGCGGCACAAGCTGGATGTACATCACAGGGGTGCCCTTCGAGAAGCTCGGTTTCATCGATGTACCGGACAAGCCGACGCCCAAGCTGGCCGAGACGATTCAGCACAGCCTCTTTGCCTACCTGTGGTCGCCCATCGTGCTCTACGGTCTGCTGGGCGGCATCATGTGGACATCGCGAAGGAATCGACCATGTCCGGAAGACGAGGAAGGAGATCGCCAATGACCCATCATCCATACCCGCTCAAAACCCGCTTCTGGACCCCGGGGGTCGTATTGATGGCCGTGCTGATGGCCGCCGGGGCACTGGCCATCGTGGCCCGCTTCATCGGAGGCATCGGCTATGTGTCCAACCTATCCACAGCCCGGCCATGGGGGCTGTGGATCGGAGTGGACGTGGCCTCCGGGGTTGCCCTGGCCGCCGGCGGCTTTACCACCGCCTTTCTGGCTCATATAGTCGGCCGGCATTATTACGAGCCGGTGGTCCGGCCTGCCCTGCTTACCGCCATGCTCGGCTACACCTTTGTCGTTATCGGCTTGATTGTGGACATTGGCCGTTCCTGGGCCATCTGGAAGCCCATGATTTTCTGGAACTTCGATTCGGTGCTCTTTGAGGTGGCCATGTGCGTGATGTTCTACCTCACCGTGCTCTACATCGAATTCGTGCCCATCGTGGCCGAGCAGTTCAGGGGGAGGGTGAGCCTGCCAGGCCCGCTGGCAGCCCTGAACGGACTGGCGGAAAACCTGCTCAGTCTGGCGGATCGGATCCTGGGGAAGATCATGTGGATCTTCATCATCGCCGGGGTGGTGCTCTCGTGCATGCACCAGTCGAGCCTGGGGTCGCTGATGCTCGTGGCGCCCACCAAGATCCATCCCCTGTGGTACACGCCGATTCTTCCCCTGCTTTTTCTCACCTCGGCCATTGCGGTGGGCTATCCCATGGTGGTCTTCGAAACCACTCTGGCCACCAGCTCCCTCAAACTCGACGGTGAGATGCGGGTTCTGGCTCCGATGACGCGACTGACCATTTACCTGCTGGGGCTCTATATGGCCCTCAAGATTGGCGATATGATCGTGCGAGGCACCTATGTGCATCTGCTGGAGGGCACAGCCCAGACCAACGCTTATCTCGTGGAGATGCTCCTCGGGGTGATTGTGCCGTGGCTGATGCTTTTGTCGGATCGGGTGCGCCGCAATCGGCGGGCACTGTTTGTTGCCTGCGCCATGATCGTGGGCGGGGTGCTGCTCAACCGGGTCAACGTCTTTGTCGTGGCATACACGCCGCCGGTGAGCGGGGCCAGCTACTTTCCAGCGGTGGGCGAAATTCTCGTCACGGTTGGCCTCATCTCGACCCTGATGCTCATCTACCGTTTTCTCGTCACCCATCTGCCGGTTCTCTCTGCGCCGGCCCGGGAGGGCTCTTCATGACAAAATCGTTTTTACCTGGAAAACTGGTGCGAATCCTGGCCGCACTGGTCGTTTTGATGATGGTTTTCGTGGCTGCGGCGACCGCGGCTACGGAAGTTGATGAACTGGCGCTCAACCCCGAGTGGAAGGCCAAGGACCAGGAAGAAGCACGGGAGAGGGCCAGGGAGGTGGTCCCCTTTGTCGACGCGGTGGTCGACGAATGCCAGCTTTGCCGCCAGCAGCGGCTGCGTGATGTAGGGCTGGGGATCAAGGACATCGTCCACAACTATTCTCTGCTGGAAAGCCCCATCATAAAGCAGCGCGAGGATCACTACGGTCCGGTGCGTTTCATGCACACCAAGCATGCCGCGTCCATTCGGGACTGTGCCTTGTGCCACCATGCGCGTCCCGCGGACAAGGCCGCAAAGGAAACGGTGCGTTGCAGCGCCTGCCACCAGGAATCGTTTCGCACCGATCATCCCGAGCGTATCGGGCTTAAGGCGGCCTACCACCAGCGGTGCATCGAGTGTCACCGCAAGCAGGCCAAGGGACCGGCAGACTGTGCCGGCTGTCATCTGAGAAACGTGCCGGAACACAAGGACCACGTCAAACTTGCGGCCAACCCCGAGCCCTGGGATGTGACGTCCGAATGTTTGCGCTGTCACGCGTCGGCCGGTGAGGACATGCTGACCACGGCCCACTGGCTCTGGAGAGGTCACTCGGCCTACACCCTGGATCAGCAAAAGAAAGTAATTCACGGCAAGGGGACAACTTCCATCAATAATTTCTGAATGAGCCCCATCAGCAACGAGGCTCGTTGCACAAGCTGCCACGCAGGATACGGATGGAAAGACAACACCTTTGATTTTACCGACAGGACCCGCATCGACTGCCTGGTCTGTCACGACACCACCGGTACCTATAAGAAGGCCCCACCGGGGGCCGGAATGCCCGATCCCAAGGTTGACCTGGTCAAGGTCGCCCAGAACGTGGGCCACAGCTCGCGCAAAACCTGCGGCGAGTGCCATTTCAACGGCGGCGGGGGCGAGGCGGTCAAGCACAGCGACCTGTCACGCCAGCTTCTTCAGCCGGACCGCAACTGCGACGTGCACATGGGCGGCTACGACATGCAGTGCGCCGAGTGCCACACCACGCGCAACCACCGCATTCCGGGCCGCAGCTCTTCGGTGCCGGTGGTTGAAGGCACCCTGGACTGCCAGGACTGCCACGGATCCAAGCCCCACTACGGCAACAGCGTCGTGGACCATCATCTGAACAAACACTGTGAAAGCATCGAATGCAATACCTGCCATTCGCCGGTTTACGCCAAGTGCAAACCGACCAAGGTCTGGTGGGACTGGTCCAAGGCGGGAGATAAAAACCGTAAACCCCAGAAAGACAAGTACGGGATGAGCGACTACGACCCGATGAAGGGGGAATTCATCTGGCAGGAATCGGTGAAACCGGTCTACCGCTGGCACGGTGGATTTTTCAAGCGCGTGCTGATCGGCGACCGCATCGATCTGAATGCGGCCGTCACCAACATCGCCGAGCCGGTGGGTTCCTTCAAGGATCCCAACAGCAAGATCTCGCCGTTTAAGATCATGAAAGGAATTCAGCCTGCGGACGCCAAGCACACCTATCTGCTGGTGCCGCATCTTTTCCCCCGGGACAAGGAAGACAAGACCGCCTACTGGAAGCATTACGACTGGCAGAAAGCCATCACCGACGGAATGCAGGCCGCCGGTCTGCCGTACAGCGGCGACTTCAAGTGGGTGGAGACCTGGATGTACTGGGGCGTGGACCACGAGGTGATGCCCGCCGAAATGGCCCTGTCCTGCGTCCAGTGCCATGACAGCCTGAAGGGCGATCAAACCTGCAACCGCTGCCACCAGGACAACCGGGAGGTCAACTTCAAGGAGTTGGCCCACAAGGGAACCGACTTTTCCTGGATGGCCGCTCAGGGCCGCGACGTGAGCCACCTGATCGGCGCCACGGACTACATCGACTTCAAGGCATTGGGCTACAAGGGTGATCCCATTGTCTACGGCGGCCGCTTCAAGACGCTGCCCATGGGCAACCGGCCTGTTCCCGATCAATAGCCGCAGCAAAAAAAAACGGCGCCATTTCCTCTATGCGGGGATGGCGCTGTTTTTGTTTTGAAGCATCCGCGTTTGAATTTCATTTGAATCCGTGGAATATCTCTTTGACAGCTCAAAGCAATCTGTTTTATAAAATGAACGTTTGGAACCGGTGTTTTTGGCTTTCGGCAAAATTTCCATTTCAATTCCCTCTTTACCGGGTTGTTGAAAAACAGGAAGCAGGTTGTCGGGCAAGGCGCGCGGGGGTGCGACAAGCGCGGCATGTTCAAGCCCATGCGAGTAGCGGCGATATCCGCTCTACGCCATGCGGCATTCTTGGGCGCAGTTTTTCAGCAGCCTGTTGAAACCGGCAACCCATTTTGAACAAGGAGTGTGACCATGGCCATACATCAGCCCATGAAGGATCTGTATCTGGTGGATCTGGACCAGTCTCTGGAAGGATTTCGAAATTTTATCAGCAGCTGGGTGCTCAAGCGCCAGGGAAAAACCATTGTGGTGGACCCCGGTCCCCGGGCGACCATTCCGGTTCTGGCGGAAGCCCTCAAAAAGCTGGATGTGAAAAAAATCGACTATATTCTCCTGACCCATATTCACATCGATCATGCCGGCGGAACCGGGCTGTTGATGAAGGATTATCCGGACGCCCAGGTGATCTGCCATGACAAGGGAATCAAGCACATGATCGAACCGGCTAAGCTCTGGGCCGGGTCGCTCAAGGTGCTGGGCAAGGTGGCCGAGGCCTACGGAGAGATCGCGGCCATTCCCAAGGAGAACATTCAATATCAGCAGAGCGTCCAGGCCGGTCCCCTTGAGTTCGAGGTTCTGGAAACTCCGGGCCATGCCGTGCATCATATCTCGTTCAAGCTCGACGATCTTCTCTTTGCCGGAGAGGTGGCCGGCGTCAGCTATCCGTTTGACGACGGTTTGTACATCCGGCTGGCCACGCCGCCGGTTTTCATCTACGAGGTGTTTAAAAGTTCCATTGAAAAGGTTGCGGCCCTGAATGTATCACATTTCTGCTTCGGCCACTACGGATACCGCCGGGACGTCAAGGCGATCTGCGATACGGCCCTCAATCAGCTCGACAACTGGATGGCGGTGGTGGAAAAACATCACAGGGCCGGAACGGAACCGTTTGCGGAAGCGGTTTTTGACGAGGTTCTGAAAAACGATCGGGGCCTTTCCCTGTTTTCAAAGCTTCCCGCGGATGTTCAGCAGCGCGAGAAATACTTCTGCTTCAACAGTTTCAAGGGCATGCGGGAGTATTTCAAGGAAAAATAGGACGATTTCGCAAGCAGTCAGAAAGCCGGCCGGACCTTTCCCGGTTGGCTTTATTTTTCGGAACCGTCGGCAATCGGGCGAAGCTCCCAGACGGGAAGATCGACTTCGCCCTGCCTTTTCTCGGCCCGCCGGGTTTCCTCCCGGTGAACGCTGAGCGAAAGATAGATCAGGGCGGCCCGCACCATCTTGAGAATCTGCAGGGTCTTGGCCTGAAAATCCGTGATTGATACCGAAAATACGAGTTGCCCTTTGGCCGGCCTGGCATTTGGTGTCGAATCCTTTTGCAGTTTGAAATACCGGTGCTCCATATAGTTTCGAATGCCGTGGAGCTTTCGGGCCTCGGGTTCCAGGGCCTCTTCGAATCCGGGCTTGGCCTCGTAAAGATCCTTGCACAGCCAGTACAGCCCCCGCAGCGGCCAGTTCTGAAGATCCGCCAGCTGGGGACGCAGGGTTTTGACGCTTCCCGTGGGTTCATGCCACAGGGTTCTGGCGTTGATCTTCTTGTCCGGAACGTCCAGGCTCAGATAGTTTTTCAGGAAAAACGCGATCTTGTCAAAGAGGGCATAGGCCACGCGAAAGGCGATCTTGACCTTTTCGGCGGCAAGGCCGTAGACCGGATGGTCCAGGGTGTCGTACAGAAGCACGTTCCGGTCCGAAAAATGGGTCCGGTCACAGGCGACTCCCTCGTAATACAGCCATCGGGCCGATACGAACTCCTGTTTCAACAGATTGAAAAATCCGTGATAATCCGGCGCGTCTCCCTGCTTGACCACCATGGACGGAAGGGACAGGCTGTCCGAGGCTCCCGCCCGGCCGGGCGCCAGATCGTTGAGCGGATTGATGAACAGACGATTTTGAAGACACCAGGACCGGTAATCCGCCTCCGGTTGCGCCGATTCCGGGCTGCCTGTCTCAAGATCCGGAAAGGCCGCCGGATGCCGATCAAACACGGACAGAAGATCGGAGAGATATTCGGAAAACAGGGCCCTGGCCGCTGAGTCCAGGTCCTGCTTCAGGGCCTGGTCCAGGTCTTCCATGGCCTTCCGGAGAAAGATCAGAGCGTGGCTCTCGTCGTACAGGCTGTGGGCATAGTGCATCCGCACATACCCCCGGTTTCCCCGTGCCAGGGCAAAGCCGGGGTTTTCCGACAGGGCACGGTCCCAGTAAGCCAGGGCCTCGACAAATCGGCCCACATGGCTCATGGTTGCGGCCAGGTTCGCGTAAACCGGGCATGGATTGATTCTGACCCGATCCGAAGCCGCCATGGACTGGTAGACGTTGAGGGACCGGCGGAGCCAGATCATCTGTTTCTCGACCGCCTCGTCGTCCCAGCGCCACAGATCCGTGTCGTTCCGGATCGACAGCTTATGCAGGTTGCCCCAGACATTGGAAATATGATAAAAGAAGATCGTCTTCTGTGCGTCGGTCAGGGGGCGTTCCGCCACCTGATCCGCCAGAAGGAGCGCCTGCCTGAGGCCCTTTTCTTTCCTGGCCTCAAAGGCGGCGTCGGCCATCAGTCCGATATGGGATACGGCCTGATCCGTATCCAGGACGGAAATATTTTTGATGCTTACAAGTTTCTGGTATGAATTCATCTTTATCGGCAACCCGCAGCGTGTTTATTTTACCCGTCCAATGTACCCGGATGCCGGATTCGGCGCAAGCCCAATTGTGGGACGATGACCTGGCCGTTTCGGCCTTTCGGGTTTTGACGGTCGTTTATTGAGGAAGACAGAAAGGCGGTTTTGATGCGTTCCGGAATGAAAACCTGTATCTTTGACGTCAACGGGGTGTTGATCGACTCCAATACGGCCAACGCTGGCGCCATGGCCGAGGCCTTCACCGACCGGCCGGATTTGCAGAAAAAGATCGCCGGCATCTACCTGACTCTGACCGGCATTGACCGGGGCACCAAGATACGAAGGATTCAGGAGCTTGCCATCGGAGAACCTTTCGAGGAAGGCGAATTCGAGCTGCGGTGGCGGCGGTTCAAGTCCCTTTCCGGCGCGAGCATGCGAAGGGCTGAGCTGACGGACGGCTGCAAGGCGGTTCTGGACGAACTAGGTCGCCGGGGGATCCGGCGCGTGGCCCTTTCCAACACCCCTCTCGAAGAGCTTTCAAAAACCGTGGCCGCCAAAGGAATCGACGCATCGCTCGACGTGGTGCGCGGCGGCGGGGACTGGTCCAAAAGCGAATCCCTGCGCCGGCTTTTAAAAGAATTTGAAATGGACCCGAATCATTGCGTGCTTGTCGGAGACGGCCGCGGGGATCTGACGGCCGCTCAGGATTCCGGGGTCTTTTTTGTGGGCATCGATCCGGATACCGGGGAATTTGAAGGCCGAAGCGGTTTTGACGGCCCTTACTCCGCCATAGCGGACTGGGCCAGGGAATGGAAGATCCTCTGAGGCGGTTTCAGCTTCTTCGCTTCTTCCTGCCCGCATGAATTTACACAAAAAATTACCCCCCCCACCGGCACACGACTTAACTTGCGCTCCACCTTCAGGGTCGGGCCGGTTGATTTTTCAATTTGTTTATATTATCAAAAGTTATGCAGACTTCAAGGATCGGAATGTCGTCTTGGTTTACGATCATTCTGCCAAAAAAGCCCGCTCTGGTTCGACCTTGCAGGAACGGGAAGAAGGGGGCTTCATAAGTGCTGGTGCCCCCTGACCGAATGCCGCGCATTCGCAGTCGAATCCTGTTGTACGGATGCTTGAAAAGTTCCTGTTTGAGCGCATTTTATATCGAACACCCGGCGTTTATCCTTCCGCAGACACGCGGCTTTCGCCTTTCCCCTTCTGGAAAAATCAATTCGGGATTCCGGCAAAACGGTTTTGCCGTGTTTTGTGAAAGGTTGTCGATCCGCAGATCGCCTGCCGCAACCATGTTGATGTGTTCGAAACTCAAAAAAAAAGGAGATTAGCTGGTGCAGAAAAGCGAAAGCGAAGAACGGATTATGGATTCGAATTCCACGGAAATCATTTTTACAGATCTCAATGGCCGTATCAGGCGCCTTCCGATCAATCCCAAAAACATCAAAAGCATCGCCGAGGTCGGAATCGGATTTGACGGAAGTTCCGTGGCCGGACTCGCCACCGTGGATAAAAGCGACCGCATACTCATTCCGGTTATGGACAGCCTGAAAACAATAGAAATCAAGGGCAGGAAAAAATCGATATTTGTGGGAACCATACACAACGAGCATGGGCAAAGGGCCAGCACCGATTCACGCTATATCCTGGAAAAGACGGTTCAGGAGGCTTACGATGAGTTTGGATTTCAGTTTCTGGCCAGCCCTGAATACGAATTTTTTCTTTTCAAACAGGATCAGTATCACAAGGACCTCAATACCGACAATGCCGGATACTGTGACGCAGACCCCGGAGATCAGGGGGAAAATGTGCGGAACCACATCATCAATATTTTAACGGACTGCGGTTTTTCCTTTGAAAAAGCGCATCATGAGGTCAGTCCCTCTCAGCATGAAATCAACTTCGAATGCTCGCCCCCGGTTCTCGCATCGGACCGGACCCTTCTTTTCAACTATGTGACGCACATGGTGGCTTCAGAACATGGTTATCACGCCAGCTTCATGCCCAAACCGTTTGATGCTCAGAACCGGAACGCACAGCATATCCATCTGTCCATGCAGGATAAAGAAGGTCGAAATCTTTTTTACGATGAAAACGACGAGTACGGAATCAGCGCAGTTGCCCGCAGATTCATAGCCGGTCTGATCAAGTATGCAAGACAGACATCCATTATCATGGCCTCGACTTTCAATTCATACAAGGCCTATGTGATCGAGCGCGAAGCGCCTGTGCTGGTAGGCTGGGGACCCAGAAACAGGACATCCATGGTCCGCATTCCCTATTGCACCAGTCCCCAGGCAACGAGACTGGAACTCAGAAGTCCTGATCCGGCCGGAAATATTTATCTGCAGATGGCGGCCTTTATCCGGATGGGCTTGGAGGGGGTACGGGAAAATCTCGACTGCAACAGCCCCGACACAGGCAAGGCTTACTCTCCGTCACACGAAAGAAAAATCTGGGACGAACGTTTTTTGCCCAAATCCATGTTCGAAGCGCTGGTGGAAGCCGAAAGAAGCGTTTTTTTAAAAGAAATGCTCGGAGACGGCATGTATGACAATCTGATTCAGATCAAAACCGCCGAATGGGAAGATCACCGGACCCATGTCACCCAGAGAGAATTTGAAAAATACCTGCCTGTTTAATCCGGAAAAAGTGCGGCGCGTTGACATGCCGGCACAAGATCGCTGCGGTTACAGTCCCAGATCCTCGTTGATCAGCACCACATGGATCCGTTCCCTGGGAAAGGATTTTTCCGTAATTGTCCAGGTGTTGCAGATGCGGTCCGGGCTGCTGCAGTCCATGCAGCGGCCTGTTTTCATGCAGGGAGTTTTGAAGTTCGCATGCCGGATCGCATTCACCGGCGCGGCATAGGACCGGATCCGCTGCATCGCCGCATCGACATCGGCGACGAGCTTGTTTCTGCCGGCCAGTATCACGACATGTTTCGGACCGAAGGCGATGCCCCCCACACGGTTGCCGATCATATCCAGATTCACAAGCTGTCCCGCCTCCGTTACCGCGTTGCTTCCCGTAAAAAACAGGTCGACCAGCAGGGCCTGCCTGCGGCGTTCGATTTTTTCGTCAAAGGAAAGATCCTGTGCAAAGGTTTCCAGCACTCTGATTCGAGGATTCTGTCGGATTGCATTCAGAACCCCGGTGGCGTGAAAGGTGATCGAATCCCCCCATGAAACGCTTTGAACCCGAATATGGGGCAGAATGGACTCCATGACGATGCTTCTGGCGTCGTCGCAATTTTCGGCAAGCCAGGCGCCGAAGTGGTTGCTTTTCAGCGCCTGAACGCATCTTTCAAGCCGCAGCTTCCAGTATGTGTCCAGATCGGTCTTCATATCGCGTCCGGTCCTGTTCGGGTTTAGATGCCGTCATTCGGCGTTCACACGGTGATATATATCCTGCAGCATGTTTTTCGCCTCAAGCAGCCGCCCGACCAGGGTGCGCTTTTCCAGGGCGGCTCTCAGGCTCTGGTCCGGCGTAAAGGCGAATTTTTTCCGGTCGGCGACGGCCATTTCCACAAGCCCCACGGGGTTTTTCTGATGGGCCTCGGAAAAAGCCAGCACCAGATGGGAATCGGTCAGGTCCAGCCGCCTGACCCCCGCCCGGACCGACAGGATCTTGAGCATGAACTTGAGAAAGAGGTTTCCCGCTTCTTCGGGGGGATTTCCGAAGCGGTCGATCAGCTCGGCCTTTAAATCGGTGATCTCCTTGAGCTCGGTCATTCTGGACAGCCGCCGGTACAGGGAAAGCCGCTGATCGATGTCCGGAACATAGGACTCGGGAATAAAGGCCGATATCGGCACGTTGATTTCCGGCTCCAGGGGCTCGGGCGCGGCTTCCCCCTTGAGCTCGGCCACGGCGCTTTCCATGAGCTTGAGATACATGTCGTAACCGACGGCGGCGATATGCCCGGACTGGGAAGCGCCCAGAATGGCCCCGCCGCCCCGGATCTTCAGGTCGCTCATGGCGATCTGGAACCCGGCGCCGAGGTCCGTGTGCTCCATGAGCACCTTGAGCCGCTTCTGGGCCTGCTCGGTCAGGACCGTGTCTCTGGGAATAAAAAGATAGGCATAGGCCTGCTCGCCGGCGCGTCCGACCCGGCCCCGAAGCTGATAGATCTGAGCCAGCCCGAACCGGTCGGCCCGGTTGATCAGAATGGTGTTGGCGGCCGGAATGTCCAGCCCGGATTCGATGATCGTGGTGCAGACCAGCAGATCGATCTCCCGGTTGATGAACCGCAGCATGGCCTTTTCCAACTCGTCTTCGCTCATCCGGCCGTGAGCCACCTCCAGCCGCACCTCGGGCACGATATCCTGAATGTGCCGGGCCACGGACCAGATCGAATCGATCTGGTTGTGGACAAAGAATATCTGCCCCTTTCTTTCGATCTCCCGGCGCACGGCATCCCGGATGATCGCGTCGTCCGGTTCGCAGATATAGGTCTGAATCGGCCGGCGCTGCTCCGGCGGCGTGTTGATCAGGCTGATGTCCCGAATGCCGGTCAGAGACATGTGCAGGGTGCGCGGAATCGGCGTGGCGCTCAGGGCCAGCACGTCCACGCTGCTGCGCATTTTCTTGAGCTTTTCCTTGTGCTTGACGCCGAAGCGCTGCTCCTCGTCGATTACGACCAGGCCCAGGTCCTTGAACCCCACGTCCTTTTGAAGCAAACGGTGCGTGCCGATCACGATATCGACCTTTCCGGCCTTGATATCCTCGACGATGGCCCGCTGCTGCCGGGCCGACCGGAACCGGCTCAGGCATTCCACGCGCACGGGATAGCCTTCGAACCTTGCGGAAAAGGTCGCAAAATGCTGCTCGGTCAGAACCGTGGTCGGCGCCAGAACCGCCGCCTGCTTGCCGTCGTTGACCGCCAGAAATGACGCTCGAAGCGCCACCTCGGTCTTTCCGTATCCCACATCCCCGCAGATCAGCCGGTCCATGGGAGCGGCCCTGCGCATGTCAGCGATGACCTCTTCGATGGCGCGAAGCTGATCCTCGGTCTCGTCATAGGGAAATCCCGCCTCGAAATCCCTGAAATAGCTGTCCGCGGCGCTGAACGCATGCCCCTTCTGAATGGCTCGGTCCGCGTAGAGTTTCAGCAGATCCGCCGCGATGAGCTCGACCGACTTTTTGATCCGGGTTTTCATCCGGTCCCAGGATTTTCCGCCCAGCTTGTCCAGAATCGGGGTATAGCCCTCAAGCCCCATGTATTTCTGGACCAGGCCCATCCGCTCCACGGGCAGATAGAGCCGGTCTTGGTCCCGGTAGTTCAGCAGCAGAAAATCGTTTTCAGCCCCCTCGACCTTCAATTTGACCAGCCCCTCGTAGCGTCCGATGCCGTGGTCGACATGCACCACCAGATCGCCCTGCTGAAGCTCCTCGAGGTTGAGTACATCGGCCCGAACTCTGGGCCGCGTCGTTTTTCCAAGGCGGTGCGCGGGGCCGAATATCTCGGCCTCGGTAATGATGCTCAGACCTTCCGAGGGCCAGACAAACCCCGAGGAAAGCCGGCCCAGACAGCCCTGGACCCGGTCGGACCTGAAACCGGATTCCGGCATGCGATCCGCCCACTTCATGCGAATTCCGTAGGGAGAAATCAGGTCTTCCAGACGTCCGGCCTGAAGCCGGCTGGTGCATGCCACCACCGGCGTCGATCCGGCTTGGCGCTGTTTCTGAATCCACTGCACGAGCGGCAGCAGCAGATGCTCCTTTTCCCTGCGGTTTTTGATGTCCGCCCGAATGTCGGCGTTGTCGCCGACCGAAAATTGAAAGACCGGCTCGTCTCTGCGTTCGACGGCAATGGCCTGAATGGAAAGACGCTTTTTTCCGGCTGCCTGTTGAAGGACTTCCGGCCAGTTCAGAAACCGCTTTTCCGGCGCTGCGCAGATTCGCTGCTCCGTGCGGGCTTCCAGAAAGTGCTTGTCGGCCTGATCCAGGAATTTTTCCACGGAGTTTCGAAGGGCATCCGGCTCGACCAGAACCAGGATGGCATTTTCGGCCAGATAGTCGAACAGGGTTCCCGGCTCCGGGTAAATCAGGGGCAGCAGGGCTTCGATGCCCGGAACCGCGTCCTGCTTCTTGACGCGGTCGATCAGGTCCCGAATCCGGGTCAGGGGAATTTCCTGCTCGGCCGCCTGATGCCGGATCCGGTCCACGATTCGCGGAATGTGTTTTGGGGAAACAACGGCTTCCCGGGCCGGGAGAATAACCGCCTCATCGGCGTCTTCAAGCTTTCTCTGGGTGTCCGGGGCAAAAAACCGCAGGGAATCCACCGTGTCCCCGAAAAATTCCATGCGGACCGGATTCGGGTACTGGGGGGAGAACACATCCAGAATGCCGCCGCGCAGGGAAAACTCGCCGGGCTCCTCGACAATGCCCGTCCGGGAGTATCCCCCGGAAACCAGTTTTGAAACCAGCGCATCCCGGTCGGTCTCCTCCCCGGCCATAACCAGCTCGGCGTAACCGCTCAGTTCGCTTCCGGGAATCAGCCTCTGAATCAGGGCTTCCGCGGGCGCGACCATCACGGGAACGACCCCGGACATCAGCCGGTAGAGGACGGATATTCTCTGAGCCGCGATCTCGTTGCGGCCGGACATGAACTTGAACGGCGAAACAGGATAGGCCGGGAAATACGCCCCGGCGGTCCTGCCGCCTGAAAAAAAACGCAGGTCTTCGATCCACCGCGCGGCCTCGGCCGCAGACGGCACAACGACCAGTACGGAACGGCGGGATTCCCGGTAAAGACGTTCGACCAGCCAGACCCTTTCGGAGCCCCGAAGCCCCGCGCACCGGGCCGCGTCGATCCGGGCGGGAAAGGCCTTGAGCCACTGGGCTATTGAAATTTCTTCTTGATTTTGCGCCATAAACACATTATGGATCACTTCTGTTGCCGGCGTAGCTCAGCAGGTAGAGCAGCTGATTCGTAATCAGCAGGTCAGCGGTTCGAATCCGCTCGCCGGCTCCAGACTTTATATCGTACTTTCGTTCGGTTATCTTCCCTAAACAGTTTTTCGCCGCTTCTTCAAACCCCCGCAAACTTCGGCATTTTATACCCGTTTTGCGCCCAAAATGCGAACACGGTTTCGGGGCGCATTTAACCGGTTTCCCTCGCCGGTGTCAACAAACGAAATCATCCTTCGGCCGATTGCTGAAAAACTCATTTGCCTCGTCATCTCGAATGGCAGATCAGCGCAGAGATAATATCAAGCATGTGGCATTGAAAAAACGGTTCGAGAGCGCAAGACAGCATTTTGAGAAAATATTCGCTTGACGGCGAAACAAGATGAGTAGTAAGCAAATCTTTTGCTCCACCATGCACCATAAGATTTATCAAACCGTTCCATTGCAGCACTGTTTTCGATCTTGGAAACGTAATGGCGCAAAATGGGGACTGCTGGAAAAAAACAGTTTGAACTGATAACACATAAACGCATAAAAACATAGACGCCCCCACAATTACTTAATCCATCTTCAGAAACCTGCCAGAGATTGTCCATGATTTTCATTTTAAGATGATTCGTTCGGCTTTTAACTCCCTGCCTGGAGAAATGGTCGACATCCCGCCCGGGATTTTTCCCCAGGAAATTGAAGCCGCTTTTCACTTTTGAGAATTTATCCCCTATAAAACCATGCCTTATGGGTGTTTCCACTACATTAATTGAGCATCTTACCCTATATACAACCGTTTTTAAACAGTGCTAAAAAATTCAACAGGCTCGGAGAAAATTGATGGAAATACTTTGTGAATTCATTTTTTTGAATCTCTTACAGAATGGAGGATGAATATGATTGCGTCTCCCTGCAAAAGATGCCCGTTGAGAAATCAGTCAAAGGATCTGTGCATGAAAAATTGCCGTAAGCTGCAGGCCGTTCAGGAACTTTACGTGTCTCTTAAAGAGGGAGGGGAATCGGAACTTTCTTCCGCGATTGATTATGCCGACGAGGGAAGATTCAGCATTAACAGCATGACCGCGGTAAGATCGGGAGGAATGGCGTGCTGATCAATCCTTCCTGTTTGTTCTGCACCTGGAATGCTTTCCTGGTTAAAGGCAAGGGTCTTTTCTGGGCTTGTCCCGGAGCGGGGGAAGTTTTTCTTAATTCATATCATCATATCTCTGAATCAGAACCTCTCTGGTTCAGTCGCCGTCGGAAGGTCCGACGATTCCTTCCTTTTCCATCATTTCGAAAATTCGGGGGGCGCCTTATTTAACGATTGGCAAACCCCGCCTTGTTTAAGTTGCTTTTTTTATGGCGCGTATCGCAAGAGAAGCGGCTCTGATGCTGCCCCGCCATGTCATCCAACGGGCCAACGGACGGCAGCAGACGTTTTACTGTGATGAGGATTGCCAATCCTGTTTTGAAGAGAAGATGCCTCCGAATTATTCGTCGGCTCGTAGTGCCGCACTCTGGTTTCCTTTGGACAAATCTCCGCGAATTCGCACTTGCCTTGGGCTATAATTTATGATCCTGTTGTTATCATCCGGGTTCAGATACAGGGGACTTGCACCCCCACAGGATCACGCCTATTTCAGCGTACACAAATAATTTCAGCGGACAAAAAGCCGCGTAGCTGGTTTAAAAAGTTCGAAACTATCGAGAAAAGGGGAGGAGGCAATTTGATGGAAATCATTACGCCGAACCGGGAAAAGGCGCTGTCCCTGCTGAAGGAATACAACAGCAACGAATCGCTCATCAAACATGCGCTGGGGGTCGAAGGCGTCATGCGCTTTATCGCCAGGAAATACAAGGAAGACGAAGAGAAATGGGGCGTTATCGGCCTGCTTCACGACCTGGATTACGAGAGATTCCCGGAACAGCACTGCATGAAAACCAGGGAGATCATGAGAGAACGGGGTTGGCCGGAGGAATACATCACCGCCGTGATATCCCATGGATGGGGCATCTGCAGCGATGTCGAGCCGAAAACGACCCTGGAGAAGACGCTTTACACCATCGATGAACTGGTGGGCTTTGTCACGGCGTGCGCCCTGGTCCGCCCGTCAAAAAGCGTGATGGACCTGGAAGTGGGATCCGTGCGCAAGAAGTGGAAGCAGAAAGGTTTTGCGATGGGTGTGAATCGCGACGTTATCGAGAAAGGTTCCCAGATGCTGGGCGTCGAACTCGACACGCTCATTGCCGATGTGATCATGGGCATGCGTGAGGTTGCCGGCGCCATCGGGTTATGATGTTCAGGCTGTCGCGGCTCGCCTGACTGTGGAAAAATTCCGGAGACACTTTGCTTAAATAATGATATTCTTGTTGTCACTGAGCAATTGCTGTCTTTGATAAAAAAGCCCTGGCAGGATTTTCTATCCACGGATGCTCTAACAGAGGAGATAACTTTGGTTGCTCAAAAAATATCCGCATGGGAGAAGTGGATCGTCAAACAGATCCATTTTCTTTACAAACTCAGGAACGAGCTTGCCAAAATTGAGGAGTCCTTGAAGTCGCTTCCAAGCGTGCAGGACGTCAAGGACAAAGAAAAAAAGCAGATTCAGAAAATCAGGAAGAAGCTGGAAGAAAAGCAGGAAAAAGACTCCGGAGTGTCATTCTTTGCAATTGAAGAACAGACGGATCAGGTCTTTGCCCGAAATTGGAAGGAATTTGACCGCGAATTGAAAAAGGCACAGGAGTCGATGGATCGGATCAAGGCCGTATTGATCGGAAAAGGTGTATTTAATCCATAAGGAAAGAGAGGAACGGTAAGAAACGGTGTCTTGCATAAAGGGCATGCCGGGAAAAGAGGCGAAGCGTGTGCAAAAAGATACCGATATTGTTTAATAAATTTATAAGCCGAGTTATTCAGGACCGTCCCGCATATCTCTGCATATCTCCGTGAAACAAAGCATCCGGCGATTTTGACGGACATCCATCTTTTCAAACAGCAATCCTTATTGACTCTATCCACAACCAGCCGTCCCCGGCAAAGATGCAGGACCGCAATCCGTAATCGTTGATGTGATTTTTTTCGATACTTGTGGTACCTATAACAGGTTATATGGGAGTTCAGAGCAACGGATTCATGGGTGAAATACCGCGGCGGTGCCGGAAAAACAGGAGTTAAAGCGGGAAAACAAACGGCCTGGGCGTGTTCAATGGCTTCAGGAGAGCCGGAATAAAATGCAACCTGTCTGGAAATCAAAAGGGAAAAAGCTGCATACACGAAATATAAAAATAACGACGTACGATTATGACGGACAAAGAATCATTGTAGAAGGTGTTCTCAAGGATGACCGCTTCCAGAAATCTTATGAGATCATCGGCGAACCGTTTCCGCGCGGCGTCATTCATCACATGGCCATACGACTGCTGGTTAACTGCTCCGATCTTCTGATCGAGGATGTTGATGTTGATCTGACAGCTGTTCCTCAGGAAGTGTGCCGGGAAACGATCGACTGCCTTGCCCCCATCAAGGGGTTGGCCATTACCAATGGTTTTACGTCAAAAGTAAAAAAACTGGCCCTTGGCAATAAGGGCTGCACCCACCTGGTGGAGCTCATCCAGGCAATGGCCCCTGCCATCTTTCAGGGGTTTGCGGCGCACCGGTCACAGAAGCCATCATCTTTCGATCCTGATCAAGCGAAGAAGATTATTCAACCTCTGGTCAATACTTGCCACGCCTGGCGCGAGGATGGCCCCTTTGTTGAAATGTTCAGAAAGAAGCTCAACATGCAATAGAAACGAATGACAGGCGAGGCAGTCTGAGTTTATGTTCATGGCGGAATGGGCTCAACCCTCGAAATGTGCCAGCTTGACAAATCGAGGTTCGGCCAATAACAAGAGGTCCACGGCGCGGCAATGGACAATCCTCATATTATCAGGGCAAATCAACCTGATAATCAACGGCCGGACGGCGGTCTGAAATGACATGAAGCGTTCATGGCTTAGAGTGACAATGCTTTGCATTCTGGCGCTGTGCCTGGGATTTGGCATAATCGCGGCCCGCACGCTGCCGTCGCTCGAAAACCGCAGCAAGTCCACGGCCTTTGCCGACACCGGCGCTACCCGACTCGGCAAGGCGATTTCTCCGCTGGTTGCCGCTCATCCAGGAAAGACGGGCATTTACCTCTTGCTCGATTCGCATACCGCTTTTTCTGCACGGGTGCTGCTGGCAGGGGCCGCCGAGCGTTCCCTTGACGTCCAGTACTACATCTGGCGCAACGACATGTCGGGCACGATGCTGTTCGAGGCCCTGCACGCTGCCGCCGATCGCGGCGTTCGCGTTCGGCTGCTGCTGGACGACAACAATACCTCCGGGCTTGACACAACACTGGCGGCACTGGATGCCCATCCGAATATCGAGGTCCGCCTGTTCAATCCCTTCGTGATTCGCCGGCCGCGCTGGATCGGTTACGTGACCGATTTTTTCCGGCTGAACAGGCGCATGCACAACAAGTCTTTTACCGCGGACAACCAAGCCGCCATCATAGGCGGCCGAAATGTCGGGGATGAGTACTTCGGCGCTGCCGAGGGAATGCTTTTCGCGGATGCCGACGTCATTGCCGCGGGTCCGGTCGTCCATGAGGTATCGAAAGATTTTGACCGGTACTGGGCCAGCGAATCATCTTATCCGGCGGATCGCCTGCTGCCGCCCGTCGACCCTGATACGCTTGCGGAGCTTGCGTCAAGAGCGTCGCTGATCGAACGCGACCCCGCGGCGGCGGCATACAAGAACGCGCTGCGCAATTCTCCTTTTTTCCGTGAAATGGCTGAGGGGCGGCTGGAACTGGAATGGGCCGCAACGCGGATGGTCAGCGACGATCCCGCCAAAGGGCTTGGACTGGCTCCACCTGAGGCGCTTTTGCCTGAGAAACTGATGCAGATCATCGGCGAACCTGCAACAGCCCTGTATCTCGTGTCGCCTTATTTTGTCCCTACGGCGGCAGGAACCGCCGCCTTTGTCGCAATGGCTGAACGGGGAGTAAAAATCAGCGTGCTGACCAACTCGCTGGAAGCCACGGATGTTTCCGTGGTGCATGCCGGCTATGAGAAGCGGCGCAAGCCTTTGCTCAAGGCCGGCATTACACTTTTCGAAATGCGGAGTTTGTCGGCAGATCCCTACAAGAAAGAAAAAGCCGGCCCATTTGGCAGCTCGGGTTCAAGCCTGCACGCGAAAACGTTCTCGGTGGACGGTTCGTGCGCTTTCATCGGTTCATTCAATTTTGATCCACGCTCGGCCAATCTGAACACCGAGATGGGATGCGTCATCAGCAGTCCGGCATTGGCGCAGCGAATCGAAGCGGCCTTCTACAGCGGCATTCCCGCCAATGCTTACCAGGTGCGTCTGTCGGACACCAGCAGCCTGTATTGGGTCGAGCATCGGCTGGATGGGCCGGTGCGGTATGACTCGGAACCAGGTACGGGCTTCTGGCGGCGCACCTGGGTCCGGTTCGCGTCGTATCTGCCTATCGAGTGGCTGTTGTGATCCTGCAAGAGGAGGCTTGCAGGAGATATTTTTAATTTGGCCGTCTTCTATTTTTTGCTCAGTGCCGCGGCCAGCTGCCTGGCCCGGCTGAAACCCGCCGAGGTGACGATGCCTTTTCCGGCAGGGTCATTTGCGGCCAGATCCTTCATCTGCTTCACGCGCGCGTCACTGGGCGGGTGCGTGGACATGGCGTCGGACAGGCTCTGGAGAACGGGGGTTCCCGATCTTTTGGCATTTTTCTCCATATTCAGAAGTTTTTCGTAGAATCTGCCGACCTGATCCTTGTCGTATCCCGCGCCGACGGCCAGCCGATATCCAATGCGGTCGGCCTCCATTTCGTCTTCGCGGGAATTCACCAGAAAGCCGTATTTCTGGGCCAGCAACCCTCCACCGGCGCCCAGAAGGCCTCCGATTGCCGCTGCTTTGGCCCGGGAGGCGGAGTCGTCAAAAAGTACGGCGCCCAGACCCAGGCCGACGGCCGCGCCCACAACGGCGCCTCCTGTCGCATACATCCAGGTTTTATTCTGGGCCTTTTCCATCGCGTACATGCGTTCCGCTGTATGACGGGCCACGACATGTCCGATCTCATGCGAGACCACGCCGGCCAGCTCCGCTTCATTTTCGGCCATCGCAATCAGCGGAGCGGTCACGAAGACTGCCCCCGCCGGCATCGCAAACGCGTTGGCGTTCGGCACATCCACGACGGTGAAAGAGTAGTGGTAGGGGTTCCCTTCCAGGTTGTTGGCCCGGACGATTTTCATCCCCAGATTGGATATGTATTTCTGAAGTTCAGGATTATTCGCCCTCGGATAATCCTGAAGCATTTTGGGCAGCGCTTCCTTGGTCAGGCGCTGCTCGTCGGCCACGGTCAGACTGGTTTCCTGACCCACGTTCGAGCCTTCGCGGTAGCGGGAACTGCCGCTCGGCGCGCAGGCCATGTTGACGGCTGCGATCAATAAGATCAACAAGACGGATATTTTTTTCATATTGATGCTCCCTGGTCTGTTGATGTGTTTGAAACCGCCTGCCTTTTCCACAGCGGCGGGCCTTTTTTATCTCGATAATTTGAATTAAACATCGGTGCGGGTTTCTGTCAAGCGGATAGGACATGGGAAGGCCCTTGTGTTCATGCGTTTTTATTCGTTTGAGAATATGATAGTAGAAAGTCATGCCATGACAATTGAGAATAGATACGCCATCTGGCATCAATCAATTGCCGCCGGAGGTGAGGCATGACAATCGGCGGCGAATTCGGCCTTAATGGTTGCCGGCTGTCGGCCCAGCGGCCGGCATGAAAAAACGACTTGAGAAGAGCGGTTGGGACAGATTTTTCATTTTTGACAAAAACTGGTAAAATTCGAAGCATCGGCTTCGGCAATTGCTCGATTCGCCGGATCCAGAAACCTGGCCGGCGATTAAACCCTTGGGCGAGGAACGGGATTGAAAGGAGATCGTATGGAAACGATGATGGCCATTTTTATCGGCATCGGCTTAAGCGCGACATGCGGATTCAGAATCTTCGTTCCGCTGCTGGGGATGAGCATCGCCCACCAGACCGGGCACCTGACGCTGTCTCCCGGCTTCGAGTGGATCGGTTCCTGGCCCGCTGGGATTGCATTCGCCGTTGCCGCCGTCGTCGAGGTGGGCGGCTACTACATACCCTGGGTGGACAACCTTCTGGACTCTGTCGCCACGCCGGGGGCGGTGGTTGCGGGGACCATTGTCACCGCGTCCATGATCGGCGATGTGTCGCTGTTTCTCCGCTGGTCCCTTGCCCTGATCGCCGGGGGCGGTGCAGCCGGAGTGATTCAGGGCTCAAGCGTGTTGGTGCGCGGCGTCTCGGCAGCCTCGACCGGCGGCGCCGGCAACCCTGCGGTCTCGACCGTGGAACTGCTGGCCTCGATCGCCGGAACCGTCGTTTCCATCCTGCTGCCGGTTATCGCGATTGCCCTTGTCGTCCTGATCGTGTTTATAATTCTCAGACGGATTCTCCGCATGCGAGCCAGGCCCGCCGACCAGAGAAATGTTCGGTAACCGGATCTTGAAAACCTTTGCCTAAGTCCGCGATTCGGCGTTTGATGCGCCATGATTCTCCCTGAACCCCGCCTCATGAGCGGGCTTCAATCGTTTCCGGCTTGCAGGATATTTTCAGGGGGAAATAAAAAATCCCGTAGCTGGCCGAGGCGGCAGCAATTCTAATAATTTCTGTTGACAATTTCTTTTTTTTATTTAATCGATATGGGCACATAGGTCGAAAGGGCAAATCCGCTGAAAGGCGGGGACGCAAAGCCACGGGTCTAAAGCTGGAAACAGCCACGATAGCCGGGTTGCCGAAGCTTCCTCTTACAGCCTTTGGGATTTGCATGCCCAAAGGCTTTTTTGCTTTAAAGCCTCTTCGAACCTATTCCATATATTAAATTTTAAAGTGAAATCAAGGGTAAAGGAGGCTTTTGATTTTGGAGTGTGAATATGCTTTTCGGATGAAATTAATTCTTAATAAATCTAAGGAGCTTAGAAATGGCAACAAGTTGATATAAAACATGTTGTTTAACCAATTCAACTTTAGCTCGAAATATTCTGTAATTTCCTTTTTTATATTTGAAAAACCCGTTTCACAGGGAGTTGAAAAATGAAAAAAATATTTGCTCTAATATTTTTAATGATATTGGGATCGGCAATGATTGGTGGTTGTTCAAGTGCCAGTGTTCCAGAAACCGCAGCCGGAAAACCGCCTGCCCATGCTGCCGCCTATGACAAGCTTGTAGGATCAGTTGCCATCACGGACACCACCACGAGTTCAACCATGGATACCACTACGAGTACGACCTCGGATACAAAATCTGTTACGACCTCGGATACGACCTCGGACGCCACCTCGGATACCGCAAATGAGATCGATAGTATCGATTATGATTTGTATGTTTCGGTAAATGGAAATGATGCGAATTCCGGGACAAAGAGCTATCCTTTTCGAACAATCCAAAAGGCGGCAAACGTTGCAAAGCCGGGCGATAGGATTTTGATAGGCGGGGGGACGTATAAAGAATATGTAAATATAAACGTTTCCGGTACAGCGGGTTCGCCAATTGTTTTCTGCGGTGAGCGTGGGTCTAATGGGGAATATAAAACCATTATCGATCCAAGCAGTGATGTCTCAACCGGTTGGGTGACCGCGTCTGAAAAAGGTGCAGGCGTTTACAAACAGAAAATAGGCTTTGAACCGGATGAAATAACTATTGGAGGTAAGAGGATCGGGAAAATCCGGAATGATTACATGGGAACTGGTGGAGAGGGGTGGAAGTACCTGGCAATGGGTGCCAACAGCGAGGTGACGGTACTCGACACTGGATTGAAGGTGAAGTTTTGGGATGGAATCGAGGCACTTTATGGATACGATCAAGCGAGTGTTGGCGCCGGATATACCTACATAAGATTTCGTAATGGAGACAATCCTAATACTAAAGTAATCAAGGCGGCTAAGAACGGCAGCGGCTTTTACATTGAAAATAAAAGTTACATTACCATCAGGGACATACAAGTCCAAAACTGCGAATATTCAGTACAAATGAGAGAAGCTTCTCACAACAATATCATCGAGAATTGCTACTTTAGAAATGGGGGTAAAAGAGTATATATTTTTGGAGGAGCAAACAATACGATCATAAGAAACAATGAAATGACGATGGATTACTATGCCGGGGACAGTGTTCTGGGAGCGGGGAACTTTAACTCGTATTCGTTGCTGATAAAACGCCATGTGTACGATACTTTCAAATACGTCTTTGGTCCAAATCATTCAGATGATATTGGAATTTACTTCAGGAACATTGGTAATAACACTGTTATTTCAGGCAACTACATTCATGGAGGATTGGTTGGTATTTCGGGCTATAATGGAGATTATGGATTCTCTGTTCCAGCAAATGGAGTGAAGATATTTAACAACAAGGTTCGTAATATGGCCAGTGTCGGCATAACAAGCGGCCGAAATGTGGAGAACATGGAAATTTACAACAACCTGGTCTATGACTGTAACCTTAACTTCAGACTGCACGAACTGAACAGGACGGACGATGTGGCCCGAAGTGTGTGTTTATACAGCAATGTAACTTGGAATCCACCGGATGCGGGCGTTCATGTATTTATGCACTTTCCTACCAGCAGCGTTCCGAAGTATTTTCCAACATACCGGATATATAATAATGTATTTGTTGGCGGGTGGGATGGTTTTAATGTCGGGAGCAATGCAGTTTTGTCTGGAGGATTGCCGGAATACTCGATTTTTAATAACATGATGCTTGCTGTTGTTAATATTTATAGCTACATGCGAACCGTCATTAATAATGGAGACATTGAATTAATAGACTACAACGTGTTTGGTGGAATAAAGTACACAGATCTCACAGGTGTGAAATTCGGAGCTAACAACGTCTTCTTTGCAAAGACCTATGACTACCTTGATTTTGAAACTATAGACCAATTTTTAACAGGCTTTGACCGGAATATCTACGCAATCGACCAGATGGATACCCCCGAAGGACTGCCGAACTGTGAGTCTACTTGGTTACTAAGGTGATCTGTAAATACTTAAGATCTTTCCGTAAAGTTTGAGTTCCGCAGGAAGCGCCATCCCCAGTCCAATAAAGAGACCGTGGGATGGCGTGTTGTTTTGGCTCAGCGCGAATTGGACCTTCGGGTCGTTTGTGATACACCATTACGAACAGAGGAAAGTCTATGCGAAGAAGCGTTACAATTACATCCCCGAAGAGAAGGTATGTTCCGCCTCAGTCGGAAATGGACTTTCATGTCGTTTGAGCTAGTGGAATATCCACTGTCCCTGAAATGTTGCACACGGGGAGAGTTACTCTTTTACCTCAAAAAGATTGTCGTCGTAATCGGAAATAAAAGTAACCACACCCAAACCCTTGGGAACCTGAACAACCTTCAGGCCCGCCTTCCGGCTTTTGTGAACAACATTCATGAAATCATCCGCCTGAATGCAGGAATGCGCGATCGGTTTGTCGGGCGCTTGATACTCCCGATACACCAGTATCTCAAAATGAACCGTTCCGCCCCGGTAATGTATGATTAAAAAATCATCATTTATTCCGAAAATGGCCTGGGTCAGCTTTTTGTCCAGGATCGCCGGCGCTGATTTTTCCAGTCCAAGGATATCGATAAAAAAACGGTCCGCTTTTTCCTCGCTGCTGGCGGCGAGTCCGGTGTGGATCAGCTTCATTCAACCCGCCTTTCATTTTTCCTGGGGTTTGATGATGACCTTGAGTGATTCGTCTCCGGCCAGGAGCAGCCTGAATCCTCTGTCGGCGTCTTTCAACGGCAGTCGGTGCGTAATGAGGTCATCCACTTGAATGATCCTGTTCGCAATCAGGGCAAGGGCTTCTTCAATATCCTGAGGTCCGCAATAATAGGATGTGCATATGCGTATTTCCTTTCTCCAGAAATCATTGATTGGCACCACCACCTCCTTGTCTGGCCCGGGCACGGAGAATAAAACCACCACTCCGCCCATATCCACGGTTTCCCAGGCCTGCTTCAAAGCGGACAGGGCCGAGGTGGCAACAATAACGGCATCCGCTTTCCGGCCATTGAACCGCAGCAGCTGTTCCGGAACATCGGCGGCCGCGTCGGCGACATGGTCCGCGCCAAAATTTCTGGCCAGTTCAAGCCTTCTTTTATTGGCGTCGGTTGCCATGACCTTACATTTTTTATGCTTGGCAAGCTGGATATGCAGGAGTCCGGACATGCCGGATCCGAGTATGAGGACCGTCTGGCCCGCCTCAATGGACGCCAGTCTTTGCGCCCGGACAACACAGGCTAATGGCTCGATAAATGTGGCCTGTTCATAGCTGACATTGTCCGGTAGCCGATAGACGCCGTTTGCAACCAGGTCTTTCGGCACCAGAATGTATTCGGCAAAGCCTCCCGGCAGCCGGTCCTTGATTGCATCGCATTGAGGGTAATGCCCCTTCAGGCAGTAAATGCATTTCATGCAGGGTGCCTTGGGCGCAATGAAGAGCCGATCTCCTTTTTTGTACTGGTTGACTCCGGCGCCGGTTTCCACAACCTCTACTCCCGCCTCATGGCCTTGAACCAGGGGGGCGCGGGGCAAACGGTACCACTCTACCACATCGCTGCCGCATATCCCGCAGGCCATCACCTTTACCAGCATCTCGCCCGGTCCGGGCGAAGGGGTTGGCGCTTCTTCCAGCCGTATGTCGTTGTTGTTATACCACATGCATACTTGCATATTATTCCCACGCCGCCTTGTGAAAAGCGCCGGCAGGGCGCTTTATTTTTTCAAAGTGTTATAAAGATCAAAAGCCTTTTCAGGACTTTCATTGTCATGGACCACCGCTCTGACCGCTTGGATCATCGCGACGGGCGAATCGCTCTGGAAAATGTTCCTGCCCATGTCCACGCCGGCGGCGCCTGCCTGTATCGCCTGGCTGGCCATTTTCAGCGCGTCCAGTTCGAGCATCTTTTGCCCTCCGGCGATTACGATCGGTACCGGACATGCGGCCGTGACCGTCTCAAAATCTTCGGGAACATAATAGGTTTTGATATACTGGGCGCCCAGTTCGGCGCAGATGCGGGTAGCCAGCCTGAAATATTTGGCGTCTCGCACCATGTTCTTGCCGACAGCGGTTACCGCCAGAGTCGGTATGCCGCAGCGCATGCCCATGTCCACCATTTTTGTCATGTTGATGATGGTTTCCTTTTCATATTCGCCGCCGATAAAAACCTGCACCGCCATGGCCGAGGCGTTGAGACGTACGGCATCCTCTATATCCAATGCCAGAGCCTCGTTGGAAAGTTCTTTAAGTATGCTTGTCCCGCCGGAGACTCTGAGGACAATGGACTTTTGCGTATCCGGAGGAATGATGCTCCTCAAGATGCCGCGGGTCAGCATCAGCGTATCGGCATAGGGTTCCAGGGGCAGTATGTTCAAGTCGATTCTTTCCAGCCCGGTGGTCGGGCCCTGAAAATAACCGTGGTCAATGGCCAGCATGACTGTTTTGCCGCTGACCGGGTTAAATATCCTGCCCAGCCTGTTTTTCATGCCCCAGTCCAGGGAGTCCGACCCTTTTAAAAAATACCTTTTCGCTGTCTGCGGCACATCCGTATAATACTGTTTGGCTTCGTTGATTCCGTCAATATCCGGCATATTCAATCTCCTTATGTTTATAGATTCTGGCGGCTGAAAACACAGGCGGTCCGGGTTCTTCGAACAGGAATCCGGGATTGATAAGGGGAAACCGCAGCCCGTTCCCGCTGTAGCGAATCAAATAAACCATAGCAGGAGCCTTCCTGTCAAAGTTTTAGTGCCGCCGCCTGCAAAAAGAACGGCTCAGCACAGGCGGGTGCATCTGGAGAATATCATATTCGGTTCCCGTGATCACACAGGCCGCTTTTCCACTACCAAGGGGGTGTTGCGTTTCAAAAGAAATTTTCTCTTGACGGCAAAACCAGATGAGTTGTAGGAAATGCTTTGCACCATTCAAAGCACCACAAGATTTATCAAACCGTTCCATTGCAGCACAGTTTTTGATCCTGAAAACGCAGGGCCAGGTCTTTCGTATTTATGGTGCGTATTTGGCGATCCGGACAGGACTGATTTTAATAAACCATGCTGGCAAAGAGAATACAGGACGACACGAACTCGCCTGCGTCGATTGGTCAATGCGTCAATTCATAACTTACTTAAATCGTTGTTTATAATGAGCTATGACGCGGTTGTGTTATACGGAACGCCGTATATCACATGGGCCGCAAGAAGAGTTCAACCAATTGAAATTAAAAACATATTAACATATTTAAAAGAAATTAGTTGTTTTATATCTTCTTGCTTTTGTTTGAAAATCAAATTAAAAAACCGGACGTGATATACGGCCGGCCGCCTAATATACTGTTGGCCCTACAACACAGGAGAATCCACCTTATGCAAAACATTGTGAGTATTGGAACGCCGCCATGGACTCGTTCCGAAATCATAGATCATCTT
>Ga0265294_10000109_pt1 | contig 92356 bp, 83 predicted proteins | sample MunlanPumphouse3_FD_192504 | JGI IMG/M metagenome (GOLD analysis project Ga0265294, IMG submission 192504) | Groundwater microbial communities from a municipal landfill in Southern Ontario, Canada - Pumphouse #3 | ecosystem: Environmental > Aquatic > Deep subsurface > Groundwater | place...
CTCTCCGCCAAGACAATTTTTTATCGTGCAGACCCGAGTAATCGTGATTTAGTTGCGACTCGACTGCCTAAAAAATTGCTAACAAAAAACAGCGATTTAGGTCGTTGTTTTTTGTTTAGTTTAATCTTCTATTAAAATCAGCTTCTTATTTTCATACATTATTAATGAAAGCCATTAAAGATTGAAAAGTAAACAGCAATATTCATTTATTCATCAAATAATCTAATCTCACTAAAAGCTTGTGATTAAATAGCCATAAAAAATTATCATATAAGAACATTTTATATCTGCCTTTTGTCTTTAAAATAATTAACTAAATTATTATTACTAACCTCCTGTTTATGTTATAATAATTAGCATAAATAAATATTATCTTATATATCATATAAACTTTAATAAGGACCATGTTTAAAAAAAGATATGATAATAAAAAAGCGTTTACTCTTATAGAGTTATTAGTTGTTATAGCAATCATTGGAATTTTGGCTACTTTATCAGTAATAGCCTTAAATAGTGCCAGATCAAAAGCCCGCGATACTAAAAGATTATCTGACATTAAGCGACTACAAACAGCTATAGAAATGTACTACCAATACAACGACTATTATCCTCAATATACCGCTGTTGGTAATCGTTGTAATACAACCTTAAATAATTCATTGTCTGTATTAATAAATTCAGGTTTAATGACCAAAATTCCAACCGATCCAGATTATAAAATATCACCAAGTCCAAGACAATGCTATGAATATGTAGGAATCGGTCAATCAATTTATCCCACCGTATCTACTTGGTTTTGCAATGGAAGACCCAGAACTGATTACCAATGGTCATTACTTTTTTCACTAGAAGGTGATAATCCTGATTTTTTTAGATTAACCAATAGCGGAGGAACTATATTAAATGATTATAAATATTGCTTAACCGGCCCATTAAGACCTGATCTTTAATCATTATCTGAACGCTATTCCAAGAACATCTTCCCTCGCTAAATTATATAGATAGTAGAATTCTAAAAATAGAGCTTATTAAAGTCCTATTTTTATAAAAAACAAACTACAATCTAACAAAATTATAATAATTTTAAAAAACTAATCAAATTATTTTGAATTACAACGGTTGACATTCACCTATAATGGGTATATACTCATTATAGGTAGTAACAAAGGTCGAGCTACTCTTATAAATTTTTAACAATAATTTTATGCCAAAAATGGATGGAACTGGTCCAATGGGACAAGGACAACAAACTGGACGAGGTCTAGGTCCTTGTAATGGTGGGATAAAAATGAGTTGGTATGGTTGCAGACAGGGCTGGGGTGCCGGATTTAAAAGATTTTTTCGATCCCCCAAAAACCAACTTCAAGCTCTAGAAGATGAAGAAAAAATGCTTACCAACGAATTAGAAACCATTAGGGCTGAAAAAGCCTCCCTAAAAGACCAAAAATAAAAGAAGGCCTGGGAACCGACCTCTGCAAACAGAGGTCGGACAGCCTTCTCTTATGACTATAAACTAACAAATAACTAATAATTTTTCAAGGCTATGCCCAGACCGCAACATTGTTTTTGCAAATCAATTAGATTTAACCCTGACGTCTTCTGTTTTAAACCACAAGGTGTTCCCATGAAAAATCTGCAAACCGTAGAAATTTCTTTAGAAGAAATAGAGGCTTACCGTCTTAGGCATGTTGAAGATCTTGACCAACAACAAGCAGCCCAACAAATGCAAACCTCTACCAGCACTTATCAAAGAATTTTATATTCTGCCTATAAAAAAATCGCAATAGCTTTAACCAAGGGTCAAGCAATTAAAATAATTAAACACGAAAAAATATGAAAGTACTAAAATTTGGAGCAATCTGGTGCTCTGGTTGTTTAATCATGAAGCCGAGATGGAAAGAAATTGAAGAAGCTAATCCTTGGCTGAATACTGAATATTACGATTTTGATCAAGACAAAGAAATAATTAATAAATATAAAATTAATAATGTTTTACCAGTTTTTATTTTTTTAGATAAAAATGAACAAGAATTTTTAAGACTAAATGGAGAAATTTCCAAAAAAGACCTAATTGATATTATTACCACTAATAAAAATAAATAAATATGAAGATTTCCAGTAAAAAGATTATCACTGCTTTTGTTTTTACTTTGCTTTTTTTATCTAAATCAGTATCAGCTCAATCCTTGCCAATCAATGCTTATTTCTTTTACGGCGATGGTTGTCCACATTGTGCCCAAGAAAGTCAATTTATTCGTCAAATTATCCAAAATAAATATCCCAATTTAAAACTCTATGAATACGAAATCTATAATAACCAAAAAAATAGATTATTACTTCAAAAAATAGCCAATGAACTTGGCACCAGAGTAGATGGTATCCCTTTTTTAATAATTGGCGATCAACATTATATTGGTTATACCGAGGGACTAACTTCAGAATTAATCGAAACCAAAATTAAAAACTGCTCCCTATCTTATTGTCCTGATTCTTTAATCAGTATTTTAAATATAACTCAAGAAACAGCATTAAATAGTCAAACAATTCCAACAAAGTCGGCCGAAACAGAAAATCTTGAAAATAAAAATCAAAAAATAGTCAATTTACCATTAATTGGCGAGATCAATGCTTTAAATTTTTCTTTGCCTATTTTAACAATAGTTATGGGCGCCTTAGACGGCTTTAATCCTTGTGCTATGTGGACTTTATTATTTTTAATTAGCCTCCTTCTGGGAATGAAAGATAAAAAAAGAATGTGGATTTTAGGCGCTACCTTTATCGTTGCGTCCGCTTCGGTCTATTTTATGTTTATGGCCGCCTGGCTTAATCTTATTTTATTTTTAGGACTAGTAATCTGGGTCAGAATTATAATCGGCTTAATAGCCATGATTGGTGGAGGTTATAGTTTAAAAGAATTTATTTTTAATAAAAATAGTGGTTGTAAAATTACTGGCAATGAAAAGAGACAAAAAGTTTTTGACAAAATGAGATTAGCCATTCAACAAAACAGCCTATGGCTAGCTTTGGGAGGAATTATTCTTTTAGCCTTTGCCGTCAATTTAGTTGAGCTAATCTGCTCAGCAGGATTACCAGCGGTTTATACCCAAATTCTAGCCTTAAATCAAATGAATAATTGGCAATATTATTTATATATTTTATTATATATTTTATTCTTCATGATTGATGATTTATTGCTATTTTTTGTGGCCATGTTTACTTTGCAAATGACCGGGATAACTACTAAATATGCCAGATTTTCTCGTTTAATTGGCGGCTTGATAATGCTAGCTATCGGCTTAATGTTAATTTTTAAACCAGGCTGGCTAATGTTTGGATAATACAAATTATTCAAAGTATTAATTTTTATAAAACCCTGATATTATCAGGGTTTTATTTTAATCATTGGACATAATTATAAAAAATTTGACAAACATATTAGCAAGCGCTAATATTTTATTATATGAATAACCCGCTAAAAGCCCTCTCCTCGCCAATTAGATTAAAGATCATTGTTTGCTTATCAGAGGTTGACAGAGATGTTTCTGGTCTAGTTAATAATTGTGGAATTTCACAATCAGCCGTTTCTCAGCATTTAAAAGTCCTTAAAGATTTAAAGATAATCGCCTGTCAAAAAATAGGTCGGCGTCAACTTTATCGCCTATCTAACCAAAAAATTGGCGCAATTGCTAAACAAATAATTAAATTAAAAAATAATTAATATATTTTATGAAATTCAGTGCCGACGATTTATTGTCATCAGTTAAACAAAAAAATCAAAATGAGCCAGAATTTATTCAGGCTGTTGAAGAAGTTGTTTTGTCTTTAGAAAATTTCTTAAATGAAAATCCGATTTATGTTGACAATAAAATTTTAGAACGCCTAATTGAGCCCGATCGAACTATAATTTTTAGAGTCCCCTGGATTGATGACGCTGGAGAAATTAAAATCAATCGCGGTTTTAGAGTCCAATTCAATAACGCCATCGGTCCATATAAGGGCGGTCTTAGATTTCATCCCTCAGTCAATTTAAGTATCCTAAAATTTCTTGGCTTTGAACAAGCCTTTAAAAATAGTTTAACTGGCCTACCACTAGGTGCAGGTAAGGGTGGTAGTGATTTTGATCCTCATGGCAAATCTGATCATGAAGTAATGCGTTTTACTCAAAGCTTTATGACTGAACTTTATCGTCATATTGGCCCTAATATTGATGTACCCGCTGGCGACATTGGGGTTGGTGCTAGAGAAATTGGCTATTTATATGGTCAATATAAGCGCCTAACCAGAGATTTTTCTGGCACCTTGACTGGTAAGGGTCTAGCTTGGGGTGGCAGCAATATCCGCACTGAAGCAACTGGCTATGGTGTAGCTTATTTTGCCGAAGAAATGTTAAATAATACTAACGATCATCTCTTAGGAAAAAATATTCTAATCTCTGGATCAGGTAATGTAGCTCAATATGCGGCTGAAAAAGCCATACAATTAGGTGCTAAGGTCTTAACCTTATCTGATTCCAATGGAACTATCTATATCAAAGACGGCCTAAGCCAAGAACAATTAGACTACGTTAAACAAGTCAAAAACATTGAACACGACCGAATCCAAAAGGTGGCCGATAAATATAATTTAGAATATTTAGTCGATAAAAAACCTTGGTCAATTAAAGCTGACGCCGCCTTCCCTTGCGCTACTCAAAACGAAATAACTGTCGAAGATGCCCAGATGCTTATCGACAATGGTACTAAACTAATTGTCGAAGGAGCTAATATGCCATCAACTGCTCAGGCAGTCGAGATATTTAGAAAAAACAAAATCTTATTCTCCCCAGGTAAAGCCTCTAATGCTGGTGGAGTGGCTGTTTCTGGCTTAGAAATGAGTCAAAATAGTTTAAGATTATCTTGGACCAGATCAGAAGTTGATGAAAGATTAAAAGTTATTATGAAAGAAATCCACCAACAAACTGTCCGTTACGGCAAAAACGACAATGGTTATATTGATTATGTGGTTGGTGCTAATATCGCTGGCTTCAAGCGCTTGGCCGACAGCATCTTGGCTCAAGGCTTAGTCTAATCAATAAATAAAATGCTCAGAAAGACGCTAATTACTCTCTTCGTTTTATCAGCTAGTCTTTTATTTGCTAAATCGATCATCGCTGTACCAGCTCAATCAGCTGGTAATGAAGAAATCTTTGAAGCGCTGGTTACTAAGATAATTGACGAACAAACCATCACTCGAGAAAATAATCAACAATCAATTCAACAAAATCTACTTTTAACTGGCTCATCAGGCCAATGGCTTGGACAAGAAATACTCTATCAGGGTATATCGAAGATTGATGTTTTAAATCATAATTATTATCATCAGGGTGATCGAGTACTTGTTCAAAAAAGCGTAGCCCCAGACAGCCCCGATCAATTCTATATTATTGATTTTATTAGACGGTCGCCACTTTATTGGCTGACCGCCTTGTTTGTTATCATAATTATCATTATCGGCCGATTTAAAGGAGTTAAATCATTAGTTGGCCTAGTTATTAGTTTTTTAATAATTATTAAAATAATGTTGCCGCTAATTCTAGCTGGCGGTAATCCTTTATTAATTGGCACTATTGGATCATTAGCTATTTTGGCAGTCATCATCTACCTCACCGAAGGAATCAATCGCAAATCACATCTAGCTTTAATTGGTGTTCTTTTGTCATTATTAGTGACCATGGGACTGTCGGTTTTATTTACCAATTGGACTAGATTAACTGGCTTAGCTCAAGAAGAAACCGCCTTTTTAATCACTTTGGGTCAAAATATTATTAATTTTAAGGGACTATTATTAGCCGGAATGCTAATTGGTGCAGTCGGCGTCTTAGACGATGTTATTGTTGGACAAATTGAAGCCACTCGACAGATTAAAGAAGCCAATCCAAAATTATCATCTGGCCAGGTCTTTAGCTTGGCTTATAAGGTTGGTAATACTCATTTAGGGGCAATTGTTAATACCCTCTTTTTAACCTATGCTGGTGCTTCATTACCGCTTCTATTATTATTTGTAGTTAAACAAGAACCGTTTATGTCCTTTAACCAAATAATTAATAATGAAATTATTGCCACCGAAATAGTCAGAACCTTGGTTGGTAGTATTGGCGTCGCTATGTCTATGCCAATTGCCACATTTTTAGGATCTTATTTCTTAAAAAATAAGTCATCTAATCATCAACAATATGTCAAAAATTGATTGGCCTAAATTATTAACCGCCATTATCTCAGTTCTAATTGCTAGCACCTTGGGTGGGCTATTAACCGCTGCTAGCGTGACCAACTGGTATCCAAACATTAATAAAACCGCCCTAACCCCGCCTAGCTGGCTGTTTGGTCCAGTTTGGAGTATTCTCTTCATCATGATGGCTATTGCCCTATACCTAGCCTGGTCTGGCCGCAATAAACAAAAAACTCGACGCAAAGCCGCTTATTTGTTTTTTGGTCAATTAGCTGCCAACGTCGCTTGGTCAGGAATATTTTTCGGATTACAACAAATCGGCTTGGCTTTTATCGAGATTATTTTTCTCTTGATTTTAATAACCTATACCCTATTAGCTTTTTATCGTCTTAATAAAACTGCTGGCTGGCTGATGATGCCTTACTTTTTATGGGTTTGTTTTGCCGCTACTCTTAATTTCTCTTTGTGGCTAGCCAATTAAAACAACTTTATAACATCTTTAATAGTTACTAGAGCCACTAAAGCTAATAATAAAATAAAGCCAATACTGTGAATTATTGCTTCTAATTTAGCTTTAGCTGGATGACCAGTTATTTTTTCTAATAAAATAAAGAAAAGCCGACCACCGTCTAGGGCTGGTAACGGTAAGATATTGATAAAAGCCAGATTTAATGATAACACAGCAATAAATTGCAGCAGATAAAGCCAACCGAGCCGACTAATCTGTCCAGTTAAAACAGCTATACCAACCGGACCAGCTACCTGATTAGCCATACTCTGACCACTAAATAAGCCGACTAATAATTGCCAAAATCCTACAGCAATATCGCGCAAACTAGTTGCAGTTAAACTAATCCCCTGCCAAATTGCTTGCGGCCAAGGATAAGAAACTATACCGCTCTCAGCTAAAGCTACCCCTAAACTATATTGCTCAGAATTATTATCTAATAATTCAGCGGCAATTACTAATTGTAAATCTTCTTCCAAACGTCTAATTTCATAAGCAATTGGCTGACCACTGGCCTGATTATTAATTCGCCGCAATTCAGCTGCACTACTAGCTGGCTGTGTATCAATCTTGACAATAGCATCACCTGATCTTAGACCAGCTCGCTCGGCTGGTGAATCAGGTAGAACATCAATAACCACCAATTCTTGATTACTAACACGAGCACTAGCGCCTAAATTATCTGTTGCTTGTGGCCAACCAATTGTTAATCCACTAATAAAAATGACTGCAGTTAAAACAATATTCATCAATACACCGGCTATAATAATAATTGTCCGTTGACCAATTGTTTTATTAGCAAAATTGGCTTTATCACTTGGCTGACTAACACCATTTTCACCCCGCAACCGAACAAAACCACCCAGCGGAATTAAATTTAAGGAAAAAATAGTGTGCTGATTTCGTTTAAATCCCTTCTTAAATAAACGCCAATGACCTCGACCGTTTTTAAACCAACCAAGCACTCTTGGTGGAAAGCCAAGACCAAACTCTTCCACTTCAACACCGGTTAATCTGGCAGCAACAAAATGGCCCAACTCATGAACCAAAACTAAAACACTAAGAACCGCTAAAAAAATTATAATTGTCATAGATTAAATAGTCATAATATCAGCCTCTTTCTTATCCCGAATATCTTTTAATTCATCATTCTTTTTAGTCAAAAAGTCATCCAACTCTTTAGCAAAACGAAACTTATCATCTTCACTAATTTCTTTAGCTGACATCGCCGCTTCAATACTATTTTTAACCTCTTCACGAGCTTGTCGTAAAACTATTCTAGCTTCTTCCATTTTTTCATTTAGTTTTTTAACTAAATCTCGACGATTTTCTTCATTTAAAGCTGGTATTGTCAACCTAATTTTATCACCCTCATTAACTATCCCCATTCCTAAATCAGCAGCCATTAATCCTTTTTCAATATCTTTTAAAGTTGACCGGTCCCACGGAGCAATAACAATACAGCGCGAATCTGGAACACTAATATTAGCTAGTGCATTAATTGGTGAATAACTACCATAAACCTGGATATTAACATTATCTAATAAACCGGGCTGGGCTCGACCAGTTCTTAAACTACTAATATCTTTGTTAAAAAAATCAATTGCCTTTTGAAAGTCTTCTGCCTGTCTAATAATAAACTGATTCATAATATTTAGATAAAAATTTAAATAATTATTTAACTAGTCCATCGGTTTGAGCAATTTGATCATCAATCAAACGACTAGTTTTAGCCTGACCAATTGACTCCAGACGAACCTGAGTAACATTATCAATTGCCCCAGCTGATGACCCCGGCAATAAAATAATAATTTGATTAACCTGCTCTGGGCGTGGCGTTACTGAAATATTAAACTCAGCAGCAACTGCTTGACTACTAGCCGGTAAACGATCAATTCTCCAACTAACTCGATTACTAGACTGATCATAACTTATTTGACCAATCGATGACTGATCTTTACCGCCCCAAGTAATATAGTCGGGCAATTCAACCTCAACGACAACATCTCGTAAATCATGTCTAGTATTATTAAGTTGCCAATAAGTTTTTAAGCTAGTCGTCTCACCAACGATCATTGGCAAGGGGCCTAAGCCAACCGCCATATTATCTTCATTAAAATAAACCACCGATTCAATCAATTTAAAATCGCTATTGAGCTGATTAATAATTGCATTGCTTTTTTGATCGTCTTTGGGCTGTTCAATTGCTTCATCGCCAACCTGATAATAAGCATAGCTACTAATTTGACCAGTATCAGTTTGGTCACCATTTTCCCAATCTTTTAATTTAATAACAAACTTAATTGAACCAGCCGCACCCGGTTTTAATAAAGCTAATTCCGGCATTTCTTTTTTACTCCAAATAATCATCTGTCCGCTGACTTGTCCCTGTTTATTATCTTTCAATGAAGACCAGTCTAGCCAAGCTCCTTGTAAAGAAACAATTAAACGAACATCCTTTAAAGTTGTCTCTCCTTGATTAACATAGTTGATCTGATAATCAAGCGCTTGTCCAGCGAAAACCCCACTATCGGCATTACTGTCATTAACTTTCAATAAAAGATTAAGCCGACTATTGATTAATCGACAATCAAAATCTCGACTATCAATCAAATAATTATTGTCACCAAATTTAGTTTCTAACCGTAAGCTCAATGTCTTTAATCCACTAGTCTCCTCTTTTGGTTTAATTATTAACTTTAAATTACTTAATTGATCACTCGGACTTGGTAATAACCAAGTTAAATCATCCAACCGATTGATCAGCTGACCATCAGCTAATAATTTAATATCAGCCCAGTCATCATCATCATTATTATTAATTGATAAGTATAAATTATCTAAAACATTACCAGTCTTAGCCTGATAACCAATCACCGCTTCATTATCACGACCAATTGCCATGGTATCTGGCACAGACAAACTAATAGCCAAATTAGAATCACTCAAAATTATATTATAATCTTGGTTGATGACAAAAGTACTACTAAGATTGGCTGGTTTAAAGCTCGCGGTTATTTCAATCTGATTATTTTCACCAATTTTATTAATCAATCGTCCCTTAATTATTAAACGACCAGCTGATTTAGCCGATAAACTACCAATCTCCCAAACATCTTGACCAGTCATGGCCGGATCAGTTTCTTGCATCACAAAAGATGTTGGAAAATTAATTTTTATCTCCAAATTATCTAAAGCTACCGGACCATTGTTTTGATAATTGATTATATAAGCAAATTCTTGACCGGCTGATAAATTTTTATCAGTCTCAATATTAATAACCAATAAATCAGTTTTGGCTCGATAGCTAGTATAATAATTATAGCCCAACCAGCCGATAGCTATAACAACTAAAACATACACTAAATACAATAACAACTTAACCCACCAACGTCGTCGTCGAACTGCAAAACGACGAACATCAATTGTCTTACCTTGATCATCTTGATAAATCTCTAACAAACTATCGTCAACTTCCTGTTCTCTAATTTCTTGTTTATTTGGTTTACGACTATTCTTTTTAATCATTGGCCGACCAGTTTTTAACATTTGTTCAAAATAATCAATTGCTGGTTTCTTAATTATTTTCTTCATAATCATTATTTATCAACTTTAAATAACAAACCCACTACCAAACGACCACTAATTTTATCAACTCGCCAATTATCGGATACTATCCCTCCAGGTGCTGACCATAATAAATTCCAAATCATTGGCCAGCGCCACATAATTTTCCAGCTAGTCGGCTGTTGACCAGCCTGATTTTCAATTATCAACTGATATTGGCCAAATCGACCCAGCCCAAAATAAGCCTTAATCTTAGATAACCAATTAGTCTGATAACTATCCAATAAATTAAAAGGTAACCGATAACGAAAATTAAGACGAGCCGTCTGTCCAGCATCAATCATCGACCAATTAGCAAAAACCGTTCGACCTAACTCGTCATAAATTAAAGTTCCACTAGCTTGATCAATTACCGCTGATCCTTCACCAGCTTTAAGGGCTGGCAAATCTTCAGCTGCTGGATCAGTCAGCCGAAAAAAATGATCATCTGGTTGGCTAAACCCATCGGCTGATAATAATTGACTGCCTTCTGGCACATATAATCTAAGCCAATTAACATTACGGACACCATAAAGACCTTCTTGTTTTTCGCCAGTATGCTCTCTAATTATAGTCACATCATTAATAAGACTGCCATCGGATTGAATTTCAACCCGCTGTTCAACGGTCTGCCTAATTTTTAAATCAGTTTTACCACCAGCGATATTAGTATTAACCACTTGTAAATAGTCTTGCCCTCTCTCTAGCTGTTCTAATTGACCAGACAACCCGGTCTGTTCCCATTTTGTCTGAATAGCCTGATTATTAAAATAAAAAAGAATATGCTTATTAACAATTTGATCGGATAAATTTTTGGCCAACTCAATAATAATTTCTTGATTACTAAGCACTGTTGGTATTTTCTCCATAATCGCTACCGCCAAATCACCAATTATTTTTTTAGGTTGTGTTTCACCACTAACCTTGTTTTCAACATGATCTTGAACGGTCAAGCGAAAATTATCAGCCGAAACAATCAATCCATGATCTTGTGATAAATCAATTGGTCCAGTCAATTTTAATAGATCTTCCAATACATCTGGAGTTAAACCAATCACTCCATCAACCGTCGGACCATTACTTTCATGCAAAAACCAAGCCAGTTGATTAGCTGAAGCTGGCCAATCTGGCCACCAATTAGCATCCCAAAATTTCCAATAAACACTAACCAGTCTCATTGGTAAAGGCGGATTAACAAACCGCCGTAAATTACCATCAGTATCATAACTACCCCCTTTAGGTATTTCCAGATTTTTAATTTTTCCTTGCTTTAAATCTAATAAAGCATAGCTGCCAACAAATCCACCTGACGCTCTAGCTTCAGCGTTATTTTGAAAAACCAAGAGATACCGTCGATCCATTTTTTCTCCAAGCAAATCGAGAGCGGCAGCTGACCAAAACTCAATCTGTTGAAGATATTCAGTTAATAGACCCAATTTGCTTTGCCAATTAATTAATTGATCACGATAACCCTGTGGTAAATTAGTTGGATTTATTTTATTAACCACTTCTTTCAGAGCCAATCCATCGGCCAGCGCTTGATGACTATCTAAATTAATCTGTCTCACTATGGCCAAAGTATCACCTTTATTCGAACCGCTAACAATATTATGGACTAAATTGGTCAAATCATTGCCCAACTTGCCTGACAAATCACCAGCTTGAGCAATTAACGGTGCACTAGCTGCTAATCTAGCCTGACTAGTTGGAACCACTAAGGCTAATTGCCACAACCAAGATTGAATACCATTCAAATCTTGACCAGCTTGTTCAAAACTAGCTGAAGCTTGATCAAATTTAAGACTAGCCGCTAAAAAATCTTGATTAGCTAGTAATTGGCTAGCCGTTTTTAAATCAACCAATCCATCATTAGAAGCACTAACTACTCGTGATCTAATACTCTGCAAATCTTGAATATGAGCAACTAATTTAAATGGTAAAATGATTAATAAAAAAATAATTAAAAAACTGAAAATCGGCCGCAAGGTTTTTGGTCGGCTAATCTTAATAGAAAGCCGTGGTCGTTTAATTGTCGGCCATTTTATTTTAATTCTAATTTCTTTTCGCCATAACCAATCAAACTTAGATCGACTAATAATATTAAAACGCCAAACTGGCCGAGACCATTTGAATTTTAATCTAATTTTTTTATTAAGCAATCGTCTAGTCGAACTCGGTTTTTTTTCATTAATAATCTGCCGTCTCAAATCAAGTAAAAAATCAGACTGAACTGGTTCTTCATTACTATATTGAACGGTTGATTGTTGTTTAATTTTCGGCATTGTTTTGTTTATTTAAAATTCGTCGATAATTTTCTAAAGTTTGCTCAGCGCAATTATCCCAACTATAAAGCTTGATTCGCTCAAAGCCTTCTTTAATCAAGTCATCTCGCCGATTGCTATCAGTCAATAATCGATTAATCGCGGCCATAGCTGATTCCTGGCAATTATCTTTAAAATATTCCGCTGCTGGACCAAGAATTTCTGGTAAACAAGAGCTATCACTAGATATAACTGGACAACCATAATTCATTGCTTCTAATGGTGGCAAACCAAACCCTTCATAACGAGATGGAAAAATATAAGCCGCCGCTCGTTGATATAGTCCAGCTAATTGATCGTCTGGCACAAATCCCGGAAAGATAATCGAATCAGTTGATGATTTTCCAGTAAATTCAATCAATCGATTATAAAAATAATCATGTCGACCAACTAATACCAACTGGTAACCAACTTGCTGTTGCGACCACTTCCGAAATAACTCTACTAACCACTCTAAATTTTTATGAGGATAGGCACTACCAACATAAAGCAAATAGGGCTGCTTAATATTATAGCGTAAAAGGCGGTCTTTGTCAGCCTCAATTGATTGATAATCATCAGCAGCAACAATTGTTAAACCATTATAAGTAACCACTATTTTATCAGCCAAAACCGATAATTGATCAATTATATCGCGCTTAGTAAACTCTGATACGGTTAAAATAATTAAAGCTCGTCTAGTTGCCGACCATATTACTAGCCGATAAGCTAGATTTTTAATCCAATACAATAACCGCGGCAATCGACTGGCCCGGTGACTAGGAAATTTAGTCAAAATTAAATCATGAATAGTAATAATTAACTGACAAGGACAAAATAAAGGAGCATTAAAATGGGGAACATGAAGCAAATCCAATCGATAACGATAAATCAAAAATGGCCAGGCAATTTGTTCAACCAAACTATACCAACGCTGTGGCATAATTACTTTTTTAACGTTTGCCTGATTGATCTGGCAATCTTTAAAACTAGCTGGACTTAAAAAAACAATGTATTGATTAGTTTGATCTAGTTTAACCAAACGATTGGTTATTTCTTCAATATAGCGACCTAAACCTAAACCAGTCGGACCATATAATCTAGCATCGATACCAATAATTTTTGATTTGATTATTTCTTTAGCCATTTTATTGATCAATCGCTAATTCCTCAACCGGCTGCAGTCGATATAAAGAAAATTCATTATACCGCCATTGCTCTTGCAACTGATAACCAAAGTGTGGTAATCGTCGATCATTTAAATAATGCCAATCATTAGGTTGAAAACGAAAATTAAAATAATAAATTGGTCGTCTATTCATTAAATTACGGTAATACTGGTTCATGGTATTATCATCAAATAAGCCAACAATCACCTGTCTATCTGGGAAAAACAATTTATCATGATAACGAGTTATAATAATACTATCAATTTCTGTTCTAGCCATGACTTCTGACCATAATTTATAATCATTAATATGACGACGACCAGTCAAAATAAGACCTTCTTCTGAGCCAACCAAAGAAAAACGCAACGAATAAAAACTAATAATTGCTACCAAAATAATAATCACCGAGCGAACTACCTGGCGACGAAATAAAAAACGAATCAATCGTCTTAAACCATCAGCCGCCCAAGGTAGAGCTCCCAAATAAATCGGTAGCCAATATCTAGTATAAGAATTACCAATAGTAAAACGACTAGGATCAGGATTATCATTAAATTTCCAACTACCATAATACAAAACTAAAAAGACTGATACCAAACACCAAATTAATAAGAAAAGCCATTTTTCTTTCGACCATTGCCGACGATGAATGATAAAAATAATTATCCCAATAATCGCCAAAGGTAATAACCAGGGAAACATTTCTAAAACATAATGTTGAAAAACCACTAAAGATTGTCGTGGCCAAAAACCAAAATGAAAAATGATCCGCCGTAAAACAGCTATCTTTTCTAATAAAAATGAGCCATTAGTCAAACTACTAAAGCTTAATAAAGACAAGCTAGTCTGACTAAGATTATTAATCGATTGGCTCATTGCCGGATAGCCACCACCATACCAACTGCCATGTAAAATCTGATTCCAAATTGCCACTGGCAACATCGCCGTCCAGGCCCATGCTCCCCACCATAACCATCGATACCAACCAATCTCTTTAAAATAAAAAAATACCAATATTAAAATAACTGGTAATAACCATAATAATTCAGATGTTCTGGTCGCCACCATCCAACCAAACGATAGTCCGGCTAAAGCTAACCAAACTAGTGCCAGCCAACCAGCTATTGACCGACGACGAGCCAAACGTAATCTTTCCAAAGCTCTCAATCCACAATATAGAGAAACTAAGCCGGCCACAATAAATAGAATATTATGAAACATGCTCTTCGAACTAAAATACCAATAGACTGGAAAAGTTGACATCATTGTTGTGGCTATTATTGCGGTTGATCGATTGAAAACTCGACGAACCAAGCCAAAAAACATCCATAAACCCAATACCGCAAACAGTGGCGTCAAATAAGGCAGGACATCAGTCGACAATAATCTGCCTAAAAACCCATATAATAAAGGTAGACCTAAAAAACTAACTGGCTTCAAAACACCAAATGATGACTTGATACTTCGTGGCTGAACAATGATTGATTCCAGACCAATCTGATGATTATTCCCTAATAATTCTCCCGTTTCTGCAAAAAGTTTGCTAAAATAATAATTAGAAGTTTCATCTGGTGAAGACCATTTGACAAAATCGGGTCGCTGGATACAATATTGATAAGCACTGGTGCCAGTAAAAAAAAGACTGCCAATAATTATTAAATAGGCACCAGTTAAAATAATCGTATTACTGATCTTTGGTAATTTAACCATGAAATTATTATCGCATTATAAATGGCTGACCGAAATTTTATTGATTATTAACCTAATCGTCTTTTACGGTTCGCTTGTTTATTGGCTATACCGCTTAAATTGGTTTGGTCAAATTATTAGTTGGTCAATGACAGCTATTACTTATTATATTATATACCGAAAACGACGGCAAAGCAAAACCGAAATAACCCCTCGATCTAAATTACTATTAATCGATTGGTTGACTCTAGGCTTAATCGGTTCAGCTCTGATTTATTTATATCATCAACAAAGTCTTGAATCATTACAATCCCCTTGGTCGGAAATATCTTGGCTTTTTTTATTATTTTATTGGTCACTAGCCGCCGTTGGATTATCAGTTATAAAATTAGGTAAAAAAATCGCCATAATTACAATTATCGCCTGGTGGTTACTAACCTATAGCTTAACCAGTCTGGTTTACTTCTCTTCATTTGGCTTTGATCCATTTATTCATCAGGCCGCCGAAAAAACTATTATCAATCAAGGAGTAATTTTACCAAAGACCCCTTATTATATAGGTCAATATTCACTAGTCATTTCTTTAAATCGATTAACCGGGCTATCGATTGGTTTAATTGAACGCTGGCTAATCCCACTATTGTCCGCCGTCTTTTTAGCTTGGCTAATTATTGATTGGTTTAAAAAAAACCGTCAGCCAGAGCTGATCGGTCGTCTAATTGCTTGGACTTGGCCAATTTTTAGTTGGCCAATTTTTATCGTCACTGCCCCCCAAAATCTAGCCTATTTCTTTTTAATTGTCGTTATTATTAGTGCCACAACGATTAATAAAAATCGACCACTGCTCTGGTCGGCCGCTTTGGCTAGCCTAGCCTGCCAGCCATTAGCTGGACTACCAGCTATAACCATTGCTGGTTTAACTGAATTATCTAGATTTAAAAAACCAGCCACCAAAGTAGCGAGCTGGTTAATCGGCAGTTTGACCGGACTAATTCTACCCCTGTCTTTGTGGTGGTCGAGCTGGCAACAAACCGGACAATGGCGTTTAATTAAACCGCCTGTCCGAGAATTAATCAGTTGGTTAAGTAATTTTCTAAGTTATAATCAGCTCTGGCCCAACCAAGAAAATTGGCTACTTAATTTAATTTATAGCTGGCAAGCTTGGCAACCACTTGTCGCACTCATCTTAATCTTTGGTGGTTGGCGATTAATTAAACAACGACCAGATATCTCTAGTATCATTAAACCGCTAAACCTATCTTTGGCTATTGGTTTAATTTTATCTAGTTTGGTCTCCTTCAATTTTATTATCGATTACGAGCGCTATAATTATTTAACTAGATTTATCTGGTTATTTTTAATCATCAATCTACCAGCTGGATTAATGGCTGGTGGCTGGTTAGCCAAAAAGTTTCTAGCCACAACTAAACAAAAAATAAGCTGGCCAATAATTATTACTCTGGCTAGCTTATCATTATTCGGCCTATATCTAACCTACCCACGAGTTGATAATTATTCTAACGCTAAGGGCCTATCAACTGGTAAAGCCGATTTTTTAGCAGTCCGTTGGATTGAGGACAATGCCTCTACAGATTATATCGTTTTAGCCAATCAACAAGTTAGTGCTGCCGCTCTAGCCGAATTCGGTTTTTATCCTGATAAACACGCTCGCTATCTTCAAAACAATATTTTTTATTATCCAATACCGACCTCTGGTCTTTTATATAATTATTATTTAAAGATGGTCAATAACTATCCATCTCGTCAAACAATCACTGATGCCGCCACCTTAGCCGGAGTAAAACAAGCTTATTTTGTCTTAAATAATTATTGGTACGGCTTTGAAAAATTAGCCAAAGAAGCTCAAGAAGAAGCTGATCTGATGACCAGCTTAGCCGACGGTCAAATAATTATTTTTAGCTATAATCTGTCCGAGGATTAATTATTTATAAGCCAGCCAATTAATTAATTGCCAATCTATAGAAGTTGTTGGCAATTTTTTATATCGCCTAATAAACCAGTTTATAAATAATTTTTCTTGATTTAAATTACGATTAGCCTTCCATTTTTGATCACCATAAACTAAATCATGAAAAGATTGCCAATCAGTAGCTGTAGTTGGCAGGCGTCTTTCTACCATAACAAAAACCGGAATAGCGGCTCTTTCCTTATCCAAATTACGAATTATTTTATAATTAACATCATCTGAATTGGATTCCAAATTTTGTTCTTTAGCAACATAATGAATTTTAAGTCGATGACTATCAGACGATAAGCCATATTCATTATAAAAACGAATATAAATATTATTGCTTATTTGATTACAATTACTGTCCTGACAAATTGACCAATTAATTTCTGGTTGATATTTTTGCCAACTGGCTATTAAAAAATTATTATCATTAGACAGGGCTACCCCTTTTATATTATTTATTACGGCAATATTTATTTTGACTATCGAATCACTAACCTGCCAAAAATCATTATCATAATAGCCATTAGTTATCGTTATGTCTTGACTATTAATGATTGGTTTAATTAACGCCGTGACTGGTAAGCTGCTGCCAGCAGAAACATTAATACTATTATCAATTGACCCAGTTGACAAAGGGTTGCCTAGTAAAGCTAGAGTCGAGAAATTATTAGTTTCACAGCTAATACTGGCAGCCTCACTATTATTTTGACAATTATCTAATTGGCTCCAGACTCCACCACTATAACGAAATATAGCTAAAGTATCAACATCTAAGCCGTCAATTTGGCTGTTGTTATAATTAATAGTTACAACCACTGGATTATCAAAAGAATTTATTCGGGTGCCATCATAATTTAAGGCATCAATTTTATACCAATTTCCCGTCCAACTGACAAAATTATTAGGTAAAATAGTTGATTGATTGGCGACTGCTCGATTAATTTCTTTTAATTGAACAATAAAACCTGATCCAATTAAATTTACTGGAAAAGTTAAATTAACCCCACTATCAGGATCACCTGAATTAATTTGGCCACCAGAATTATCAATTAGAACATCTTGTTCACTAACAACATTGGCTTCACCCAAACAACCACCAGTATTGAAGGTACCAGTAATTAACGGACTCAAGTTGCCAGCTAAATCGCTAAATTCAATTTGATAATAATATTTTAAACACGATAATAGATTATTAATAGTTAAACTGGCTGATTGATTATTGATTAATAAACTACTTGTTGCTCCATAATTATTACTAACTCCATAATTAATCGTTAAATTACCAATTGACTCATCACTGTTTATAACAAAATCAGCCCGATCAATTAAAGAATCAATCAATAAAGATTCAATACTGGGACTTTGATCATCAAAAATAATTGAAGCACTAATTGATTCCGATATATTGCCAGTTGAATCTTTAAATCTAATATAAACAAAATTGACACCCTGATCAGCCGATAAAACCCAATTCATTGACGAACTATAGTCTACCCAAATTGCTTCAGAAAAATTATCAGAATTAGAAATCTGCATAGCAATGGTTGAAGTAGCGTCAATATTATCGTTAACTTCTATTTCTAGGGCGACAGTGGAAGTAGCCACATAACTATTACCTTCATTAATAACTAAACTACCCGATGGAGCTTCTAAGTCATTAATATATATTAAACCAACCGATTCAAGCTGAACATCTTGACGACCATCGCTAATAAAATAGGCCCGCCAATTAAAATTACCAGCTGGAAAATCGGTAATATTGTCATTAATCTCAGATACTGTATTAGATTCTAAAACTTCATCATCAGCCTCAACCCAATCATTACCGTCCCACCAATAAAAAATTTGCCCATCATTAGATATTTGAAATTTAATTTGGCCACCATTCGAAGAAACAATTTCAGCTGATAATCCAGATAACGCAGTATAATCTGGACCACTACCGATCGTTCTAATAACTGGATAATTTAAATTATATTGACTTTCTTCATTAATTAGTACAGTGGTTGGCTCGAACTGAGCATATTGACGAACAAATAAATAATCAATATCACGATTACCACCTCTACCATTAGAATACTCGCCTTGAGATATTAAGAATTTTTTATCAGTATTTAAAAATGTTGTATCAGTGGCTGTCTGCCATAAAATATCGTCATGATAAACCATTAAAATACCAGTTGAAGTATAAACATATTTCAATTTATGCCACTGATTTAAAGTTGAAAGCGATGGTAGAGCAGTTGACGAAATCGTTTGTCCATTTAAATTGGCGGAGAATCTCTTGATAGCAAAAGCTGAATTAGCTGAACTAACTGGACTATTAGCTCCACCCCACATCCAATGATAACCATCCTGCAAAACAGTATGATGCCAAGATAGTGTTCCACCAACATTTTCAGACCGAACATCGCCACCACCCAATGATACATCGGCATAATAGCCATCATCAATTTTATGCTTCAACTCTAAAATTATATTATTGGTAAAATTTTGCTTTAATAAAATACCACCACTAGAAATTTGGTTGGGAGCACCAGATAACCTAATTTGGTCATCAATAGTATGTACTTGTGTATTAATGGCTATAGCGGTTGTCGAAGCTTTTCGAGCTACGTCAATTAAATTTAAACTTAATAGATTATTTATTATATAATCATAATCACCATCAATGTAACCAGTCCTCCAGACATTAGTTGATACAGTTGATCGAGCTGAATACCATAAACGAAAATCATTATTATCACTATCATACAAAAAATCTGCTCTGTAAATTTGATTCTTATCCCAACCATTAGCACTTCGCAATAATAACGGTCGCTCATGACCAAACCAGTTTAATCCATCAACTGAGGTCGCCAAATATAAATCAGTATTTGATCCAGTACTCCCAATGGGGTTAGCCGATATCATCATGAAGTACTCTTGTTTTTCTGGTAAATAACGAACATTTATATGCCAAGGACTATAATTATCAAAATTATTAATAATAATCAATTGTCGATCCTGCCAATTAATTCCATCATTAGATTCTCGATAATAAACCGACCTAGTTCCGGTAACCCCATGACCATCACCAACATACCACATTTTATACTGCCCATTGTCCTGTCTAATTATAGCTGGTGAAATTTCCCGATAAGCATTATCGTCATTAGCAAAAGTTAAACTAACTGGTTGACTCCAAATAACTCCATTAGTTGAAGTAACTAATTTTATTGAATCATTACCGTTAGATTGACTTTCCCGGTAATAATACATCAAGTAATCACCAGATGAATTATAAACTAAATCTGGATCAGAATTATATCCACCACCTTCTGGCATATCAACTATTGGATTAATTAAACCATCTGGAACCGACCAGTCTGTTCCGTTATTAGAAACCAACATTGACGGATTTTCTACGTCATCATCACTATTGGTATAAGGGGTATTAGCCATCCAATATTTCCAACCATTCCAACCGATCTCATTATAATAAATATCGGGATGAATCGCCTGACCCTCGCCATCATAAGTCGGCGTATTTAAAAAAGAAGGGGCATTAAATAATGGCTCACCGACATCGTTAAAATCATCATCAAACGACAAAAACACTTCTTGACCGTTAGATAAAATATTGGCCTGAGGATTACCGTAATAAATGTAAAAATTATTTTCCCCATTAACCAATTGAGGGGCCTTAAACCAAACTATCCCACTAGAAGATACAGCACTATACTCTTCTAGCCAAAATGGTAAAATAGTTACCCCATCATCTTGAGTTATTCTAATATCACGCCCATCACCCAACGCTTTAGTAAAATCAAAATTATCACTATTTAAAACAAACTTCAACTGAAAGTCGTTCAAGGTTTCATTAGAATTGGTGATAATTATTTTTTTTCGATAAATCCACTGAGAGTCAAACCAATTATCAGTTTGAACTAATTCAGCTATCCCATCTTCAATTTTGATAGAATTCTCATCAAATTGATATTCCAAACTATTTTCAAAATTCCAATATATATTATCAAAAGCATCGACCCAAATAGCCGTTAGTCCAAGCAATGCAATTAAAAAAATAATCAATAAACTTTTTCGTTTCATAGTTAGCCTTAAATTCATTTCTATTATTTTAGCATAACATCTAGTTTATTCATAATCTCAGACAAATATTGATTGGGTGTGATAATATTTAAATCACTCCCGGCTGGCCAAACGTTTAGTTTAGCAGCGGCGGCCGATAATTGTTGCCAAGCCATTAAAAAACTATCCAAATCACCGGCTCTAAAGGTTAAATAACTTAATTTTTCAGCTAACTCACCAGCTCCACCATGGTCAACCACTATGGCTAAACGACCAGCGCTAGCTGATTCCAATAAAACAGTCGGCCAATTCTCATAACAATTTGACGGAACAATTATAATATCAGCTTCCTTCATTTGCTCGATGATTTTATCTTTATCAATCCGACCAACCACCGCTATTCTTCGATCAAGTCGTGAATTATTTTTTAATCGATTCAATAATGGTCCATCACCAATAATTTTTAAATCAACTTCAGGCAGACCGATTGATAATAAAGTTCGATTAAAATCAGACCATTGTTCAGCTAACCAACCAATACCCTTGGCTTCAGTTAATTGACCAACAAAAACAGCTTGCCGCAATTTATTAGGTAACTGATAGTCCAGTGCTAATTGATTATCAATTGGGTTAGCTAGAGTTAGCCAATTAGCTGAGGGTAGCCATTTATTGTCTTTATAGAAATCTCTTAACCACTCTGACGGGCTAATTAATAATTTGGCTGGACTCAACCACCAAGCTGTTAATCGCCGATAACAACGAACTGACCAATTATTTAATATCTTTTCTTGCCCAACCAATAATAAACCGCTTGGTAAAACATATTGAACATCATGAAAAATTTGAACACTAGCAATATTAAACCACTGACAAAGACGATGAGCAGCAAAACCTAGACCAGTTAAATTATTAATAACCACCAAATCAGGTTTAAATGATTTTAAAAGTTTATACCAATCAAATAGATGAGCTAAACCTAACCGATCAGGCAAATGCCATAAGAAACGACGCCAAATTGGTTTGCTGGCTAAATCATAATAACCGCTCGACCAATAAATTTTCTGATAAACTAAATCATCTTTATTGGGCTGTGATTGCTGAGGACACAATGCTACCAGCCTAACTTCATGGCCGGCTCTAGACCATGCTTCGGCCAAACTAGCCACCACCGCCTCAGCTCCACCCCGCTGATATGGATAAAAAACATTATTAGCTAATAAAATTTTCATATATTAATCTACGACTGGCAGTAAATTGCCATACAATAATTGATCACTTAAATAAACTGATTTTTTTAATAAATCAATTGTCTGATTTTTTTGACGATCAGACCAATTGGTTGGTTGGTCTAAAAAACTATAAAGATTATTACGAACATCGCCCTGAATAATTAAATCATCACGTGCATAAAAGACCTCCCCTAGGCATTTACTAATGACCCCGTCCGGACGATTAGCTGATAGCAAACTAGTACCGATAAAAGTTTGATCAATTGGCTTATCTGAGCCATAAATCAATTGCCACAGGGTTGGTGCTATATCAAGGTGACTAATTGTTTGGTTAATTTTTATCGGCCTTTCTAGACCAGGAATTACCATAACAAATGGTATCTGATTATATTTAGAGAAATTATCAGAATTAATCGGTGAAAAATTATAAAAACGATGATCACCATAAATAATAACAATGGTTTTCTGATCCAAACCTTCTCGTTTTAAATTATCAAAAAAATTTCTTAAAGCATCATCGACTGGTTTAATAAAACCAAGATAATCTCTGATTTGTTGTTCATTTAATTCACTACCCTCAATAACCTGATGATTAAGTTCTCCAGCATAAGGCTCAATAATTAATTTATTTTTTTGCTGATTATAATCAATCTGTTCCTGATTATGCGGTCCATGTGAAGTAAAACTAATAAAATAATTTAAAGTTGGCTGATCGGCTATTTTTAATTGTTTAATCAATTCAGTCAAAACATAATTATCAGTATCTTTTTGCCGAAAATATGGAGTAAAAAATAATTTATCAAATCCCCATTTAGGATAAAGTGTTCGGCGATGCCAAAAATCAGGTAAATTAGCATGAAAAACATAATTAGCATAACCATCTTTTTTCAATAATTGTGGTAAGCAAACAAAATTATTATGACGATGTGAATAATCAATTGGTTCAAACGAATTAGCCAGTGACCCACACAAACTACTATACTCAGCATTAATCGTATGACAACTATTGGCCAAAAAACGCTCAGCACTAACATTATTATCGATTAAAGACTGCAAAAACGGCATTGGTGTTGGATTATGTTGTAAAGCCCAGCTACTAATTGATTCTAATTGAATAAAAACCAGATGCGGTTTATCCAAAACTAATTGTTGAACTGAATCAGCTAGCTGATTAGTCTGTTTACCTCCCAATTCATTAACAATTGCTTTCAATTGCTTAATCTGATCTTGACCATAATTATTCCGTTGTTCATCAGTAATAGCAGCTACCAATTTACTACTATAATCATTACTCAATAATAAATGAACTTGTCGAACCAAATTTCCACCAATTCCCCAATCAGCCGCCGCTAAACTCTTATCTAACCAACGTTGAGGCGGATAATTTTGACCAAGCATAACTAAACCAAAATATAATCCATTAATCATTAGCCAGCCAACTAATTGACGCCAATAACCAGAATAATTAGACCGAGCAAATCGACTTAGTCGTCGTTTATTTAACCATGACGAGATAAGGCCAATAACCAATAAAACGGCAATCGATAGATATAATTCAATTGGAATTAAATAATAATACTCTTTCATCATTGTCAATAACTCTTGATTGGTTCCCCTTAGTTGTTGCCGACTAATTAATAAAAAATTACGAAACACCCGATAATTAGCCAGATTAACTAAACTATAAGCCCAAAAAAAACACCACCACAGATTGGCTAGCCAAATCGGCCACCATTTTTTAGTCGGCACGGCCGCAATAAAATAAAAATTAGCCAAAGCCCAAAATAGACCTAACCAACCACCAGATAACCATGGCCAACCAGCTAATTTAATTATCAGACCATGACTAATAACACTAACCAAAATTAATAACCAAAAAAATGTTTTACTACGCTTCCAAATCATAATCTATAACCTCATGATAAACACCTGGTAATTGACTCTGTTGATTGGCCGAAAAAATCTTTTCCGCCCGACAACGACTGGCCTGGCCTTGAGCAATTAATTTTTGTTGATCAGCTAATAATAGTTTAAGTTTAACAGCTAAATCATGCTCATCGCCTGGTTTGATTAACAATCCATTGGTCGGCGGATCAATAACTCGTCGAACTCCTGGTAAATCAGCAGCCAGACAAGGCAAACCACTAGCCATCGCTTCCAATAAAACCAAACCAAAGGCCTCGCAACTATTAATTGATGGAAAAACAAATAAATCAGCCAAATTATATATCAATGGTAAGTCCTGATTAGAAACTCGACCAGTCCAAACAATATTTTTAGCTAAGCCCAATTGATTGGCAAGTTCCTGATAATCACTCCGTAAATCACCATCACCAGCGATAATCGCCTGAACACAAAAATTATCATTTTTTACTAATTGAGCCAGGGCCCTTAATAAAACCTCAACTCCCTTGAAATAATGAGCCCGATCTAAACCACCAACTAACAAAACAGTTGGACAATTGGCCAGTAAATTATATTTATTTAAAAGACGAGAATCTTTCGGTCGAGGCTTGAATAAATCAGTGTCAACCGTAAAAGGAATCTCGCGCAATTGATCAGCTGACAGGCAATTCAAACGACCAGCTATTGATGACTGCCAATAATCCAAAGAAGCACAAGTGACCAGCTGACATTGTTTTAATAATCTTTTTAAAAATAACCAACGAAAAATTTTAAATAACCAATTACGCCAACCAGTCGCCCGAGAATCCATATGATAATGGATAATCAGCTTGGTCGCTGGATATTTTGTTTTTAAATACCAAATTAAACCGTCAGTTCCATAAAAAGGATAGTGAAAATGAACAATATCAGCCGATTGCCAAATTTTATTTAAACCCTTAAGAATTGCAGCATTACCAAATTTTATCCAACTACCCCCTCGTTTAACAATATAGCTATTCCCCGAAGCAAGTTGAATTATTTCATCAGTTGGGCTTTTATGATTATAATCAGGACAAACCACTATAATCTGGTCAGACGGGCTGTCGTCAACCAAGCGCTCAACCATCTGTTTAACGCTATTACCCATACCGCCATGATATGGCGGAAAAGTACAAACCAGATGAACTATTTTCATTATTATTAATTATCTTTATCGATATTTGGTTGTTTTGGATTTTGTCGAGCCACTAGACCGACCAACTTAGTTAATTGACGCTCCATCTTCTCTAGTCTTAATCTTAAACGAAAGATAAAATATAAACAAACTACAAAGCCGACATACAACATCACCTCAATCCCGCTACCAGAAAAACCAAGTTGAGCGACTACTCGATCAATTTCACCCAGCATTAAAACAGCCACAGCCGATAATAACCAAAAAATAAGCCAAAAAGAGAACTCAAACCAATCCAGCTTTCTTTGCCGCTGTTGCCATAATAACTTGATTAAAAAACCAGCGATAATTGTTAAAGCTAAAATTCTTTGCAACATATAATTTATTTTATTTCAAAAAACGACCTAAAAGTAAGTCAGTAATAATTCGCCAACCACCTGACATATTCTGACCAAAATTATGATAACGAACCGTGACACCAATTTCTTGATATTTAATCTTTCTTAATTTAGTTAACCACAAAATTTCTGAACAATGAGCCATCTTATCCTGCTGCCAATCCAATTGTCGGGCTGCCGAAGCCGATAAAACACGAAAACCATTTTGTGGATCATTAAATTTAACACCCAAAAAAATTAAATTAAACAACCGTGCTAACGGCATTAAAATTCTCTTTTTAAACGGTGGTAGATTATGTTCTTTACCTAAAAACCGCGATCCAAAAACTGCCTCAACTTCATTATTAGCAATTACTGCTACTGCTTCAGGAATTTCTTCAGCCACAAATTGTCCATCAGCATCAAAATGAACAACAATATCAGCCCCTTGATCAAGCGCATATTGGGTCCCAGTTCGTAGAGCCGCTCCTTGCCCACGATTAATTTGATGCGATAAAACAATTGCTCCAGCTGAATTAGCCAATCTAACAGTATCATCAATTGAACCGTCATCAACCACAACAACTTCGTCAACTTGATGTTTAACCTGATCAACTACTTGAAAAATAGTTGACGCCTCATTCCAGGCTGGAATAACACAAAAAACTTTCATAATTTACCAACTAGTCGGCAACTTTTTTAATGACTTACTTGATCTTAGATCTTCAATAGTTTTATCTAAACCATGCTCTAAGGTAACAACCGGCATCCAGCCTAATTGTTCACGGGCCAAATGAGTATCTGGTAAATTAAGCTGACTCATAAATAATAAATCATCATTATAGGTCACCTTCGATTTTGAATTAGTTTTTTGAATAATTTGAGCCGCCACCTCAGCAATTTTAACATCAACCTCCGAACCAATATTAACTGGCCCAGACAAATCGCTTTGCATCAATTTAATAACACCATCAACTGCATCTGAGACATAACACAATGATGATGAAAAGTTCTGATCACCATTAATCATTAAATCTTTACCATCTAAGGCATTAATAATAAAATCCGGAATCATGTGTCCCTGATTAATTGGCAAACGTGGACCATATATTCTAAACAATCTAACCATTTTAGCGTTGACCCCATGAAATTGCCGATAAGTATTAATCATCGTCTCAGCAAATCGCTTGCCTTCATCATAACAAGCCCGATCCGACAATTGATCAACTAAACCTAAATCATTTTCGGCTACCTTCTGACCACTATGTTGTTCACGACTACCATAAACCACCGACGATGAAAAATGCATTAATTTAGCCTGATATTGTCGTGCCATTTCTAGAGCCTGAAAAACTGCGGCTGAATTAGCTAATAAATTAGCTAAACGATTATCTAAAAAATCAACTGGCGACATTGGGCAAGCTAGATTATATATTTCTTGAACTCCTTGAAATTTTATCTTAAAACGCTCTAATTCTGGTAAGGCTAATAAATCTAACGGTTCGGTCATGTCATGACGAATGAAAATAAAATCAGGATTAGATAATAGATGATCAATGTTTCGTTCATTGCCACTTAAAAAATTATCAACACAAATAACTTTATTAGTCTTAATCAACTCGTCACATAAATGAGAGCCAATAAACCCAGCACCACCGGTAACTAAAACATTTTTTTTGTCAAAAATCTTTTGGACTAACATATTAAAAAATTTATTTAATTAAAATATTGCTTATTTAAATTAAGCGGACTAGCATTAACTCCACCATCAAATGACTGATTATAAACATACCAGGATTCCAATAAATCACCAACTAAATTAAACGTTCGAACATGGGGTCCACCGCCTGGACCAGCTGAGGTGACAATTTCTACCAAGCCATCATTATTAATATCACTCAAAGTAACATTAAAGCCTTTTTGAAAATTATTATTAAAAGCCAAAAATTCAGAAATTAACTGACCCTTATAATTAAAAACTCGAACTTGTGGTAATCGACCCGCCCCTGGTGAAACAACTATTTCATCTTGATTAGCTTTGGCTCCATAATCAAAATTACCTGAAGCCACTTCTACACCACCTCGAAAACTTTCTTCATAGGCCATAAACTGCCCCAATAATTGTCCCCGGCCATTAAAAACACGAACATGAGGCCCACCCCCCGGGCCAGCGCCAGTAATTATTTCCATGATACCATCACCATTAATATCGCCAACCGCCAAACTAACTCCTCCTTTAAAATTAGGATGATAAGGCTTGAATTTGTGCTTTAAAACACCTTGAGCCGTAAAAATTCTAACTTCATTACTAACACCACTACCAGTTGCTACAATAATTTCACCAGCTCGATCATTATCAACATTACCAACTGCCACTCTCAAACCAGCAGTAAAGTCTTTTTGAAAAGCAATAAATTGCCCAACTAATTTACCCTTATAATTAAAAATTTTCACTGCCGATTGACCACCTCGATCTGGCACAACAACAATCTCTGGCGAACCATCACTGTCTAAGTCACCACTAGCTACACGAAGTCCATAGGGAAAATTAATCCCAAAAGCATAAAATTCATCAAGTGCTCGACCAGTAACATCTAATATCCTAATTGGCTGACTACTGGATGAAGCTGGAGCAACCAATATGCGACTCACTCGATTAAATAATTGTAACGAAGCATCATTAATAGCTGAGGCAACATTAAGACGACCACGACCCATTTGACCAAGATAATCCATGTTTAGCCGGGTAATATCATCAGCATTATTGAGCAAAACCTTAATAACTTGATCCCGTTTTAAACCGGGATTTTTCTGCATGATCAAAGCCAAAGCACCGCTGACCATTGGCACTGAAACTGATGTTCCCGACCAATAACCATCATAATATTTATCAAATTGGCGACCATCAATTTCTCGGCTAGGGTCATAAACAACCGTACTATAAATACTAACACCTGGTGCAGCAATATCAACACAACGCGAACCATAACTAGAAAAATTAGTTTTTTGATCTAAGGCATCAGTTGAGGCCACACCAATAACCATGTTTTTATCACCATCATGACAAGCTGGATACATCGGCAATTTGTCTAACGAATGACCATAACCACCTGATTCTTCATTACCAGCCGCCGCCACTACAATTACCCCCGCTCGATAAGCTCGTTCAATCGCCTCAGCTAAACTTTGGCTATAACCATAACCAACAAAACTCAAATTAATAATATCAGCTCCATTATTAGTAGCATAATCAATCGCTTGAATAATTTTAAAAGTATCACCAACCCCTCGATCATCTAAGGCTTTAAGCGGCATAATTTTAGCTCGCCAAGTAACACCAGCTATACCCGCCGCATTATTTCCAGCCGCTGCCGCAACTCCAGCAACAATCGTTCCATGAAAAACACCATCCTCAGTAAACCCTTCTTTAAATTTAGGATTGGGATCAGCAACATTATTAACGAAATCCCAACCATTAACATCATCAATAAAACCATTACCATCATCATCTTTTTGATTACCTGGAATTTCTCGTTGATTAACCCAAATATTATCTTTTAAATCAGGATGATTAATTTGAACGCCAGAATCAATTATGGCAATTACAATATCAGGACTTTCCCGTTGTTCCTCCCAGGCAATTTGTGCCCTAATTTTTTGAAGATACCATTGATTACTATAATAACTATCTGACGGCGATAATGCCGACTTATATATACCCGCCGCGGTATATCCCTGGCTGGCTATCACTGGTTGCCCAAATAAAACTAGGTAGCCTAAAGCTAACCAGCTTAAAATATAAAAATATTTTTTATAACTATTAAACAACATGAACTTTTTCTAAAATATTTAAAGTTGCCTGAGCAGTTTTGGTCCAATTAAAATCAGCTGCTCGTTTCAAGCCAGTTTCAATCAACTGTTGGCGTAAACCATTGTCTTCAATAATTAATTTAATATTGGCTGCTAAATCACTAGCATCAGCCGGATTAAAATATAGCGCCGCCTCCCCACCAATTTCTGGTAAAGAACCAGCATTAGACGATAAGACTGGTGTCCCCGTAGCCATCGCCTCTAAAACTGGCAAGCCGAAACCTTCATACCAAGATGGAAAAACAAAAGCTTGGGCTTGACGTAATAAACTAGGCAAAACAGTCTCAGATATCCAGCCAAGCTCTAAACACCGTTTTGCTAAAATTGGATCACTTAATAAGTTATTAACTTGAGAAAAATCAGGGCTACGCTTGCCAGCTAAAACTAGTTTAAGCTGACTCTGCGGATTATTTTGACAATACTGACGAAAACCATTTAATAAACCAATAATATTTTTCTTACTTTCCAGTCGGCCAATATATAATAAATAAGGTTGTTTGATTTTATATTTAGTCAAAATAAGACTGTCTTGACCTGCTTTATCCTGAGGTTGATATGTCTGGCCATCATAACCATTATAAACAACCGTGATTTTAGATTGATCGGCTCGAAAATAACGCTGAACTTCTTGTTTAGTAAATTTAGAGATAACAATTAAGTGCTGAGCCCTAATTAATGCCCAGCTAGTTGACCAACGCAAATAGAAAGCCGCCTTTCGACTATAAAGCTTAGGCAGAGCCATAAAACCAACATCATGAATAGTATTAACTAGTTTAGCTCTAGATAATAAAGGCAAAACATGAGCTGGCACAAATAAAACATCTGGTGGTCTGACAATCATCTCTAAGGTCAAACGACCAAGTGTCCAAAACCGACCCAACGGCCAATTAAGCACCTTAGACTCAATATTGGAATACTGCTGACACAACTTAGCTAAATCAGCTTCTAAAGGTTGATCTAAGTAAAGGATATATTGATTTTGTCGATCAATTGCCACTAATTGCTTAATTAGATGATAAGAATACCATTCAGTGCCAGTTTTTTTAGGTCGATTAGCTCGAGAAGCATCAATACCGATTATCATATTAGCGGGTTGCAAAAATTGAGCGCTTATAACTATCCAAATTTTCCAAAGCAATTCCCGTTCCTTTAACCACACAGGTCCGAGGATCATCTGCCATAAAAACTGGTACATCAGTCGTTCTGGCAATTAATTGATCTAAATTACGCAGCAATGCTGTACCACCACTAAGAATAATACCCTTTTCCATAATATCTGAGGCTAGTTCTGGTGGAGTTTCTCGCAAAATATTCTTAGCTGCTCCAATAATTGCTTCTAGCTCATGCTGAATTGCTTCAGTAACATCATCGGAGGCAACATTAATTGTTTTAGGTAGCCCAGTTAAAATATCTCGGCCCTTGATGTTCATGGATAATTTTTCAGTTAAATATAAGGCGCTACCAACACCAATTTTAATTTCTTCAGCCGTTCGCTCACCAATGGCTAAATTATATTTACGACGAATATATTCAATAATTGCTAAGTCAATTTTGTTCCCACCAACCCGAACCGAGGTAGCCGTAACGACACCGCCCAAAGAAATAACCGCCATTTCCGCCGTGCCACCACCAATATCAATAATCATATGACCAGAAGCTGATCCCACCGGAATCTCAGCACCAATAGCCGCCGCCACTGGTTCTTTAATCAGATAAGCAGCCTTGGCACCAGCCCCTAAGGTAGCATCAATAACCGCCCGTCGCTCAGTTGAGGTAATCCCCGCTGGTACCGCCACCATAACTTCTGGTCTAAATAATCGAAAACCACCCAAAGCCTTATTAATAAAATACCTAATCATCACCTCAGTTGTATGATAATCAGCAATAACTCCGTCTTTGAGTGGCTTAACGGCAATAATAGTATCCGGGGTACGACCAACCATATCCTTAGCCTCATTACCAACGGCCAATATTTTTTTATCGGTCATAGAAACAGCCACTACACTAGGCTCATTAACAACAATCCCCTTCTTGGGTAGATGAACTAAAGTATAGGTTGTCCCCAAATCAATAGCAATGCGATTTATAAACATGAAAAATTCAAAAATAGATAGAAAAACTCAGGCCAAAAGCCTGAGTTCAGTATAGCAAATACGGTTAAAAAATCAACTCAACACAAAAATAAAAAACCTTGGAATCTATTAACATAATTATGCTAACACAATCCCAAGGTTCAAGATCAAAGTTCAAAAGCCCAAAGGCTTAAGAACTAAGATTTAAGTTGCGACCGCAGCCGGGTAGTTCGAATAGAAGTAGCTGTCAAGGCAGAGGTAGTACCAGCGCCACTGATTACCATCCCAGTGCAGGAAACGTACATACAGGCGGCTAAAGTCGCGGTAAATTGTGCCCCAGAAGAACACACATTGACCTTTCCAGCTGTCGGGAATCAGCTCTGGATGAGCCAATAACCAGTCCAACATATTGGCGTTAAAAACTGGCTTGTCAGCCAATTCTTTCCTCAAATCGTAGCCAGAAACTATTTCTTTTTCTTGCTTTTTAGCAAGATAAAGGACGATATTTTCTGGTAAATGTTTGACACCACCCTTTCGATTTTCTTCCACTCCCCACCCTTCTGGAATAAAGGGCGCGGCATCACAGTTGATAAAATGAATATGTCTAATTTCTGCGTGACCCTTAACGACCCCCAAGACATCACTGAGGATATCACCCTCACACAGTGCCTTGATATCGGCATTGGTCCAACCGTTACGACGAAAAGCCAATTTAAGTTCGTGAGCTTGGCTAACATCGAGCATTAAATCATTTTGTGAGCTCATTGTTATCTCCTTTGCAACTGCGTTTTCCCAAACCTAGTTGCGTTACTGTTGGGCTTTGGATATTTGCCACAGTAAGCAGCAGTCTAACCTAGTCATTAAACCATTGCTTGCTGTGGCAAATATGGCTAATTTTAAAAGTTCAATTTTAACTTTATATTATATAATTCTTGTCTAATTCTGTCAAGGCCACAACGCCACTTCCGGAATTAATTCTAAATTATAACGACGCTTAATTTCAGTTTGTATATAATTAATTAGTTGTCTCATCTGCTCGGCCGTGGCACCGCCATTATTAACCAAAAAATTAGAGTGTTGTGGACTAACTTGAGCTGGACCAATAGAATAACCAGCTAGCCCCGCTTGGGCAATAATAAAGCCAGCCGGCACTTCCCCGCGACCAATTGCCCCAGCAGTTTGAGCGGCCTGATATAAATCAGGAGCATTTTTAGTCACTTCATCAACTGAAGGGTTTTTAAAAATACAACCAGCACTTGGTAATAACGGATGGCGTTGTCGCCGATAATCGCGATGTTCTTCAGCTATCTTTTGCAATTCAGCTTTACTGCCAGACTTCAAGGCTAATTTAACTGACCAAATTAATAATTCCGGTCGATCTTTAAAAATACTGTGACGATAATCATAATGACAATCTTCAACCGCAATAATCTCGGTCCGCTTGGTTTTTGTATTATAAACCGTAACTTCAACAATACTATCGGCTAACCAGCCACCAAAAGCCCCGGCATTGCCACGAACTGCCCCACCGACTTGGCCAGGAATACCAGCCGCCCACTCTAAACCACTCAATCCTTGTTCAATGACAGCTATAACCAATTTAGATAAACTATAACCCGCCCCCACCTCTACTGTTTTATCAATAAATATCGGCTCTGGTGCTGCCAAAGTAATAACTAATCCAGCCACTCCTTGATCGCTAATCAATAAATTACTACCACCACCTAAAAAATTAATCGGCAAATTAGCGGCTACGGCCCAGTCAATTGACCTGGTTAATTCTTCTAAAGAATTAACTTTGGCTAGAAATTGAGCTGGTCCACCAATCTGGTAAGTCGTCAATGGCGCTAATCGGACATTTTCTTGAACAAATTCTGGTTGCTGATTCATATTTAAAATTTTATTTAGCTAATAATTGTTGACCGACTCGAAAAATATCGCCAGCCCCCATTAAGACAATAACATCGCCACTTTTAGCTGACTGACGCAAATATGTGTTCATCTTAGACATGTCTTCAAAATAATCTATTTTACCTTTTAAGCCAAGCTCAGTCCGGCTCTGGACAATCCGCTCGACTAGCTCTTGGCCAGAAACACCACCAACCTCCTCCCTGGCCGAACCGTAAATCTTTAAAATACCAATCTCGTCGGCATCATTAAAACTACTAGCAAAATCATCCAGCAAAGCTAGGGTACGGCTAAAGGTGTGAGGATGAAAGAAAACTCGTAATTTTTTTTCTGAATACTGCTGACGCAAAGCGGCTAAACTAGCCTTAATCTCAGTGGGATGATGAGCATAATCATCAATAATAATCGCCTCATTAAAATTACCTAAAACCTCTAAACGCCGAGCGGTACCAGTAAATTCAGCAATTCCTTCCCTAATCTTATATAACGGCAAGCCCAATTCCACACTAGCCGCTAAACTAGCCAGAGCATTACTAACATTATGGCGACCTGGCAAACTAGTGCTAAAATCACCTAAATCGCCAGAATTAGCTACAGCTAGCTTACTTAAGCGCTCATCTTCGCCAGTTGTGTCTTCGATGTCAACCCCCATTTTAACTTTAAAATATTGCCGACCATTGGCCATTCTAAAGCCATAAGCCAAATAATCAGCCGCACTATCTAAGGCATAACTAATAATCCGACCACGGCAATGAATTGGCGCTAGGCGACGAATTAAAGAATCATCATAATTGGCAATCAGATAACCATCAGTTGGTATTTTGGCTAGAAAATCAATAAAGGCTTGCTGGTAATCAGTCGGAGTAGGATAAAAATCAACATGGTCATAATCAATATTATTGAGCACCACCATCTTGGGCTGAAAATAACGCAATTTATTTTGATATTCATCGGCTTCAATCACCATTAAAGATGAATTACCCAATAGACTGGCCCCGTTAAATTGCGGCACCCGTGAACCAACTAAAACATTAGGCTTTAAACCACCACGCCACAGGACAAAACCCAACCAAGCTGAAACTGTAGTTTTACCGTGCGAACCAGTCACAGCAATGCCATAATATTGGTTAAACACCTCACCTAGAGCCTCAGCATAAGTCAAAGTTGGACGATTGGCTAATGCCCAAGCTACTTCAAGATTATCCTGATTATAGGCTGTAGAATAAATAACTAAATCAGCCGAACTCAGCTGCTCATTTAATTTAAAACCGGTCCGAACAGCAATTTTATGATCAGCCAAAATTTGATCGGTCATAAAACTTTCAGCTATGTCACTACCCGACAATTGATAGCCACGGCTCTGCAAAAATTGAGTCAACATAGTCATGCCAACCCCCTTAATACCGATACAATAAATCTTTTTAATCGCCAACCAATCCATATTATAAATATTCTTGAAAAACCTTAATAATTTCTTGTTGATTAGCTATCTTGATAGCCTTCGGCCAATTGCTAATCAAATCAGCTTGTTTTTGTTTGTCAGCCAATAATTGTTTTAGCTGGACTGTCAGCTGACCGTCAACTAAATCTTTTTCCTGGGCGACGATGGCAGCATCGACCTGTTTAATTGCTTGAGCATTGTCCAGTTGATGCGAATCGGGCATTGGAATAATTAAGCTAGCCTTTTTAAGGGCAGCTAGCTCAATCAAAGTGCCCAGACCAGCTCGAGCGACAACAATATCAGCCACCTGATAAGCAGCTATCATTTCATTTTGATTTAAAAAATCTAACGGCTGGTAATGCTCTTGAGGCAAAGATCCAACTTTACCACGACCAGTCAAATGAATGATGTCAGCTAGCTTGGTTAAATTAGCTAGTTGTTGAATAACTAAATCATTAATCCCCGAAGCACCCGTTCCGCCACCAACAATTAAAATAATCGGTCGTTGACCAGTAAAGAACCAAGGCAGGGTTAAATCATTATTAACTGGCTGCAAAATATTGGGACGAATTGGTGCTCCCAACCAAATAGCTTTATGACCATAATCACGGCCCGATTTAGCAAAAGTCACCAATATTTTTTTAGCTAATGGCGCCATTAACCGATTAGCTAACCCCGGACGATAATCTAGTTGTTCAATAATGATCGGAATACCAAATAGCTTGGCGGCCCAAGCAATCGGCACACTAACGAAACTACCCGCACTTACAATTACGGTTGGACGAAACTTATTTAAATAATAGCTAGCCTGAAAAAAACCAACAACTAACCGACCAATATCTATAATATTTTGCCAAGACCAATAGCGACGTAATTTACCAGCACTAATAGCTTTAAAATCAATACCCGCCTCTTCAACTAGTTGGCGCTCTGGTCCAGTAGCTGTACCCAGCCAAATAAAATCAAGCTTGGCAGAATGTTCTCGTAAAATTTCAGCTATAGCTAATAGCGGGGTTACCGATCCAGCTGTTCCACCGCCAGTTAATAAAAATAATTTTCTAGTTTTTTTAAACGAACTCATAATTTAGGTAAATTATCCGGCAAACGAGCTTGTCCAGAAATATTAGCCAAAATACCCAAACTAAACAACATCGCCATCAATGAGCTTCCACCATAGCTAACCAGCGGTAAAGTAACACCAGTCATCGGCAATAGATTCAGTGTTCCTCCTAAATTAATTAAAACTTGAATTAATAATCCACCAACAATCCCAATTGATAATATTTGACCATATCGGTCATTAATCGATCGAGCCAATTGATAACCACGATAAAATATAGCGTAATATAGACCTAATAATAATAAGGCAAACCACCAGCCCAATTCTTCAGCAATAATTGCAAAAATAAAATCATTTTGAACCTCTGGTAAATAAAGATACTTCTGCCGACTATCCCCTAGCCCTCGACCAAAAAATCCACCAGAACCAACCGCAATTAACGATTGATTAACCTGATAACAACTTTTATCTGGACTATAGCCCGGTTTCAATACACACAGGAAACGATCTTTTTGGTAACCACCCTGCCAAAAAACATAAAGCACCAAACAAATTAAACCAGCTGCTGCTAATTTAATTACCAATTTCCAACTACCACCACCAACCAAATAAATCATTATACTCGTGGCCGCAATAATCATCAATGTACCTAAATCTGGTTGAGCAATAATTAATCCACCAACAATCGCCAAAACTACCCAAAACACCATATTCAATCGTTTTTTTTCTTCACTATGCTGACTCATTGACCATTTGGCCATCAAAGCCGATAAATAAAGAGTCAGCGATAATTTAACAAATTCAGATGGTTGTAAAGAAAAACCTAAAATATTTAACCAAGCCGTCGAGCCAGACCTTTCTTGGGCTAACGGCGTAAACAAAGTTAATAGAAAGCCAATTGTCACTATTAAAATTAATCCGCTAAGCTTTTGCCAACGATGATAGTCAATTTTACTTAAAACATAAAAACCAACCGCACCAATTAACAGTGGTAATAACTGTTTTTTTAACCAAAAATAAGTATCACCATAACGAGTATAAGCTACAACCGATGAAGCACTAGCTAGACAAAATAATCCAACTAAAACTAATAAAATAACAACAATAATCAAAAAACGATCTGGTCGATAATAACTCGGATTAATCTGATTTTTATTAACCACTGATCCACTAACTCCAGTCGGATTTTTTTTAATAATTATTTTAGACATGTTACTACCAACTATGATCTAACAAAAACAAACAAATACCTAGAGCACCACTAACCGCCGCAATTACCCAAAAACGCATCACAATTTTTGGCTCGGTCCAACCCTTAGCTTCAAAATGATGATGAATCGGGGCTGATAAAAAAACTTTACGACCTTGTCGTAATTTTTTAGAGGTTAACTGAATAATCACTGACATTGATTCAAAGACAAACACTAAACCAATAATTGGTAAAATCAGAGCGGTATTGGTTAACATCGCAATTACTCCCAAGGTTATTCCTAAACTCATTGAACCAGTATCCCCCATATAAAAACGGGCTGGATTAATATTGAACCACAAAAAAGCCAATAAAGCACCACAAATTACTCCACAAAATGCTGCCAAATCATAACGTCCAGTTAAAAAGGTTAAACTACCGTAAACCATAAAACTAGCTAGTAGCGTACCACCCGCTAAACCATCTAAACCATCCGTTTCGTTAACCGAAAAGGCGGTACTGACTATCACTATTACAAAAACCGGAATATACCACCAATTCAAAGAAAAACTACCCAAAAATGGAATATGAAAAACATCCCAATCGAGTTTAAAGTAAAACCATAATGCTCCAATCAAAGCAATAATAGCATAAACTAATAAACGAGCTTTAACTGTTAATCCTCCGCCACCCTTAATACCTCGACCGCGAATATCCAGCCAATCATCAAATAAACCGACCAGTGCTGAAGCTACTAAAATACCCAGTGGTAAATAAGTTTGGCTACGACTTAAAAAATTAAGACGACTAAACCAAGAATCAGGCCACAACCAACCCAAAATTGCCAAACCAACCGCAAAAACTAAAACAGTTACCCAAATCAATAAACCACCCATTGTCGGCGTACCGCTTTTAGCAGCATGAAGTTGAGAAAAAACCGGAGTATTACCATTATTACGAATAGTTTTGCCCAATTTATAGCGATATAAAAAATTGGTTAATAGCGGTGTCCAAGCCATTGTAAAAACAAATGATCCAGCCGATAATAATAATAAACGAATAATATAAAAATCAATCATAGAAAATTTAACGGAAATTAATCAATAATAAACCAGTTAAAGCCAGACTGACTGCAATCATAACTGACAAACTACCAAACAAAACAATCAGTCGCACTTGTCGACTTGCTTGACAACGAATCAATGGTAAAAAACTATTAATTATAATAGCCACAGTCGCTCCAGCTGGTAGCCAATAAATTGAAGCTGGTTGACCGATTAAATCGATACCAAAATGAATATTATAGTGTAAAATTAATAAACCATTACCAGCAATTGAGGCCAATAACTCGGCCAATAACCAATTACCGATTAAAAAAATTAAAGTAAAAATTATCAACCAACGATTAGCCGGCTCGTGCCAGATATCCCGCCAGGTTAATCGCCAAGTTTGACCAATAACATAAAAATGATTAATGATTTTAGACCAAAATAATCGCATAAATTAATTTTTTAAATCAGGCGCCCAACTACGCAAACGCTTCACAATTGGCGGCAATTTTTTAAGAACATAATCAATATCCGTTGATTTGGTTGCTCGACCCAAAGTAAGACGAAGACTATAATGAGCAATTTCTTGACTTATTCCCATAGCCAATAAAGTGCCTGATGCAGCTAAACTACCGGCCGCACAAGCTGATCCAGTCGATACTGCAATTCCAGCCAGATCTAAAGCCAATAATAACGCCTCCCCTTCGGCTAACATAATCGAAAAGTGAGCATGACTTGGGGTAGAATTATTAAGATCAGTATTTAAAATAATATCTGGAATGTCTTTAATCAAACCTCGAACCAATTTTTGTCTTAATGTCCCAATCCGAATAACTTCACTTGCTTGATGTTTAGCCACCAATTCAAGCGCTTTAGCTAGTCCAATAATTGCTGGAACATTTAAAGTTCCACTACGTCGGTTTAATTCTTGATGTCCGCCTAGTTGAATTGGTAATAATGGTGTGCCCGACCTAACATATAGACCACCAATTCCCTTGGGTCCATAAATTTTATGACCAGAAAAACTTAATAAATCACAATGTAAATAATCAACTCGACAATCAAAATAATTAATCGCCTGAGTCGCATCAGTATGAAAATAAATAGTCTGCGGTTTTTTTTGTAAATCAGAACCTCGTTTTCGCCAATCTTCTTGACGATTACGATTAATTTTTTTAATGATCTTGCCAATTTCACGAATCGGCTGCTTAGCCCCAGTTTCACTATTAGCATAAACCACCGAAACTAAAACAGTGGTTGGTTTAATTAATTTTTCTAATTTAGTTAAATCAATTAACCCTTTTTTATTAGCTGGTAACCAACTGACCGCTAAACCATCTTTAGCTAATTGTTGACAAGGTTGACGAACCGCTTCATGCTCTAAACTAGAAACAATAATATGCGGTTTAAGTTTTGGCGATTGCCTTATAACCCCTCTAATCAATCCATTAATTGCCAAATTATCAGCCTCAGTTGCCCCAGAGGTAAAAATCATCTCTTTAGCCTGAGCACCAAAAAAATCAGCTACTACTTGCCGAGCTTGGCCAACAGCTACCTGAGCTGCTTGACCATAACTATGTAACGAAGCTGGGTTACCAAAAATCTTGGAATAATAAGGCTCCATCGCCCGATAGACTAACGGATCAACTGGTGTAGTCGCGCTATAATCAAGATAAACTTTCATAATTAAACAGCAATAACTTGTTTAACTTGTGGTAATCTATTAATTATTTCAGCCTCAATTCCTTCTTTTAAAGTATATTCCATCATCGGACAGTGCGCACAATGACCCTGTAATTCAACTGACAAAACTGCTTCATCTTCATTAAAATTAACTAAACGAATATCACCGCCATCCATCTGCAAGCTTGGTCTAATTTCTTTTTCAACTATTTTTTCCAATTCCGGCCACCAGGCCGGTTGATTATTCTTATCCATAAAAATAAATTTAATTAATTAATTCTTGACGATAATTATCAATTGCCAGTCGCAAAGCATCAACACCTAACATCGAACAATGAACCTTAGGTGCCGGCAAACCACCCAAATCTTCGACTATTTGATCTTTAGTAATCTGATAAGCCTCATCTAGAGTTTTACCCTTGACCAATTCAGTCAAAGCTGAAGATACAGCAATAGCCGCTGCACAACCAAGTGTCTCAAATTTAACTTGCTTAATTTGATTCCCATCTATTTTTAGATATATCTTCATAATATCACCACAAACCGGGTTACCAACTCGACCAACCGCGCTCGGATGAGCCAAGCTTCCCTGATTGCGAGGCTTCTTAAAATGCTGGATAACTTTTTCACTATATAACATATAATAATTTTATTATTTATTAATATTAACTTCTGTGCCAATTTCTACTCGATCATATAAATATTTAGCCGGACCAACTCCTAAACGGATACAACCATGTGAAACGGCTTTGCCTAAATGATCAGCTCCTTCCCGATAACCACTGGGCCAAATTGGCAGTTCATGAAAACCAAATTGTCCACGATCCAAGCCTAACCAATAAGGCATCCATAGGCCATAAGGCGACCAAGCCTTAGGGTGCTTATTAATAATTTGAAACCGTCCAAGTGGCGTTGGTGTTTTTGGGGCTCCACTAGACACTGAAAACTGTTTAAACTTAACGCCACCCAGCCAATAAGTCAATTGTTGCTGACTCAAAGACACATCTAATCGTATAGGTAATTTAATTGCCCCAGACTGTAGCGGATCAGTAGCCCGATCAATCTCATCACCATCACTAATTCCATCGCCATCGGTATCGGCTTTTAATAAATTAGTGCCAAACCGCAATTCCCAAAAATCAGTCAAACCATCATTGTCCTGATCATTATCAATTAACTTAACTGGCTTAGGATTATGCGGTGAAAACCCCGCCAATAATTCCTGACGATCATCATAGCCATCACCATCAGTGTCTTTATTAAACGGATCAGTCTGGTAGATATTAATCTCATCCCAATCAGGAATACCATCACCATCTGAATCAAGTAAACCATTAGCCAATAATGGGGTGGCCACCAGTAAATAAATAAAAAATATAATAATAAAAACTAGGCGTCGCACCATAAATATCAAAAAATAAATAACCTTCCTATTAATGATTATAGCACAGCAATCAAGCTCTGGACAAGCAAAAAACAACTGGACAAGAACCACAACGGCGTGTATTATAACAAGGTCGAGCCTAATCAATTATCGGCCGATTAATAAATCGTTATGACTAAATCTAACGAAACTATCAAAATGCCTCCACAAAATCAAGAGGCTGAAATTTCACTACTCGGCTGTCTATTAATCGACAAGGCCGCTATTATTAAAATTGCTGACCTGGTCAAACCAGAAGATTTTTATAATGACATTAATGGCCTAATTTTTGGAGCCATGCTGGCTTTATACCAAAATCATGAACCAATTGATTTAGTCAATTTAGCCGATAAACTTAAAACTAAAAACCAATTAGATACAATTGGTGGCCGCTCTTATCTAACCAGCCTACTACAAGGCGTAGCTACAGCAGCTAATGTTGTTAGTTATGCTGAACTAGTTAAACACAAATCTACTCTGCGTCGACTAATCACTGCCGCCTCAGAAATTGGTGAACTCGGTTATCGCGAAGAAGATGATTTAGAACAAGTTTTAGATCAAGCTGAACAAAAATTATTTGGTGTTTCTCATCAATATTTAAAACAATCTTTTCAACCAATTAGTGGCCTATTAACTGATGCTTTCGATCGAATCGATGAACTACATAAACAAGGTGGCCGTCTTCGCGGTTTACCAACTGGTTTTGTTGATCTAGATAAACTTTTATCTGGTTTACAAAAATCTGATTTAATTATTTTAGCCGCTCGCCCCAGTGTTGGTAAAACTTCTTTTGCTATGGATTTAGCTCGCCAGGCTGCTATTAAGGGACGAGCCAAGGTTGGTATTTTCTCACTAGAAATGAGTAAAGAACAATTAGTCGATCGCCTACTCTGTGCCGAAGCCAATATTAGTTTATGGAAAATGCGAACTGGCCAATTATCTGACCGTGAAGATGACGATGATTTTGGCCGCATCAGCTATGCCATGGGAGCTCTAGCTGAGTCATCTATCTATATCGACGATTCGCCCAATTGTAATATTATGGAAATCCGGACTAAATGCCGCCGCCTACAATCCGAACATGGCCTAGATTTAGTCATCTTGGACTATCTCCAATTAATGGAAGGCCGCGGCCGGACTAGCGATAATCGCGTCCAAGAAATCGCTGAAATTACTCGCTCACTCAAAGGCTTAGCTCGTGAACTCAATGTTCCTGTGGTTGCTCTATCCCAATTATCTCGAGCGGTTGAACAAACCAAACCAGCTATTCCAAAACTAGCTCACCTACGTGAATCCGGCTCTATTGAACAAGATGCCGATATTGTTATGTTTATCTATCGTAAAGCTGCCGATCGTAATTATGATGCCGAAAGCCTAAATGATTTTGAAAAACATGTCGCCGAAATTCATATTGCCAAACATCGTAACGGTCCCACTGGTAAGGTTGATTTATATTTCGATGAAAACACTGTTAATTTTAAAAATTTAGATAAAAGCGGCTTAACCGCTAGTTAATTCATAAACCTATGTTTAATAAACTTAAGCAATTCAAAGATCTTCGCGACCAAGCTAAAACCATGCAAAATGCCCTATCGACCGAAAAAGTTACCGCGGAAAAACATGGTGTAACTATTGAAATGAACGGTAATATGGAAGTACTTTCAATTATTATTGATCAAGATATGCCTAAAGAACAATTAGCCAATGTCTGCCGTGATGTTTTTAATGACGCCGTTAAAAAAACCCAACGAGTTATGGCTAAAAAAATGCAAGAAATGGGCGGTCTCTCTAATCTCGGCCTCTAAATTATGGCTTACCCGCCATTAGTCCAGCAATTGATTCGCTTACTCAGTCAACTACCTTCAGTCGGTCCCAAAACCGCTGAACGCTATATTTTCTATCTTTTAGAACAAAAACCAGAACTAATTGAACCATTAGCTGACCACTTAAGACAATTAAATCAAGCTTTGACCACCTGCTCCCGTTGTGGCGCCATTAGTCTAGCCGACCCCTGCACTATCTGTCAAAACACTAATCGTTTAAACGATATCCTTTGTGTCGTCGCTACCAATCAAGATCTGGAAGCTATTGAAAGTACTGGTGATTACCAGGGTCGCTATTTTGTCTTAGGCGGTTATCTGGATACGATTAATGAAATCAAACCAGAAGACTTACGACTAGCTGCTCTAGCCGAACACTTAAACGCTCATCTAGCCATTAAAGAATTAATTCTAGCCTTTGATCCAACGATTGAAGGTGAAACCACTGCTCTTTATGTCACCAAGCTATTAGAAAAATGGCCCGGCCAAATCAGTCGCCTAGCTCGTGGCCTGTCCACTGGTGCTAATTTGGAATATGCCGACCCACTGACGCTGGCTAATGCTTTGAAGTTTAGGCAAGAGATTAAATAAAAGACCTATTTCCTATACTTAATATATTGACAGGTTTTAATCCTTTAGATATAATAACTATAGAATCACGACGAAAAAGTTCTCTAAGGGGTTAGTCCCGACGAGAGCTTTTTTTATACTCCAATTTTTCTTTTAAATCATTCATAAAATCTAAAATATTATTTTCCGGAGTGCTTAGTCCATCTAAAAGACAGGAGTAGTTGCGTTGATTTGGAACAAGAACTTTTTTAAGTTTTTTGTTCTTTAAAAAGTATTCAACTAAGCAATAAAAATCGCCATCACCAGAAACTATAACAGCTTTATCATAATTCTGATATTCAATCATTGAATGCAGGACTAGCTCAGCGTCAACATTCCCCTTAATTACACCATTATGCAATTCCAAGGTTGGCTTAAAGACACAAATATATCCATTTTCTTGAAGACTAGTATACATAGCCTGATTACCAGGAATGAAACCAATGAATAAAAAAGCTTTTTGTACTCTATATTTATCTCTTAAATAGTTTCTTAGTCTTTTATAATCCAATTTCCAACCAGAATATATTTTTTGACCACCCCTTTTTATATCTTTAACAAGACTTTGATGTAAATTATTACTATCAATAAAGGCAAAATTATTTTCTTTGAACATATATTTGAAATAAACCAATTAGTTAATTATTTTATTTAACTACTATTCCCAAAACTTTTTGCGTCTAATCTGCCGATGATAAGTAATCGCAAAGCGATGAGCCTCATCACGAACTCTTTTTAATAAATGTAGGGCTGGATTATTTAAAGACAGCTGCAGGGCCTGCTTTTGGCCAGGGAAAAACAATTTATCCATCGCCCGCGCCGATCTTAAGCCCTTATCTTTACCCAATCCAATGACCGGAATATCCCAGCCAGCTCGATCTAGTAAGCGCCTAGCAATATTAGCCTGAGCCTTGGCCCCATCAACCACAATCAAATCTGGTCGCGGCCAATCATGGTGAGCCAAGCGCCTGGTTAACATCTCTCGCAAAAGAGCAATATCACCTAGACTAGTAGTAGTTTCAATTCCGGCCAACTTGAACCTCTTATAATCACTAGAGCTAGCTTCTCCATCAATAAAAACGACGAGCGAACCAACCGCTTGTTTATTATATAAATTAGATAAATCATAACCCTCAATCCGCCTCGGTGGTTTGGCAAAGCCTAATAATTTAGATAGTTCTACCACATCATTAGCATATTTCTCTTCCAATCCCAAAATATGACTATTAGCTAAAACCTGCTCTAATTGTCGCAGCTGCCAATTTAATGAACTAATTTTGTATTCAATCTTGGAAATATCTTCATTACCACCTTTATTTTCAAACTGTTTAACTAATTTAGCTAACTGCTTTTGATAGCCACCCAGCTCGGCCTGGATCTTTTTAACCACTGACTTCTTCTCGCCCTGTAAAAATAAAACAATCTGCTGGATAATCTTTTTATAATCAGCCACGCTGATGAATTGCTGACAAGGCCCAGGACATTGACCAAGCCGATAATACAAACAGGCTTTAGTTGGTAAATTATAGCAAGAGCGATAAGGCCAAATTTTACGAATAACTTTTAAAGTCTCACGAGCAGCCTGAGTACTAGTAAATGGGCCAAAAAATTGACCTGATTCCTCTAGCTTGCGAGTCAAATAAATACGGGGAAAATCGTCAGCATTAATCGCAATATAAACATAACGTTTATCATCACGCCAAACAATATTATATTTTGGCTGATATTTTTTAATCAAATTAGCTTCTAGCAGTAAAGCCTCAATCTCACTATCAGTTTCTAACCATTTAATAATAACAACCTCATTAATCATCTGCTGTTTAGCCGCTGTTAAATCTTGATAGCGTTGCCAATAAGAATAAACCCGCTTTTGCAGGTTGATGGCTTTACCAACATAAACTATCGTGCCGTCTTGAACACAAAATTGATACGACCCTGGACAATCTGGTATAGCTAATTGTTTAACTTGTTCTAAAGTTAGCATAATAAAAATAGAATAGGGATTAACCCTATTCTATCATCTGACTATTTTTTGAGCAACTATTATTGTTGACTAATAACTTGAACTGGACAATTATCAATCGCCTCCTGAACACACAGCTTTATCTGGTTGTCATTAATCACTTCGGCTTTAAAATTATCATTAATCCGAAAATTATCTGGACACAAACTGGCACATAGGCCACAACCAATACAATTAGCTTGATCAATAACAATCATAGTTTTATTTATTACGTCGTCCAGCCCAACGACGCTGAACTGGCACCTCCTTCTTATCTATAGCTTGACCTGGCGTAACCTCAACAATTGTCCGCCCACCCGACTGGCTATCGTGAAACTCAACCATAATTGTCCCTTTCAAGATATTGCGGTTAATTACATAACCCATTTGACCATCAACTTTCCACTGACTACCAATCTCTGGTAATTTTTTAGCCATCGCCTGATAACCCTCAGATTCATAGGCCAAACAACACATTAGGCGACCACAAATACCGGAAATTCGCTCGCTACCACGATGATTAATCCCCTGAATCTCAGCCATATCTGAAGTAACCGATGATAACTCGGTTAAAAACCCTCGACAACACAGACCTCGACCACAAACTCCTTGGCCACCAAATAATTTAGCCTCGTCGCGAGTACCAATCTGCTGTAAACGAATTTGTTTATTAAAATTTCTAGTTAAAAGACGCACTAATTCACGAAAATCAATTCGTCCTTCGGCCGTAAAAGCAAAGGTTAAACGACGATTATCGGCTGAGACAGAAGCATCAACCAGTTTCATCTCCAATTGACACTGATCAATAAATTGTTGACATTGACTAAGCGCTATGGTTTTATCAAAATTATCAATTATTTGACAATCAACTGAGCTAGCCAAGCCAGCAATCTTTTTGGTGTGGCCAGACCAAGCCGCGGCTTGATCATCACTTAGATACTTAAAACCTAAAACTCGACCTAATTCTTGGCCGCTCTCAGTTTCCACCAATAAACGCTGACCAATTTCTAAAGACCAGTCCCCTGGCTCACATAAACTAGGTCGATCCCAAGGATATATTTGTACTAAAGCCAGTTTCATAGCTTGTGCTAAAACTGGTTAAAATTAAAGTTTAAAGCGACGATAATCTTCAATAACTGCACCATTCAAAATCTGCTCAATGGTTTGTTTCTCATCTTTAATAAATTCCTGTTTAACCAAACAAACCTCAGTAAAATAACGACTAACCTTACCATCTAAAATCTTTTCAATCATCTCAGCTGGTTTGCCTTCTTGACTAAGTTGTTCACGATAAATCTCTTTTTCTTTATCAACTTCCGACATTGGAACCTGATCAGGAGTTAAATATTTAGGATCATTGGCCGCAATTTGCATAGCAATATCTTTAGCCAACTCACCAACCTCTGGACGACTAATCGCTACTAACACGCCAATAGAACCACCAGCATGTAAATAGGCCGCCACTGTTCCTTGGCTAATTAAAGTAGCACAATTACTAAGAACAATCTTTTCACCAATGATACCGCTAAGGTTATCGACAGCCTCATGAATTGTTTGATTACCTAGTGATAAATTTAATAATTCATCAAGGTTAGCTGGTTGATGATCAGCTAATACTTGTAAAATATTATCGGCTAAGCTTTGAAATTGTTCATTACGAGACACAAAATCAGTCTCAGCTCGTAGTTCAATTAAATGACCACGATGCTGATCAGGACTAATCCAAGCCTTAATAATTCCTTGACTAGCTTCTCGCTCAGCCCGTTTACCAGCTTTAGCAATACCTTTTTTGCGTAAAATCTCCATAGCAGTGGTCAGGTCACCGTTAGCTTCAGCTAAAGCGGTCTTGCAATCAACAATACCGGCACCAGACTGTTCACGCAAATTTTTAATCATTTCCATGGTGATTTCCATATAATTACGAACTAGCTAACAAACCTCGGCCAATCAGCTAGTTATAGGTTAAAATGTAAAAAACTAATTTATTCTTGCTCTTTAATCACTGGCTGATGGCTCTCCTTAGCTGCCTCACGCTGTTGTTTGCCAGTCATAATCGCTTGCTCTAATGAAGCTAAAACCAATTCAATCCCTCTGGTAGCATCATCATTAGCTGGAATCGGATAATTAATGCCAGTTGGATTAGTATTGCTATCACAAATAGCTACAATCGGAATACGGCGCTTTAATGACTCGGCTAAAGCTGTCTTTTCTTTTTTAATATCCCAAATAAAAATAATCTCTGGGACTTTAATTAGATTAACTAAACCACCAACACCAATTTCAAGTCTAGCTGCTTCACGATCAAATTCTAATTGTTCTTTTTTAGTATATTTAGATAATTGACCAGTTTTTTTCTTATCCAAAATATCCTTATACTTACGGATTGAATTTTTAATAATGAAGAAATTAGTCAGAGTTCCACCAAGCCAATGTTCAGTAATATAAGGCATACCAGTTTTTTCAGCCAATTGACGCAATGGCTTTTTAACCTGGTCCTTGGTGCCGACCAGCAAAATATTCTTGCCAGCTGCCACCTCTTTGGTGATAAACGCCCAGGCCTTATCCATTTGTTCCTGGGTTTTGGTTAAATCAATAATATGCAATCCTTGTTTGTTGCCATAAATATATGGCTTCATTTTTGGATTCCATTTTGAAGTTTTGTGACCAAAATGTAAGCCAGCGGCTAACAATTCAGCCAAAGTTGGTACTTGGGACATAAAAATTCCTTTAAACCGCTGCGTTCCGTCACCCGTGAGCCGATCGGGCAAGGAAAAATGAAACGCATGAGTCGTTAATTAAAAATTTTAAATCAGCTCAAATATAGCAATTTATATGATAATATTAAGCAATCTCAACAATAATGTCAAGCTAACCAGTTTATCCAAGTAACAACCCTTGATTTTTCTTTAAAGCTATGGTATCTTGACAATAGCACGCCAATCTGGGCGTTTATTTTTAGTCTATAGTATGAAAAAAGATTTACATCCAACCTATTATTCAGAAGCCAAAGTCATTTGTGCCTGTGGCAATACTTTTACTTCCGGCTCAACCATGGCCGAAATTAAAACCGAAATTTGTTCGGCTTGTCATCCCTTCTACACTGGTAAGCAAAAACTACTAGACACGGCTCGTCGCGTCGAGAAATTTGCTGCCAAACTAGAATCAAAAGCCGATGCCCGCAATAAAAAAGCTAAGCGTGAAGCTAGAGATAAAGCTCGTGAAATCAAAGCTCAGGCCGCTAAAGAAGCCTTAGAAAAAGAATTAGCTGCTTAGCTCTAAATTGATTCTCAACAATCGTCTCCCGGCCACTTGGTTTGGGGGATGATTTTTTAAGAAGAATATATGTATGATGAACTCAAGGTTAAATTAGCTGAACTAAATAACCAGCTCAATGATCCAGCTATTATTGCCGATAATCAAAAATACGGTAAACTAGCCAAAGAACAAACCGAAATAGCTGGTTTGGTATCTTTGCTTACTCGATTAGAAACTATTGACCAACAACTAGTCGAAACTGAGCAATTATTGACCGAAAACGATGATGAAGAAATTCAACAAATGGCTAAACTAGAACAAACTCAATTAACTACCGAAAAAAATCTTTTAACTAAACAACTAGATGAAGCTCTCCATCCGGCTGATCCACGCGACAAAAAAGATATTATCATAGAAATTCGAGCTGGCGCTGGTGGTGATGAAGCCGCCTTATTTGTAGCTGAAATCTTTAGAATGTATAGTCGTTTTGCTGAAAATCACAATTTCAAATTAGAGATTCTTAATTCCAGCCCAATCGGTATTGGTGGATATAAAGAAATAACCTGTGCTATCGCCGGACAACAGGTTTTTGGTTGGTTAAAATACGAAAGCGGTACCCATCGCGTCCAACGCGTTCCAGAAACTGAAAAACAGGGTCGGGTCCACACTTCTACAGTTACCGTTGCGGTTCTACCAGAAGCCGGAGAAGTTGATATAGAAATCAAGCCAAGCGATCTTAGGATAGACACCTACTGTTCTTCAGGTCCAGGTGGACAATGTGTCAATACTACTTATTCAGCCATTCGTATAATTCATGAACCAACCGGTTTAGTAGTTACTTGCCAAGATCAAAAATCACAACACCAAAATAAAGAAAAAGCTATGCAAATCTTGCGCTCAAGACTTTTGCAAAAAATGGAAGATGAACAACGCGAAGCCACCGATAGTCAACGTCGTCAACAAATTGGTAATGGTGATCGTAGTGAAAAAATCCGCACCTATAATTTCCCTCAAGACCGGGTTACCGATCACCGTCTCCAAGAATCATGGCATTCCATTGATCGAGTTATGGATGGAGAAATCGATGAAATCATCCAGCACTTACAACAATATGCTAAACAACTGGCTCAAAAAACCGATTAATAATCTACTAACTATCGGCCAAGCCAGAAACTGGCTAACTAAAAATTGGCCATTAGGAGAAACCCAACCTGCCTTAATTTCTTGGCTTTTGGCTTTTATCATTAATCGTCCACTAAGTCATATTACTGCCTATCCGAAAACTATTCTAACTATTAAGCAACAGCATAAATTACGACAAGCCTTAGCCAAATTGAACACTGGTTATCCTTTGGCCTATATCACTGGCCAACAAGATTTCTATGGACGAACCTTCCAGACTAAACCATCGGCTTTAATTCCCCGACCAGAAAGTGAATGTTTAATCGATATAAGTAAGCAATTACGGCAAGAATTTAACCAACCAACCACCTGGCTAGACATTGGCACTGGATCAGGCTGTTTAATTATTAGCATAGCTCTAGAGCTAATGAATGACGATTATTTTGGTGGCTCAGACCTTAGTCAATCAGCGTTACGTTTAGCTAAAAAAAATTCTGCCAACCTTCAAACAACAATAAATTGGCAACATGGCTCTCTTTTACATCCCTGGCTCAAACACAATTTTGGCTCAGCTAAACAAATCTTCATTTTAGCTAACTTACCATATTTAACCCCGAACGAATATCATCAAAGGCAAATTGAGCTAAGCCACGAGCCAAAACTAGCTCTACTTGGCGGAGTAGCTGGTTTGGAACTCTTTAAAAAATTAGCCTTGGAATTACCTGTTTTTATCAATAAACACCCTCAACAAACTATTCATCTCTTAACTGAAAGTAGCTTAGACCAAGTAACTATACTTCAAAATATCTTATCGGTCAGCGGATTAATTTGGCAAAAATCTTTTCCCGACTTGACTAGCCGAGCACGCTTTAATTGGTGGCATAACTAAAAACAGCCCGAACAGGCTGTTTTTATTATTGGAGCTATTATTTATTTTACTCTTTACCTTCGTTTTCTGTTTTAACCTCTACTTTATCTTCTTCAGCTGGAATTTCTTCGGTTGTAGCGTTTTCAACCGCTACCGCCCGAGGTTCTTCAACCGCCACAATAATTTCATTCAATTCATGCTTATTAGACAAAGCTACATTTTTAGGCATCTTTAGATCAGCAAAAGTAATATGGGAACCAAAGTCGATTAAGATTGACAGATCAACATCTAATTCATTAATTAAGTCTTTAGGTAAACATTCAATTTCCACAGCATCAAAATTCTTAACTACCACACCACCTAATTGTTTAACTGCTGGTGCTTCACCAATAAAATTTAACTCAACCTCAGTGGTCACTTTTTCAGCCATATCAACTTGAAAAAAGTCCATATGAATCAATAAGTCTTTAACACTGCTTTGATGAATATCTTTAACAATAACCTGGCGCTGATCTTTACCATCAATATCAAGAGTAATCAAACTAGATTCACCAGCCTGATCATAAATCTTTAAAGCTTCGGCCTTCTTGATTTGAATATGGAGATTTTCAGTCTTGGGGCCATAAACTACAGCTGGAATAAATCCCTGAGAACGCAGTTGGCTTAAAGCCTGTCGGCCTGGCTGTCGGGTAACGGCCGCTAATTTCAATTCACTTTTCATAACAAAAAAATACTTAACTTAGGGTTAATCGTATTAGCTAGTATAGTTAATCATCGGTAATTTGTCAATTTGAGTAAAAAAATAACCAGTAGAGTTATTAAATTACTGTAATAAATCACTAGCAATTAATAACCCTACTGGAAACAGTTAGGTGATCTTCTGAGTCTTGATCCATCCAGCCAGACGAGCAGCGGCGACATTGGTAAAACCGTCGCCGAGCTGAATCGCATCCCAGATGGAGATAAATTGGCACTTGCCAATCATCTCGGCAGTCTTCTCGGGAATTGATTCCTGGGTTTCGGGAATTTCCAGCTTTCCGTCCACCATAGTCAGGTTTTTACCTGACATCTGGATGGCAAAGAAACGGACACCACCGTCCTGATCAGTCTCGACCAGAGCTGAATTGCAGTTCATTGGGCGACCAGGCAATTCAAAAGTGTTACCCTTGAAACCTGTCTCCTGATGAAGCTCCCGGTCGGCAGCGGCTTGATGAGTTTCATCCTCAGAGGCTAAAAAACCTCTTGGACAATTCTGGACCTCCCCACCCTGTTTAGGGCGATTCTGCCAAAGCACACCAACCAGGATATCGGTAGCCTGATTGATGTGCTCAACAATCTTTCCGTTATCGTTCAGAAAGACAAAGGGAATCGTCACCGATCCACCCAAACCAACTTCCCGATAGGAAAACATGTTGTAGCCAGAAACAGCCTCGGTGCCGAAATTGACGGTACCGAACTTAGATTTGATGGCAATGTGTTGGACTTGAGACATATCCGCCTTCTCGCCGTTGATATAAAGCTCCCAGCCCCAGGTTGAGCCGATCTGTGCCGGCAAGATGGTGGCGTTCAGGATACCTAATTCTTCCAACCGCTCTTTCAGTTCTTCCAAATCATCATAGGTCCTAATGTTAATCTGCATGATAATCTCCTTTTCTTCCAGGTCTTCCTCTACTCATTATTTTATTTAATAGAGGATTTTGTTAAAATTGCTGTACTAATAAACCCTATTTTGTCAATAGCCAGTAACGGCTTGAATAACCATTTCAATAACCTTCAGGTTTGGAGCGGTAACAATAATCTGTTCATTAGCTTCAGCCAATGATCGATCAAGCCCTCCCAAATCCTGTCCAGAAGATAAGTCTACTATTACTCCACCGGCTTCATGAATCAATGGGTAAGCACTGGCAATTTCTAAGGAGTGTTTTCTGGTGCACTCTACCACCAACCAGGCATAGCCTTGAGCCAAATCGACATAATAAGGCATTGAAGCCTGAAGATATCTAAATTTAACCTTGGCTATTTTTTTAGTAGCTTGAAGAACTGATTCAAAATACAGGTCAGCATAAGCCAGTAAATTCTTCTTCATCTGACGAATTGAACCATCAGGGGCCACGTTTATCTGGATATACTCCCCTTTGGTTACTGGATCAGCCCAAGCGCCAATATCTTTGGCAGCGATATAGCTACAATCACCACCAATTTTATGACTACCATAATCAACAATTAGACTACCGACATAGCCGACAAAAGTCTGGTCATTGACTTGATAAATCGACATCATGGTACCACAGCGGCCACCTTCGTTGGCTTTATAAACAAAAGATCCGTCCAAACCATCAAGATAACCGATATAATCCACTTCTTTTTTGTCAAAGAACAGTGGATGCTCTTCAGCAATCCAACCAATCTTAAAACCGGTTGACTGCCAAAATTTGATAACCACTTCCTCTAATTTCCAATCGGCAACTAAAGTTTGATCGCCAAATTGATTAATTAAATCAATTGGTAAGCGACCCTTACCAGCATCTAGCTTCTCATAGCATAAGCGAAGTTCGCTGGCTAATAATTTTGCCAGATTAAAAAAGACTGGCGACATCAAACATTTTTTTTCTTTCATTTTCTTAACCTCCTGGAAAAGATGGCTGAAAATTAACAATTTTATAAGTTATTGTCAAGGTAATATCTCAATCTTGACTCAGCCGCTACTGAAAACATATCCCCTAGTTGAGATAGTTCCGCTAACGGAAAAAACTGACATTGACTAATTTTTTCATAAGCCTCAGTTGGCTGAGGATTATTTAATAATACTACCTTCTTGTTCTGCCAAGCGACTTTTTCTGGCCCAAGATTAACAGCATAAATTTTTACTCCTCCCTTCTGACCTGTTTCAAAATAAGTACTATTAGGGTTTAAGGCCCGACCTGGCAATAAGAATAATCTACCGGCTAAACCAGTTTCTTCAGCCAATTCCCGCCGAGCAGTTTTATGGCCACTATCCCCCTGATCAGCATAACCGCGTGGAACATTCCAAACTAAGCCACCGTGCATGTCCCGCCATTGTTCAATTAAACCAGCATAAACCTGATAACTCTTCTTTTTATCTAATTGCTTTATACTAATCACCTGTTGACCTTGAATAAGCACAAAAGGAATTATAACCGATCCGCCACTGTTTATATCTGCAATAGTAATATGTTGACCACCAGTCATTATTGTACCAATATTCATCAGACCAAACTTTGACTTAGCTGCTATATGAGAATACTTCTTTACTGGCCGACCATCAATAAATATTTGCCAGACACGATCAATATCTTTGGGGATCGGATAAACCGAATCATTACGCAACCTCAATTTTTCTAATTTGACGGTTAATCGATGATTTATCTTAGATTTTAATTCAGAAAAATCCATAACTTATTAACTACGGGCTCTAATAATTACACTATTAACTAAACCAAGTAATAATAAACTAGAAACCAACGAACTACCACCATAACTAACCAACGGCAAAGCAATACCAACCACCGGTAACAGACCAATATTCATCGCCAAATTAACAAAAATTTCAACTGCTAATAAACCAACCGCACCAATAATTACAAAACAACCAAAATCATCTTTAATTTTTGGCAAAATTGTCAAAGCTCGATAAATAATGATAGTAAACAATATAACTACTAAACCAGCCCCAAAAAAACCCCGCTCTTCAGCAATAACTGCAAAAATAAAGTCGGTCTGAGCTTCTGGTAAAAACTTTAACTGAGTCTGCGAACCAAAACCAACTCCCCGACCAATCAAACGACCAGACCCAACAGCAATCATTGCCTGATTAACATTATAGCTTTGACTAAAAGCACCATGTCCTGGATTAATAAAAGAACGAATTCGATTCTTCTGAATATTAGTAAATAAAAAAGACCAGCCAATTATAATTGACAAAATCATTAGTCCAGCTAACCAATATAAATATTTGCGTTCAAAACCAATTACTAAAATAAAAACCAACCAAATAGCCATTAATAAAAGAGCTGAACCAAAATCTGGTTGCAATAAAACTAAAACAGTTAAAATAAATGTGGCAATACCACTTTTAAATAAATTTTTAAATTGATCAGCTCGTACAGTCCGACTAGAAAAATATCCGGCTAAATAAATAATTAAAATAATTTTCACTAATTCAACCGGTTGAAGTCCTAGTCCCAAAATATTAAACCAGCCTTTAGTGCCATTAACCGAGCTACCAACCAATAAAACACTAACTAATAAAACTATTGCTAAACTATATAAATAAGCAGCATAACCGCGCCAGCGATGATAATCAGAAAAAGATAAAAAAAGATAACCGATTAAACCAATGATTGCAAAAATAAATTGTTTACGAAAAGCTAATAAACTAACCCCGCCACGGCCCAAAGACACCCCGTAGATTTGAGTTAATCCAACTGATAATAATAGCAAGATTGATAAAGTTATTAACCAATCGTTGCGACGCCAATAGTGGTTGAGTCGCTGTATCATACTATTTCTCCACTGGTAAATAATTACCCTGATCTAGAAAATCAATAATTGGCATAATTTCTAAACGATCGGCACCAGTTAGACCTGACCAAGAAAAATTTATATCTCTTATTTCACCTGATTTTAATTTAGACAAAACCAACTCATTAATATCAACTAAACTATCACCCCGATAAGCCATTATTAAAATTGGAACTGACCAATATCCATAAGCTGAACGATTTTCTAAACGAAATTTAATCTGACTAACCAGCTGATTACTACCATTAGCTAAGCTGATTTGACGATCAGCAATAACTAATTGATTATGATCGGCCAAAAAAGCTGGCCAGTCAGGAATTTCTCGAGCACTCAATCTTTGCCAATAAGCCTGATCAATCCTTAAATAAACTGAGGAGCCAATCGGTATATTTTGATTTAGGGCCACTAAATATCGGTTTTGTCCTGGTAAGATAAACCCCTCACGCTGAATAACTGCCTGTTCATTAGCAATAAAAGAGTATCGAAAAGAAACAACTGTTCTTTCGTTTGGATTATGAATTTCTGCAATTAAATTACTTGGATTATTACCCAATATTTTAACATCTCCAATACTTAATGGTTTATTAGTCCGTCCAGCCAATAAATTGACTCCGGTTTGAGCCATTTCCAACAAAGATTGCCGATCTTGTTCTCGGTCAAAAATAAAATAACGACCAAGACCATAAAAACTATAAATCCAACCACTCGCTGAAAGAATTATTAATCCAGCAATCAAGATATTTAAAAATAATCGCCGATTACGCAAATACCACAAACCAAAAGATAGTTTTTTTAAAGAAATATCATGATCTGTTAAACGATCTGGCAAAAAACTGGCTTCAGTTTTTTCTTTTTTTAAAGGCATATCATAAAAATCAAAATTAATTAAGGCTCTATTACTGGTCCAATTAAAATATGGGGCTGATCATTAATTTTTCTTAACTCAATCCGAGCCATGATCTTTTGTAACGAAAAATCTTTCTTATCAGCTTTAGGCAACTTCTTATCGCCTGACTGTAAAATTCTAGATTGAAAAAAATTATTAATTTGATCAGATTCTTCTTTAGTCCAAGCCTGACCAGCTGATTGTTTAACTGCTAAGTCTTTAATCATTTGCAAAACATTGATTGTTTCAGTCAATTTTTGCTCCGACAATAAATTACTAGCTTGTAATTTGGCAAAAGCTAATCGCAACATTTTTGCCTCAGCGATCTGACGATCAATCATCGATAATCCATTGGTATCAATTGAAACCAGGCTATCACCTGAACTACTATCTTGACTTAAGGCATTCTTTGGCAAAGCAACTCCACGTTGATCAGCTGGTAATTGCCAATTAATCAAATAAAACTTAGCTAAAGCTAACTGTTGATTCTTCCACCAAGTCGGTTTAAACCAATCTGGATGATTTGGCAGTATTTTAGCAAACCATTCTCCAATCATTTCCAAACTAGACCAAAATTGATTGGTTTGCCAATCTTCAACTTGTTGTTGATCAATAAAACTATCCAAACTTGAACTAATTTTAGACCAATCAATTTTTTGTCCTGGCCAATAATTGTCTTGCAACGCCCGCAAACCAATTTTAGCTCGATCTTGAGCTAGTTGACGATTCCAACCCCCATCAGCTGTTGAAAAATTATTCTTTAAAATTACTGTTTGCAATTGATCTAAAAATTCATTACGCTCATTTTCACCACTAGATACTCTTTCTTCTAAAGTCTGATCACCAAGAACTTCTTGTTGGGCTTTAAAATAATGAACATAAGTCAATTCATCACGCAAACCAGAAAAATAATTAATCGTCTTATAAATCTTAGCCCAATGATTTTTAAATTCTTGATTACTAGCTAAATCTCTAGCTAGAACATTAGCGGCTAAAAAATTAACCCGCCAATCATCAATATCTAATTGACAATCGGGACAATCTATCTCTTGACTATAAGTTGGCCAAGTATAACTAAGCCAGCGACTAGCTATAGAAAAATTAGTCAATCGACCACCAACTTGATAATTATTATCTGGAGCGAACAAAGCATAATCAATCTCATGACCAAAAATCGGTGAAGATTTTTGACTAGCTGCAGCTTGAATTAAGGCAACTTCTTGATCAACTTCACGGCTTAAATTACTGTCTAATTGTGGCATTTTATAAACCTGATCATCACCAGACCTAAAAACAATTGAATTGCTGACTAAACCATCTTTATTAATTTGGTTAGTCTTGGGAACTAATAACTTAATAGCCACCGCCCAATATTGGGCATTTAAACGATAGGCTTCCAATATTGGATTATTCTTTTGATCGATTTGACTAATGGCTGCTCGATAACGCTGGTTAGCTGCTTCAAATAAACCATTACTGATTTGCCAAAGACTATCATAAAATCCAGCCTCAACAGCTTTATAAACTTCTTTTATATTATTTTGATAGTAATAAAAAATAACATCGTTAGTTAAAAGCAGGGGCCAGCCAACCTGTTGAGCAGAATCATAAAAATCAAAAAAATCTTGCTCGGTAGTTCCAAATGGATTATCAACTAAAACGGAGCCTTGTTGATTTAATTGATTAACTACTGGCTCTAAATTATAATGACGTCTTATTTCATAATAATTAATGATATCTTTTTTAATATTAGTCGGTAAATCGACAATTTGAGACTGGTTAGCTAAAACAGCTACTGGCCAGCTAGTAGTTGGTGCTTGATAAATTTGCTTAAAAATCAATTGATCAGCTCGAAAATTTGGATCATCTTTAACCATTTCGCTAACTGAAACATCAGCTGTTGTCGGCAAGGTTAAAACAGTCTCATTATTATTCGACTTTACTTGTCGATTAATTTGTTTAACTGGAGTTGGAGTCTGATTCCACAAAATAATTAATCTAGATAAAACAAAAATAAAAACCAAACAAAGAATCGCTGAAGTCGACCATAGCCAAATATCAGTCGATGATTGACGATGCCTAAATGAAGAGGACTTGTCCTCAGATAATGGTTCTGATAATTGGTTATTAAACAGATTTTTTTTCACATTTTTTGATAACCACCGTTATCTCGGCAATTTAATTTATTGTATCAATTAACAGTCGGAAAAACAAGCTGACTTTTAGGCAAATCAGCTTGCCAGCCCATAATTTTCTTGCTATTATGATAATAACTTAAAACTAGCCATTCGGCTATATTTTTTATGTAAATCAAGCTATGAATAAGAATTTCCAAAAAGCCACTACCGAATACAGTGCTGAAGCAATTACTGTTTTAGAGGGTCTTGATCCGGTTCGCAAACGCCCGGGCATGTATATTGGTTCAACTTCAACTACTGGTCTACACCATTTAATCTGGGAAGTAACCGATAATAGTTTTGATGAAGTAATGGCTAATTATGCTGATTCGGTAGAAATAACCTTATTACCAGACGGTCTAGTTGAAGTAGCCGATAATGGTCGCGGCATTCCAGTTGATACTCATAAAACCACTGGTGTATCAGCGTTAGAAACAGTTATGACCAAACTTCACGCTGGTGGCAAATTTGGTGGCAGTGGTTATAAAATATCTGGCGGCCTTCATGGTGTTGGTGTTTCAGTTGTTAATGCCCTTAGTGTTTATTTAAAAGCGACTGTCTATCGTAATGGTGAAATTTGGGAACAAGAATATGAATGTGGTATACCCAAAGGACCAGTTAAAAAAATTGGTAAAACTGATGCTGATAGACATGGCACTACCATCACCTTCAGACCGGATGACACCATTTTTGATACAACTGATTTCAAATGGGGAACCATTTTAGATCATTTTCGACAACAAACTTATTTAACCAAGGGAGTAAAAGTTAAACTACATGACCAACGTCCCAATCATCGTCAAAAACACTATACTTTCTATTTCGAGGGTGGTATTCAGTCTTACATAAAAAACCTAAATAGAAATAATCAAGTAAAAAATGAGACTGTTTTTTATGTTGAAAAAGAAGTTGATGACGTTAAAGTAGAACTGGCCTTACAATATAATGATGCTTATAATGAAACTGTCCTAGCCTTTGCTAATAATATTATTAATATTGAGGGTGGCACCCACCTAGTTGGCTTCCGTAGCGCTTTAACTAGAGTATTAAATAGCTATGCCCGCACCAAAAGTCTTTTAAAAGAAAAAGAAGATAATCTAACTGGTGACGATGTCCGTGAGGGTTTGGTAGCAATTATTAGTGTCAAATTACCCGATCCTCAGTTTGAAGGACAAACCAAAGGTAAGCTCGGTAACGCCGAAATAAAAAGTTACGTTGAACAGGTTGCTATTGAATCTCTAAGTACTTTTTTAGAAGAACACCCTAAAGAAGCTGAACAAATTATTAATAAATGCTTATTGTCCGCTCAGGCTAGGATCGCCGCTCGAACCGCCCGTACAGCTATATTACGTAAAAGCGCCCTAGATAGCGCCACCTTACCTGGTAAATTAGCTGACTGCTCTAGTCGCAAAGCTGAAGAATGTGAATTATTTATTGTTGAGGGCGATAGTGCCGGTGGTAGTGCTAAACAAGGTCGTGATCGTCGATTTCAAGCTATTTTGCCATTACGAGGTAAAATTCTCAATGTCGAAAGAGCTCGTTTAGATAAGATGCTAGAAAATAACGAGGTTAAAAACATGGTTATCGCTCTGGGAACCAATATTGATGACCAATTTGAAATCAGTCGTTTACGCTATCATCGAATCGTTATTATGACTGATGCTGATGTTGATGGTGCTCACATTAGAACATTATTATTAACCTTATTTTTCCGTCACTTTAATCCATTAGTCACCGGCGGCTATCTTTATATTGCTCAACCACCTCTTTATCAGATAAAAAAGGGCTCTACCTCTCTTTACGCTTATTCAGATGAAGAAAAAGAAAAAATTATCAAAGACTTGGGCGGAATATCAGCTGATGAAGAAATAATTGAAAGCGAAGAAGACGAACCAGAAGATAATTCAGATAATAATAACGAAGAGGCTAAAGAAAAAACTAAGGCTAAATCAGCCGTTAAATTTCATATTCAAAGATACAAAGGTCTTGGTGAAATGAACCCCGAACAACTATGGAATACTACTATGAAACCTGAAAACCGAGTATTACGTCAAATTACTGTCGAGGATGCTGCTATAGCTAGTGAAATATTTGAAATGTTAATGGGTGATGAGGTTGCCCCTCGTAAGAATTTTATCCAAACTCATGCCAAAAAAGTCACCAATTTAGACATTTAATTATTGTTTCTATTCTGTTCTATAAAAAAATCTCCCAATCTAGTCGGGAGATTTTTTTATAGAAAATTTATTGTTTACCTAATTGTAAAATAATTTTATCAGTCCCTGGTACTTTTTTCAAAAAGCCTGGCTGCCAAACTATCTTATAGGTTGCCAGGCCTGCTTGATTAGCTAAATATTCTTCTAATTGTGCTCTATCTAGACCAACTAGTTCTCGTTTATCAATTAATTGATCAACTTGATCATTAGCTAATTCAGCATTATAACTAATATTAATCTTAGCATAATGTTGCTCTGGTTGCCAGGCAGTTAATTGATAAGACAAAGAATTTTCATCAATTTTTAAATTAGAATTATTATAATTATTTAGTAAATCTAATAATTCTTCAATGTCAAAAATTGCTAAACCGGCACTAGCTTTAACTATTACAGTAAATTCATTTTTAACTTCATCTACTTGGCCGTCACTATCAATTTCCCACAAGGAGTTATCTAACCAATAAGCGGCTGCTTTTCCATCTTGCTCCTGAGCTAATAAACCTTTAAGTTGCTCGGTAGCTCCTTGTTTAGCTTGAACAATCGCTCGTTCTAAATCGTCGGCCAAAATAAATGACTGCTGATTGGTTTGAAAAACAATCGGCTGATCAGCAATCGCATAAATCTTTTCTTGTAGGCCTGACCAAAGTCCCGGGATAGTGAACTTAGCCTTGGCCTGGATGGTATTTTCCAGCTTAACTTGGTCAGCATAAACTTCAGCTAAAACCTGTCCACCAGCTGGAACAGTAACAAAATTACGTAAACGATATAAAACTCCACTATCAGTTAACAATCTAGTAGTGGCCACCAATGGTTGATCTTTGCCAGTTTCATTAACCAATCGAACTTGACCAGTTAATGTTCCATCACCAGATACTTGTCGCTGACCAGTCGCTTTAAATGTCTGCCGATATTCAATTGATTTTTCAATAAATTGAGCTGACATTGATCCACTAGGAATTGGATCAGTATCAATCATATCAATAATTACCCCTTGCTTTTGCTGATTATCAGTTGGATACACTGTTATTTTTACTCTAATTAAGGAATAATAAAACATTACCATAATCACTACAGCAATTAAGCCAATAAAAAACAAAGCTAAATTACGATAAAGCCGATTAACTGGCTGGGCCACAACTTCTTCATCAAAATCAACTGGTAACGGTTCCAAAATCGCCGACTCCGGATTATCAACTTCTAAAAATGTGTCAGCAACTGGCTGATTATTATCTATAATTTGATTATCTTGACTTGGCTCAATAACTTGGCGAGCTGATTGCCAGGCTGAAAACTCTTCTTCGGTCACTAACGGCTGATTAGTTACTACCACCACTTGCGGTTGAGCTATTCTTTTAGTTTGATTCTTCTTTTTCTTAACAGTTGTTGATCGAGAATTAGTTGTGGTCTTCGCCGAGCCCTTAGTAGCTGCTTTAGTTGTTCGATTAACTGATCGAACTTTTGGTGGACGCCCAGCTGATCGACGAGCCGCTGGTTGAGCCTGGCTATTACCATGCCGCTGAGCAGTCGTCTTAATTTTTTTTACAGGCATAAAAAGATTTTTATAAAAACAATTACACTATTTTTATATTATAGCTAAAATTTAACCATTCCGGCAAGTCTAGCCATTAATTCAGCCAATAATTTTGGCTGACGATTAACCTTGAAACCAGTGGCAATCCTTTGTTTATTACCGTTTAGATTAATTTCTAAATAAACCTGACTGGCCCCTGGATACTTCAATAAAATTTCTTTCAATTGAACCAATTGCGTTTGATTTAATTCTTTATTTAAAATTAAATCAAACGGTTCAGCCAAACTATTAACCGGTCCACTCATAATCGGGCTAGTCGTTGAACTAGTTGTTTCCTTATTAGACCAATGACCATTTTTAGTTCGTCGCTTTTGACCAGGTAAATCACGAAAAGCGGCCAATTGATCAGATAAATTATCTAGAGTCAAATAAATAGCTTTGTCAGCTAATATTTTGCGTTCATTATCTTTATCAGAAATTGTTCCTTGACACAAAACAGCTTGACCATCACGCCAGACATCACCACTAGTTGCCAGTAAATTTGGAAAAACAATTATTTCAGTACTGCCGGTTTCATCCTCAAGCTTAACAAATAACATTGACTGATTAGCCCTAGTCATGATTTTTTTACTGCTAACTACCATTCCACCCACAGTCACCGTCTGCTCATTATTCATACTGGTCAAATCTTTAATTGAGGTCAGGGCCGAATCTAGTTGTTTCTTATAATCTACAAACGGATGTTCTGTAATATAAAGACCCAATAGCTCACGCTCCCAAGCTAATTTAGTCTGACGATCAACTAATGGAGTTGGCTTTAGAGTTAATGGTTGATGTTCTATCCCATCAACTCCAATAAATAAACTATTTTGACCACTTAAACGACTCTGATTAGAATCCTTATTATATTTTAATAAAACTTCAATATTTTCTAATAATTGCTGCCGATCAGACCAATTATCAAAAGCACCGGCTTTAATCAAACTTTCTAATGATTTACGATTTAAATCTTTGTCAGTAATTCGCCTTAAAAAATCAGCCATGTCTTGATAATGACCATTGGCTTTACGTTCATCTTTAATAACTTCAGCAATATGTTCACCAACATTCTTAATAGCTAATAAACCAAAACGGATAGTTGGTTTATCAACCAAGGACTCATTAACGGCTGTAAATGATTCAAACGATTGATTGATGTCAGGCTGACAAACTTCAATGCCCATATGTCGACATTCGTCAATCTCAATAGCTACTCGATCACTATTTTGCTGATCAGCTGCCAATAGGGCCGCCATAAAAGCTATTGGATACTTAACTTTTAAATAGGCCGTCTGATAAGCCACCATAGCATAACAGGCCGCATGCGACCGATTAAAACCATAGCCAGCAAATGGCTCAATAAATGAAAAAATCTTCTCCGCCAAAGATTTACTAATACCATTATCTACACAACCGTTTATAAATTTCTCTTTTTGTTCGGCTAATAATTTAGCAATTTTTTTACCCATCGCTTTACGTAAAATATCGGCCTGACCCATAGTAAAACCCGCTAAGCTACGAACAATTTGTAAAACCTGCTCCTGATAAATAGCTACTCCGTAAGTCTTAGACAAAATCGGCTCCAGTTTGGGATGCAAATATTGTGGCTTTTTGCGGCCATGTTTACCAGCAATATAATCAGAAATCCACTCCATTGGTCCAGGACGATAAAGAGCTACCATGGCGATAATATCTTCTAAATTGGTCGGCTTTAAATCACGGAGATACCGTTTCATGCCCGAAGATTCAAATTGAAAAACACCAGTCGTCTCACCACGCTGAAATAATTCAAAAGACTCCTGATCATCTAAAGGAATTTTATTGATATCAATTTCTATTCCTTTAGTTGCTTTAATAATTCGAATAGCTGCTTCAATAATTGTTAAATTTTTTAAACCTAAAAAATCCATTTTTAACAAACCTAAATCTTCCACCGGGTGAAGCGAATATTGGCAAACAACTGTCCGATCAGTCGATGAAGCATGTTGGATAGGAGTATATTCAGTCAATGGATCTTTGGTAATTAAAACACCACAAGCATGAGTGGAGGCATGCCGAGCACAACCTTCTAGCCGTTGGGCATAATCTAAAATCTGTTTAGCCTGTGGATCTTGCCGATAAATCTGCTTAAGCTCAGTCACCTGCTCTAACGCCTCAGGTAATTTCATAAACATCGGCACCATCTTGGCTAGCTTATCACAAAAATCATAACCAGCATCTAATACCCGCCCAACATCACGAATAGCCGCCCGGGCCGCCATTGTTCCAAAAGTAATAATTTGCGAAACATGATCACGACCATATTTCTCAGAAACATATTCAATAACATCTTCTCGACGAATATCTGCAAAATCAGTATCAATATCAGGCATAGAGATGCGATCCGGATTCAAAAACCTTTCAAACAATAAATCATAAGCAATCGGACAAAGCTCAGTAATACCAATTAAATAACAAACCAATGAACCAGCTGCACTACCACGACCTGGACCAACAACAATCGAATTATCTTTCGCCCAATTAATAAAATCAGCAACAATTAAAAAATAATCAGGAAAACCCATCTTAGCAATAACCTCCAGCTCATAATCAATTCGTTCCCGATAAAGTGGCTCAACTTCATCATAAGTCTGGCCATAACGCTTAACTAAACCATCTAAGCAAAGCTGACGTAAATAATCCTGAGCAGTTAAACCGTCAGGCACAGCAAAGTGTGGTAACAGAACTTGGCCCATTTCCAAGTCCAAATTACATTGTTCAGCAATTTTAACAGTATTACTAATCGCTTCAGGCACAGTATCAAAAGCCGTAGCCATCTCCAAACTAGGTCGAAAAGAATAATCATCATCTAACATGTTCATTCGACCAGTATCATTTTTTTTGTGCTTAGTTTGTAAACACAATAAAACATCCTGAACATCACGATCAGAAGCACGAATATAATGAACATCATTAGTAGCCACTAGCGGTATACCAGTTTCTTGTGACAACTTAATCAATTCCTGATTAACTGCCGCCTGCTCTGATAAATGCGGATGATCTTGTAATTCCAAATAATAATTACCCTGACCGAATAATTGATTATATTCCAAAGCTCGTTTTTTAGCCTGTTCTTTTTTACCAGACATAATCAATCGAGGAATCTCGCCAGCTAAACAAGCACTCATCGCAATCAAACCTTGACTATGCTCCTGTAAACACTCCCAATCAATCCGTGGCTTATAATAAAACCCCTCCAAGTGAGCAATACTAACTAATTTTAATAAATTATGATAACCAACCTGATCTTTGGCTAGTAAAATAAGATGATAATTGCGCTCAGTCTGGCTATTCTTATCGTGACGTGAACCCGGTGCTAAATAAGTTTCTACCCCAATAATTGGTTTAATACCCGCCTTCTGACATTTCTGGTAAAACTCTACCACACCATACATAACGCCATGGTCAGTCAAGGCTACGGCTGGAGCATTATCAGCTTTGGCGGCCTCTACCAATTCATCGATCTTACCCATACCGTCAAGCAAGGAATAATGACTATGGACATGAAGATGGACAAACGGCTGATCAGACATGAGGGATAAAAATTAGTAGCTTAATAACGATTTTAGTATAACAAAAAGAGTTAGTGCTGTCATTTAGCTTATTGTCTAAATTTCAATAATTTCCAATACTCCTGCGCTGTCTTCTGCCAACTAAATTGACTAGCTTGCTGAAGTCCAGCCTGAGCTAATTGTTCGGCTAAGTGATGATTGGTTAAAACCTGTTCCATGGCTCGCGATAAAGCTTGACTGTCAGCTGGATCAACCAATAAAGCGGCCGTGCCAACTACCTCGGGTAAAGCCGTAGTAGCAGCGGTAATTACTGGCCGACCACAGGCCATCGCTTCTAAAACTGGCAAACCAAAACCTTCATAAAAGGAGGGATAGATAATCAGGCTGGCTAAATTATACAGAGCTGGTAAATCATTAGCTGGTAAATAACCCAACCAGAGAATGTCTGACCGATAAACTGATTGACGCCAAGCCCGCTTAGCTGCCCCCTGTTTCCAACCCTGACCACCGACAATCACCAATGGACAATTTTTAAATTCAGAGCAACGCTGACGCAAATTATCATAAGCTCGAATGATGTTAATCAAATTCTTGCGTGGTTCACAGGTTGATAATGATAAAACAAAACGTTTTGGCAAATTATATTTTTGACGGTAATCAACTAGCCGCTGGTCATTGTCAGCAATTGGTTGAAAAGCCTGATTAGCTGCTGAATAAATCACAGTTATTTTTTCCTCAGGTACAGTCAATAGCTCCATTAAATCACGCTTAGTATTTTCGGAAATAGCGACGATTTTATCCGCTCGGTTAACTAATCTTTGTAAGTGTAGGCTGGCATGCCAAAAACGGCGGCGCCAAGAAAAAAATTCTGGCTGGCGCAAAAAAGATAAATCATGGATCGTTAACACGGTCGGTGTTTGACCGGTTAACGACGTAAAATTAAAATGCGGCAATAACCAAACATCAACTGGACAATATTTATCTAAATGAGGCCGGTCAATTAACCAGGTCGCAGCATTAATTAACTTATTAGGATATCTTAATGGACACCAACTAACATTAACTTTATCACCCAGATTCTGCCAATTATCTGGTCGATCGTGCCAACCACTATAAAAAAGCCGCCAGTCCACTTCTGGATGGGCGGTTATTAAAGCCTCAAGTAATCGACCAGTATATTCAGGAATACCGCTGATTTGGCGAGCTAGCAGCGGCCTAGCGTCAACAGCAATTCGCATAAATTTATTATTGCTTAAAATCAAGTATGACTTGATTAACAAAGTCTCTAAATTGTTGTTCGAATTGTTGTCGAGAAAATTCCTCAGCTCGCCGACGAATAATCGTAGCATCAAAAGATAATTGATCAAAGCGTCGCAAAGCTACCACCAATGATTCTACGGTTTGCTCAGCAAAGAAAACCCCGGTTTGACCGTCAACCACTGTTTCTAACGCCCCACCCTTGGCATAAGCAATCACTGGCCGGCCCGAGGCCATCGCTTCAACAACCGTAATACCAAAATCTTCTTCTTGCGGATTTAGAAAGGCCCGACAGTTTTGATATAATTCAATTTTTTTCGCTTCATCAACTCGGCCTAAAAATTCAATATTACTAGCTCCGGCTGCCATTTTCTTTAGTCGACTTAAATCAACACCATCACCAAAAATCTTGACTGGCCAACCTAATTCCTTAAAAGCTTCCACCACCAAATCAAAACGCTTGTAAGCAACAACTCGGCCACCAATTAGAAAATAATCACCGGCCGGTCCAACCAACTGAAAACTATCAACATCAACTGGTGGATAGATAACTTGGCTATCACGACCATAATATTTTTTAATCCGTCGCTGAACCAATTTAGAGTTAGCAATAAAATAATCGACCCGATCAGCCGATTGCCGATCCCACAGTCGCAAATAATTTAAAAATAAAGAGACAATCTTTTTCAAAAATTTATTATATCTAAGTTCGGCAATATAACGATGAGTATAGTCCCATAGATATCTAGTTGGAGTATGGCAATAACAAATATGTGGCACTTCAACTCCAGTAATTACGCCCTTGGCAAAAGCACTGGCATCAGAAATAACTAAATCATAATCAGATAAGTCAAAAAACTCCACCGCCATCGGCATCCATGGTAAAAACCAACGATAATGTTTAACTCCACCTGGTACCCGTTGAATAAACGAAGTCTTGATCTTCCGACCAGAAAAATACTTATCAGCCTGTTTTTGTTCGTAAAGCAAGGTATAAATATCCGCCTGTGGATACATTTCAGCCAAGACTTTCAAAACTTTTTCAGCCCCGCCATCCTGAGCTAAATGATCATGAATCAAAGCAATCTTCATAATTAAGCAACTTGACGATGACGCAAAACTGCCATCGGAGTTCTAAGTAAAATTCTAATATCTCGAGCTAGCGACCAATTTTCAATATAATGAATATCTAGTTTAACCTCTTCTTCAAAACTCAAATCTGACCGGCCCGATACTTGAGCCAAACCAGTAATCCCCGGTTTAATAGTTAAAACTTTTTTATGATGCCGTTCATACTTAGCCACCTCTTCCGGCAAATGTGGCCGAGGCCCAACCAAACTCATTGAACCAATAAACACTAAAAATAACTCCGGTAACTCATCAATACTAAAACGACGAATAAATTTACCAACCCTGGTTATTCGAGGATCATCTTTAATTTTAACCATCGGACCATCATCGCGAACATTACGATCAGCCAAGGAAGTATAACGCAAACTATCAGTACCAGGCACCATTGAACGAAATTTTAAATAACGAAATTTACGACCAGCCTGACCAATTCGACAAAGTGGCGAACCATCATCCAAGCGATTAAAGAAGACCGGCCCAGACGAATCTAACTTAATAATAATCGCCGTTAATAAATAGATTGGGCTTAAAATAATAATCAAAATACCAGCAGCAATAATATCAAATAAACGCTTACTAATTCGACCCCAACCATCTAAGGTGGTTTTCTTAACCTCAATCACTGGAATACCAGCTACTTCATCAATTTCAGTTTTTAAAACTTTAGTATCCAATAAATCAGCAATATATTTAAAAGTTAAATGATGTTCATCGGCAAAATCATATAATCTAACAATCTCAGCCTTGCTCAAATTTGGATCAGCTTGGATAATCTCATCAACCGCTTTTATCTTTAAATACTCGGCCAATTCCTGAGCTGTCTCTAAATCAAAATTATCATAATGTTTGACCACCTGATAACCCCGTGAACGATGGCTAAACCACTCTCTAATCAATTTATCAGCCGAAGCTCCTTGACCAATAATAACTACTCGGTGAACACCAATCTCATAACGAAATAACTGTTTCTGGATAAAACGAACAACCAAACGAGCGATACTGACATAAGCCCAAGCCAATAGCCAACCAACTAAAATAATAAACCGCGAAGAAAACCACTCACGGAAAAAGAAAATATAAATAACAATCAAACCAAAACCGGCAAAACAGGCGAAAAAGATCTTGCTTAATTCATCAAAACGCTTAATACCACGGGCTCGGTATAAGCCGGCAATCGCAAAAATAATTAGCCAAGCCACCGCGACTACGACTAGCGACCACAAAAATTCACCAAAAGGCAAATTATATAAAATCGGCCTGATTCCAGTGGCCATCTCGCTAGCCCGAATATGATAAGCGGAAATACCAGCCAAAAAAACCATTAAAAAATCAACCGGCACCAAAATAAATGAAAAAAATAATTCGCTACGTTTCATAAGTTTAAATTTTAGACCGACGGCCAGCTATAAGCCGGATTCTGTATCATACTAATAGCATGACGGCAGCCATTTATCTAGGCCGTCAATTGCTCAACGGCTCCAGCGAGCTACTTTGTCTTAAAACCGAAGCTCTAAGTTTGCTCTTGCTCCAGATAGGGTTTACCACGACTAACCATTACTGATTAGCGACAGCTGTAGCTACGGCAAGCCATAACACCAACTGACTTTTCACCTTTAACGATATAATCGCTAGTATTGTCTCTGTGGCACTTTCCCTACGCTTACCTCACGGCAAACGCGGCGGGCGTTACCCGTTATCGCGACACGGCACCGAAGCGCCGCAGGAGTCCGGACTTTCCTCTACTTAGTAAAACTAAATAGCGGCTGCCCGCTGGCTGTCTGGTCTGAAATTTATTATACAGCTATAGAAGCATTAGTCAACTAATTTATTTTATTTACCGTTGACAAAATTGCTTTAATGTGCTATAGTTTATATAGTACATCAAAAATAAAATAACCAGTATCGGAAAATACATTCGGGCCAATAAACCCTGACTATGTTCCGAGTTGGTAAAATAGGAGATAAAAATGAAGCCAAACAAGAAAATGAAGAAAAGGTTTTTTAACCTTATCGTGTCAGCTGGTTCGGTTGATGGCATCTGTAGTAGCGCCGCTACCCTCCGAGTTCTTTGTGAACCGGAAACCGAAATAGTCTTCACTCAGGCCTTCACAGTCGACAAAATCGACCCGACCACCTGGAAACCCAATCGCCAAGTTTTGTTTGTTGATTTAGCCGTCAACAACCGCGATGAAGCGATGACGGTAGAATTCCTCCGCCGGATCAACGCGGCTGGTCACCAAATTATCGGCGTGCTCGATGAGCATTGCCGGGAAGACTGGGAGAAAGCTTTTGCCGCGGCCGACCTGGATTTCGATCTACTGATCGAACCGGTTACTCAGGCCACCGGCGAAATCAAGTCGTCTGGCGCCTTGCTCCTCAACATCCTCGGAATAGTTGACGAGCATACCGAGGAACTTCTCGGGGCGGCTGATGCTGGTGACAAAATGAACTTTGATACCCACTTCGGTCGAATGGTAAATAAAGCTGTCAAAAGCAAAATCGCCGATGACAGCCGCCGGGTCTACTTGGCGAAACACTTCGCTGAGAACACTCAACCCGACGAAACCATCCTCGGTTGGATTGCCGAATACGATAAGATCCTGAAAAATCACCAGGAAATTATCGCCGCCCGTCAGGACCTGAGTGATGGAATCGTCAGAGTCGTCACCACCGGTCTGACAGTGGATATGACCACCTTGATGTCCGAGCTGTATAAGCTTGGGACCAAAGTTGTCATTGTTGAGGGCATGGCCTTCAACAAATCCGTTGGTCACCCCACCCTTCAAGTATCATTTGGGGCCAGCGATAACAAGCTGGATATCCTGACCGCTATCAAGGCCGCTGGCGTCACCGCCTCTGGGTTTGCCAGCAAGGCGAATATCGAGCCGACCGATGAAAATTCCGCCTTGGCTGCCGTCCGGGCTCTTCTGCAGTAATAACTCCCCGGGCAAGCGGGCAAACAACAACACAACCAAAGAAGCATTCTTGCCGATGCTTCTTTTTTAATTGATTTAAGATTAATAACAAATATTTGGTGGACACAACAGGATTCGAACCTGTGACCTTACGGATGTGAACCGTACGCTCTAACCAACTGAGCTATGCGTCCTAAAAATCACCACCTCGATCCATGGCCTGATTGGCCAATTGATCGGCCTGCTTATTCAATTCACGACGAATATGCTTAAAACTAACATTTTTAATCTGAGAAATCAAGCTTTTAGCCTGTTCAAATAAAGGCTTAAGATCAGGGTGTTTAACTTTATATTCACCTTTGAGTTGTTTAACTACTAATTCACTATCTAAACGACAATCTAACTCCACTACCCCCAAAGCGACCGCCTGTTTTAAGGCTAATAATAAAGCCTTATATTCAGCCTGGTTATTGGTGGCCACCCCCAAGAATTCCGACCATTCACCAATAGTTTGACCAGTTTTATCTTGTAAAACAACACCGATGCCAGCCGGCCCGGGATTACCCCGAGCCCCGCCGTCGGTATAACTAATTAAGTAATCATGAACAAATTTTTTGACCATATAATTAATTATCAGTTGAGATTCGTAAATCAATAATTTTTAATTGCGGTTCAGCTTGGCCTTGCCAGCGATTAATATCTAAGCTATAAACTAAATCAATTTGATTGCCAGGTTTTAACTCCTGATAACCTTCAGCTTGACCAAAAGCTAGGGCCCAATAATTACCTAGACGCAATTTAATATGCTGTTTACTAGCCCCCATCGTATTAATATCGCGGATAGTTTGCCGATAAGCTACAAATTTCGGCTGGTGATTACCTTGACCAAATGGTGCTAATTTTTCTAACCATTGGGCTAAAGATAAATCGATCTGGTCAGCCGATAATTCACCATCAACCAATAATTTTGGTCGCAAATCTAAACCAGCCAATTTGATTGTTGCCAATTTTTTAATATTAGTCAGAAAATTGGGTAATTGTTGAACAGTCAAACTAAAACCACAGGCCCCGGCATGACCACCAAAACGATCTAAATCGGCAGCCACTTCTTCTAATTGAGCAATTAGGCTAAAATTTTCTACATTACTGCGGCCTGAGCCTTTATAGCCATTTTCACTTTTAGCAATTACTAAAACCGGCTTAGCGGTTTTTTCTGACAAACGACCAGCCACCAAGCCAATAATCCCCTCTGGCCACGGTTCTTGACGCGGACTAACAAAGGTCAATAAACTGTCTTCAGCTTGCAATTCTAATAATTCATTTAAACAAAAATCAACAATCTCTTGAGTTTTTTGCTGACGCTCTATATTTTTTTGATTCAAATCATCAGCTAATTGAGCTGCTTCAACCTGATCAGTTGTTGTTAATAAGCGATAAGCAGTATTAGCATGATCTAGGCGACCAGCGACATTAATACGCGGAGTTAATTGCCAACTAATATTCCATTCGTTAACTTCACCATTAATCTGAGCCACTCGGGCTAATTCACGCAAACCAACTCGGCGCCATTCATTTAATACTTCAATACCTTGCTTAACTAATAAGCGATTTTCGCCAGCTAATGGCACACAATCAGCAATCGTTCCTAAGGCCACTAAATCAAGACAACGGCGTTCCAAGCTTTGTTTCTGAGAACTGTCCAAAGTAGAGCGTTCCAAAAGAGCCTGGACCATTTTAAAGGCCACTCCGACACCAGCTAAAAATTTACAAGGATAATCTTCTTTAACCATCGTCGGATCAATCACTAAACAGTCCGGCCAATCAGCTGAATCAGGCGATTCACGATGATGGTCGGTAACAATAACTTCTAAACCCTTGGTCTGGGCATAAGCAATCTCTTCCTTATTGCGGATACCCGTATCAACCGTAATAATCAACTTAGCTCCAGCTTCAGCCAATTCATCAATGGCTGTTTTATTTAAACCATAACCTTCAGTTATTCGGTCAGGTAGCCAAATTCTAGTTTTAGCTTTTAAAGCAGTTAGGGTTTCCAATAAAATAGTGCTAGCCGTCACCCCGTCAGCATCATAATCGCCATAAACGACGATTAGATTGCCAACCTTAATATGCTCAACAATTCGTTCAACTGCCTCTAGTAATTGACTAAGGCGACCTGGCTGACAATTAAATGGTTCTAAGCCTAAAAACTGGCGCACTACCCCTAACTCACGCAAATCTCGATTATACAGTATCTGTTCAATAATTTCTGGCAAATCCAGCTCAGCTAACTTGGGATTACGGTCAGCTAAAACCGGTGCCACCTGCCAGAGGCGCCCGGCCTCCATATTAAAGACCAACTATTATGGTCCAGGCCACCATCGAAGTAACTACCACTGCGCTAATAATCATCCAAGCTATTCTAATGATTATCTTTTTAGTAATCCGCTTCTTTTTCTTACTCATATATAAATTTAAAAATTAACGTTTCAATAATTTAACAAAGGTCTCACTAGGAATATCGACTCGGCCTCGGCCCATGGCCATCATTTTTTTCTTACCTTGCCGTTGTTTTTCTAATAATTTACGTTTACGGGTGACATCACCACCATATAATTTAGCGGTTACATCCTTACGAAAAGCAGAAATTCGCTCAGCCGCCACAATCTGGCCGCCAACTGCCGCTTGCAATTTTATCACGAACATTTCTCTTGGCAAAGTTTCTTTTAAAGTGGTAACCACCTCTTTGCCTCGCCGGAAAGCTTCATCACGATAAACAATCATCGATAACGATTCAACCATATCTTCGGCAACCAAAATATCCAAACGAACAACATCGGTCTGACGATAATCTAACATCTCATAATTAATTGAACCATAACCGGAAGTAAAACTTTTTAATTTGTCATAAAAATCAGTCAAAATCATGCTCATCGGCATCTCATAATGCAAAACTACCCTGGTCTCATCTAAATATTCAGTATTACGATAAATTCCTCGTTTTTCTTGAGCTAATTTCATAACTGCCCCTAAATAGTCTTTAGGAGTAACAATATCTAAACTAACCCATGGTTCTTCAATTAACTCAATCTCACCGGCATTAGGTAATTGTTGAGGGCTACGAATAATTTCTACTTCACCACTATTTTTAGTCCATACCTGGTAAGCCACACTAGGTACTGTAACAATTAAATCTAAATTAAATTCACGACGCAAACGTTCTTGAAAAATTTCTAAATGTAATAAGCCCAAAAAACCACAACGAAAACCAAACCCTAAGGCTTGAGATTGTTCAGGCTCATAAACTAAAGCGGCATCATTCAACTTCAGTCGACCCATTGCTTCTCGTAAATCTTCAAACTCATTGCCCTCTTTAGGAAAAATACCAGCAAACACCATCGGTCGAACCTCAGTATAACCCTTGAGTGGAACTACTTGATTGGCTTGTTTAGCTAGAGTGACTGTATCACCAACTCGACATTCACCAACCTCACGAAAACTAGTAATAATATAACCAATTTCTCCAGTCTTTAATTGACCACTGGAATGATAATTAGGATCAAAAAAACCAACATCTAGAGCTTCGCTCTCAGCTTTAGTGGCTACTAAATCAATTTTTTCACCCTTTTTAATCGCCCCATCAATTACTCGGATATAGGCTACTACTCCCCGGTATTCGTCATAATTGGAATCAAAAATCAGAGCTCTTAAAGGCTGATCTTCTTGACCGGATGGAGCTGGCACAGTTGAAATTACTCGCTCTAGAATATCTGGCACCCCAACCCCAGTTTTACCAGAGGCACAAATAATGTCTTTAGCTGAACAACCCAAAAGTTTGACGATCTCCGCTTTAGTTTTATCAATATCAGCCGCTGGCAAATCAATTTTATTAATCACTGGGATAATCGCCAAGTCTTGTTCAATAGCCAAATACAAATTAGCCAAAGTCTGAGCTTGAATCCCTTGAGTAGCATCAACCAATAAAATCGCCCCTTCTACCGCTGCCAAACTCCGTGATACTTCATAACTAAAATCAACATGGCCGGGCGTATCAATTAAATTAAGCTCATAACCCTGATACTTCATGTGAACTGGAGTCAATTTAATAGTAATACCCCGTTCACGCTCCAAATCTAAACGATCCAACACTTGGTTGGTCATTTTACGCGGATCAATCGTACCAGTGACCTCTAACAAGCGATCAGCCAGAGTTGATTTACCGTGATCAATATGGGCAATGATACAAAAATTACGAATATTCTGCATACTTGTTCATTATGCTAAACGCTCTAGTGTAAGTCAATGGCTAAAAAATTTTGAATAAAAAAAAGACCCCCAATCAGGTCCGTAAAATCGTTTTGTGGCTGATGTTCACCTTGCAAGGTGCTGAACAAGTCAGTTTATAAACTTATAGCCAGTGCTATCAGCACTATCTAAAACGAATCTGATTGGGGGGGGTAAGGACAAGGCAGGGTTAGGTAAAGCCTGAATTGCCGGTTATCATGGGGTCATCGGGCTCAATTGGTCTGCCTATAACAATGGTTATCGGCAAAGACCAGCCTTGTCCTTCATCGAAGAACAAAAATTGTTTCATTTATTCCTCCTTTTGAAGAACTTGTTCCTAGCTTACTACTTTTCAAAAATCTGTCAAGAAATAAGCTGTGGATAAAACTTTAACCGCAAAGCCGCTGATATAGTGGCCATGGTAATGCTCGAACAACCAATTCTCGACTCCACCAGATTAACGGTGAAGTTACCCGTCGCTGAATATCTGGTATATATCCCGTATCCACCGGAATCTCGTGAATATATACCTTCGGCAAGAGTCTTCGTAAATCTCTAGCGCACCGCCAAATTTGCTGCCTGGCTGCTATCAACGTAACATTGGTCCAACCATTAAGTTTAACGAAATGAGCAAATTGTCGAATAACTGCCAAAGAAGAAATATTCTCGCTAAATTGACAAGCTATAACCAGCGACACCTCTGAATTTAACTCTAATGTTGAACCTAAATCTGGCTGAGCAAATATTAGACAGCCTTTACGATTAGCCACTATTTCAACTACCTTTTTAATGGAATAATTGCTTTGACGACTAACCCCAAAGGCCATAGCTAAGATCGGTGGTTTATTCACTACTCCTCCCCGCTAATCATCATTTTTAGCTTATTAATCGATTCAACCTCATCGGCAAAAATAGCCTTGATTCCCTTGGGAACTCCGTTTTTATAGGGAGCCAAATTTTCAAATTTGACCACCTCAGACAAAGAATACCAACTTACCGAGCTATGCTCAGGGGCTAATTTAATCAGACTCATAAATTCCCCTAATTCATCCTGAGCTAACTCGATAGCATAACAATAGTCGTCAACTAAATGTAATCTGGAATGATCCGTGTTTAACAAAGATTTCACCCAGTTATAAAGTCGATTACCACCTTCCTCACGCAACTCTCTCTTGGCACAATGCCACGAGTCTTTGTCAGTATCTTCCATCTTTCCACCAGGAAAAATTTGCATTCCCCGGAAAAAAGATTGAGGCTTAGGCGACGGTTCCTCATATTGAAAAGCCCCTCTCTGAGAGAGCAACACCTCAACATTATCATCAACTTGCGAATCACCTACTCGGCGAAAGAAGATCAACGAGACGTGTTTTTTTGGTGCCATGATAACACCTCCTTGTATATTTATTTGAAAAGAACAATTTGATCTTTTATCTAATAACTATTTACTAAAAAAGTCAAGAAAATTCTTGACTTTTAACTAATAAAAATAGTCAACCGCTTTAAATACCTCGAGCCTCGTCAGCATCAACCACTGCCTTACGACTACTGGGCCAACGACGACTAATTATTTGCCATAATTGCTTAGCCTCCGGACAACGCAACAATAAACAAACCAATAAATAAACCACTGACCCAGCAATTGCTGCACCAATTAATTGGCTAGTAACTCCCCAAAAAGTATTCATATCAACCAGTGGAGCAATTAATTTTTTAGTCTCAAAAATAATTGGCCAAGCTATAGCCGCGGCCACAACCATTTTTAAACTCCCCCAACTAATAGCTCGACTATCTAAAATATCACCCTTACGCCGCAAAGCTAACCACAATAAAATAAAATTAACAATATTACCAACCGAAAAAGCTAGCGCTAAACCGGCCACTCCAAATTGTCGACTCCAAGGCCAAGCCAAACTAATATTAACCACAGTGGCTGTTAGACTAATCCAAAACGGCGTGGCTGAATCTTTATAAGCATAAAAAACTCGCACTAAAATAGCCGTTAGAGACTGGGCAAAAATAGATAAACCAAAATAGCTTAAAGTCCGCATTGTTAAAATAGTATCTTGCCAATCAAAACGACCTGAACCTAAAATAACCCGAATAATCTGTGCCCGCAAAGCTAAAATAATAATCGTTGCCGGTATAACTAAAAATAAAGTCTGACGAATTGTCGTGGTTAGACTAGCTCTAAGCTTATCTGGCTGACTAACTAGCACCGACATGGTTGGAAAAGCGGCAATAGCAAAAGATAGACCAAAAATACCAACTGGAAAAGATTGTAAATTATTAGCTAAATTAAAAATAGCTAAAGAGCCACTAGCCAAAGCCGAGGCTAAAATCGTCATGACTAATAAATTCAATTGGCTAACCGCTAAACCCATGGTTCGTGGCACCATAATTCGGCCAATTTGCCGCAAAGCCTGATCATGCCAATCTAAAATTGGTCGACAACGAAAACCAAGCTTCCAAAGAGCTGGCAATTGAACTAATAAATGTAAAGTCGCACCAATTACTACCCCCCAGGCTAATCCTACTAAACCAAATCGAGGAACCAAAAATAGAGCACCAGCAATGATTCCTAAATTATAAAAAATTGGTGATAACGAATAAACAAAAAAGTTTTTAAACGATTGCAAAATACCACCAACTACACCAGAGATACCCAATAACAAAGGAGATAAAAACATCAACCGACTCAATTGAACTGTTGCCGCCAATTTATCCGGCGAAAAACCCGGAGTTAATAATCGTAATAATTGCGGTGCCAAAATAATACCAATAACCGATAAAATAACCAAAATAACCATTAATGAACTGATTACTAAATTGGCAAATCGCCAAGCATCACTATTATTAACTGGTTTATCTGGATTATTTAATAAGCTAATAAAAACTGGTATAAAACCAGCCGATAAAGCCCCTAAAACTAATAGATTAAAAATCAAATCAGGCACTCGAAAAGCAGCAAAATAAATATCCAGCTCATCGCCAGCTCCAAACTGTCCAGCTAAAATATGATCACGAAAAACCCCTAAAAAACGACTAATAAATGAAGAGGCGCCAACCACAACCGCTGCCCAACCAATATTATCAATCGATCCATTCCACAATTTATTCAACATCATAACAACTACAATCTAACTAACTCAATCAATAAAACTAGCTGGCAAAAGTGGCTCAGCTAAATAATCAGGTCGATCAATTCCTAATAAGGCTAAAATGGTCGGAGAAATTGATCGCAATGACCCTGAAATTGGCAAAACACTTAAATCATTAGAGATTATTTCTACTTCACCTAAACTCTGCCCTTGCCATTGCTGACCAATTATTAACATTGGTACTGGGTTAGCACTAGGTCCCATATTAATTTTATCAGTCAACGGATCAATCATTTCCTCCAGCCGACCATAAGCTGATGTCAATATAATAGTTGCTCCTACTTGTTGGATAGAAGCAATTAATTTTGGTAATAACTTGTCTATCTCCGCTACTGCCTTAATCGCACCAGCAACATCACCATAACGACTAATTAAGTTCCAACTAGCTAAACTAATAGTCATAAAATCGGGTTGTTTACTGCGCCAATATTTAATTGATTGCTCAATTACCATACGACTGGCTGATAAAACATTCTCATTATAATTATTATTCAACGGACTACTAAATAATTGATAATCAATCCGACTGCTCTGTTGATTATCAGCTAAATAATTAATTAATAATGGGAAATTTTCTGTTTCAGCTAAATAGGCCTGATACAGACCTGCTCGATCTAATAAATCAGTTAAACCAGGCTGATTAATTACTTCACCTAATCCAGGAATCGTTTGATCATTTTGACCATTGCCAATTTGCCAATAAGCTTCACTGGGCTTTAAATAATCACTATTTAATCCAGCTAACGCCGCTAATGGATATTGTTGCAAATAATCAAATAAATTAGGCCAAACTGACTGAGCAAAAATATTGCTCAAACCTGGTTTAGCGATTCCCCAACCATCCAATAATATCAAAACAACTGGACCCTTCTCTGAATTATTTAATTTATAATTAACTTTTTCTTTCATAATTAAAAATTGCCAGCTAATTGTTCCTCAATTTCCATTAAACGATTATACTTAGCTAGTCTTTCTCCACGAGCCAATGATCCACTTTTAATATAATCAGACCCAACCGCTACTGCCAAATCAGCAATAAAATCATCATTGGTTTCACCACTACGATGAGAAATCATAATTTTATAATTATTTTGCTGAGCAATCTTAATACAGTCAATCGTTTCCGTTACTGTTCCAACCTGGTTCAGTTTGATTAAAATAGCATTAGCAACTTGGTCGGCAATACCTTGACGCAGCCGTTCTGTTTGAGTAACAAATAAATCATCGCCAATTAAAAGCATTCGATCACCCAGTTCAGTGGTCATTTTTTGCCAACCCTGCCAATCATCTTCAGCCAGTCCATCTTCAATTGAAATAATTGGATATTTTTCAAACCATTCCCGATATTTAGCTATTAATTCATCCGCACTAAATTGCCACTTATCTAAAGAGAAAATATATTTATTAGTAACTTGATCATATAACTCTGACGAGCCAACATCTAATCCAACACCAACCTGTTCTTTTGGCTGATAACCTGCTCGACTTATTGCCTTAACAATCATTTCCATAACCTGTTCACTACGCTCAACATGAGGTGCATAACCACCCTCATTGCCTAAATCAGTGTCTAAACCAGCTTCTTTCATAATCTCTCCCAAAGCATGAAATATCTCGGAACCCAATCTAATTTTTTCAGCAACAGTGTTTTGGGCCAGCGGCAAAATCATGAACTCTTGAAAATCAACATTAGTATCAGCATGCTTACCCCCATTAAAAATATTAAAGCTTGGAGTTGGTAAACGATAATTATCAACTGAAAAATTATAATTACTGGCTAAATAAGCATATAACTCTTGTCCAGTCGCTAATGCTCCCGCTCGAGCACAAGCCATTGAAACTGCTAAAATAGAATTCGCTCCTAATTTTTGCTTATTGGCTGTACCATCTAATTCAATCATCACCTTATCAATTTCCGACAAAGCGGTTATATCTTGACCAATTAATTGAGGAGCAATAATCTCTTTAATATTATTAATCGCCTGTAAAACTCCCTTGCCACCATAACGATTATTATCACCATCCCTTAATTCATGAGCTTCATGAACACCAGTAGATGCTCCAGACGGAACTCCGGCTTTAGCTGTTAGACCATTATCTAGCGTAATTTTAGCTTCAATAGTTGGATTACCTCTAGAATCAAGAATTTCTCGAGCAGTCAATTGTGCAATTATCGCCATACTTTTTCTATAATAAAATTAAATTATTTTATCTAAACCGGGCATAGATTCTCCACCTAAAAAAGCCAACATTGCCCCACCAGCCGTTGAAACCCAGTCAACATAATTAGCCATCTTGGTCATCTGTAGTGCAGCGACAGTCTCACCACCACCAACCAAACCAAACGACTCACCTTTTGATCGACAAGCAATTTCTCGAGCCACAAAAAGCGTACCACAACAATAATGCTCTTCTTCAAATTTACCCATCGGCCCATTCCAAACAATTGTTTTAGCCTTTTTAATCTGACGACTAAATTCTTGGATAGTGGCTGGCCCAATATCTAATATCCTATCCTTGTGACTAACCAAATCAATTGAACGAAGAGTCGGATGATTATCAGCATTAGCTACTATAACATCACTAGGAATTATTATTTTTTTATTAAATTTTTTAATTAATTGACCAGCCAAACTAATACTTTCTTGATCAATTAATGACTGACCAACATTATAACCCTTGGCAGCTAAAAAATTATTAGCCAGTCCACCGCCAATTAATATTTTTTGAGCTTTTCGACCTAAACGATCAATTAAATTAACCTTAGTATTAACCTTGGCTCCACCTAACACTAAAATAAACGGTTTTTTAGGCTTTAATGCCTGCGATAAATTAATAACCTCCCTCTCTAATAAAGGTCCAGCAAAACTTGGCAAAAAAGTTTTGATAGCCGCCACTGAGGCCTGTCGTCGATGACTAACTGCAAAAGCATCATTAATATAAATATCAGCCAAATTGGCTAATTCTTGAGCAAAATCAGAATCATTAGTTAATTCACCTGACCAAAAACGCAAATTATCAATAGCTAATAATCTTTTACTAGATTTATCAAGTTTGGTTTTAATTTTAATTAAATCTTGGCCTGATAAAAAATCAATTGGACTACCCAGTAACTCACCCAACCTATTAATTACTGGTTTCATAGATAATCTTGATTTAGCTCGGGCTACTAGCCGACCATTAACCATTGGATCACCTAAGTGACTAGCAATCACAATTTTAGCACCAGATTTTAATAACTGTTCAATTGATAATTGCGCCGATTTTATTTTATAATCTTCACTAATTTGTCCATCAACTATTGGAACGTTTAAATCAAGCCGCAAGAAAATTGTTTTATTAGCTAAACTTGGTAAACTAGCGATTGTTTTTATACTCATATTACTAATTAAAATGGCAATCTAATTGACGATTTTGGCCCGATCGCTGAACAATTAAACTAGCTCGATCATTAATTCGATAATTTTGTAATATCTCATTAATTGACGCCTCACCATCTAAATTAATTTCATCAATACTTAATAATATATCACCAACCTTAAGTCCAGCTTTATCTGCTGGACTATCTTCAACAATATTTTTAACTAAAAGACCATAACGATCAGCTGATAATCGATTTAAATCTATATATTCTAATCCCAAAACTATTCGTTTAAAATTACCTTTAGCTAACAAGCTAGTCAAGCCAGATTTAATATAATTAACCGGCACAAATTTATTTTGACCATTAATCAAACCGAATAATTCACCTGCCCCCTTAAAAATAACAGAACTAGGAATAGTTTTAGAGAATTCCCAGCGTTGCCGCAAATTATCGCTATTAATTATTAACCGTTCTTCATCATTATTGATCTTTTGTAGCCAAACAGCCTGAAAGCTACCTCGACCATCTAAATTATAAAATAATTGGCCTGGTCGACTCCAACCATTTTCTCCCAACTTAATTGGTACTAAATTATTAACCCCTTCGAGTCGATAAAAAATCAAGCCGGTCATTGGGTCAACTGTTTTTTGATTTATTTTATAAACCTTATGATTATCGGTTACTGCCACCAATTCCGACCAACTAGCTAAATCATAAGAAGAAATTAACCAACCATCGTTAGTCACTGACCAGGCAATAGCTAATGGTTGATGTAAATCATATAAATTATTAAATTGTCCCACCAGATTATTGTCAATAATATCAGACGATTTAAATATCTTAATAGTACTAGCCCCCAATTCCGGCCATAAACTAGCCGCCTCATTATAATCAATTCGAGCCAATCGTTTTAAGTCTAATTGACTATGGACAATAGTTGGTAACCCCGATACATTCTGCCCAGGCAAAGCAGTTGATGTTAATAAATCGACTTGCCCCAATGTAAAAAAATATTTAAATAAAACCAAAGCTAAACTTAAATTAACGATAATAGCTAATAGCCACCACCAAAAATTAGAAGAAAATTTTAAGGAAAGATGATTTGACTTCATAAAAATATCTTTAAATTAGAACCATTTGGCCGTTAAAGAAACCAGAAATAATCCGATGAATAAAATAATTAATTGATACCTTAATCGTTTAGCAGTATTTATCTTCATTAAGCTATTCCGGCTAATTTGACTCAATAAATAATAACTTGCCAACAAAAAATAAGCCAAAACTAGATTAGAGCTTGGTAAAAAATAAATAATTAAAAATAATTGACCCAAAATCAGCCAGCCAGCCAACATTACTGGCCAATAAGCCAAGGGCTTTAAACTAGAAAAATAATAATCAGCCAATACAATAATTACTGAAGACAATAACCATAATAACCATGGCCATAAAATTGACCAAGCCAAAAATGCCTGCCAACCATAAAGTGAAGCGGCCAATAACCAAATAGTTATTAAATTCAAAACATTAATTGTCCGCCGCCAAATTATTGGCTCCGATCCTTTCAACCAAACTGGTAAACCACGCTGCCAATACCACCACTGACTAATTGTAGCAATAATAATTAACAAATTACGAATTAATGAATTATTAATAATAGTTAAAAAACCACACCAAGCTAAAAAATTTAAAGTCGGAATTAACCAAATAACAATCTTATAGTGCCAAGCTTGACGAATCCCCGTTAACCAAGTTGATGCTAACAAAACTAAAACAATAAAACCAGCTAGCCAATAAATATAGTTGACTTGCCAACCAATAACCTGCAGGCTAAGCCAAGTCAAAAAACCAATCAACAGGGGTATTTTATTACTTGACTCAAGCATAATTTATTTTTTATCTAACCCTTCTAAGGCCCGCAAAGCCTCCACTGGAACAGCAAAAATAACTGTATTAGATTGATCAGAAGAAATATCATTAATCGATTGCAGGGTTCTTAAATGAAGAGCACCGGGTGACATAGATAGTGTCTTAGCCGCCTTAGCCATATTCTCTGCGGCTGCCACTTCTCCTTCTGAATTAATAATTACCGCTCGCTTTTCTCGTTCAGCCTCGGCCTGTTTAGCAATCGTTCTCTCCATATTCGACGGCAAACTAACATCTTTAAGCTCAACATTACTAACTTTTAAACCCCAAGCATCAGTCTCTACATCAACAATCTCACGAATACGTTCAGCAATTTTTTCTCGATTAGCCAATAATTCATCTAAACTAACTTCACCAACAATATTGCGCATAGTAGTTTGAGCATATTGTGAAACAGCATAATAAAAATTCTCTACTTCAATTACTGCCTTAGAAGCATCAAAAACCTTATAATAAAGCACAGCATTAACAATCACCGAAACATTGTCTTTGGTAATCGCCTTTTGATCAGGAACATCAACCGCCTTAATTCGCATATCTACTTTCTGATAACTCTGAAATATTGGAATAACTAATCGCCAACCTGGTTCCATAATCCGACTAAATCGACCCATAGTAAATAAAACACCTCGTTGATATTGATTTATTTGTCGCAAACTAGCTAAAATTAAAATAACAATAACGACACCAATAGTAATTTCCATAAATTTAAAATTAAATTATTTAACCAAAATTAACGCCAATAAGATGCCCCCGAATCACCTCGTTGATAAACGCTGGCTACCTCTGGTGCAATCAATCCAGCCACCAATAATTGCTCAACAGCCCGATTAAAAGAAATCATACCATCACGCGATGATGTTTGAATAATTGATGGAATCTGTTCAGGTTTTTGACTACGCAATAAATTAGCAATAGCTGGAGTATTAAACATCACCTCACGAACCGCTACTCGACCACCACCAGCCGCTGGTAAAAGCCGTTGAGAAATAACTGATCTAAGACACATTGATAACTTAGTAGCAATCTGACTTTGCTGATAAGCTGGAAAAGAACTAACAATACGAGATAATGACTCAGCTGCTGTATTAGTATGTAGAGTAGAAAAAACTAAATGGCCCGTTTCAGCCGCTGTTAAAGCCGCCTCCATAGTCTCATTATCCCGCATCTCACCAACCATAATTACATTAGGATCTTGTCGTAAAACATATTTTAAAGCCACTGCAAAATCATTGGTATCAATACCAATTTCACGTTGCTCAATTAAGCAACGATCATTTTTAAAAATATATTCAATTGGATCCTCAATAGTAATAATCTTGCCCTGACGCTCACGATTAACTAAACCTAATAAACTAGCTAAAGTAGTTGATTTACCAGATCCACAGGCTCCAACAACTAAAACTAAACCATCATTTAAAAAAGCTAATCGCTGTAAATTTTCATCCAAACCGATTTCAGTCGGATCAGGAATAATACTTGAAATAAGTCGAGCAGTTAAACCAATTACCCCACGCTGGTAATGAAGGTTAATACGAAAATGCCCACCACCAATCGCCTGGGAAATGTCTAACTCCTTATTACTCTCCAATCGATCAATTAACCGCTGATCTAAAAAACCATAGACCGCGTCAGCCAATTGTTTAGGATCAATAATTTCATCACTAAGTTTTAATAATTGTCCATCAATTCGCAGGTGGGGTGAACTACCACCAACTAAATGAATATCCGAGGCTTTTTGAGCGATAGCTTGCTCAAAATAAGGTTGTAAATCCATAATATTTAATCTTTAAGCTCATTATAACACGGGGCCAGGTAAAAAACTACTGCTGACTAAATTGACAACCACAATATTTCTGCCGATAAAGACCAAGCTTTTTAGACAAAATAATCGATTGTTGATAGCCGCTATCTGTTTGAAAATCAGTTAACAAATAATTAACAATAACTGTTTCTGAAACAATTGATCCAATTTTATTAATAACCGCCTTATCTTTATAGGGACTAACTGTTAAACTAGTAGCAAAATAAGCACAATTTTCCTGATCGGCTCGCTGAGCAGTTTGACGCAATCGCCATTCATAACAAAACTGACAACGACGACCACGCTCCGGTTCGCTAGCTAATGGTTTAGCCATGGTTAACCAATCTTCGGCTCCACTATCATCAATAATTAATGGTAAATCATAGGCTTGAGCTAATTTTTCAGCTGATTCTACTCTTAATTGCCATTCTTCGATCGGCTCAATATTTGGATTATAAAAAAATAATACTATTTCATAATCAACCATTAGCCGCTTAGCTGCCACTGTAGCACATGGTCCACAACAAATATGCAATAATAATTTTGGCTTATTTTTTTCAGTCATAACTTATAAAATAAAGCGAATAATTTTACGACTAACTGACTTACCACTAATAATCATTAATTGCTCAAAATTACAACCCAATTCATTGGCCAACCACAACAATAATGCTTGATTAGCTCGACCATTAATAGCTGGTTCAGCTAACCCAATCTTCCAGCTGCCATCGGCCATTTGGCCAAGCCAACCCCGCCGCTGACAATTGGTCATAACCTTTATTTTTAAACTCCAGACTTGACCACTGGCGATAGTCTGACGCCAAACCAATAATTCACTAGGAATTACCATAATTATTAGTCTAAACTGGCCTTAGCAAAAATCAAAGCATTCGGGATTAAACGACCTGGACCGAGCATATATTCATCATTATAATATAGGGCCGTTGAATAACCGCCATCTAAATTAAGTGCATATTCAACCCCCAATTCCTGCATAACCAAAGCCAGATCTGGCACAGTTGCTTGACTAACCGCTACCAAATAAATTTTATTATCTTTATAGCCAATTGCTGCTCGTAAATATTTACCCGTGGTTTGCTGGCCATCTAATTCCCAATCGATCAATAAATTCAGATAATTTTCAATCAACCGTGGCTTATTACCTAGTGCCGCTTGGATCTTAACACCATACTTCGCTTCAAATTGATCGACACCACCAAACTCACGACTATCAGCAAAATAATAAAATTTATTATGTTCATCAAACACCATCATCGGCCCGGTTGTCCACCATTTCAATTGATTTTCATTAATTAATCGGTTTAATCGACTATTATAAACCGGAAAGAAATAATAATTACGCCGAGCTGCCCCAGTTTCAAAATAAGTAGCATTAATGGCGGCAAAACCATTATTATCATCAATATAATCAATTAATTCACGAGCCGGACAAGGTCCAGCACAATCATTATCACTAGCCGTGTCAGTAATAATCCGTAAATTAGGATCGGTCAGATCAATAGTAATAATATCGGTTCGAAAAATACCAGCGGTAGTGGTTACTCGTTTAATTTGGTAACTACTATATTGATCTAATGACTCATCTAGACTAGGTTTATGTATTTTAGCTAAATCGCCAATACTAATTCCTAAACCTAATTGACGCATAATCTGAAAAGCATCAGCTGGTCGCCCTAAATAATAACGACGTAAATCAACCGGATTAACATACCAAGCCTCACCGCTTTCCTCAACGGCTATTAAAATTCGACCAGACAAGCGCTTAGTTAACTCCAAATTGTCGATTGATAAAGTTGCTACACTAGTAGTTGGAATTTGTGATAGTTGAGCCGAGGTAATTCCTAAACCTAATTGACGCATAATCTGAAAAGCATCAGCTGGTCGCCCTAAATAATAACGACGTAAATCAATCGGATTAACATACCAAGCCCGACCATCCCGTCGAACATCTAATAAAATACGACCAGATAATCTTTGAGCGATGGTTGAAGCTCTAGCTATATTCGGATTAAATAATAATCTAATAGTTAAACCAGATACCAAAATTAATAATCCTATTAGCCATTGATTTTTCTTAATAATGTTTCCGTTTATCATAAAATCAGCTATAATTATATTAATAATTTATCATTTTTTAACCTATGCGTAAAATACTACTCAGTGGAATATTTTTCATTCTAGTGATCTACTCTATAATCAGAACCGATTCAAGTGTTTTAGCAGCTAGTCCCTTTGCCGGTAAAATATTATTAGCCGTTGAAGGTCATGGTGAAGCCTGGTATATAAACCCGCTTGATGACAAGAAATATTACTTGGGGCGCCCAGCTGATGCTTTCCAAGTAATGAAAGGACTAGCTATTGGCATCAGCAATGCTGACTTTAGTTTACTAGAAAAAAATCAATTATCAACTGATAAAATCAAACGATTACTTGGTCGAATTCTAATCAAACCCCAAGACAATGGCAAGGCCTATTATTTTGAACCCAATAATAAAAAAATCCATTATCTAGGACGGCCAGCTGATGCCTTCCGTATTATGAAAGAAACCGCCGTAGGTGCTGCTGATGAACATATTGATCCAATCCCGCTAGGACAATTAAGCTTTTCACCGATAGCTTCACCATCAACAACTGCTAATCCAAACACCAAAACTTGGCGTTGGTGGTGGAATGATCAAGAATATACTATTGCTCTAGAATTACCAACATCAACCTATAATTATTATACTAAACAACCAAAAGTCTTTACCTATAGCGGTTCTTTACCAGACAATTGGCAAGAAAAATATTATAGTCAATTTTTAGACGATACCAACCAATATAAAATTATTAAACAAATCGTCGAACAATTACAACAACAAGCCGCCAAACAAAATTTAAGTAAAGATCAAACTGCTGATCTGGCCGCCGCCTTCCTCCAATCAATTCCCTATGATGATGCTCGTGGCCAGCTGATTCAATCAAGCCCCAATCAGGCCAAACCCAATTATCCCTATGAAACCCTTTATCTTAATCGAGGTGTTTGCACTGATAAAGCCTTACTTGGTTGGTTGATCTTTCATCAACTAGGTTATGGCACAACCCTATTATCTTATGAATCGGCTAATCATATGGCTTTAGGAATAGCTTGTCCAACAACTGATGCTAATTATTCCAGTGGCTATTGTTATTTGGAAACCACTCAATTTTATAGAATCGGCTTAGTCCCCGAAAATATTGATGGGCAAGCCCAAGTATCAACCACTTCATTGCCAAATTGGCAACCAACTGGTAAGTTGTCATCACCTCGAATAATTAAACAATCAAGTGGCCAAAACTATAATGGACTAGGCGAATTAAAACAATTGCTACAAAATATTATTAATCAACAAACAATTAGCCAAGATTTACGTCAACAAACTCAAACTCTTTGGCCAGAAATTCAATTAAAACAAACTGAAATTGAACAATATCAAACTACTCTCAACCAACTGAAAGCAACTGGCCAAACTAATCAATATAACCAAACCGTTCCTCTTTATAATCAAATTATTCAAGCTTATGAGACTATTCGTCAATCATACAATAATTTGGTTAATTCACTAAATGAATCAATTAAAAAATATAACCAATTTTTAGCCAAATTACAGCCGGCTAAATCATTACAATAATAGATGAAAAAAAACGATCAACAATTAACAGCCAAACAAAAACTAGCCTACTTGCCAGACTACGTTCAACAATCTTTAAAAACTTTATATCAAGCCAATTTTGAAGCCTATGTCGTCGGTGGTTGTGTCCGCGATTTACTAATGGGTCAAGCACCGAAAGACTGGGATATCACCACCAATGCCCGACCTGATGATATTTTATCTATTTTTCCTGGTAGCAAATATGAAAATAATTTTGGCACAGTTCTCTGGCCGATTCATTTAGCTAACAGCATCCCAGTTTTAGAAATTACCACCTATCGCAGTGAAGCCGACTATGACGATCATCGCCATCCTAATAAAATCATCTTTGAGGATGAATTAGAAAATGATTTAAGCCGTCGCGACTTTACTATCAACGCCATGGCCATGGATCAATTTGGTGAAATTATTGATTACTATGGTGGACAAAAAGATATAAATCAAAAAATTATTCGAACAGTTGGTGAGCCGGCTGATCGCTTTAAAGAAGACGCTTTGCGTTTATTACGAGCTATCCGCTTTAGCTGTCGTCTCGGTTTTGCCATTGAACCAAAAACTGAACGAGCCATGCTAAAATTAGCTGGTAGTATAAAATTTATCGCCAACGAACGTATTCGTGATGAACTAATTAAAATTATAGCTAGCCCACGAGCTTATGAAGGCATTAAAAAATTACACGATGTTAAATTACTCCAATATATCTTACCAGAACTAGAAGAAGGTTACGGCGTTGAACAAAATCATCATCATATTTATACGGTTTTCGATCATAATCTACTATCACTTAAACACTGTCCTAGCGATGATTATTTAGTACGCTTAGCCGCCTTATTGCACGATATTGGCAAAACTAGAGCTAAAAAAATTATTAAAGGACAAACGACTTTTTATAACCACGAATATATCAGCGCTAAATTGACCAATAAAATTATGACTAGACTGCGCTTTTCCAATCAGGAAATTGACCGCGTTGTCAATTTAGTCCGCAATCATATGTTTTATTATAATGTTGGTGAGGTCACTGAAGCCTCAGTGCGACGTCTGATTGCTAAAACTGGCGAACAAAATCTGGCTGATCTAATTGACTTGCGCATCGCCGACCGGCTCGGTTCAGGCACAGTCAAGGCCAAGCCCTATAAATTACGCCACTTAGAATACATGTTCGATAAAGTTCGCCATGATCCAGTCTCAGTTAAGATGCTCAAAATCAACGGCACCGACCTAATAACCAAATTTGAACTAAAACCAGGACCACAAATTGGTACCATTTTAGATATCATTTTAGCCGATGTTATTAATAATCCACAGCTCAATAATCAAGACGCTTTATTAAAATTAGCCCAACCACTTATCAACCTAGATTTAGCCGAGTTAAGACAAAAAGCTAAATCAATTATCGCTGAAGAAAGATCAGCTGAAGATCAACAAATTAGACAACAACATCAAGTTTAAACAGTTCTGCTTGACGAAAAATTTTTTTATTGGTATTGAATTAGATAACGATTAAGTGTAAGCTAAAAACCTAATAATAGTTAGGGCTTATGGTCTAGTGGTACGACACTGCATTCGCATTGCAGAGACGCGAGTTCGATTCTCGCTAAGTCCACTTTGTCGGGGTGTGGCGTAGTTGGCTAGCGCGCAGCGTTCGGGACGCTGAGGTCGCCCGTTCGAATCGGGTCACCCCGACCAATTTACTAACTCAAATAAAAAAGCCACGGATTGTTCCATGGCTAATTTAAGAGAGAAGCAATTATGAAACCCACTGGACTATTTCCTCTTTCTGAGGATGTTCAGTGTTTATCACCCAAATAACCGCAGATCCCAACTGTGGTATTATTTTTATTAAATCTGGGTATTGAGTCTCGTTGAACAAAAACAGATTATCTAAAAGCCTTTTATTCAACATTTTGCAAGCACAGTCTCGCTGACCACACTCACAATTTTCTCCTCCGGATTGATTGGTTATTACATTGTTTTGACAATATCCTTTACTAATCAAACCATCAATAACCGTCATTAATCCCATTGAAGGGTGATGACCGATAAAATAAATCGGCTTATTTTTGTCTTGGCCGATAATTTGTTCAACCACTCCGACTATCTCTTTGCTGTCGCTTAGACTCGATAAAATAATCATCTTGAACTCTCCTTTTTTAATTTGATGTACGACATTTTAGATTAAACTATCATCAACTAACTGTCAATGACTATTAGCCACCTTTGACTAATCAGTCAATTTCAGCTATAATACCGATTTAATTGAGCTGACTAATTTTATCTATATGGCCCCTAAAACCGTCTCTCAGGACTGGCTGAAAATCCGCGG